>Ga0265331_10000746_pt1 | contig 27331 bp, 45 predicted proteins | sample 41923metaG_FD_202088 | JGI IMG/M metagenome (GOLD analysis project Ga0265331, IMG submission 202088) | Rhizosphere microbial communities from Carex aquatilis grown in University of Washington, Seatle, WA, United States - 4-19-23 metaG | ecosystem: Host-associated > Plants > Roots > Rhizosphere... | reverse complement strand
CAGCGACACTTGCTCACGCGCGCCTGCTCATTCCGGCGACCGGCACGCGGACGCCGTCTGGGCGGCGTCCCGCCAAAGTCGGGGCGCCGCCCTCGTCATAGTCGACGGGGAGCCCCGCGAAGACGCCGGCCGCGAACCAGGCGGGGGACACGCGCACAGGATCAGCGGGTCCTGCACTCCGGCGCGACGGCGCTCTATGGCTTGTGGGGCGAGGCGCGGCGCGGCGCGCGTGATCCGCGCACCCGGACGCTCAGTAGCTCCGTGCCGGCCTCCGCTTTCTCGCGCGAGGCGGCTTCGGCGTCCCGGCTTCGCGCGCCGTCTCCGTTCATGACGCCGCCCCGGGGAGCCAGAATGCGCAAGTCGTTGGCCCCGCATCACCTCCGGCTATGTTGGACGAGTGGTTTCATGCGCATTTGTAGCATGTTAGCGCGCGACGCAATCCGTGGTCGGTGCGATTCCCAGAAGACGAAGATCGTTCAATCGGCTCGACGATCGATCGGAAATGCGTGGTCATAGGGCTTAGCTCGCGAGGCTTCGGGGAGAGCGCATGCAGTTTTTCGACCGAACCAGCGATAGCGGTTGCGCGCGACGAGGCGATAGAGCGCATCGGCGACGAAGCGCGGCAATAGTCGCGCGAGAGGGGCGGCGCGCGCGGGCCCGCGCAACTGGCGGCCGAGCGCGAACAGCGCCTCGGAATCCTTCATCAGGCGGCCGTTCTCGATAAAGAGGAAGCTCTCGGGCGCCTCCGGGTCGATATCGGCTTCTCGCGCCAGCGCGCGCCCTTCCTCGGACTGTATCGCGACGAAGCGGATCGACGGCGTGATCTCATGCGCGATGACATAGCGAACAGTCCAGTCGCAGAGGGCGCAGACGCCGTCATAGACGAAGATCGGCGCGTCCTGCGGCGTCTCCGTCAGCGAGCCCTTGTAATGCACGACATGGCCGACGATCGGAAAGGCGACGTCTATGTCGAAGGCGAAGCGCTCGCCCTCGTCGCTCTCGAAACATTCGATCCGCGGCCGTGTCGCGCGCGGCAGGGGGATTTTCAGCAGGCGCCATTCGGCGAGCGACCAGCGCAGGCCGGCGGATGTGGCGGCGAGTGTGAAACGACAGATCATATGGCACAGGCGGGATTAGGTGGGATCGACCGGGGACAAATGGGAAAACGCCAGAGAAACCGGGCGACTGCGGGCGACGCGGGCTGCATGAGAGCCGAAGAGCCGCGACAAATCAAATGGCACTGAGACGGCGGCAATCGGGCCGCGCCGGCGAGCGAAACCATTGATATTCGGGGGCGCACCGATCGCCGGACAGCCAGAACTCGGAACCGAGGGCGCCAGCCGGCGCGCCGACGATAATCGAGGCGAAGCCCAACGAACTCTAGGCAGTGATCGACTCGGGGCCATAGTCTACCGATCCTGTGAACTCGGAACTGGTTTTCCGCCGGCAGTGGCCTTTGGGGCGCCCTCGTATTGGCAGCGAGACGCGGGTGGATTGCCGCACTGGCGGGCCAGAGCACGCCAGCCGACGCAGTGTCCGGTAGCGGGGTTGCGATAGCCGGGACCGCCCTTACAGCCGCAGCCGGAGCAGCTTTGGCCGAAAGCATTCGTCGCTAGCATCGCGAGCAATATGACACTAACAAATAGGCTGCCGCGTTTGAGCATCGAGGCAATGGCGTCCGTACTCTTCGTCGACGAAACGCAGCAGCCCGTCGCGGCCGCCTTCGATCGCCTCTGCAGCTGTCTGAAAGCCGCTGTCGTTATTGACGAGAGAGAGAGAAATTTTGCCATCGGCGCGCCTGACCAGAAAATACGCAGAGAACTCGTCGACCGGGGCTCGTTTTAGGCCGATGTAGTAGCCGACCCCGACGCTGTCGGCCAAGCCGGAGGCTCCATTGTAGCCGATGTCGAAGGCGCCGATCTTGAAAGCCCTCGGTCGCATTTGTTCGACAAACCGAAGGGCCTCTAGCACAGTAGAGCCGTCTCTCGTCCGATGAGCTTTTAGCGCCGCTATCCATTGCCGCTGCTCGATCGGAGCCAATTTCTCGGCTTTCCAACGCGATCGATCTTCAGCGCCGGAGAAACTCGGCACAGCGATAATCAATCCGAGGATCAAGAGGGAGCGAGTCGAGATTGTCATAACCGATTATCCCACCATATCACCCGGCCGCAGAGTTTGAACCGCTTCAAATCGTCTTTCAAAAGCACTTCCGGCTCATAGGCCGGATTGTCGCTCATGATGAAGATCGCGCCCTGCTTCGACTTGCGAAGCCGCTTCACGCGCAGATCGTCGCCCTGCAGGAACACGTAGATATCCTGGACATCCGACCTGTTCTTCGGCTTCGGAGGTCGATCCGGGACGCGTAGATCGCCATTGCTGTCGGCAACGAGCAGCAGCGCGCCGTCGACGATGGTCGGCTCCATGCTGTCGCCCTTGGCGCGGAGAAACGAGAGCTTTGCACCTGGAGGAGCGAGCTTCTGCAGCATCCAATGCGGGAAAGGCAGCTCGCCGTCGATCGCGAACATGTGGTTGATCGAGCCGGCTCCTGCAGCCGCCCGGACGTCCAACCTTGGTACGCGTTCAAAGGCGAGCGGATCGGCCTGCGGCCGACCAACCTTGGGTGGGAGAGCCAGCGGCTCGTCGGATAGGCCGAGCAGATAGTCCATCGAGACGTGCAGCCCGTCCGCGAGCGCCAACAGGACGCCGGGCGTCGGCTCATTCTCTCCTCGCCGAAGGCGGCTCAGAGTATTTGCCGGAATTTTCAGCTCCTTAGACGCCTTTGCGATGCTTCCTAACGGATCGGTCAGCGCCGTGATGCGCTCGCCGAATTCGACCAATCGCGGGTCCACTGCCTTTTTCACCGGACAACGACCAACATTGGTTGACTTCGCGGCAAGCAGGGTCCTATATCAACCAATGTTGGTTCACTCCGACGGAGTCGGGCATTGGAGACGAAGGATTTGCAGGCCGAAGGCTGGCACCGCGCCGATATCCTCGCGGCTGTGCGCAAGAAGGGCTCGAATCTGGCGTCGATCGCCAGGAGCATCGGGCTCGCTCCGCAGTCGATGTATTGGGCGATGATCTCCCCACATGCGCGCGCCAATCTGGCGGTCGCCGAGTTTCTCGGCGTGCCGGCATCGACGATTTGGCCGCAGTGGTTCGACGGGGACGGCAAGCTGATCTCCAAGACGCCGCTGCCGCGCCCGCGGCCGCACGCCGAGCCTATCCCGCGCGGCTCCTCCGCGTCGAGCCCCCGGCCATCCGCAGCTTAACGATTGGTTAACTCCGAGTCCGAGTGCCCCCCGAGTTCGGCTGAAGCCCTTTTTCAGAGGCGGAAATGACAGAGACAATTCGGATCGAAGACATAGACGTCAGCAAGCGGCTGCGGCCCGTCGATCCGCATGAAGCCGAGCTGATCGCAGCCTCCATCGAGCAGCGCGGCTTGTCGCAGCCCGTTCTCGTTCGCAAGAGGTCCGAAGACGACGGACCGGGCTTGCCTTACGTGCTGATCGTCGGAGGCCATCGGACCGCAGCGGTGCAACTGCTCGGATGGAAAGAGCTGGCGGTCGATCAGCATGTGCGCGTCCTCGACGTCGATGCGATGGAGGCGCGCCTCATTGAGATCGACGAGAATATCGCACGCAATGAGCTGAACGCTCTCGACCGCGCGTTGTTCCTGCTGGAGCGCAAATCCGTCTATGAGGAAATGCGCCGCGTGCATAGCCGTGGCGGCGACCGCAAGAGCACGAAATTCAAGGAGCTGATCAGTTCGGAATCTTTCCGAATGGATTTCTCCGAGCGCTTCACCGAGGACGCGGCCAAGCGCACGGGCTACTCCGAAAGCGCGATCCAGAAGGCGATCATGCTCGCCCGCCGGCTCGACAAGGACGCCATTGCCGCGATCCGCGGCACGCCGCTCGAGAATAACCAGAACGAGCTGTTCCAGCTCGCGGAGCTGCCCGATAGCCAGCAGCGCGATATCGCGCAACACATCAAATCCGGCGAGGCCAAGAGCGTCGTGCAGGCGAAGATCGCCGCGGGTCTCGCAAAGCCGACGATCGTCGACCCACAGGCGCGCATCCTCGCCGCTCTACTCGAAAATTGGGAGAAGGCCAGCAAGCCCACCAAGGTCGCCTTCCTGAAGATGATCGGCGCCGAGATGTCGGCGAAGAAGCGCGCCGGAACGCAGGCAGACTGATGCGCGACTGGCTTTCCGCTCCCGAACTCGCGGCCCTTTCTCTGCCCGGCTTGCCGGAGACAGAGCGCGGCTGGCGTGACTACGCCGAGCGCGAGGGCTGGCTCGAGCGCACGGATAAGGTCCGTCTGCGCAAGGGCCGGGGCGGAGGCCTCGAATATTCGATCGACCTGCTGCCGGCGGCGGCGCTCGCGGCCTATGCGGCGCGCGCCATCGGCGATGTCGCCCTCGCGCCGGAGGACGCCGCCGCTGCGTCTATCGAGGAGGCCAAGAAGCGGCTCACGCTCATCGCGCTCGACAATCGCGACGCGCGCCTCACGCTCATCGCCGCCGCCGATCTCTATGCGCGGAACGCGACGCTCTCGCGCAACATGGCCGATCGCACATTCGCGGCGCTCTACAATCTCGGCCGCATAGAGGTGGAGCCCGGCGTGCGCGCCGCCGTGCCGAAGCTGTCGCAGCGCACGCTGGCCCGCTGGCGCTCGACCAAGCGCGTCCAAGGAATTTCAGGGCTCGGCGTCGATCGCGGCGCCGCGCGTAGGGGTAGAGGCGCGTTGAATCGCGGCGGAGAGGGTCAGGTGCGCGCGTTCCTCACCGCCGCGATAGCCAAGCAGCCGCATCTTTCGGCCGATCATCTACTCAAATTGATCGAGGACAAGTTCCCCGATGTGGGGGTCTCGCTGCGCACGGTGCAGCGCATGCGCGCGCGGATCGAGGATGAGGACAAGGTTCTCCTCACCAAGATCACCAATCCGGACGCCTATAAGAGCAAATATCGCCTCTCCGGCACGAATTCGCACGCCGTCGATAGGTTGAACGAGCTGTGGATGATCGACGCCTCGCCGGCCGACGCGCTCTGCGTCGACGGCCGTCATTCCGTCTATCTCTGCGTCGACATTTTCTCGCGTCGCCTCATCGTCTATGTGAGCCGCACGCCACGCGCCGAGGCCGTCGCGCTGCTGATGCGCCGCGCCATTCTTGCTTGGGGCGTGCCGGAGCGCGTGAAGACGGACAATGGCTCCGACTTCACCGCGAAATCGACGCAACGCCTGTTCAAGGCGCTGGAGATCGAGGTCGAGCTGTCCGCGCCCTTCTCTCCTGAACAGAAGGGCCATATCGAGCGCGCCGTCGGCACATTCCAGCGCGATCTCTGCCCGCTGTTGCCGGGCTTCATCGGCCACAGCGTCAAGGACCGCAAGGTGATCGAGGAGCGTAGAGCCTTCTCGGCGCGTCTCGGCCAGGATGACGCGGGCGCCTTCTGCGTCGAGCTGACCTCTAAGGAGCTGCAGAGCTATTGCGACGATTGGTTCGCAGGCCGCTATGCGCAGCGTCCGCACTCCGGCATCGGCGGCGCCACGCCGTTCCAGATGGCCGCGAGCTTCGCGGGGGCGGTGAAGCGCATAGACGACGTCCGCGCGCTCGATCTGCTGCTGGCGCCGGCTGCCGGCGGCGATGGAATTCGCGTCGTCACTAAGAAGGGCGTGCGCGTCGACGGCTCCTATTACCTCACGCCCACTGTGGACCCAGAGACGCGCGTCTTCGTGCGCATGGACCCGGAGGACATGGGCCACGCCTGGCTGTTCTCGGCAGACGGCGCCGAATATGTCGGCGAGGCGATTTGCCCAGAACTGGCGGGCGTCGATCCTGCAGCCGCTGTCGCCGAAGCGCGCGCCGCGCGTGAGCGCCACATGAAGGAAGGCGGCGACATCTTGCGCGCCGATATGAAGCAGTTTCACAGCCGCTATTTCGTCGATGTTGTCGTGCGCAAGAAGGCCCTCGAGGCCGGCAAGCTGGTCGAGTTCCCGCGCCCCTCGGAGACACACACAACGCCCGCACTGGAAGCCGCCCGAGCGGCGATCGAGCAGCCCGCGCCCGCGCCGCAGACGCAAGAGCAGCGCGCGACGCTCACCGAGATCGAGCAGGATTTGGCGAGCGTCGCGCCCATGGCGCCGTCGCCACGCGTCACGCAGCTGCCCGAGACCAAGCAGCAGCGTTTCCGCCGCGCGCTCGAGCTGGAGGCGAGGATCGACAACAACGAGAGGATTTCGACCGAGGACGCGATGTGGCTCGGCGCCTATCAGACAGGCCCCGAATATCGAGCCATGCGTGAGCTCTATCAGGATTTCGGAGAGGCGGCGTTGCGTTAGGCCTCAACGAAAAAGGGCCGCCGTTGCAGCGGCGACCCGATTTCAAAAACCAGAAGCGAGAAGAAAATGTCAGAAGCAACGCCATTAGTCAAACCGCCGACCCTCGCCGCGCTGAAGAACGTGGCCGGCTTCTTCACCCTGGTGAAGATGCTGCAGGATCGCGGGCCGCATCTGCCCAACCTCGGCGTCATGCACGCGCCGTCGGGCTACGGCAAGAGCTACGCCAGCATCTATGTGCAGAACAAGACCGGCGCGATCCGCGTCGAAGTCGGTGAGAGCTGGAACCGCAAGAGCTTCGTGCGCGCCATTCTCAACGAGGGCGGCATAGCCGAGCCACGCGGCTCCACCGCCGATCTCGTGCAGCTGGCCATTCAGCTGCTGGCCGAAGATCGCGACCGTCCGCTGCTCATCGACGAGGCCGACAAGCTCGTCGACAAGGGCTTGATCGAGATCGTGCGCGAGCTGGCCGAGCACAGCCAGGTGCCCGTGCTGCTCATCGGCGAGGAGGAGCTGCCGACCAAGCTGGCGCGCTTCGAGCGCGTCCACAATCGCGTGCTCTCCTGGTTCGGAGCGGAGGCCTGTGACCTCGAGGACTGTCGCAAGCTCGCCGACATCTTCCTCGCAGGCGTCCATATCGACGACGATCTGCTGGACGAAATTCGCATCAAGGGCGCAGGCCGCGCGCGGCGTGTCGTCGTCTCGCTCAATCACGCCCGCGAATGGGCGCGCAACGCGGGCGTGAAGACGCTTGCCAAGGTCGGCTACGGCGGCGCGATCTACACGGGCGAAGCGCCGAAGGCGCGCACGGGCCGGCTCCGCATCGTCGCAGGGAGGGCATGATGCAGCGCCCCTTCCAGATCGACATCTCCCTGCCGCGCGGCCCCGAGCATTACTGGAAAGTGATGCAGGAGCTGGACGCCAAGGGCTTCACGACCCGCGACGTCTCTCTCAGCTCGGACGGCGTCACCTATTGGGCCGTGAAAACTTACGTTCAGGCGCTGCTGCGCGACGGCGTCGTCAAGAAAATCGGCGAGCGCAAGGACGGCTATGTAATCGCGGACGTCTATCGCATCGCCAAGCCGTCGCGCAAAGCGCCCGTCGTGCGGCGGGAGAGCTTCACCGGCGAGCGCGGCCGCATCCAGCAGCAGCTCTGGCGCGCCATGCGCACGCTGCCGAGCTTCACGCTCTCGGAGCTGGCGGTCGCGGCCTCGACCGAGGAGACGCCGGTCAAGACGCGCACGGCGGAGACCTATGTCCGCCGCCTCGTGAAGGCGGGCGTAGTGGCGATCATCGAGCCCTACAAGAAGGGCGCGAAGGCGCCGCCCGGCATGCGCGGAAAGACCGGCGCCAAGGCCGGGACGTTCCGTCTGCAGAAATCCGCCGACACCGGCCCGCAGGCGCCGAAAGTGTTCTCCGCGTCCATCGTGTTCGATCCCAACAAGAACCGCATCGTCGGAGAGACGATCGCAGAGGATGCGCGCTCATGACCGCCGCCGTTAACCTTAATATTTCGTCTCGCAAGGACGTCGACTTCCTGGAGAATGCGCGCGAGGCTTTCGGCGACGCTCTGCCCGATTGGATCGAGACGCTGGCGCAGGAGGCCAATCGCTCGACCGCGACGGCTGTCGCCAGGCGCATCGACTATTCCACTGCCGTCGTCTCCTCCATCTGCCGCGGCAACTACAAGGGCGACTGGGGCAAGGTGGAGGCGAAGGTGCGCGGCGCCTTCATGGGCGCGATCGTCGAATGCCCAGTGCTCGGCGAGATCGGCCGCGACCGCTGCCTCGCCGAGCAGAAGATGAAGCACATCGGCACATCGGCGACGCGCACGGCGCTCTTCCACGCCTGCCGCGCCGGCTGCGCGCACTCGCGGATCAAGGGAGGCGCGAATGTATGAGCGCACCACTCTTTCCGCGGACCTGCTGTTCGTGGCCTCGCTAATGGGCGGCAAGGCCGCGCGGGGCGAGACGACGCTCTCCGCCAAGCAGGCAGCCTGGATCGCCGAGACGCTCGAGGACATCGCGCAGCGATGCGCAGCGATCGACGAGGAGCGCGCCTCGCTCGAGAAGCAGATCGCCGTCATGCGCCGCTGGTTCACCAAGCGCGATTTCGGCGAGGAGTTCGCGCGGCTCGAGGCGATCCGCGCCGGCGTGCGCGCCGGCGGCGTCATCGATCTCGTCACCGTCTTCGAGCGCGAGCGCGCCCTCGCCGCAACCATGCACGGAGGCGCGGCGTGAGAGAGATCGTCATCAACGCGAACGCGCCTCTGCGCACATGGTCGACGCCGAGGGCGCAGAAGGCGACGCTCGATCGTCTTCAGAAGATCGCGAATCTCTATGCGGAGATCGCGCTGATCTGGGGCGATATCGACCAGTCGATCGTCTCCAAGGCCGAGGATCGTATCGGCGACGTCAAAGAGGACGCCGAAGAGTTCCAGGTCGCCTGGGATGAGCCGGGAGACGAGCTATGAGCGCCTCCGTCATCATGCGAGACGTCATCACCGGCTGCGCGACGCATTACGCGGTCGAGCCCGGCCTGCTCTCGTCGCATCGGCGCGACCATCTCGTCCTGTCGGCGCGCATGCTCGCCTTCTGGTTCGGCGCGAGCCTCGCTCGCCTCACCTTCGCGGAGGTCGGCGAGGCGCTCGGCTGGGACGAGCACAGAGCGCAGACGTGCTTCGCGACGGTCGAGGCGCGACGGCGCAGTCCCGCCTTCCGCGAGATGATGGACGGCGTCGAGACGGCGATCCTCGCCATCGCCCGCCTGCGCGCGCTCGGGATGAACCCGCGCGCCCCGTCCCTCGATCCGCGCTCGATCGCCGAGCGCATCCTCGCCGGCGGAGAACGCGCCGCCGGCATGGCGTCCATTCACGAAATCCACGCGCTCTGCCAGGCCGTCCTCGCGGCCGACGACGCGCGCCCCTCTTTCGAACAGCATTTGGAGTCCGCACATGGCTGACGCAGCCGAAACCATTATCAACGACAAGCCCTATCGCAAGGATGCGCGCGGCGCCTTCGTGCCCGTCGAATCCATCAAGCCAATGGACCTCCTCGTCGACGGCGAGGTCCGCAAGATCATGGACCACGCCCGTGATCTCTCCGCGCAGATCGCCCGCTTCAAGGGCCACACTTTCGACGACATCGGCAGCCTGCAGGCGCTCGTCGCGCAGGAATATGGCGCGCCGCTCGGCGGGCAGAAGGGCAATCTCACGCTCACCAGCTTCGACGGCCTTCAGAAGGTGCAGGTGCAGGTGCAGGATCAGATCGACTTCGGGCCCGAGCTGCAGGCGGCTAAGAGGCTCGTCGACGAATGCCTGACCGATTGGGCCTCCGAGTCTCGCTCGGAGATCCGCGCCCTGGTGACGCGCGCCTTCCAGGTGGACCAGCAGGGCAAGATCAACCGCAGCGAAATCTTCATGCTGCTGCGCGTCGAGATCGAGGACGAGCGTTGGCAGCGCGGCATGAAAGCGGTGCGCGACAGCATGCGCATCATCGGCTCGCGCACCTATGTGCGCTTCGCCGAGCGCGACGAGCCGGACGGCCCGTGGCGCTCCATCACCATCGATCTGGCCAATGCGTGAGGTGACGACAATGAGCACTATCGGACATGTTTGCGCAATGCTCGAAGACGAGGACGCGCCGGCGAAGCCGCGCTTCGAGCCCGAGCAGCGCGTGCGTGTGGTCGGCGCGGGCGTCGCCGAGTTCGAGGCGACGATCAAAGCAATTCGCGGCTCCAGAGCGAGCATTCGCGACGACGACGGCAATCTCTATAGCGCGGCCCTCGATAACCTCGAGCCGGCCGAAGACGAGGGAGCGGCGGCATGATCACGCGAGAGGTCGAAGTGGTGATCGTCGTGCGTGTCACCGTCGACGAGACGAAATTCACTCCGGAGTTCATGGCCGAATTCGCGGCCGCGATCACGAACTATGACACGGTAGAGGAGCACGTCGAGAATCTCGCGTGGCTCCATGCCCGCGGGATCGTCGAGGAAGGCGACCGCGTCGAAGGCTATGGGCCGCTCGACGAGCTGGGCGTCGGCTTCACCGTCACCTCCGAAGAGCAGCACCTTCTCGAAGAGGAAGCGCGCTCATGATCGCGACCGCGAAAAAGCTCCCTCATCTCGCGCTCGGCGTGGCGCTCGTGCCGGTCGCCTTCGCGCTCGATCTCACCGGGACCGCGGGAATCGTCCTCAGCGCCGCCTTCCTGGCGCCGTGGCGCGGCCTCACCATCATCGCGGAGCGGCTCTACGAGGTCGCCGCCGCTCATATCGAACGGGGGCGTCTATGAGTACCATTGCGAAAGACTACGCCGCCGAGCTGCGACGCATCTCGAGCTATCTCGGCCAGATAGGCCGTATAAACGACGCCGACGAGCTGCGCCTCGCAGCCCAATATCTCGAGGAGCGCGAGAATGGCGTCTGGCATGACCCGGATGTGCTCGAACGGCTCCTCTCGCCGGCGGTAAATGCGCTCGTCGAGAGCCATGCCGAAGAAGTGGACGAAAGGCTGGCCGATCTCCTTTCCGGCTTCAAGGCCATGCGCGGCGAAAATAGCTGCGCATTCCTCACTCTGCTCGCGTGCGCATACCTCGAGTTCGCAGCGGTGCTGGCGACCAGTCCCGCACGTCTCGGCGGCCCGATGGCGCTGCCGGATTTCCTCGAGACGGCGCGAGTGGCCTGGGGCGATTCCCTCCTTCAAGACGCGATGGACCAATCTCAGAAAGACAGGGCTCGCGCATCATGACCACAGCCTCGCAAACCCGCGCGATCCATGCGATCCGCAAGACCATCTCCACCTTTTCCGACGAGGACTATCGCGCGCTCATCGCGCGCGAATTCGGCGGGCGCAGCTCGTCGCGGCACCTTACGGAGCGGGAGGCGATCCGCCTCATCGATCTGCTGAAAGGCCTCGCCGGGCAGCAGTCCGGCCGCCGGCCGGCGGAGACGGCGTCCGGCAAATATGCGCCGATCCTGCGCGCGCTGTGGATCGGCGCCTATAATCTCGGCCTCGCCCGCAGCCGCGACGACGCCGCGCTGCTTTCCTTCGTCGAGCGGCAGACCGGCCTCGCCCATACGCGCTTCCTCAACGACCCCGCCGACGCCCGCAAGGCGATCGAGGGCCTCAAGAAATGGATGGCGCGCGCCGGCGGCGTCGACTGGCCGGCGGATCGCGGCGAGGATGTGATCGCCCGCAAGCGGGCGCTCCTGCGGGCCATCGCCGAGCGCTGCGTCGAGACGGGCGCCTTCGTGCCCTTCGTACGCGAAAGCGGATTCGAGGGCGCATGGCCGAGCGACTTCGAGGCCTATGGCAAGCAGCGCGGTTTGGCCGCCGCTTTCGGCCATTATGAGCCGGAGGATTACGACCGGCTGATGCACTGGCTCGGCCAGCGGCTGCGCAAGCAGATCGGCGACAAGATGCGGGAGGCGGCGTGATGGGCGGGCATGCGATCACAATGAGGCTCGACGGCATGGACGTCGCCGGAAGCTTGGACAGCGAGGCCGAGCTCGACGATTTCGTGCGCCGCCTCTATTGCGCCAGCGAGGGCGTTTGGCCGAGCGACGCGCCGGCAGCGACGGAAAAGGAGCCGCTGGATACTGCAGTCGAAGCAGCGGCGCCGATTCCGGAACCACCCAAACACGAGTCCGTCTCCGCTCGGCAAAGTAGAATCGCCGAGCTGTTGCGGGAGGGGCGCAATCGCGCGGAGATCGTCGATCTCCTCTGCATCACGCCGTCGACGTTCGCCAATGATCGGAAGGCCCTAAAGATGAAAGGGCTGCTGTGATGGGGGAGAACAGCGGAATCGGCTGGACCAATCACACTTCCCGAATGGGCGCTCGATCTCATTCAATGGGGCGAAGCAATGGCGTCGCAATTTTCGTGAAGCAACTCGGAAGCCTTCTCGCAAGGCTTCATGATCTCAACGACCGTGTCGGCGCCGATCCTGCGGAATTGCCGGACCAGCTTCGCGTCCGGCAGATGCCGCGCGGCGTGCCGACGAGACTGGGGCGGCATACAGCCGAATAAAAGGAGGAGTGACATGTCTATTGAAACCGATTTCAAAAGCCTCGGCCTCACGCGCAGCGAGGGGCGATTGATGGAGCGGCTCGTCGCGGCCGCGCCGCGAGCGGCGACGCGCGAGCAGCTGCTCGCCGCCGTCTATGCCGGCCGGCCTCGGCCGAAGACGGATCGCCTCTCGGCGATCGTGGGCGCGCTGCGCAAGAAGCTCGGCGCCCGCGCCACCATCATCACCGAGCGCGGCGTCGGCTATGCGCTCGCCCAGCCGCCGGAGCGGACCGCCGCGCCGGCAATCGTCGCCCCGGCGCCGCAGCTGCCGCGCAGCCTCATGCAGGGCGGCTCCATCCGCATCGGCGAGTGGCTGGGCGACGTCGCGCGCCGCTATGGCGTCGGCCGCACGCTGGCGCCGATCTTCGCCCGCCGCCCGCCCGTCGCGGGAGCGATCGACTTCGCCCGCCGTCCGGACGGCTCTTTCGAGATGCGCCAATGACGCGGGAGCAAATCCTCGAAATGCTCGAGAACGCGGTCCTCGGCATCCTGATGGCGGTGCTCGACCGTCTCGTTTTCAGCGTGCTGCTGATCAGTTGTGGCCTCCTGGCGATGATTGCTCCGCACGCGATCTTCGACTCGCTGAAAGATGCGTTTGAGAGGACCCGACGGGCATGAGACCCATTCTCGTTCTCCCCCTCGCGTTAATTTTCTCGGCCTCATTCGTGGCCGCGAAAATTAACGTCCAGCCGGCAGCCGCCGGCGAGTCCTGCCATGTGCTCGAGCAGGGCTTCGCGCCGGGTGACGATCTCGAGGCGATCGACGTGCGGCTGATCGACGGCGCACGCGAGCGCATCGACTTCGCCGCCTATGTGCTCACCTCGACGCCGGTCATCGACGCGCTCACGCGGGCGGCGCAGCGCGGCGTTGTGGTGCGCGTCTATCGCGACGGGCGCGACGCGCACCAGCCGCGCCGGCTCGCCGAGGCGATCGACCAGCTCGCGGCCGAGCGCAACGTCGAGGTGCGCTACAAGCCGAGCCCCGCGCCCTTCATGCATCTGAAGGCCTATTCGATCGACGGCCGCCTGCTGCGCACGGGCGCCGGCAATTTCACCCATGGCGGCCTGCGCCGCCAGGACAATGACCTGATCGCGATCGACTGCGAGCGGGCGATAAGCGCGTTTCAAACGGCTTTCGAAGCCATGTGGAGGCGGTGATGAAGAAGCTCATCGAAATCGATACGGAGGAATTGGCTGTCAGGCTCTGCGAGGCCAATTACGGCCTCGTTCGGCCAATGCCGGATGCGAGCGAAGCGCTCGAGGCGATGGAGCCCGAATGCCGTTCCGCATGGCGGCGCACAGCCTTCGCCGCGGCGGACTATTTCATGGAACTCGCGGCGCGCGCGCCGGCGGAGAATTGACATGCTCTCCCTCGACGACTGCTCGCGCACGGAGCTGAAGCGCCTGGCGCGCTATGCGACGCCGCGGCAGATCGCCGAGGCGAAGGCGCGCATCGCGGCCGAGGCGGCGGCGCGCGAGAACGAGGAGCGCCTCGTGCTGGCGGCGCAATCAGTCTCCGCCTGCCGCGCGGCGCGCGATCATCTGCTGACGCTGGGCGGCGGCGAGACCTATCGCCGCCTCTTCGAGGAGGCCAAGCAGGCCGCGCGGCGCAGCGCCCATGCCGAGCGTCGCTGGCGACGCTACGCAGCGACGGCGCAGCGCCTGGCGCGCGCCGCCGAGAGAATGGCGAGGAGCGAGGACCAATGAGCGAGCGACCGCAAGACCGCCGTCCGTCGATCCGCGCCGCGCTGGAGGAGGCCGAGCGCATGCTGGAGATCGGCCAGGGCAAGTTCGGCTTCAAGCCCTATTCCAAAATGCAGCACGGCGCCGTCCACGAGGCGCGGCAGAAGCGCATCGTCGAGCTGCTGCGCTGGCTGGACAAGGATCAGCGGATCATCAAGCAGAGGATGGAGCAATGACGATCGGCGTTTCCGACCATGCGCTCTTGCGCTTTCTCTCGCGCGCCGGCGGCTTCGACCTGGAGACGCTGCGCAAGCAGATGCAGGCCGCGCTGACCGACGCCTCGGCCGCGGCCCTGGCGCTCGGGCAGAGCCGCTACACAGTGAAGATGGACGGCATGATTTTTGTCGTCGAGAACGGCGTCTGCGTCACGATGATCGCGAAATCCGATAAGCCGTTTCTGCTGGAGCAGCGTCCGTGAACGACTATCACTATCTCCACGGCATATTGCGGGAGATCGCGGACGTCGCAGGCCTGCCGGCGGCGCTCGCCATCGCGCATGAGAAGGGCGGCACGCGCGTGCATTTTCCGGCGCGGGCCGGCGACGCGCATTGGTTGCCGCGTCTCGTCGGCCGCGAGGCGGCGGACAAGCTCTGCGCGCATTTCCGCTCCACGGCGGACGGCGGCATCTATCTGCTGGTGCCGCTCGGCCCCAAGAACTTCTACGCCCGCGCGCGCCGCCGCTGCGTCGAGCTGACAGAGGCCGGCAAGACGCGCGAGGAAGTGGCGCGCGAGCTCGGCATCCACATGCGCACGGTGCAGCGACATCGCGCCCGCATGCGCGACGAAGGCGACAAGCGCCAGGGCCGCTTGTTCTGACGCGCGCCGCGCGTCATAGTCCGGCGAACGGAATCTCTCCCTCGGAGACAGCTGTCTCCGGCATTTCGGGACGGCGCGGGCCCTAGCTTCGGATCATTCCGAACGAGGGGGCGACAATGACCGCGACCGATCTTCCCTGGATGAAGATCGCCCATTCCTACATGGGCGTCCACGAGGGAACGGACCTCAAAGCCAATCCGACCGTCTTGAAGTTCTTCCTGGAGTCCGGCCACGGCGAGGTGAAGAACGATCACCGCACGCCCTGGTGCGCGGCTTTCGTCGGCGCCGTGCTGCATGAGGCCGGCCTGCCCAACAGCGGCACGCTTTGGGCGCTGGACTACGCCAAATACGGCCAGGCGCTGAAAAAGCCGCTCGTCGGCGCGATCGGCGTCAAGAAGCGCACGGGCGGCGGCCATGTCTTCTTCATCGCCGGCTTCGACGCCAAGACCGTCTATGCGCTCGGCGGCAATCAGAACGATCGCGTCTGCATTGAAGGCATTCCGCGCGCGCAGATCGTCGCCTTCCGCTGGCCGATGGGCGTCGCAATCCCCACGGCGAGCGCCGCGGGCGTGAAGACGGCCGCGGTCTCCGGCGCGAAGGAGTCCTGACCATGGGGCAGCTCATCGCGGTCCTATTTCGCACGATCGTCGTCGGCCTGTTCGCGGCGTGGCTGTTTCACCTCGCCGTCCCGCATCCGGACCGGCGCATCATCGCGCTGGGAATCCTCATCCTGCTCGCCGTGATCATCTACTACGGGATCGGCCTATTGCAGGACTTGAAACGTGAATACCCGGTCGCGAAGCAACCCGCGCCGGGCCTACTGGCAGTGATGGAGCAAAGCGTCATGGATGAAACAAAGCCCTGGTATCTCTCGCGCGGCATTTTGGGCGGCGCCGTCGCCGCCGTCGCCGGCGCAGCACAGCTCGCTGGCTATGCGGTGACGCCGGCCGATCAGGCCGCGCTCGTCGACGGCGTCACGCAGATCGGCGGCCTCGTCGCCGGCGCGGGATCGCTCCTCGGCGGCCTCGTCGCCATTTGGGGGCGCATCAAAGCCTCCAAGGCGATCGGCTCCACAAAGGCGGCGTAGGGCCTTGTCGCCCTACGCCTGGGCCGCGATCGCCGCTGGGGCGATCGTGGCCGTCAGCCTCGGCCTCGCCGTGATCGGCGCGGTGAGGCGTGGAGGAGCGGACGCGCAGCGCGCGGCCGAGGAGAAGCAGAACGCCGAGGCCGCGCGCAAGCAGCTGGCCGACGCGCGCAAGGCCGAGGAGGTGCGACGTGCGACTGACGCTGGCGATTTTGGCGACGCTGTCGATAAGCTCTGAAGCGCTCGCCATGGGCGGTCCCGTCTATATCGACGAGACCTGCGACAGGATCGTCGAGGCCCCGGCGTCGCCGGCGCTGAAAGCCTGGATCAAGCAGACATGCCCGCATGGCGAGACATCGGCCGATCCGATCTGCGTCGATTTCTCTCGCTTCGTGCGCGCCGTCGCCGCGAACAATCAAAATTGGCGCGACGCCTGCGGGGGCAAGCGATGAAGCCGGAGACCCGCGATGCGATCGGCGTCGTCGTCGCCGTCGTCATCGGCGCGTCGCCGGCGCTGATCGTGCTGGCCTCATATCTCTTTGAAGGAAGGTTCTGGTGATGGATTGGGGCACGGCGGCGCAATGGGCGGGGACGGCGACGGCGATCTCTCTCGGGGTCTGGGCGGCGTTCTCGAAGAAGAGCGACAAGGCGCTCGAAGGCGTCGAGCGTGACGTCCACGGCGCGCAATCCGATCTCCGACGCCTGTTCGAGCGCGTCGACGGCGTCGAGGTTCGGCTCGGCAAGATCGAAGTGGAGGTGGAACATCTGCCGACGAAGGATGAGTTCCACCAGTTGCACACGCAAATCACCAAGCTCGATGCGAAATTCGACTCGGTCCTCTACAAGCTGGACACGCTCGTCTCTCAGTATGAGCGGGCGGAGGATCGCGCGATCCAGGCGGAGGCGGCGGCGAGATGAGCGCGATCGAAGTCCAGCGCCAGTATGCGCGCCTCGCCATTCTGCGCGGAATATCCGAACAGCCGGATCAGCGCTGGAATAGCGTCCAGCTGCGGGAGGACCTCGAGCTGCGGTCCGCGATCAACAAGCCGAGAGAGTGGGTGAACGACGAGTTGCGCTGGCTCGCCGAAATGGGCGCGGTCGCGCTCCAGGAACATGCCTCCGTGCTGATCGCCATGCTCACGCAGAAGGGGCTGGACCATTTGAGCGGCCGGATCGTCATCAGCGGCGTCGCTCGGCCGGCGCACTGACATGGCGACGGGACGCGGCCGTCTCTCCTCGATCGACACGCTGCCCGAAGAAGCGCAGGAAGATATCGCCTGGGCGATGGCCGAGCTGAACAGGCGCCAGCGGACGCAGGCGGAGATTTTGTCCGACCTCAACGGCCGGCTCGCGGACAAGGGCTTGGAGCTCATCTCCAAAAGCGCCTTCAATCGCCGCTCGATGCGCCTCGCGAACGCCGCGCGCAGGATCGCCGAGGGACGTGCATTGTTCGAGGGGATCGCCCCGCAGTTCACGCCGGACCGCGTCGACGAGTCGAATATCGTGCTCGGCGAGCTGATCAAGATGCTGATCGCCGAGCTGCTCGACGACGAGCCCGGCGCGCTGACGCCGAAGAACAGCATGGAGATGGCGCGCGCTTATCTCGCCACCATCCAGGGCCAGAAGCTCTCGGCCGAGCGGCGCACGAAGCTCGTCGCCGATTTCGAGAAGAAGGCCAGCGAGGCCGTCGCCAAGGTCGGCAAGGCCAAGGGCCTCACCGAGGAGACCGTCGCCACGCTGCGCGCAGAGATCCTCGGCGTGCGGAGGGAGGCGTGAGCGAGGACTGGCCCTTCGGCAATCTGGAGCCGTCGAGCTTCGGGCTGATCCTCGCCGATCCGGCGTGGAGCTACGCCACGCGCAGCGACAAGGGGCAGGCCAAGAGCGCGAGCCGCCACTATCGCACCATGACCCGCGAGCAGCTCTACGCGCTCCCGGTCTGGAGGCTCGCGGCGCCCAATTGCGCAATGTGCCTCTGGACGACAGGGCCGTTGCTGCCCATGCAGCTCGATCTCATGCTGCATTGGGGCTTCGCCTACAAATCCTACGGCGTCTGGGGCAAGCGCAGCGCCACGGGCGCGAAATGGGCGTTCGGTCTCGGCTATTGGGAGCGCTCGGCGGCGGAGGCCTATCTCTGGGGCGCCATCGGCGAGCCGAAGATCGTCTCGCACAGTGAACGCAATCTGATCGAGGCGCCGCTGCGCGAGCACTCGCGCAAGCCCGAGGAAATCTACCAGAAGTGCGAGCGCATGTTTCCCGGCGTGCGCAAGCTCGATCTCTTCTCGCGGCAGACGCGGCCCGGCTGGAGCAATTGGGGCGACGAGGCCACCAAGTTCGATGAGGCCGCGGAATGACCGTGCTCCCGTCCTATGAAGAAATCCAGTCCGCCCGCCTCATCACCGAGGCGGAGTGGAAGCGCCATCGCCTGGACAGCCTGGCGCTGGCACCCGAGAAGCTGGAGACAGCCGGCGGCATGCCGGCTGTGCTCCTCCCCTATCAGTCGCAGCTGCTCGCCACCACGGCGACAAACGCCGTCACCGTCGTCGAGAAGAGCCGCCGCACGGGGGTGACCTGGGCGGCCGGCGCGGACGCCGTGCTAACGTCCGCCGCCGAGAAGTCGGCCGGCGGCATGGATACGCTCTATATCGGCTACAATCTCGATATGGCGCGCGAGTTCATCGACACTTGCGCCATGTGGGCGCGCTCCTTCGTCAAGGCGGTCACCGTCGCCGGCGTCGAGGACTTCCTGTTCGAGAGCGAGCCGGACAAATTCATCCAGGCGTTCCGAATCCGTTTCGCCTCCGGATTCGAGATCGTCGCGCTCGCCTCCCGCCCGCGTTCGCTGCGCGGCCGTCAGGGCTATGTGATCATCGACGAGGCGGCCTTCCACGACGATCTCGACGCCGTGCTGCAGGCGGCGCTCGCTCTGCTGATCTGGGGCGGCAAGGTCCTGATCATCTCGACCCACAACGGCACGGACAATCCCTATAATCGGCTGATCCTCGACATTCGCGGCGGCCGCAAGCCCTATGCGCTTTTGCGCATCGACTTCGACGACGCACTGAAGCAAGGCCTTTATGAGCGCGTCTGCCTCGTCAAGGGCGAGGAGTGGAGCGTCGAGAAAGAGGCGAAGTGGCGCTCCGACATTGTCGCCTTCTACGGCGAGGCGGCCGACGAGGAGCTGTTCTGCATTCCCTCCGAGGGCGGCGGCGCTTGGTTACTGGCTCCGCTGATCGAAGCGCGCTCGCGCCAGGGCATTCCCGTGCTGCGCCTCGAGCGGCCCGAGAGCTTCACCTATTGGCCGGCGCATCTGCGCGAGGCCGACATAAACGACTGGTGCGAGCGCGAGCTGCTGCCGATCCTCCGCACGCTCGACTCGCACCTCGGCCATTTCCTCGGCGGCGACTATGGGCGCGTGCGCGATCTCTCCGTGCTCTGGCCGCTCGCCATCTCGCGCACCACGCGGCGCATCACGCCCTTCGTCGTCGAGATGCGGCGCATTCCGTTCGATCAGCAAAAGCAGGTGCTCAAATATATCTGCGACCGCCTGCCGCGTTTTTCGGCCTCCAAGCACGACGCGACCGGCCTCGGCATGTCGATCGCGGAATACGCGGTCCAGCAATATGGGCTGGAGCGCACCGAGGCGGTCGCGCTCAACATTCCCTGGTATCGCGACAACGCCCAGCCCGTGAAAACCGCCTTCGAGGATGACGCGATCGAGATTCCGGCGGATTCGGAGATCCACTCGGATCTGCGGCTGGTGAAGACGAAAGGCGGCGTGCCCTTCATTCCCGCGCTCAAATCCGGCGAGCAGAAGAACCGCCACGGAGACGCGGCCGTCGCGCTGATGCTCGCCTATGCGGCGACGCGGGCGCTGGTCGCGCTCTACGACTATGAGAGCGCCCGCACGCTACGCGAGTCGAACCGCGGCGAGGATACCGCCGACGCCGCGGACATGAAGCTCCCGCAGGAAGGGCTCTATTGATGGTCGACGATTTCACCGCGCGCCAGGCGCTGGAGGCGGAGCAGGATCGCATCGGCATGCATGGCCCGACGCGCCTGCTCGGGCCGGATGGCGAGCCGATCCGTCATTCGCTCGCGCCCTCCGAGCGGCGCAAGCTCTCGGAGGAGGAGGCGCGGCCGGAGTTGATCGGCGTGCGCACGCTATGGGATCAATCCATCGCCTCCGGCCTCACGCCGGAGCGGCTGGCGACGATCCTGCGCGGCGCCGTGCGCGGCGATCATCGGCTCTATCTCGAACTCGCCGAGGAGATGGAGGAGCGGGACGCGCATTATTTCTCCGTGCTCGGCACCAGAAAGCGCGCGCTCTCCTCCATCGAGCTGGCGATCGACGAGGAGAAGGCGCAAGGCGTCGACAAGAAGATCGTCGAGGGCGTCGAGGAGCTGCTCGACGAGCCGACGCTCCCCGACCTGGTCGAGGATCTGATGGACGGCCTCGGCAAGGGCTATTCCGTCGTCGAAATCCTCTGGACCGAGCGCGACGGGAAGTGGTGGCCATTCGCCTATCTCTGGCGCGATCAGAAATATTTCACCTTCGACCATATCTCGCGCAGCGAGGTGCGGCTGCAGGAGCTGGGCACGATCGACGGCCTCGAGCTGCAACCGTTCAAATACATCGTCCATAAGCCGCGCCAGAAGAGCGGCATTCCGATCCGCGGCGGTTTCGCACGCTTCGCCGCCTGGGCCTTCTTGTTCAAGTCTTTCAGCCTGAAAGATTGGGCGTCATTCCTCGACGTCTACGGCATGCCGATCCGCGTCGGAAAATATCATCCGAGCGCGACGGGCGATGAGCGCCGCAAGCTGCTGCAGGCGGTGATGAGCATCGCGTCAGACGCGGCGGCGATCATTCCCGAATCCATGATGATCGAGTTCCTGCAAGCGAAGGGCAGCAGCAGCGGCACGACACCTTTCGAAGGGCTCGCCCGATTCCTCGACGAGCAAATGTCGAAGATGATCCTCGGCCAGACGATGACGGTCGAGAATGGCGGCTCGCTCGCCCAGGCCAAGGTCCACAATCAGGTGCGGCTGGACCTGCTGAAGGCAGACGCGCGACAGCTCGCCGTCACGCTCAACCGCCATTTGATCGCGCCCTTCGTCCAGGTGAATTTCGGCGACAACGCCAAGACGCCCTGGGTGAAGTTCCCGATCGCCGAGCCGGAGGACATAGCCGTCCTCTCGACGGCGCTCGGCACGCTGGTGCCTCTCGGCCTCAAGGTCAAACAGGCCGAGGTGCGTGACAAGCTCGGCCTGTCGGAGCCTGATAAGGACGACGAGCTGTTGGAAGCCCCGAAGACGGCCGCGCCGGAGAAGAAGGCCGATCCGGTCACCAAGCAGGCGCTGCGCGAGGCGGTGAACAGCCAGCGGCCGGCGCTCTACAAATGCCCTTGCGGCTGCGGCAAGAGCTTCACGGCCGAGGAGGTCGCGCTCAACGCCGCCGGCGACGGCGTCGACCAGGTCGACGCGATCGGCGCCGAGGAGGCCGCCGATTGGGAGCCGCAGATGGAGCCGATCGTCGCCTCCATCCTCGAGGCGGCCGAGGCCTCCTCCAGCTTCGAGGAGTTCAAGCAGCGCCTCGCCGAGCTCGCCGGCGATCTCGACACGGATGCGCTGGCTCATCGCCTCGCCATTGCGCAGATGAAGGCGCGCGGCCTGGGGAACGCCAATGGCGGACGCTGACCCATTCGCGCCCGAGGCGTTCAAGAAGCCGCCGAACGAGGTCACTCGCTACTTCGACCAGAAGGCGCTGAAGCCGTCCTTCCATTGGCAAGACGTCATGCTCGACGAGCATGCGCACGCCTTCACCGTGGCGAAGAGCGCCGGCTATGACGTCCTCGCCGATATCCATGGCGCGCTGCAGAAGGCGATCGAGGGCCGCCAGGATTTCGACGATTTTAAAAAGGGCCTCGAACCGCTGTTGAAGGCCAAGGGCTGGTGGGGCAACGCGCAGCAGCTCGACCCGCTCACCGGCAAGCCCGTCGAAGTGCAGCTCGGCTCGGTCCGCCGGCTACAGACGATCTATTGGGCAAATGTGAATACGGCCTATGCCGCCGGCGAATGGGAGCGCACGTGGCGCACGCGCCGCGTGCTGCCCTATCTCGAATATCTGATCTCGACCGCGCTGCATAAGCGCGAGGAGCATCTCACCTGGGTGGGGACCATCCTCGAGGTCGAAGATATCTGGTGGGACGATCACTATCCGCCCAATGGCTGGCTCTGCCAGTGCCGCGTGCGACAGCTCTCCGAAGAGGAGGCGAAGGGCCGTCCGCGCTTCGGCGATCGGCCGGAGGATTTCGGCTTTTCCGTCTTCGTCAACAAGCGCACGGGCGAGGTCACGCGCGTGCCGAACGGGATCGACCCCGGCTGGAACAACAACCCCGGCAAGTTCCGCATGCGCAATGCGGCCGATTTCATCGCCGGCAAGCTGGACGCGATGGACGAGACGACGCGGCGCATCGCATCGGCCGATCTCGCCGGCTCTTCGCTGTTTCGGCACATCGCCAGCAGCGGCGTGAATTTCGATCCGACATCGACCGATCCCGACATGATCGCGCGCGGCGACATATCGCTGCCATTCGCCTCGATCCCCGCCGATAAGGCGCAGGCCGCCGGCGCCGGCTCGCACACGCTGCGCCTCTCCGTGCGTGACGCAGCGCGCATCGGCGCGACGCCGGAGGCCTATGGGCTGGCGCAGACGATCCTCGATCGCGGCAAGGCGCTGGCGCGGAGCGTCGAGGCGAAGATCGGCGGGCTGTGGCGACGCCTGACGATGCGCGTGGAGCGGGACGGCGCCGCGGTCTATCTCGACGGGCTCGAGAGCGAGGAATAGGCGAGCCGCAGAAACGGCCCGTGGAGCGCCCCGAGCCCCTATCGGCCGCCATCGTCCCTGCAAATCGGAATAACGCGCCCACGGCTTAAAATAGCCTTTCAACGCCCGCATCTCGCGGGCGGCGCCGATACAATTATCATTCGAAGGGGAGATCGGGGCGCAAGGGAGACAACTGTCTCCGGCTGCCAGCAGAGCGGCGCAGGGCATAGTGCCCGCATGATCAGCCCCGACGCAAGCCTTTCCATCGCGCTCTGTGATGACGCCTCTCTCGCCCTCGAGGGCGAGGCTCTGGCGCTCGCCTCCGAAGGCGGCGCGCCGGAGTGGGTTCAGCTGCTGCCCAAGGGCCCGGACATCATAGGCCGGGATGGCCGCAAATGGCGGCTCCCCGACGTCGGCGCGCTCGTCTCCGCGTTCAACGCCCATGGCGGTCCGCTCGCGATCGACTGGGAACATGGCCAGGATCGCCTCGCGCCGCAGGGCCATCCGGCGCCCGCCGCCGGATGGATCGAGGCCATCGAGACCCGCGACGGCGAGACCTGGGGCCGTGTCTCCTGGACCGACAAGGCGAAAGCCGCGATCGAGACGCGTGAATATCGCTTCCTCTCTCCGACCTTCCTCTTCGACCGCGCCAGCGGCGTGATCGTCTCGCTCGCCGGGGCGGGCCTCGTGAACCGCCCGAACCTCGGGATGGTCGCGCTCAACTCCAGACAGAAGGACTCCTCGATGGACAAGGAACTGCTGAAGAAGCTCGGCCTCGCCGAGAATGCGTCGCTCGCGGAGGTTCTCGCCGCGATCGACCGCATGAACGCGACATCGGCGACGAACTCCGCCGATCTCTCGCGCTACGTGCCGCGCGCCGACTATGACGCCGTGGCAGCGCGCGCTCAGAACGCCGAGCAGTCGATCGCGCAAGCCGCGCAGGCCGCGCGTGAAGCCGAGATCGTGCGCCTGGTCGACGAGGCCGTCGCCGCCGGCAAGGTCGCGCCGGCCTCGAAGGACTATCACCTCGCGAGCTGCCGCGCCGAGGGCGGACTCGAGCGTTTCAAGACCTTCGCCGCCTCCGCGCCGTCCATGTTCACGTCATCGGACCCCAGCAAGAAGGACCCTGCGGGCGGAACGCAGACGGCGCTCAACGCCGAGGAGCGGGCGTTGCTCGCCATGACCAACATCACCGAGGCCGAATATCTCGCCTCCAAGGCCCTGGGCCCCGTGCCCGTGACGGCCTGATCGGCCGCTCGCAAAAGAGGAGTTCGTCATGGCTCTCACCGGACCCCGCGTCACGCGACAGGAGGAAGGCGTTTTTCGCGTCTTCGGCGTGAAAGGCGGCGTGAAAATCTTTCAGGGCGCGCTCGTGGTGCTCGCCTCCGGCCTTGCGCGTCCCGGCTATGCGGCGACGGGCCTCGTCGTTGTCGGCCGCGCCGAGGAGACCGTCGACGCCACCGCGCTGGCGGACGGCGTCGCGACCGTGAAGGTGCGCAAGGGCGTCTTCAAATGGCTGAACAACGGCGCCGACGCGCTCGCCGCCGCCGATGTGGGCGCCGTGGCCTATGTGCTCGACGACGCCACGGTCACCAAGACCGCTACCGGCCGCTCGGCGGCGGGCTCCATCTTCCAGGTCGAAGCCGACGGCGTCTGGATCGTCACCCCGTAACGCAACCGTTCTGCGCCGGGAGGGCGCGCGCCATGATCATCAATCAGGCCAATATCGATTTTCTCAATACCGCCTATCGCGCCAACTTCCAGCGAGCGCTCGGCGGCGTCGCGCCCATGTGGGGACGCTTCGCAACAGAGGTGCCGTCCTCGACGTCGAAGAATGTCTACGCCTGGCTCGGCCAATTTCCGAAGCTGCGCGAATGGATCGGCGATCGTGTGATCCAGAGCCTGCGCGCCGACGGCTACGAGATTTCGAACAAGCCCTTCGAGTCGACGGTCTCTGTCCCGCGGCCGGCGATCGAGGACGATCAGTGGAACGTCTACGGGCCGCTGATGGAGGCGATGGGTTCCTCCGCCGGCTATTTCAACGACGAGGAGCTGTTCGCCCTGCTCAATGCGGGCTTTGCGACGAAATGCTTCGATGGCCAGTATTTCTTCGACACGGATCATCCGGTCGGGATGCCGGGAGAGGAGGTCACGGTTTCGAATTTCGGCGGCGGCTCCGGCCCCGCCTGGTTCCTGCTCGATCTCTCGCGCAGCCTCAAGCCGCTGATCCTGCAGACGCGCAAGAAGCCCGAGTTCGTCTCGAAGGTCGACGCCCGCTCGAGCGACCAAGTCTTCATGCGCAATGAATACACCTATGGCGTCGATCTGCGCGCGGGCTTCGGCTACGGCTTCTGGCAGCTGGCCTATGCGAGCAGGCAGACGATCAACAGCACCAATGTCCAGGCCGCCTATACGGCGATGACGCAGCTCAAGTCTAACGAAGGGCGTCTGCTGGGCGTCAAGCCGCAGGTGATGGCGTGCGGTCCTTCGACCTACTTCGCCGCCCGCGCGCTCATCGAGGCGCAGGTCATCGATGCGACCAGCAACACGCTCTACAAGCTCGTCGAGATCGTCAACGTCCCCTGGCTCGACTGAGCACGGCAAATCGAAAGAGGAGGACGGAATGGCCGAGAAATCCAAAACGCCGCTCGACGGCGACAAAGAGGGGAAACCGCCGGTCGATGGCGAGCCGAGAGGCATCGTCGTCGCCGTGACCGGACCGGCCGGCGGACGTTGGCGCGCCGGCCGAAAGTTCACGCCAGAGCCGACCCTGGTCGACGTCTCGACGCTCACGGAGGCGGAGCAAGAGGCGATCGCCAATGATCCGGAGCTGCGCCTCTCGCGCCCCTGACGAGTTTTGCGGGGTAGAGCAGCGGCAGCTCGCCTGGCTCATAACCAGGAGGTCGGCGGTTCGAGTCCGTCCCCCGCACCCAACCATAACCCCCGAGAGCAAGACCGCGGCGGGGGCGCGGGGTCCAAACCCGCGCCCCCTGCAAAGGAGAACTCATGTCCTACGCCACCGAAGCCGATCTCGTGCGCAAGTGGGGCGCGGAGCAGGTGGACCTCGCCGCCTTCGACGGGGCGACGCAGGCGCGCGACCCGCTGCGCATAGAAGCCGCGCTCGACAGCGCGAGCGCGGTGATGAACGGCTATTTCGCCAAGCGCTACGCTCTGCCGATCGACGCCGCGCCGGATGGCGTGACGCTGCTGCGCAATCTCTGCTGCGATCTCGCCATGGGCGAGCTGTCCAACACGCCCGGCGCGCGCAACGACATCGTCAAGGACGCCGTCGAGGCCGCGCGCAAATTCCTCTCCGACGTCGCGCGCGGGCTCGCCGACATTCCGCAGAACCCGCCGCCGGGCGCGCCAGCGGCCGCCGTGCCGTCGCCCAATGAGGCGATCGTCGCCGCCAATGACCGCGAGTTCTCGCGCAATCGTTTGAGGGCGATGTGAAAGGAGCATGCTGATGGACGGCGTCTCCTTCCACATGGATGTGAACGGCATGTCCGCCGCGCTGACGCGGCTCAACCGCGCAGCAGCGCTGGAGAAGCACGAGCTGATGGAAGGCCTGGCGCGACGCGGCCAGGAGCAGACGCGCCATCGCCTCGAGGTCGAGAAGACGACGCCGGAAGGCAAGCCTTGGAAACCGACGATCGATGGCCGCGCCGCGCTCTTCGTCAAGGGCGAGCATCTGGCGCGCCACATCGACTATATCGCCGGCGAGACCGAGGCGCGCTGGGGCTCCGGCTGGATCGGAGCCCGCGTGCATCAGCTCGGCGCGACTATCTATCCCGTGAACGGCAAGGCGCTCGTCTTCAAGATCGGCGGCAAGGAGGTCTTCGCCGGCAAGGTCACCATTCCGGCGCGCCGCTATGTCGGGCTTTCCAAGGCCAATGAGGAGGAGATGATCCGCACGGCCGAGCGCTTCCTGACCACGGTGCTGCAATGAGCGGCGTCGGCGATCTCGTCAATCTGCGCGCCGCCGTCGTCACGCGGCTGCGCGCGAAGATCCCCGGCCTGCGCTCGATCGAGCCGCATGGCGGGACATTCGACGACGGCGAGGTCAAGAAGTTCGCGACGCTCGCGCCAGCGATCCGCGTGGCCTGCATGGGCTTCGACCGCGTCGAGCGCCATTCCAGCGGCATGCTGCGGCTGCCCGTGCATTTCGCCGCCGTCGTCGTCGCCAAGGACGCCATGCAGGAAGGCGACAAGGTGGGGCGCGACACGGCGGCGCTGCTCATCGCCAATGCTGTGGCGCTCGCCGTCGCCGGCCATCGCTTCGGGCTGGAGGGCGTCTTTCAGCCGGAGAATTTGCGCGGGGCGAATGAATATTCCGACGCCTCGCAGAACGCCGGCGTCGCGCTCTGGCAGGTGACATGGACGTCGCCCGTGCTGCTCGGCGAGAGCCTCGACGAGGCGCTCGGCGCGCTGACGCAGCTCTTCGTCAATGGCGCGCTCTTCG
>Ga0265331_10000739_pt1 | contig 27461 bp, 16 predicted proteins | sample 41923metaG_FD_202088 | JGI IMG/M metagenome (GOLD analysis project Ga0265331, IMG submission 202088) | Rhizosphere microbial communities from Carex aquatilis grown in University of Washington, Seatle, WA, United States - 4-19-23 metaG | ecosystem: Host-associated > Plants > Roots > Rhizosphere... | reverse complement strand
CCAGGCTTGCCGTGCATCTACCAGGTCAAGTGTGGCGACGGCGTGCTCGGCGGGAGCGAACGATGCGATCCGCCCAGCGTCGGCCACGGGTGCTCCCTGGCCTGCCAGGTCGAGCCAGGATGGGTCTGCGATGCGCCCGCCGCATGCCACCAGACGGTGTGCGGCGATCGACGCACCGAAGGAGCCGAGGCGTGTGACGATGGCAACCAGATCGATGGCGATGGCTGCTCCGCCAGCTGCAGCCTCGAGCCGGACTGCACCTCGGGGACCTGCGGGTCGAAGTGCGGGGACGGGCTCACGCTCCTTCCGGAGGCCTGTGACGACGGGAACCAGTCCGACGGCGACGGGTGCGCGCACGACTGCACGATCGAGCCGGGGTGGACTTGCAGGGCCGATGCCGAGAGTCCTCCCGCGGAGCTCGCCCTGCGGGTGGTCTACCGGGACTTCATCAGCTTTCCGATCGGCGGGGGCGTCCGCCACCCCGACTTCGAGCGCTTCGGCGGGATGGGGGTGACGCCGATGCTGGTCAAGCCTGTCCTCGATCCGACCGGGAAGCCCATCATGGACGGCCGCTGCACCGCGCCCGGGATCACTCCGCTGTGCCCGTACGATCAGCAACTCACCACGGCGGCGAACTTCGATGCGTGGTACCACGACACACCGGGCGTCAACATCCCCATCGCCGGCGTGCTTCGCTTGCCCCGGACGGCCGCCGGGGACTACATCTATGACTCGGGGACCATGGGCTTTTATCCGATCGACGGTCAGGCATGGACCCTGCCGCCGGCGCGCGAGGCTCCCGCCATGGCCGACGCCACGATCAACGACGGGGGCCTGCACAACTTCGGGTTCACCACCGAGATTCGCTACTTCCTGCAGTACCGGGGGGGCGAGTCCCTGGTCTTCAGCGGCGACGACGACATGTGGATCTTTCTCAACCGGCACCTGGCGCTCGACGTCGGAGGGTTGCACACCCGCACCGAGCGCACGTTGAGCGTGGACGGAAATGCTGCCGCCTGGGGCCTCACCCCAGGCGGGCTCTACGAGCTCGCGCTGTTCCACGCCGAGCGCCACAGCGCCGGCTCGAACTTCAAGTTGACCCTGACTGGCTTCGCGCCGAGCTCGAGCGCCTGCCACTCGACCTGCGGCGACGGCGTGGTGGCCTCCCCGGTCGAGCAATGCGACGACGGCAACACCCTCGACGGCGACGGCTGCTCCCACGACTGTCGCCACGAGCTCGTGATTCCTTAGAGCCCGTCACACCCCGTGGCCGTGATGGTCGGCGTGATCGTTGCCGTGGCCGTGCCCATGGTCGTTGACGTGCACGTGAACGTCAACGCAACCGTGGGCGTGGTCGACTGGGTAGCTTCGTGAGATGCCGTGCGGATCACGCGAGAATCCTGCGCGATCGGCATCCTGCGACCACTTGAACCGCCATTCGGTCACGATCGCGATCACGGGGGGGATCACGTTCACGTGCACGGCCCACGATCAGGGGGCCGGCCACGATCACGGTCACGGGTCGTGACGAACCTTCTCGGGACGGGCCGTCGCCCGCCTCAGCGGCAGGCGCCGTTGAGGCAGCCGAAGAACGAGCAGAACTGCGGAGCGGATGGCTGGCAGGCTCCCGCGCCGTCGCAGATGGGGGCGGGGGTGACGCTGAAGAAGCCATTGCACGTGGCGGCTCCGCAGGCCGTGCCGGCGGCGCGCACCGCGCAGGCCCCGGCCCGGCACATCCCCGTCTGGCCGCAGGGCGATTGCGCGCTGGCGGCGCAGACACCCTGGGGATCGGGGGTGCCGTCGCTGACGGCCCGGCAGGTGCCGACGCTGCCCCCGACGTTGCAGGCGGTGCAGGCCCCCTTGCAGGTGGTGTCGCAGCAGACCCCCTGCGCGCAGTGGGTCGAGCTGCACTCGGAGCCCGCGCTGCACGCCTGGCCGTTGTTCTTGAGCCCACACGAGCCGTTGGTGCAGACGAAGCCCGCGGCACACTCGGCGCTGGTGGAGCAGTTGGCGAAGCACTTGGTCCCCGTGCAGACGAACGGACTGCAGGCGCGCGTCGTGGGTGTGGCGCACTGCCCGGCGGCGGTGCAGGTGGCGGCCGGCGTGTAGGTTCCACCGCTGCACTTCTCGCCGGCGCAGGCGGTCCCGGCCGGATACTTCTGGCAGGCGCCCCCCCCGTCACACAGCCCGTTCGCGCCGCAGGCAGCCTTTCCCTGGTCGACGCAGGTCTTGCGCGGATCGGCGGTGCCGGCGGCGGCGTTCATGCAGCGGCCGAGCGAGCCCGCGAGCCCGCAGGACCGGCAAGGACCCGTGCACGCCGACTCGCAGCACACCCCGTCCACGCACGCGGCCGAGGCGCACTCGGCCGCGGCGGCGCAGACCTGCCCGTTCGCCTTCTTGCCGCTGCACTGCCCGACGGTCATCCCGCCCACCACCGACGAGACGCACGGGTGTCCCGCGATGCAGTCCGCGTCGGAGGCGCAGGTTCGATTGCAGGCTCCGGCGGCGCAGCGGAAGGGCGAACAATCGACCTCCTGTGGGGCGCGGCAGTTGCCAATCCCGTCGCACAGCTGCGCAGGGCTCTGGGTGGCGTCGCCCGCGCAGACGGAGGGACCACAGAGCGTGGTGGCCGGAAACTTCGCGCAGGCGCCGAGCCCATCGCACCGTCCGGTCGCCCCACAGGTCGCGGGGGCGCTCTCCTTGCAGAAGTCGGGATCGGGCAAGCCGACCGCGAGCAGCCCGCAGGTCCCCTCCTTGCCCGGCTGGTTGCACGACATGCACTCGCCGGCGCAGGCCACGTTGCAGCAGACCCCGTCGACGCAGAACCCGCTCGCGCAGCGATCGTTGGTCTGGCAGACCTGCCCGTTCAGGGCCTTGCCGCAGGCATTGTTCACGCACTGCTGGCCGGCAGCGCACTCGGCGTTGGTGGTACACGAGGTGGCGCAGTCGTTGGTCGTTGGGCTACACGTGTACGGAAAGCAGGGCGTGAGCGGGGAAGGCGCGCAGGCACCATTCCCATCGCAAGCGAAGCCGCCCGTGATGCCGTCTCCGGCGCACTTGCCCCCCTTGCAAGGCGTGCGGGCGAGGTGCAGCCGACAGGCCCCGTCGCCGTCACAGGTTCCGTCGGTCCCGCAGGTCGACGGCGCGGTGATCGGACACTCGGTCGGATCGGTCGGTGCCAGGCCGGCGGGGACCGGGAGACATTGCCCCTCGTTGCCCGGCAAGGCACAGGACAGGCACGTCCCGTTGCACGCGGAGGCGCAGCACACCCCGTCGGTGCAGAACCCGCTCGCGCATTCGTTGTCGCAGGTGCAAGCCGCCGAGTTCGGGGTGGTGGCGGCTGCGCCCGCCGTGACGCAGCGGCCGTCCGCGGAAGGCTCGAGGACCTGTTGCGTATCCGGGCCCAGCGCCGCGTCCGAGGGCGAATCCACGCCGAAGGGGATCGCGCGTGCCCCCCCACATCCCAGGGACCCCAGGCAGACCAGAAAAACCAGGAAGACCAGGAAAACTGGGAAAACCGGGAAAACCGGGCTCGGCGCGAGACCTTCGGCAAGGGCGAAGACCCGCAGCACGCGGGGGGGACCCGAAACCTCGCCGAGCGCCGCGGGAGCACGTGGAGCCCGAGCGATCCGGGCTTCGATGCACGGCGGAGAGGAGGTCACAGGTGGTCTTTTCGCGCACACATCTCACTCCGACAAGGGCAAAGCGGCTGGCGAAGCTTCGAATCAGGAATTCCACGACGTCCCGCGTGACGAAACGCCGAGGGCTCCGCGGTCCTTCCAAGATGGTTGCTGAGCTGCCCGATGCCAACCAGCGGCGAACAACGCCCCGCGTTCGCGATACCTTTACAACCCCGGCCTCGCCCGACAAGATTCGCCGGTGCCAGACACCCTCTCGCGCCTTTCTGCTGCCGAGGTCTCGAGCGCCGCGGTGCGTCTCGCCCTCGCCGCGTGCGCGGGCGCTGTCCTCGCGCTGACGCTCGGCTGCGCCCACCCGCACCCGGCCGCGGGCACCGGCCTGTCCGCGGCGGCGGCGTCCACGGGCGCGGCGGGATCGGCCCCGGTCCCCGAGCTCGCCCGCCTCTTCGATGACTACTACGAGGAGAGCCTGGCCCTCGACCCGGTCACCGCGACCACCCTCGGCGATCACCGCTATGACGATCGGATGGCCAACGACATCTCCGAGGCCTTCCGGGAGCGCCTCGGGGAGGTGGCGCACCGGTTCCTGGCCCGCCTCGGGGCCATCTCTCCCGCCGGGCTGACCGGCGAGGACCGCCTCGGCTACGAGCTCTTGCACCGGGAGCTCACCGATCGCCTGGAGGGACTGACCTTCCCCGATCATCTCCTCGCCCTGACCCACATCTCGGGCCAGCCGGTCGACTTTCCCATCATGGGCTCGGGCGGCGGGGTTCATCCCTTCGAGACCGCAGCCGACTACGATCACTTCCTGCGGCGGATGGACGACTTCGTGGTCTGGGTGGACACCGCCATCGCGAACATGCGTCGCGGAATCGGGCTCGGGGTCGTGCACCCCCGGCCGGTGATCGAGAAGCTCCTGCCACAGCTCGATGCCCAGGTGGTGGCCAATCCGGAGGACAGCATCTTCTTCGCGCCGCTGCGGCACTTCCCGCCCGCGGTCGGCGCGGCCGACCGGGCGCGCCTCGAGCTCGCTTACCGCTCCAAGATCCGTCAGCTCCTGGTCCCGACCTACCGCCGCCTGCGGACGTTCCTCGCGGACGACTATCTCCCGCACTGCCGCACGACGGTGGCCATCGAGAGCCTGCCGAACGGCGTCGCCTACTATGCCTACCGTGTGCGCACGTCCACCACCACGCGGCAGACGCCGGACCAGATCTTCCAGGTGGGGGAGAGCGAGGTGGCGCGCATCGAAGGAGAGCTCGACAAGGTGCGGACCCGCGCCGGGTTCAAGGGAGATCTGCCTGCCTTCGCCCGCGCGCTCGCCAGCGCGCCCGGCGGCGCCACCACCCGCGAGGGTCTGATCGCGAGCTACGAGGATCTGCGCGGCCGGGTGTGGGGGGCGCTGCCCTCGCTGTTCGGGCGACTCCCCCGCGCGCCCTTCCAGATTCGGCCCATCGAGGCCTTTCGCGAGGACTCGGCTCCCTCCCAGTACCAGCAGCCGAGCCCGGATGGCTCGCGCGCAGGCGTCTTCTTCGTGAACGCAGGCGACATCGCCAAGGGAAGATCGATGCGGGTCTCGGAGACCCTCTTCCTGCACGAGGCGGTTCCCGGCCACCACATGCAGATCGCTCTGCAATACGAGAACACCAACCTCCCGAAGTTCCATCGCCTGCTCGGCTATACCGCCTTCGTGGAAGGGTGGGCCCTCTACGCCGAGTCTCTCGGGCCCGAGCTCGGCCTCTTCCGCGATCCGACCCAGCAGATCGAGCACCTCGGGGCCGAAATGCTCCGCGCGGTCCGGCTGGTGGTCGATACCGGCCTACACCACCGCGGGTGGTCCCGCGAGAAGGCCATCGACTACTACAAGAAGCATGTCCTCTCCACCAGCGAGGACGTGGCGGCCAGCGCGGAGCTCGAGATCGATCGCTACATCGCCTGGCCCGCCCAGGCCCTCGCCTACAAGACCGGGCAGCTCGAGCTGGCGGCGCTGCGCGCGCGGGCCTCTCGGGAGCTGGGCGGAGCGTTCGACGTGCGGGCGTTTCACGACCAGATCCTCCGCGAAGGGCCTTTGCCTCTCGACATTCTGGAAACACAGATCGACGATTGGGCAACATCTCGTGGCGCCGGAGCGGGCCCCTCCCCCCACTGACCGGCTCCCCCCTCTGACCGGGCCTTGAGCCTCGACCGGTGCCTGCTAAGGTTCGGGACCTAGGCCAGGGAAGGGGGTTGCTTGAGCTCGCATCAGACGACCGTTGAGGAGGACTCCGAAGGAGACGGGAAGGACGGGGGGCAAGATGGACGCCCCAAGGATGGCAACAGGGAGGCCAGCAGTCCGGACGACGTAACGCTGAACGGGTTCACCAACGAGCTCCACGTCCTCATCATGTCTCCCGTGTCATTCGGGAGCTTCCCGTTGCCGAGCCAGGGAGATCTCCTGGTGGGCCGTTCGGCGACCTGCCCTATCCGGGTCGAGGACCCGCTCGCCTCCCGCGAGCATGCGCGCCTGCACGTGAACCCCGACCAGGAGGGGAGCGGGTTCCGCTTTCACATCGAGGATCTCAACAGCGCCAACGGCACCCGGGTCCGCGACAAGCGCATCCCGCCCGGCAAGGCGGTGCCCCTCTTCGTCGGGGAGGCGGTGAAGGTGGGCTCGACCGTGCTCATGTTGCAGCAGAGCCGTCCCACCGTGGGCGCGGGCCGGCTGTGGTCCCGCGCTTACTTCGAAGGTCTGCTCGAGAGCGAGTGTGCGCGGGCCTCGGAGGACGACGCGTTCGCGGTGGCACGCATTCACATGGGCGCGCAGACCTCCTGGTCACGGATCGTACCCATCCTGGTGCGAGAGGTCCCCTTCCCGCACGTGTTCGCGGCGTATGGTCCGCGCGACTACGAGATCCTCTTCCGGGAGCGCTCATCGAACGAGGTGGTGCGGCGGATGAACCGCTTGATCGCCGAGTTCCAGAAATGCGCCATCGTCGCCAACCAGGCGGTTGCCTGGTACCCGCGCGATGGCGTGACGGCCAAGACCCTGCTCGACCGGATGGAAGCGCTGCTGCGGGTTCGCCCTGGATCGGCAGCGATCGCTTGGCCAACCGACGAACCGCTGAACCGGGTGGTCCCCCCGGTGACCATCGAAGCTGCGGCGAGCGCCCCCGAGGTCGCGGGGTCGGTTGCGGCGGGTGGGATCGGTGTCGCGGCGGCGCTGCCAGGTGAACCGGTCAGCGCCGCTGGAATGACCCGGCTGCGCGAGATGGCCCGCCGGGCCGCCGCCAGGAAGATCAATGTCCTCATCCTGGGGGAGACGGGGGCCGGCAAGGAGGTCCTGGCCCGCGCCATTCACGACCTCTCCGGGAGGCGGGGAAAGTTCGTCGCGCTCAACTGCGCGAGCCTGCCCGAGCAGCTGGTCGAGAGCGAGCTCTTCGGATACGAGAAGGGGGCCTTCAGCGGCGCGAGCAGCGCGAAGCTCGGTCTCATGGAGGCCGGCAACGGGGGGACGGTGTTCCTCGACGAGATCGGGGAGATGCCGGAACGGATCCAGGCGCGGCTCCTGCGGGCGCTCGAGACCCGGGAGATTCTTCCCGTGGGGGCCGTCAAGCCGCGGCCCATCGACGTGCGCTTCCTGGCGGCGACCAACCGCGACCTCGAGCTCGAAGTGCGCAACGGGCGGTTCCGCCGCGATCTGTTCTTTCGTTTGAACGGCATCAGCCTGACCATCCCTCCGCTGCGAGAGCGGGTGAGTGAGATCCCCGAGCTCGCGCGGACCTTCCTCGTGGAGGCGAGCCGGGAGTCGGGCGACGAGGAGCCGCCGAGGGTCGCTCCGGAGTCGATGCGCCTCCTGCTCGACCATGCCTGGCCCGGGAACATCCGCGAGCTCAAGAACACCATCGAGCGGGCGCTCGTGCTCTGCGACGGTCCAGAGATCCTGCCCGAGCACCTCTTGCCCCTCGGACAGATTCCGGACGACCCGCCGGCGGCCCCCGCCACTGCGCCGGAGCCAGGGCGAGCCGCCGATCGTTACGCCGCCGAGATCGGGGCGGCGTCGTCGGCCGATGGGCAGGAGCCGGCGTGGCTCGGAGATCCCATGAAGGCCGCCGAGCGCACCGCCATCCTGGCGGCGCTCGATGCCAACGCCTGGAGTCAGACGCGCGCGGCCAAGGCGCTCGGGATCCCGCGGCGCACGTTCGTCTCGAAGCTGGCTTACTACGGAATCCCGCGTCCCCAGCGGCAGCGGCAGCGCGTCGACGAGCCCACCAACGGGTGACCCGCGCCGCGTTGCGCGTTGCGCAATGCCGCATGGGCGAATACGGATTGTTACGTTCGTGGCACGGCCGGCGGGCGCCTCCTACCCTGACAGGAGGATCGTCGAAACGTCGAATTTGGGGGGAATTCCGTGATCGCACATTCGTCTTGCGCGCGAGGGATCCGCCGGATGACGCTGGTCGTCCATCTCGGATTCGGACTCGCGGGCTGTTCAGGGGACATTTCGAGCCCCGGCGCGCCGGCCGCGGCTCCTGCCGGCGCCATTACAATGGCCGGAGGCGGGGCGGTGAGCTCGACCAGCTCTGGGGCGGGCCCCGGGGCACCCGGGGCACCTGCCTCCGTCAGCCAGCCTGCATCCGTGATACCCAGCGCCGGCGACATGGTGACGCTCCACACGTCCGACGCGGCCAGCGCCCGGCGCCAGGCCCTGATCCAGTTCCTGTGGGGCGCGGATGGATTTCCGGCCACCGCCCTGCCGACCTCGGTCGACCTCGACGTCCCGACGCCGGTGACGGGTCTCTCCAACCTCGCGCGGGTGGACGAGCTGCACTTCCAGATGGATGCGGGCGTGGAGTCCTTCGCCTACCACTTCATTCCGCTCACGGGCACCCAGGCTCGCGCCGTCATCCTGCATCAGGGGCACTCTCCCGTGCTCGACGACGACCATTCGCTCGCCGATGTCTCGTTCGGCATGCAGCGCACCATCGACAACCTCCTGACGGCGGGATACGCCGTGCTGGCCATGTACATGCCAGGGTGCCTGCCGCCCGCCAGTGGCTGCACCATTCCGCACGCGCAGATCGTGGAGCTGCCGACCACCGGCAACGGCATCAAGTTCTTCCTCGAGCCGGTGGCGCGCGGCCTCAATTACCTCGAGACCCAGGCCGCGAAGGATGGCTTCACCCCCTACACGGACGTTGCGATGGTCGGTCTGTCGGGCGGGGGGTGGACCACCACCGTCTACGCGGCCCTCGATCCCCGCATCACCCTCAGCATCCCGGTGGCGGGCTCGCTGCCGCTGCCGATGCGGAACGCGGTCGGTGACGAGGAGCAGTTCCTGCCGGCCTTCTACGCCATCGCCGACTACCCGGATCTCTACGCCCTCGGGGCGCTCGGGCCGAATCGACGCCAGATCCAGGTGCTGAACCGCCACGACGACTGCTGCTTCGGCGAGAACCCGGCGGAGTTCAGCGACGAGGGGACCGGACAGTCCTTCGACACGGCGGTGCGATCCTACGAGATCGCGGTGCGCAAGGCGCTGGCCGAGATGGGGTCGGGGGATTTCCGTCTCGAGATCGACGAGGCCGCCCCGGCCCACATGATCTCCTGGAACGCCATTGCCTCTGTCATCCTGGAGGAGCTGCGGGTGCAGGCGCGACCGCAGCCTGCCCCCGGGACCGAGGCCTTCGCGCGTGGCCCGTCGGGGACCCTGCTCCACACCGCCGCCGACGGCCAGGTGACCGACACCGGGATCGCCATCGTGGGCACGCCCGCGGCGATCGCGCTCCCGGGAGGCGGGGGGTACGAGCTCTTCGCGCGCGATCCACACAACCAGCTGATCCACGCCGTCGAGGACGGCGCCGCCTGGAGCGCGGAGCCCCTCGGGGCGCTGCTCATCACCGACCCGGTGGCGGTTCTGTCCGGTCCGAGCGCGCGGCTCGACGTGGCGGCCCTGGCCCCGACCTATCTGCCCGAGCACTGGTCACGCAGCGGCAGCTCATGGGCCTCCGAGACCGTCCCCGACGCCCCGATGACCTTCGGGCCGCCCCACCTGCGCGAGAGCCGGCAAGGCCAGCTCGACCTCGTGGCCCGCGACTTCACGCACGCGCCCTTCCGGCTGCAAGACGACGCTGACGGTGTCTGGACCACCCTGCCCGTGACCGCCGCGGGTCCGTAGATAAACCTTCAAGAGAGTGCGATGGGACTGCCAGCCACATCAGAGATTCGGCGCCGCCTCCGGGGACATCGACATCGCGGTCCCGACTTTCGCCGACGTGCCCAAGGAGGCGCTGGAGCTGGCCGGGTTCGTCTCCGAGGGACGCTTTCCGCACGGCGACAATTGGCGCCCTCCGGGACCGAGGGCCCGCGCCGAGCGCACGCCCGTGCGTTCTATGCGGAGGACGTCGGCGGGCTCGGCGTCGCCGGAGATCGCTGCACTCCCTACGAACCGTTCGGTTGATCCTTGGGCGTGCCCCGCAGGTCTGGTCCTCGTCCAATCCCAGTGGTACGGTCGGCGTCCTCATGAAGCACGCGTCGTTCGATGCCACGTGCGGCGTCTGCGCCTCGCTGGTCGGCGCCACCCCCGGTGCGGCCGTACTCGAAAACGAACTGTGGCACGTGCGCCACATCGATGCACCACACGGCGTGCCCGGCTGGATGATGCTGATCAGCCAGCGCCACGTCGGCGGCCCGGCCCACTTCGACGACCGCGAAGCCGCCAGTTTTGGCCCGACCCTGCGTCACCTCGAACGCGTGCTCGAACAGGTCACCGGTGCGCTTCGCATCTACACGGCGGCGATGGGGGAAAGCCACCCGCATTTTCACTGTCACATGGTGCCGCGATATTCCGAGATGCCCAAGAACGCGAAAGCCTGGGGCGTGTTCGACCTGCTGCGGGCCGCCGGCGCGGGCGAGATCGAGGTCCAGTCGACCGAGGTCGCACGGCTCACCAGTCTTTATCGCCAGACGCTGGCCGCAAATCCGCCGCCCGTGCCCTGACGTGGATGTTCCGGGCGCCAGCGCTGGCAGCGGTCGCTGGGTTTCCAAACCGGGCTCGTTGCGCATAGCAATCCCTGCGAGACCAACACATCTTCGTCCGACTCGAGTCCGGCGGTAGATCACTGCGCCATCCACCACGGCTTCGGGGGAGAAGTGCGCGGCGAGATACGCGGCGAGCCGGGGGTAGCGGGAGACGGGGTAGTTGCTCCAGCCGTGCAGATTGGCCGGCGCCGTATCGACGAACAGCTCGGCGCGATTCTGCTCCAGATCCCGCAAGAGCTGCTCGAATCCACCCGGAACCTGCAGGCGATCCTCGACGGCCGGCGGGAGCACCCGCCCGAGCCCGATCGCCGCATAGCCCGTGAGGTAGTGACAGCCGACGAAGCGGGTGGCCGAGAGGCGATCGGCGGCCACGTAGATGAGCGGAAAGTACCCCCAGACGAAGATCCGGTCGGCGGGTCGGGTGCGCGCGCGGATGTAGGCCGCTACGCCGGCGTAAGGCTTGCGCGCGTCACCGAGCCAGCGCATCGCGGTCTCGAAGCGGGTGGCGGCGACGAGGCACACCAGGGCCGGCGCCACGGTGCCGGCCACCACCAAACGACGCGACCAGCCCGGGGCGTGGCCGGGGAGATCGGTGGTCCCGAGCGCGGCCAGGATGGCGAGGGGCGTGACCAGCGCCGGGAAGTAGTGATCGAAGAAGCGACCCCCGAGGCAGACCATGCCGGCCGCGGCCACGGCCCACAGCACCACCAGCCCCGGGTCCCCGCCAAGGCTCCATGCTCGTCGGACCAGGCCCCGGCCCGCCAGGATCCAGAGCACCGCGCTGAGGGCGCCCCACGCCCCGAAGGCCAGGACGAAGCGCCGGACGAAGGGCAGTTGACCGAAGCCGGTGGGCAGGTAAGTGGACCAGGTCCAGCGAAATGCCCAGTACACGAGATCGTCCCACGCCCCGAGGTGTCGGAAGTAAACGAAGGTCAGTCCCCACCCCGCGCAGAATCCCACCCCCACGCTGGTGACGCGCCAGATCGCCTCGCGGCGTGCCCCGGGTCGGCGCGCGTCTCCCGCCACCACCGCCACGGCGGCCGAGCCGAGGGCCGCGAGCAACAGCGAGACCGAGGTCGGCTTGATGAGGCTGGCGGCGCTCATCGACAACCCCGCGAGAACGTACCCGAGCCGCCGCCCAACGGCGCGGCCGCCCGGCTTCGGAACGAGCAGCAGGCACGCCACCGCCAGCGGCAGCGAGAACAGGAGCTCGCACTGGGTGGCCAGCACCGCCGGCTCCTGCACGGTGGTGAACACCAGGTAAAAGACCGCCGCCAGCGCGGCGGTTCGCCTGCGGCGCGCGCCCGCCAGCCGGGCGGCGACCCCGGCCACCGCGGCCGCGGTCAGCAGCACCCAGACCGTCGTCAGCGCGTGCAGACCACGCATGCGATAACGGCCCCCGAGGAGCCAGAACCCCGCGCGGTAGATGTAGAAGATCCCAGGGGGCTTGCTCTCGACGCCCGCCTCGTACGGCCGGGCGCCCGCGGCCATGTCCGCGGCGGCGGTGGCATAGAGGGCCTCATCCTCGTTGAGGATCGCGACCCGGAAGGCGGGGGCACGCAGCACCACACCGAGCGCGGCGATCGCCACCACCGTGGCGATGACCCGCGCCCCGGCCGGCCTCGGCCCCGACGGCGGCGGCAACAACCGCGGCGACGACATGGCGGAGCATCGTACGCCACCTTCGGACTTCGAGCATCGTCCCCGCCGCCAAAATAGGTCAGACTGGGGCGCGATGCGAACCCTGTCCAGATGGCTCGACGCCCGGCGCCGGGCCGTGCTCGTGCTCGCCGCGCTGGTCGCCCTGGGCGCGGCCGCGGTGGCCAGCCGCCTGTCGGTGAAGAGCGACGTGTCCTACTTGCTGCCCGAGACGGCGCTGTCGGTTCGCCACCTGCGCGCGCTCGAGAAGCGCGCCCGGGTCGCCGCCACCTTCATGCTCGGCATCGAGAGCCAGGACGTCGCGGCCCGCGACCGAGCGGCCGCGGCGCTGATGCGGCGCCTCGCGCGGCTCGACCCCAAGGACGTGGGTGGCATCAACGCCGACGACGGGGTGGCGCGGCAGTTCGGCTGGAGCCATCGCTTCCTGTTCGCGGATCTCGACGACCTCGAGGAGGCGCGCGACGCCCTGCGCGGTGCCCTCGCCCGCCAGAACCCCTTTTACGTGTCCCTCGACGACGCTCCGGAGCCCGCTCGCCCCGCGGCGGGGCGGGCCGCGCCCGCGCCCGCCAGCGCCGGGGCGGGTGACGCCGAGGACGGGCTCGGCGACCGGGTCGAGGCGCTCCTGCACAAGCTCGACGACGCGCAGGCCAAGGCGGACCGGCCGTCTCCGCTGGTCTCGGCGGACGGCACCTTGCAGCTCGTGTTGCTGCGGACCACCTTCAACGGCGGCGATCTCGATCGCGGGGCGAGGATGGAGGCCGACCTGCGCACGATCCTCGACGAGACCGAGAAGGAGGTCGGCCCGACCGTGCGGCTCGGAATGGCAGGGGACGTGATCAGCGGGATCGCCGAGCAGAACGGGCTCATCCACGGCATGGTGGTGGCCACCTCCGTCACCATCGTGGCGGTGCTGCTGGCGCTGCTGCTCTACTTTCGCTCTCCCTTCGCGGTGGCGGCCCTCGGATGGTCGCTGATGGTCGGGACCCTCGCGACGTTCGCCCTGGCGCACGTGACCATCGGGTACCTGAACACCATCAGCGGGTTTCTGTCGTCGATCGTGATCGGCAACGGGATCAACTTCGGCATCGTCCTGCTGGCGCGCTACCAGGAAGAGCGCCGGCGCGGGCTGCGCCCGAACCGCGCGATGGAGGAGGCGATGGCCGGCACCTGGCGCGGCACCGCGGCGGCCGCCGCGGCCGCGGGGACCGCCTACCTCTCGCTGGCGGTGACCCCATTTCGCGGCTTCCGTGACTTCGGCATCATCGGCGGCAGCGGCATGGTGTTCTGCTGGCTCTCCGCCTACACCGTCATGCCGGCGGGGCTGCTCGCCCTCGAGCGCCGGGGCTGGATGCACGCCGCCCGTGAGCCCGGGGCCGTCACCTGGATGGGACGGCTCTTGCCGCGCCGACCCTGGGGCGTCGTGGCCCTGACCGCCCCGCTCTTCGTGCTGGTCACCTTCGTGTCCTGGCGGTACCTCACCCACGACCCCATGGAGACCAACCTCGACAACCTAAAGTCCGACGCGCCCGCGCTCGACCGCGCCTCCGAGTGGATGGACAAGTTCGACAAGAAGTTCTCGCACGGGCTGTCCGGCGGCTTCGCCATCGGCGTGCCCCGGCGCGCGGACGCCGGTCCCCTGGTCAAGAAGCTGCGCGACGTGGACCAGGGCAAGCCCGAGCGCCAGCGGCTCTTCAGCCAGATCAACTCGATCGACGACATCCTGCCCGCCGAGCAGGAGCAGAAGCTCGAGGTGCTGACCGACATCCGCAGGCTCATCGATCGGGCCGCCCCCAAGCTGACCGCCGCCGAGCGCATCAAGCTCCTGCGGTTGCGGCCGCCCGCCGACATGCGGCCCGTCACCGACGCCGACGTGCCGGCGGGGCTGGCCTGGCCCTACACCGAGCGCGACGGCAGCCGCGGCCGCATCATCCTCGCCAACAACGGGCTCGGCATCAACTCATCGGACACCCGGGACATCCGCAAGTTCGCGGCGGCGGTGCGCGGGTTGGATCTGTCGCCCGAGGTGCTCATCGGCGGCGCCGCCTTCGTGTTCGTCGATATCCTCGATGCCATGGAGCGCGACGGTCCCCGCGCCACGGGGGTGGCCGCCCTCGGGGCGCTGGTGGTGATCCTGGTCCTGCTCGGACCGAATCGCTTCGGCGCCACCACGCTCTTCTGCGGCTTGTTCGGCACGTTGTCGCTGCTGGCCTTCGCCGCCGTCCTCGGGCTCAAGGTCAACGTGCTCGACTTCGTTGCCCTCCCCATCACCATCGGAATAGGTATCGACTACGCCGTGAACATCGTCAGCCGGGAGCGCGACGAGAGGGTGGACGACGCCACCGCCGCCCATGGCCTGGCCGCCACCGCCACCGCGGTGGCGCTCTGCTCGTACACCACCATCGTGGGCTACGGCTCGTTGCTGATCTCCCAGAACCGGGGGATTCGCAGCTTCGGCCTGTGCGCGATGCTCGGCGAGATCTCGTGCCTGTCCTGCGCGTTGCTGGTGGCGCCCGCCCTGGTCCGGGCGTTTCGTGCGGTCGATCGGCCCTGATTCGGCGCGCCGGAGCGGCCGAACGGATGGCATGCCGGCGACCGGCCCTGGGTCGCGCGCGTCACGGCCCGGACCGATCCGTTACGCCATCCAGACGTCGCGCCGCGGTTGGACCGGGCTGGCGCGGGCTCCCGACGCGGAGTAGGTCTTGCAAGTCTGGCCAGTCTGGCGAGTCGCCCATTCGGCCACCTTGCGTCGCGCAACATACAGAGGACAGGAGCTTCCCATGCACAAGAATCCCCCGAGCCCGAAGCCCGGGCAGACCGCCCTCCGGCCAAAGCCTGGCGGCGCTGCTGCCGCCGCCCCAGCCCCTGCCCCTGCGGCTGGCGGTCACAGCTGGAAGGGGGAGGCGGTCGAGGAGCCAGAAGCCTCGGCGCGCTCCGAACCGCCCGAGGCGGCCGCCCGCCGGGCGGAAGGTAACGCCCCCGTCGCCGCCGAACGGGCGAGTGATCGCAGCACCGCGCCGGGGACCTTCGACTGGAAGCATCCGCCACACCCGGACGCCGCCCTCGATGACGAGGCGGCCCGCCGTGAGAACGAGGAGGAGAAGCGCCAGTCAGCCGCCGAGGAGCACGCGGCCGACTCGCCCAAGCACGCGCCCCACGGGCGCCTCTGAGCTCGAGCGTCCCGCCGGGGGGGCCTCACATCCGCAGCACGACGCACTGTCCGCGCTCGAGCAGCACCTGAACGGCCTTGCCGACGAGATCGACCGGGAGGGCCTCGGCGGTGAGGAAGGTCGCGTCGATCCCGACCAGCTCGGCCTCGAGGCGCTGGCAGAAGATGCGCGCGTCGTGCGCGCCCTTGACGCCTGCGATGGCTCGCCCGCGCAGGGGTCCGTAGACGTGAATGTTCCCGTCCGCCATCAGCTGAGCACCGGCGTTGACCGCGCCGAGCACGATGAGGTCGGTTCCCTCGGCGTACACCACCTGCCCCGAGCGCACGGTGTGCTGAATCAGCACGGGCAAACGGAACCCGGGTGATGCGGCCGCAGACGGTCCCGGTGGTGGTGGCGGTGCCGGCGGTTGCGGGTCGGTCGGACCCCGTCCGGGACGCCGCGGACGCGCTTCGGCGCCCGGGCGATGGTCCCCGGTGCCCCCGAGCTCCGCCTCGATCTGGGCGGCCATCGTCTCGAGCGCGCGCAGCGTTCGATTGTCCGCGTTCCCCGCATCCACGTTCCCCGCCGGTTCGACCGAAGTCTCGCCGCCCGCGGGCTCGGAGAGGGCCGCCGCCGGGGGAGCGGTCCGGGACGATTGCCCCCGCAGCTCGGACAGGCGCGCCATCCACCGCGCCCGCCGCCCGTCTCCTTCCACCGCTTCCACCGCGCCTCCGAGCCGGTCCAAGAGCGCGCGGTAGATCGAGATGGCCTCTGACGCACGTCCCTGGCGAACGCACAGCTCGGCCATGGTCTCGGTCGCGAAGATCTCGGTCACGGCGGAGCTCACCGGGGATGTCACCGCCCGAGATAGTAGCGGACAGGTTGTTTTTCACCAGGACGCCTGGCCCGTGCGCCGGCGGCGCGGACCAGGCCCCAGTCCTTCAGATCCCGGCGATGGGGGTGGTGCCGTCGTCGCCGAACTTGGTGGTCGGCACGCCCACCGCGTTCAGGAGCGCGATGAAGAGGTTCGCCATCTTCTCGCCTTGATACTGGACCAGCTTGCCGGGCTTGAGCTTGCCACCCGCGCCTCCGGCGATGACCACCGGCAGGTTGGTGTGGCTGTGCGCGTCGCCATCGCTGAGCTCGCTCGAGAAGAAGATCACCGAGTTGTCGAGCAACGTCCCGTCCGGCTCCTGCACGGCCTGCATCTTGGTCATGAGGTACACGAGCTGCGTGACGATCCACTGGTTGACCGTCGAGTAGTTCGCCAGCTTGGTCGCGTCGGTCCCGTGGTGGCTGACGCCGCCGTGGTAATCGACGTTCACGTTGAGGAAGCTGTGAACGATCGAGGTCACGGTGTTCTCGTAGAAGAAGGTCAGCACCCGGGTCGCGTCACACTGCATGGCGAGCACCATGAGGTCGAGCATCTGCGTGACGTGATCGCGGATGTCCTTCGGCGTGCCTGCCGCCGGCCTCACCCCGGGCGTGCAGCCCTCCGACACCGTGCTGACCGTGGCGGGGTTGGTCTGGATCTGCTTCTCGAGCTCGCGCAGACCGGACAGGTACTGGTCCATCTTCGCGAAGTCCGCCGCGCTGGCCTTGGCCTCGATGGCGGTGAGATCCGCCTGGACGCTGTCGAGGATGCTCTGCCGGTAGGTCGCGCGCTTGGCCGCGTCGCTGGAGATGGTGCCCATGCCCGCCCCGGTGGTCGGGGTCACGGTCGCCCCGGCGAACAGCCGATCGAACGCCGCCTGCGGCACCGTCTCGAACGGCAGGGAGGTCGTGGTGTTGGTCCATGACACCACGTTCTTGTAGGCCGGCGAGAAGCCGGTCTCGGCGTTCGGCACCTCGTGCAAGGCGTGGGTCGACAGCTCGATCGACGGGATCTTGGTGAACTGTCCGAGGGTGTTGGCGGCCACCTGGTCGGCCGAGATGCTCTCGGTCACCGCCGGATCGGTCATCGGGACCTTCTTGCAGGTCAGGAAGGCGCTGATGCCACAGGTGTGCCCACGGGCTCCCTGAGCCGGGTTGTTGTTGATGCCCGTGAGGACGCTGAAGTTGCTCTTGAGGGGCATGAGCGGCGACAGCGTCGGCGACAGGGTGTACGTCGCGCCGGTCCCGGTCGGATCCCATGAGGTGTGGTTGATCCCGCACGGGAATCCGAAGGTCACGAACCGCCGCGGTGCCGGAGCCCCGGCGGCGTAGGCGCGCCGCAGGCTCGGCCCCATGATGTCCAGCATCGGCAACCCGATCATGGCCGCTGCGCCGCTGAGGAAGGTGCGTCGCGGAACCGACCACCAGCCCGGGACGCCCCGGATGATCCGGGACTTCTCGCCGCTGGTCGGGGCGCTCGGGGCGTCGGCGGCGCCGGACGTCGCGGTCGCGGGTGCCGTTCCGCTTCCCTCCTTCGCATTTCCCTCCGTGGTCGACATCGTCGTCTGGCGGCGGCTCATCACTGACCCCCCGGGGCGACGGGACGGCGCATGCGGAAAGTATCACTCGCGATCATCTGCATGAGGAGACTCCGGAAGTTGTAGTTGGCGCTCGCGAAGGCGGTGCCGAGCTGATTCAACTGGCACTGGTCACTCGGGCCGGGGTCGCGCCCGAGCGAGTACGAGAACACCTTGGTGCTCGCGCAGGCGGAGATCTGCGTGGTCGAGGCCTTGAGGGCAGTGGCCATCTGCTGCGCGCCGTCGAAGGAGGTGCCGGATGGCAACTGCCCCGTGGCATCGACGGCCTGGGTGCCGTCCATCACCCGCCAGGCGCCGATTCCGTCGAAGTGCTCGAGCCCGAAGCCGAGCGGATCCATGACCTGGTGGCAGGCCGCGCAGGTCGGGTCGGCGATGTGGGCGTTCAGCTGGACGCGCACCGACGAACCGGGCGGCACCACGGTCTTCTCGAGGGCCGGAACGTTGTCGGGCGGCGCGGGTGGCGGGGTGCACAGGATGTTCGCCATCACCCACTGTCCGCGCTTGACCGGCGAGGTGCGGGTCGGGAACGATGTGGTGGTCAGGATCGAGCCCTGAGTGAGGAGCCCCGCCCGCTGGGTCCCCGCGAGCGACACCTTCTGGAACGCCGTGCCCGTGACCGCGGGCAGCCCGTAATGCTGGGCGAGACGTGCGTTGGCGTAGGTGTAGCTCGCGTCGAGCGCGTCGAGGAAGCTCTGGGTCGGCCCGGTCATGAAGTCCTGCAGGAAGAGGTTCGTCTCCTGGGTCATCGCCGCGCGCAGGGTGTCGTCGAAGGTCGGGAACGAGGTGGCAAGCGGCGCCACGGTCGCCATCTTGTAGGTGCCGAACCACTGGCCACCCATGCTGCTGACGAGGGTGCTGGCCTTGGCGTCGCCCAGCATGCGCGTGGCCTGCGCCTGCAGCGAGGACACGTCCTGCAGGCCCCCGGCGTCGGCCGCCGCGTTCAGGGTGTCGTCCGGCATGCTCGACCACAGGAAGTACGAGAGGCGCGAGGCGATCTCGTAGCTGCTGAGGAGCCGGGGCGCGGTCGCCGTCGGATCGGGGTCGAGCTCGGGGCGGAAGGTGAAGTTGGGGGACAGGAGCGTCGCCTCGATGGCGAGCGCGATGCCTTGATCGAACCCGTCGCCGTTGGCCTTGGCCAGCGGGACGAAGGCGGTGAGACGGGCCAGCTCCGCGGTGGTGGCGGGGCGCCGCCAGGCCTTGCGGGCAAAGGCGGTCATGACCGTGGTGGCGCAGGCCATGTCGCCCACCTTGGTGGAGTCGCAGGTGATGATCTTGGCGCGCGACGCGCTTCCCGTGGCGACGGCGGCGGTGGACAGCGCCTCGGCGGCCGTCTCCATCTTGCTGAAGAGCAAGGGGCTGGTGGCGAGCACGTCCGAGTTGTTGTCGAAGTTGGCCCCGCCCGTGTCATCCGGGAAGGCATTCGCGGGCTGCGTGGTGTCGCCGAGCAGATCGCGAACCGTGTTGTTGTACTCGAGGATGTTGAGGCGGTGGATGGTGACCCGGCCCGGATCGATGGTCGTACAGGCAGCCGCCGTGCCGGGGCTGCTGATCCCCGACCCCGGGGTGGCGTTGCCGGCCCCAGCGCCGCTGTTGCCGCTACCAGCCGCGGTCCCCGACGGGGTGTTCGAGCCGCCGCTCGGCAGGGTGTTGGCCCCGCTGCTGCTTGCGCCCGGATTCGTCCCGGCGCCGCCCGTGGTTTTGGTGCCGGGATCGGACAGGGTGGCCGTACATGCGCTCAGGCACGTGGACCCCAGTCCCACGATCCCCAAGAGCATCCCGAACCGACCCAATCCCCTCGGACTGCCGCTCCGGCTGCCGGAGCGCCGCTGCGCGTTAATATCGGGGCTTCTCCTCATCTTGCTCCCTCCGCACGACGGCTCGTCGTGCGACGGGACAAGGGCGGAGCCCAGGCCCGAGCTTCGAGAAATGTTCTCGAATCCGACAAGCACCTGGCCCGATCTCCTCCGGGTGTCGAGCATCACGCCGCGCTCGATATGGGTCGCCCGGGTGTTATTGTGGCGCGATGAGAATTGTGGCTTGGCCGATCGTCCCGTCGGCCCGGGTTGGCTCCCGTCCTGAAATGGGTGCGGTTGGCGTGGGTCTGGCCCTGATTCCGGCGCTGGCGCTGGCTGGTATCGTGGCAAGTGGATGCTCCTTGCCGCGCAAGGACAACCCCGATACGTGCGCCTCGTCCAACGAAGAATGCGCGGCCGGGCACACGTGCGACACGACGACCCACATCTGTGTCCCCGTCGATGGTGGGCTGCCGGTGACCGAGGCCGGGGGCAGCGGGGGGGGGGGCGGGCTGGGGTTGGCGGGCGGCGCGGGCGGGCGAGACCAACCGCCAGGTGCCTCGGGCGGCGATTCCGGCGGCGGGGGCGGCGGCGGAACGACGCTGGCGCCCGGCGGCGCCGCCGGGCTCGGCTCGGGCGGCTCGCCCGCTGGAAATGGCGGCGGTGGAATCGGGGGTGCGGTCGGCGGCATGCCGGCCACCGGCGGCGCGGCGGGGTCCTGTATGGTCAAGGCGGACTGCACGACGCCGGAAAAGCCATTTTGTGATGCGAACCTGTGCGTGGGCTGCTTGGATCGGCTCTGCGCGCAGATATCCCCCACTCAGCCCGTCTGCGGAACCGGGACGCTCGCCAACACCTGCCAGGAGTGCAACGCGAACGCGCAGTGCGCCGGCAAGCCCGCCACCCCGGTGTGCGCCGACGGCAAGTGCGTCGCCTGCAACGCGAGCGCAGACTGCAAAGCGTCTCCTGTCGCCCCCATCTGCGACACGACCACCCATAAGTGCGGGGCCTGCCCCGGCGCCGACAAGATGTCCTGCGCGATGCGTTCGACCGCCGCGCCGGTGTGCCTGTCCTCGGGGGCCTGCGCCGAGTGCGGGGTCGATTCGGACTGCAAGGCCACAGGGAAGATGGCGTGCTCGGCGGCCTACACCTGCGTGCAGTGCACCAAGGATACGAGCTGCTCCGGCGCCACACCGATCTGCGACGTCCCGAACGGCATGTGCGCCAAGTGTGCCGCGAGCGATGCCTGCCAGAAGAAGGACCCGAAGCTTCCCGTGTGCCTGACCCCCGCCGGCACCTGCGTGCAGTGCAAGGTCAACGCGGATTGCAGCGGGGCGACCCCCGGCTGTTCGGCCGCCAACGTGTGCGTCGCCTGCACCGATGACTCCCATTGCGGCGGCGCGACCCCCATCTGCAATACCACCACCAACAAGTGCATCCCCTGCACCGCCGACGCCCAGTGCGCCGGCAAGACCAGCCTCGGCCCGAACCCGGGCGTGTGCATGAACCACCTCGACGGACACTGCGCAGTCGATTCCGAGACCATCTACGTCGAGAACAAGGCCGCCCCGGGGTGCTCCGACGGGGCCGGTGGCGGGACCCGGGCCCTGCCCTTCTGCTCGATGCAGGGCGCGCTCGGGAACCTCGCCAGCGGCAAGCTCATCCTGGTGCGCGGCCTCGTTCAGGGCGCCAGCACGGCCCTGGCGGTATCCCGGATCTCCGTCATCGGCCAGAACAGCGCCCTCATCGCCGGGGCCATCTCACCCGGAATCCAGGTCTCGAGTGGGTCGGCCTACCTGCGCGATCTGAAGCTCTCGTCATCGGCCAGCGTCGGCATCGCCGCCGGGACGGGGACCACGCTGCGGCTGCAGAACCTCTCCGTCACCGCCAGCAAGGGCGGCGTCCTGCTCGACGGCGCGGCCTTCGACCTCGAGAACACCAACGTCTCGGGGAACTTCCCCAGCACGGATCTCTCCTACGCCGGCATCTCCGTGCGCAGCCCACCGGCCGCCGGGCCGGCCAAGCTGAACCGCGTGACGGTCCAGGGCAACATGGCGGTCGGCATCGCGTGCTCCGGTGCGGTGATGGGCACCGGGGTGCTGGCTTCGGGCAACCTGGTCGGAGACATCACGCCGAGCTGCATGATCACGTCCTGCATGACCGCCGGACCGACCTGCGGGTCGGACGTCGTGCCCTGACGACCGAAGGCGCTGGGCGCGTGGAGGAGAGAGAGGGATTCGAACCCTCGGTACCTTTCGGTACACACGATTTCCAATCGTGCGCCTTCGACCACTCGGCCATCTCTCCCGGTGCTGCTGTACAGAGGAGAGAGTGGGAGTCGAACCCACGTTGGACTTGCGCCCAAACCTGATTTCGAATCAGGCGCCTTCGACCACTCGGCCATCTCTCCGGAACCGCATCCGTGTCCCGTTGCGGGCGACACAGGGCGGAACGTTTAACACCGCCGCGCGAGATCGTCACCCCCCGCCTCGCCGTTTCTTGTCGGCTCCGCCGCGCGCTTTTTCCGGCCGCCCGACTGGAAACGTGACGAGGGATGTGACATGAATGCGGCGTCCCGGGCGACGGAACGCTGGCGAACCCCGCCAGGCCTGGAAGGGAGCAACGGTAACCGGCCTACCGGGTGCTCGGGACATTGAATTTCCGCTTCGAAGTCGCCACCGCCCCCTATCGTCCCGCAGAGAAGAGGAAAGCCCGTGGCTGACGTCGTCTACCTGGTCCAGGACATGGTCTTCACCTCGAAGATTCGCGAGGCCGCCAAGTCCAGCGGTCTGACCTGGCAAGGCGTGCGCGATCCGGCGGTGCTCGCCAGCACGGCCGCGGGCGCCAAGCTGATCATCGTGGATCTCCGGTTGCCGACCGGGCTGGCCGCGCTCGAGTTGCTGGCGGCCGACCCGGCCACCGCGAACCTGCGTTCGGTCGGGTTCGTCGAGCACGAGCGAGCGGACGTCATGGAGAGCGCCCGCGCCGCGGGGTGCTCCGACGTGATGGCCAAGGGCCAGTTCGCGACCGCCCTGCCCCGCTTGATGGCCTCGCTCGCGCCAGGTTGACGGCGCGGTCGAGCTGTGGCGCCGGCTGGCCCGATGGCTCCCCGAGGCGCGCCGGTCGACGTTCGAGCGTGCGTGTCCTATAAGATTTCCCCGAAAGGAATCCACATGCCCCGAATGGTCAATTGCGTGAAGCTGGGCCGGGAGCTCCCCGGTGTCGTCTACCGCCCCTTCGACAACGCCCTCGGAAAGCGGATCTACGAGAGCGTCTCGCAGGAGGCCTGGCGCATGTGGATCGAGCACTCGAAGATGCTGGTCAACGAATACCGCATCGATCTCACGTCCCCGCAGGGTCAGAAGATGTTGCTCGAGCAGGCCGAGAAGTTCTTCTTTGGCGAGGGCAGCGCCGACACCGAGAAGCCCGCGGACTACGTCCCGCCCAAGGGCTCGGACCCGACCCACGGCTGAGGACTGAATCCCGCCGTGACAGCCGAGGGAGACCGTGGAACCGGCGGCAAGGCGCACGACGAGCTCGCAGGCTCCGGCGGCGGCCCCGCGGGTGAGCGGCGCTCCGCCGAGCGGGTTCCCCTGGTGGTGCCCTTGCGCTACGAGTTCGCCAGCATCCTCGACTTCGAGGACGTGCAGTCGCGCAACATCAGCCGCTCCGGCCTCTTCATCCAGACCGAGACGGCGGTGCCCCTCGGCACCGAGATCGCATTCGAGTTCGGGCTGGTGGACGGCTTCACGCTCCTCAAGGGACGGGGCCGGGTGGTCCGGGTGGTCTCGGCCGGGCCGGTCACCGGGATCGGCGTGGAGTTTCTCCGCCTCGACGAGGCCATGCGCCGGCTCATCGAACGGATCGTCGAGGTCAACGCCGAGGAGGGACGGAGCGCGAGCGTGGGCCTCGACTTCTCCCGGCCGATCGCCACCCCGACCCTGCGGGGGCATCAGGCCGGCGGCGAGCCACCCCGAGCCGGGGTGGCTCGCGAGGCCAGCCCCGGCCCCGAGCCGGCGCCCCCTGCCGGGGTCATCGAGGTCGCGGGCGGGACGCTGCGCCTGGTCCTGACGGACGCGACGGCGCCCTTCTTCACGAGCAACCCGCTCTTGAACGCTCGGGTGGGCGGCTTCTTCGGTCCGGTCGGGGGTGCTGGGGATCCTCCGCTCGGGGGGGTGTTCTCGGTGTCGATCGTCGCGGCCGATGGCTCGTCGATCCTCGAGGCGAACGGGAAGGTGGTGGCCAAGCAGGACGTTCGCATCGGGGTGCGCCTGACCGACGCGGACCCGGAATCGCTGGGGCGCCTGCGCGCGGCGGTCGCGGCCTGGCTCCCCGCGGCGAGAAAGTAAGCGCACACTAATGCACCGCCGTCGGAATAGCATCATATTCGGCCGACGATCCGAGCCGGCCTCTTCGTTGCTCCTCCTCACAATACCTACGGGTATTCCTCGTCGTCGCGCCTCGCGGCCGGCTCGGCTTGCCGGCCTCGGTATTGACGCTATTTCGACGGCGGTGCACTAGTGTCCTGTCTGAGAAATCCGTTACATATTTCGACGACGATCCAGCCCGGCCGCTGCGTTGCTCCTCCTCACCGTACCTACGGGTACGCGTCGTCGTCGCGCCTTGCGGCCAGCCCGGCTTGTCGACGACTCATGCAACGCATTTCTCAGACAGGGGACTAGATGCACCCGGAGCCCGTGGGACGCGCCGTTCGGGTCGGGGGCGTCTCCGTGGAGCCGGGAGAGTCGCGCACCGTGAGCCTCGTGCTGCCCGGGCGCGCCGCGAGGCCCGGGCCCGCCGCCCGGCCCGCGGGCCGTCCTGACGGTGAGGTCGTGGGGCCGAAGCCGAGGGCGAAGTCGGCGTCGGCGAGGCCTGGCGGAAGCCGCATCCCGGCCCACGTGACGGTTGGCCTGCGGGCCGGCCCGAGGCTGACCATCCTGGCCGCCCCTCGGGGGTTCGAGGCCGCCGCCGCCGCGGCGGCCACCGCATTCTCGGTGGACATCGCGGCCGCCCAGCTCGAGGGCAGCGTGGTCGTGATCCCGGTCTTGCGGCCGGGCGGTCGCTTCGCCGCCGGAGGACGCCCCATCAAGGAGGCGGAGCTCTGGCAGTTCCCCGGGGATGTCGGCGGCTCGCGCAGACAACGCGAGGCCTTCACCATCTTCTCGGAGACCTGCGTCGGGGCTCAGGTGGTGGTGCTGCTCACGGCCCCGAAGCCGGGGCGGGTGAGCGTCCCCATGGTGCGCGGGAACGTCGACGATCCGCGCTTTCGCCGGCTATCGCTGCACGCCGGCCTGCCGCTCGTGGTGCACGCCCGGGCCACGCCCGGCACGCTCGGCGCCGCCGCCCTCGACGCGGGAAACACGCTGATCGAGCTGGTGGCCCCCCAGTGCGAGGCGACTGCCGAATCCATCGCCGTCCTCCTCGGCGCCCTGCGCCGGCTCGGGGAGCTGGTCGGCCTCATCCCGGCGGCCACCTTCGCGCGACCCTTGCCCGAAGGGCGAGCGTCCGCGGCGGTCGCGGCGGCCGCTCGGCCGGCCCGCCGGCCCGCCAGCTTCGCGCGGCTCATCGCCCTCGGCGCGGGGGCCGGAGGGCTGACGGAGGTCCTGGCCGGCCCGGGGCAGGCGGTCAAGCGCGACGAGGTGCTGGCCGAGGTCACGCCGGCGATGTCCCGCACGCCCGTCCGCATCGTGGCCCCGCGTGATGCCGTGGTGGTAGAGGCGCCGGACGCGCGCGCCGGGCGGCTCGGCATCCGGCGGGGCGCCACCCTCTTTCGGCTGGTCGGCGGGGGCAAAGCCGCACGGGCGCGCCTGGTCCGGCTGGCCGGGGGGAGCATCGGGGGTGGGGTGCACCCAGGCGGTGGCGGGACCGCCCGTCCGTCGAGAACTCCGCTCCCCCTCGCCGAGCCCACGACCCGCATCGGCTGGGTCGAGCGGGTGTCGCTTCCGCTCCTGGGAATCGATCGGCTGAAGGCCAAGATTGACACCGGGGCGCGCACGTCGGCCCTCCACGTCTCGCGCATGCGCTCGGTCGGGACGGCCGGGCCGCACCGGCGGCCGATCCTCGAGATCACCATCCCCCACGTTGGCCGGAACGGGCGGCAGACCCTGGTGGTGCGCGCCCCGGTGCGCGAGCACGTGCAGGTGAAGGACACCTCGGGCCGGAGCGAGCGGCGGCCGGTGATCGAGACCGCGATCCGGCTCGGCTCGAACGAGCGGCGAATTCGGGTCACGCTGACCGATCGCGGGGACATGTTGTTTCCAATGCTCATCGGGCGGACCGCGCTCGGACCGGGGATCGTGGTGGATCCGGCGCGGCGGTACCTGTTGCCGGTGCAGCCACAGCCAGCAGGTCTCCGCGGGGGGCAACCGCTCGCCGCCACGGCGCCGAAGAAGAAGAAGAAGAAGGCACGGCGCCGTGCCGAAGGTGAGCCCGGGCCGGGACAGGGCGATGCTGCCTCGGACATCATTCCCGAAGCGCCTGAAACATCTCGAGGCGGAAGCGCCTAGGACCGGCAAGCTCGTCGCCGTCGCTCGTCATCGTCGCTCGTCCTCGTTCCCCTTTGCCGTCCGGTCGTAGGACGGGGAAGAGGAAGAGGCAAGATCCGGCCAGGGAAAGTTGACAGAATCCGGGAGTCGTCGATCCTTCTGGGCACATGCGTGCGCGTTCGCGACCCACCGTCTCAGCGCGGACCCACGCGGCCCCCGCGCGCACGCGGCGCACGGCAGGAACGTCGGCCCGGTCGCGGGGAATCTCTCTGCCAGAAACGTCGACGCACACCCCGACGACGGCGACTGCAGGACGGGGCGCCCGGGATCTCGAGCTGCGGGAGGCGTTGCGGATCAGCCGAGAGGCCATCGTGGCCATCCGAAACGAGCTCGACGCGCTCCTGCGCTCGGTTCAGGCGAGCAATGCGGCTCGTGGCGCCGGCACCGCCGGGACCACGCCGGCACCGCGGGCGGAGGCGATCGAGAGACTCGCGCGCTCCACACTGCGCGCCGACGCCGCGGTGCGGGGCCTGTCGACGACGTCGTCTTGAGCACGGTGCCGCCGCCGTCCCTGCGCGCGCCCGTGGTGACCTTTCTCGTCGTGACGGCCGTGGCCAGCGGTCTCTTCTGGATGGCGCGGGGGGTGCCATTCCTGCGCGGCAACCTTCACGCCTTCATCGCCGTGATGTTCTTCTACGCGCCCGTGGCGGCGGAACGCTCACAAGGACGGCACTTCGATTTTCAGCAGGCGGGGCTCGACGTCTTCCCGGGGCGCACCAACCTGGCGGTGCTCGGCGCGACGGTGCTGGTCACCTTTCCCGCCTTCGTCGCGGCCTTCTTCTGGTTTTACGGCACGGTGTGCGCGCCGGCCGCCGGCAGCGCGGCGACGCGACTCGGCGCCCTCTGTCCGACGGCGGTGGGGTGGCTCGGCTGGACCGGGGGCCACGTCCGGCTCCCCGCGGCGGCGCTCGGCACGGCCCTCAGTCAGCTGATCGTCGTGGCCATCCCCGAGGAGCTCTTCTTCCGCGGATACCTGATGGGCAAGCTCGAGGAAAGATGGGAGCCCCGCTGGTCGATCCTCGGAGCGCGGGTGGGCTGGGCCTTGCCGGCGAGCGCGGGGCTGTTCGCACTCGGGCACTTCCTGGTCGACTTCAACCCGCAACGCCTGTCGGTCTTCTTTCCAGGGCTGGTGTTCGGCTGGATGCGGGTGCGGGCCAGGTCGCTGGCGGCGGGGGCGGTCTTCCACGCACTC
>Ga0265331_10000738_pt1 | contig 27485 bp, 26 predicted proteins | sample 41923metaG_FD_202088 | JGI IMG/M metagenome (GOLD analysis project Ga0265331, IMG submission 202088) | Rhizosphere microbial communities from Carex aquatilis grown in University of Washington, Seatle, WA, United States - 4-19-23 metaG | ecosystem: Host-associated > Plants > Roots > Rhizosphere... | reverse complement strand
CGGGCTTCACGCGCTCGAGGATTTCGCCGAGGCCGCAGGCGAGTATGTCGAGCCTCTGCGCGCGACCTATCGCGGCGTCGACATCTGCCAGATCCCGCCCAACAACCAGGGCCTGACGGCGCTGCTTATGCTGAACATCCTGGCCGGTTTCGACATGTCGGGCCTCGATCCTCTGGCTGCCCCGCGCCTGCATCTGGAGATCGAGGCCGGCCGGCTTGCCTATCGCGACCGCGACGCGCTGATCGCCGATCCGTCCAAGGTCGCGGTGCCGGTGGAGACGCTGCTGTCGGCCGCCTATGCCGAACGGCTTCGCGCCGAGATCGATCCCAGGCGCCGCCTGCAAGACCTGCCGCCCGCGCTGCTGCGCAAGAGCGATACCATCTATCTCTCCGTCGTCGACCGCGATCGCAACGCGGTCAGCTTCATCAACTCGACCTACTTCTCCTTCGGCAGTGGCGTGGTGGCGCCGGAAACCGGCATCACGCTGCAGAATCGCGGCGCCAGCTTCCGCCTTGACCCCGCCCATCCCAACCGGATCGCCCCGGGCAAGCGCCCGATGCACACCATCATGCCCGGCATGGCCATGAAGGATGGCCGGGCGCTGATGCCCTTCGGCGTCATGGGCGGCGATTTCCAACCCTTCGGCCATGTTCATTTCCTGACCAACCTATTGGACTTCGGCATGGATCCCCAGGCCGCGCTCGACGCGGCGCGGGTGTTTCCGTCCGGCGACGTGGTTGAGGCTGAGCGCGGGCTTTCCCGCCGGACGATCACCGGGCTTCAGGAGCGAGGCCATCAGGTGATGGTGGCCGAGGAGCCTCACGGCGGCGGGCAGGCGATCCTGATCGATTGGGATGCGGGCACGCTCACCGCCGGCTCCGACCCGCGCAAGGACGGCTGTGCGCTGGGTTACTGAACCGCGCCGTTGCCGGGGGAACAGAGGCGCGTGACGGAAGATCGGATCTCGATCGAGGTCATCTCCCTTCCCGAATCCGCGGCCCGTCGGACGAGCGTCGCCCGGCAGCTCGATCCGACCGGTCTTACCTGGTCCTTCTTCGATGCCATCAAGCCTTCGGCGCTGGCAACACCGCCTACCGAATACGATGCGCGCAGACGCCTGAATTTCACCGGCTATCCCATGTCCGAGGGCGAGATCGGCTGCTTCCTTTCTCATCGGGCCGTCTGGCGCGAGGTCGTCTCCCGGCAGAGGGCCTGCCTGGTCTTGGAGGACGATTTCACCATTGCGGAAGGCGAGGACCTCGCCGGCCTGCTGACCCTGGTCGCGGCCCATCTCGCCGAGTTCGGCTTCATCCGCCTGAACGGGATCTTCCCGGTGCGCTCTAAACCGGTCAGACAGTTGGGCGGCCATGCCATCGTCAAGACCCATCGCGATCCGGCCGGCACGCTCGCCTATCTGGTCACGCCGGATGCGGCGAAGCGTCTGCTCGATGCCTCGGGAAGCTTCTTCGTCCCGGCGGATGATTTCCTCGCCTGGGGCTGGCGCCACAGGCAGGGGATATTCTCCCTCCTGCCCTACCCGATCCGGGATGCCGCGGTCCTGCCCGGCGCCATTCGCGACCGCGCCAAGCCCCGGCTGAGCCGGGCGGCCAAGCTCCGCCGGGAGATCTATCGGGCGCCGATCGGGATCAGGAAAAGCCTCGACACGTTCCTGCGCTATTTGCTTCCGTGACATCGGCGCCGCTTCACCGCCACTTGATCGAACAGCCGATGCTGGGAGTCTGATCCGCCGGGCCCTTGCCGGTACGGGCGATTGCGACCATGGCCTCGAAGAGCTCCCGCCGTGAGCCCGGCACCCGCTGGCGATTGCGCACATCGTAGATGCGGCCCCGGTATCGCAGTTGCAGGCCGGCATCGAAGCCGAAGAAATCCGGCGTGCAGACCGCGCCATAGGCCCGCGCCACATCCTGGCTGCGGTCGATGACATAGGGGAAAGGCAGCTTCTTCGCGTCGGCCAGCTTCTTCATGTTGTCGAAGGAGTCCGCCGGATAGGTGCTGACGTCGTTGGGCATGATGGCGATGGATTTGACGCCTTCAGCCTCCAGCTCGCGGGCATCCTTGATGATGTCGTCGAGCACCGCCTGGACATAGGGGCAGTGATTGCAGATGAACATGACCAGCGTGCCCTTGGCGCCGCGGACATCGGCAAGCTTGTGGCGGCGCCCGTCAGTCCCTTCGAGATCGAAATCCGCCGCCTTCCAGCCCATGTCGAGAGACGAAGAGGGTGTCGCAACCATCCTGGCCATCCTTGTTTGTCGGGTTCGCCAAAGTGTAGCCGAGAACACCAGCGCGACAAAGAAGCGGCGCTGGCGGACAGGACGACGACCACCCTGGCCGGCGCGTTGCCCGCGCCACGCAGCTGGATCAGTTCGTCAGAAACGAAGCGTCGGCGCGGATTTCGATGACCGTCGGCACGCTTCTTGCGTTCGCCTCTCTGAGCGCCTGACCCAGATTCTCGAAGCTTTCCGGGCGCGTCGCCTGGCAGCCGAACCCCTTCGCGATGGCGAGAAAGTCCGGCGTGAAGATGTCGACGCCGATCGGCGAGATCTGCCGGTCCAGCATGTAGGTCTTGATCTCGCCGTACCCATCGTTGTTCCACAGCAGGATGATGAGACCAGCCTTGGCTTCGACCGCGGCGGCAAGTTCGCCGATGGTGAATTGAAACCCGCCATCGCCCACCAGCACCACGACAGGCCGGTCGGGCGCGGCGAGCTTCGCCCCGATGCCAGCCGGGAGGCCATAGCCCAAGGTGCCGTAGCCCGTGCTCGAGTTGAAGAAGGAGCGTGGTCGCGACGCCTCGAAGCAGAGGTTGAGGGCATAAACCGGCTCGGCGGAATCGCCGACGAGGATGGCATCGGGCAGACTGTCCTGGACGACCGCCGCGATGCGGCGATGGAGATTCACCGTCGGTCTCCAGAGCTTCGCGGTGGCGGCGCGGGTCTCGGCCGCGCGCCTGGCCCCCGGACTGTCGGATATTGCCGCGCTTTTCTTCGCTACGCCCAGCGCAAGGTTGATTTCGCTCAACGCCGATCGCGCGTCTGCCATGATCGGAAGACTGGCGGGATATCCGCGCACCAGCTGTTCCGGGTCGATGTCGATTCGGATGAACTTGTCTGGGAACACGAGAGGCTTGGGATCAGGATACATCTCGGTTTCGCCGAATTCCGTGCCCACGGCCAGCACCGCATCCGCCTGACCGATCGCTTCCCAAACCGGCCGGAACGCCATGTTCTCCCCCGCGCGCAGCGGGTGGCCGGGCGGCAGAATGCCCTTGGCATTGACGGTGTGAACGACGGGAGCGTCGAGATGCTCGACCAGAGCAAGCGCCTCTGCCGCCGCCGTCGCCGCCCCGCCACCCAGGATCACCAGGGGTTTCTTGGCGGCGCCGAGCCAGGCGGCAGCGGTGCGGATCGCCTCGGGCGCGGCGGCCGGGGCGCTGGGCAGAGGGCGCACGGTCATGATCGCCGGATCGACGGGCTCGGCGATCACATCGATGGGTATTTCGATATGGACCGGCCGCGGCCGGGCACTGGCGAAAATGGCAAAGGCGCGGGCCAGCACCTGGGGCAATTGGTCAGCCTGCAGCAGAGTGTGGCTGAAGGCCGCGACTCCTGCCACCACATTGCGCTGATTGGGCAGCTCATGCAGCCGGCCATCTCCCATGCCCAGCTGCTCGCGGCGATTGACGCTGGAGATCACCAGCATCGGGACGGAATCACCATACGCTTGACCCATGGCCGTCAGAATATTGGTCATGCCCGGTCCGGTAATGATGAAGCACACGCCCGGTTTGCCGGTCACGCGCGCGTAGCCGTCAGCCATGAACCCCGCCCCCTGCTCGTGGCGTGCGGTCACATGGCGGATGCGGGTATTGGGCAGGCCGCGATAGAGTTCGACCGTGTGGACGCCGGGGATGCCAAATACCAGCGTGACGCCATAGGCTTCGAGCAGCTGGACAAGCATTTCGCCACAGGTTGCCGTGGTGGCGGTTCTCACTTCTTGCCTAGGGCGATTGATGGGGGATTCCTGTGTCGGCACGGAGCGAACCTGCCTTGCGAGTCGGCCTACTACAATAGAAAATGCTCAAATCGCAGTTCGGCGCTGACCAATGTAAGGAACGGGCCGATGCTATCGAACCTGAGCGAAGGCGACATTCGCCTGCTGAAGGTGTTCTCCAAGGTGGTCGAGTCCGGGGGCTTCTCGGCTGCCCAGATCGAGCTGAATGTCAGCCAGTCGACCATCAGCACCCATATGACGGCGCTCGAACAGCGCCTGGGCCTCCGCCTGTGCCAGCGCGGACGCGCCGGCTTCCGGCTGACCGACAAGGGCCAGTTGATCTACCAGGCAAGCCAGCGGCTGTTCGCCTCATTGGAGGAGTTCCGCTCCGAGGCAGGGGCCGTGCGCAATCGTCTGGTGGGGACCCTGGCCCTTGGGATCGTCGACAATCTCATCACCAACCCCATGTCGCGCCTTCACCATGTGGTCAAGAGCTTCAACTCACGGGCGTCCGAAGTGCAGATATCCGTTCATGTGACTTCGCCCACCGAACTGGAGCGCGCGGTGCTGGACGGCCGCTTCGATCTCGGTTTGGGGGCCTGCGGGCGTCATTCCCCCTATCTTGCCTATGAAGACGTATTCGAAGAACGCCAGGTGCTCTATTGCGGTCAGGGTCATCCCCTGTTCGCTCGCGCCAGCCAGGTTGGTGTCGCAGACCTGAAGAACCAGCAGTTCGTGCGTCGGGCCTATGCGGCGCCCGACAAGTTTCCCGCCGGCCTGCGCATGTCGGCGACCGCCGTCGGCGATCTGATGGAAAGCGTCGCGATATTCATTCTCGCAGGAACCCATATCGGGTTCCTGCCCCAGCATTACGCCCAGCATTGGATCGAGCGTGATCTGATGCGCCCGCTCGTGGAACAGAAGCTGGGCTATCAGAATCCGATATATCTGGCCACGCGCAAGACCGAGCGGCGTTCGCCGGTCCTGGCATCCTTCCTGAATGAATTTTTTCTTGCCCACCGCAGCGCTATCGCGGCGAAGCCCTCAGCGCCCAAGGCGAACCAGAATGGCGCCGATCGCCTCAAGAGGCCCGCCTCGCTCGGCGAGGGTACGCGGCAATTTCGCGGCTAATGCACCAGGACCTGACTGAGGAACAGCTTGGTGCGCTCGTTCTTGGGATCTGAAAAGAAGGTCTTGGGCGGCGCCACTTCGACAACCTGACCGTGATCCATGAAGACCACGGTGTCGGCGACGGTTCGCGCAAAACCCATTTCATGGGTGACGCAGATCATGGTCATGTGATCCTCCGCCAGCTCGATCATGACATCGAGCACCTCCTTGATCATTTCCGGATCGAGCGCCGAAGTTGGCTCGTCGAACAACATGACGTGGGGCTCCATGCATAAGGCGCGAGCGATCGCCACCCGCTGTTGTTGTCCCCCCGAAAGGCGGCTTGGATATTTATGCGCCTGTTCGGCGATCCTGACCCGGGCGAGATACTCCATGGCCAGCTCTTCCGCCTTCTTGCGTGGCAGCTTGCGCACCCGCTGTGGGGCCAAGGTCAGATTCTGCAGCACGGTCAGGTGAGGGAACAGATTGAACTGCTGAAACACCATGCCCACTTCGCGACGAATCAATTCGATATTCTTGAAATTTGGCGTGAGCTCGACGCCCTCCACGAGGATCTGGCCCTGCTGGTGCTGCTCGAGCCGATTGATGCAGCGAATCACCGTGGACTTGCCCGAGCCAGAAGGGCCGCAGATGACGACACGCTCCCCCTTGCGGACCGTCAGCGACACCTCTTTCAGCGCCTGAAACTCGCCATACCATTTGCTCACCTTGCGAAGCTCGATCATCGTCTGAGGGCTCTCGCCTGGCGTCGGATTGATTTGCGTTGGCATGGGCAGATACCTCGTGTTCGAACTGGCTAGCGGGATTGGCTGAGTTTGCGCTCGAGAATCCGCGCGCAGAACGTGAGCGGATAGCACATCGCGAAATAGATCGCCGCCACCAGCCCGTAGATGAGAAAGGGCCGAAACGTGGCGTTGGTCACGATTTGGCCAGCCTTGGTCAGTTCCTCGAATCCGACGATGGACGCCAGGGCCGTGGCTTTCACCAATTGCGTCAGGAAGCCGACAGTGGGCGGCACGGCGATGCGCAGAGCCTGGGGCAGGATCACATATCGCATTTGCAGGATAAATCTGAGGCCGAGTGCGCCGCTGGCGTCCCACTGGCCGTGGGAGATGGCATCGACGCAGCCACGCCAGATCTCGGCCAGAAAGGCGCTGGCATAGAGCGTGAGAGCCACGCCAGCGGCCAACAGTGGCGATACCTCTATCCCCAGCAAGGGGAGGCCGAAGAATACCAGGAAAAGCTGGAGCAGCAGCGGTGTCCCCTGCAGCACCTCGACATAGAGATGGACGGCCCTGGCACCTAACCGGGGCTGGCCGTAGCGAAGCAGGAGCAGCAGGAATGCGCCGGTGCCGCCGCCCAGGAAGGCGATCGCCGACAGCAGCAAGGTCCATCGCGCACCCATCAGCAGGTATGGCAGGATGGCCGAGAGCGACAGACTGATCATGCCGATCTCCTCAATGCCGCCTGCCGGCGAACAATCGGCGGCCGGCGAGCGCGAACAGCCGCCTCAGGCCGACGGCCAGAGCCAGATACACCAGCGTAATCACGAAATAGGTCTCGAATGCCCGGTATGTGCGCGACTGAATGAGGTCGGCGACATGGGTGAGATCGGTGACCGCGATCTGCGAAACGACCGCGGATTCCAGCATGGTCATGACGATCTGGCTGACCAGGGCCGGATAGACATTGGCAAGGGCCTGGGGCAGCACCACCCAGATGAAGACGGTCGCGGGACGAATCCCCAGTGCGGCCCCCGCCTCCCGCTGACTCGGCGGCACCGCTTCGATTCCAGCCCGCAGGATTTCAATCGCGTAGGCAGTCAGATTGATGGTCATCGCCAGGGATGCGGCCTCGATCGCGCTCAGCCTCAAGCCGAGGCTGGGCAGCCCAAAGAAGATGAAGAACATCTGCACGATGAAAGGCGTGTTGCGAATGAGCTCGACGTAGGCGAGGACGAGCGTTCGGGCCCAGATCGGGCCCGAACGCGCCGTTGCCGCTCCACCGATGCTCAAGACGATCCCGAGAAGGGCGGAGATCCCGGTGAGAACCAGCGTCACGCCCAGGCCGTGCAGGAAGAGGCCGAGGTAGCCGCTCAGCGCCCCGAAATCGAGTTGATAGCCCATGTCGGACTAGCCTCGCGTGGCAGGCGCCGCAGGTCGCATCTTTCCGATCAGAAATCCTTGGGCAACGGCTGCTTCAGCCATTTCACCGCCAGCGTATTCAGGGTGCCGTCCTGTTTCATGCCGGCGAGAATGCCGTTCAGCTTGTCCCGTAGCGAGGTTTCGCCCTTCTTCACGGCCATATCCGAGGGCGAGGTCAGGAGCAGGAATTTCTCTTCCGGTTTGATCGAAGGGTTTTGGGCCAGAATCGTGGCGCCCACGTCGTTACCGACGACCATCAGCTGAGCCTGCCCGGATTCGAAGGCGGAAATAACGCCGGCGTAATCGCTGTAGCGCTGAATGTCGGCGCCTTCCGGTGCCGCCTTGGTCAGCTCAGTGTCCTCGAGCGTGCCGCGATTGACCGCGATTGTCTTGCCCTTGAGGTCGGCGGGACCCTTTACGTCGATATCCTGCGGCCCCATGACGGCGATGTAGTACGGAGCATAAGGAGCGGTGAAATCGACCACTTTGGCGCGCTCGTCGCTGAATCCGATGCTGAGCAGCAGATCGACCTTGCCCTCGGTCAGGAACGGTATGCGATTCTGGCCCGTGATGCCGACCAGCTCAGCCTTCACGCCCAGCGCCTTCGCCAGCATGTCGGCCATGTCTACGTCATAGCCCTGAATCTTCATGTCTGCGCCCAGCGAGGCGAACGGCGGGAAGTCCTCGAAAATCCCCACCTTGATGACCCCGGCCTTGGTGACGTCGTCGAGCACGTCGGCCGCGGCAGGATCGATACCCGTGGCTGCCATGCCCAATGTCAGGGCCAGACCCGAAGCAAGCGAGAATTTCAGTGCAGATCGCCGCGATGAGGAGAATTTCATGATAGCCCCCTTGGGTTGCATTGTTGGTTCGTTCACTTCGGTCGCATGGCGCCGTCGCAGCCTTGCCGCTCTTGCGACGGCGATTTTTGCTTCTGCCCTGTGCCCGCCATGCCGTTAGGTGCACTAGGACCGGTTTCAGCTGGAAATAAGGCGCTGGAATCTTGGGCCGTACAATCGCAAATGACCGAAACTCAGTTCAACCAGAGCCGATGTATTTGAGAGGCCGCCAGACTAGCGAAACATCACTTCGATTTGATAAATCACCTCCAACGGCATCGGCGATGGTTCGCGAACATTGGCCGATGCAGCGGCCGAACCACACTATGCTGTCAGAATGCGGGGGGAGCCCAGCTTTCGAAGGTCCAATCCCGGTACCTCTCGAAGACACGACTCAGGACGAATGGTGAATGAAGACCGCTGTCAGCCCAGCGCGGAAGGCGATGCCTTTCTGGCGGCCGGCAGCTTGCGAGTTCGCGGCCTAACACCCCTTCGCCCCGATCACCACCTGATCCTTAAGGGCGGGGCAGCGGCGCTTGACGAAGGCGCGGCAACGGCTGCGCAAGCTGTCATGGGCGAGCGCGGCCACCTGGCCGGGAAGAGGCCCCAGCTCCCCATGACGCGCGACCAAAGTAAGACGGCGCCTCAGGCCTGGCGCCGGCAACGGCCCGATCTGCATGTCGTCGAAGGCCAGGTCCGCCTCCATCAGACAGAGCGGCGTGGTGATCGCCCAGCCGAGCCCGGCGGCCACGGCCGCGGCGACTGCGAAGGGGGTGTCGAATTCCAGCCGCCGCGGAACCTCGAGACGCAGGCGCCGGAGATGCTGGTCTATGTCGGCCCCGGTCTTGGAGCGGGCACTGAACCTCACCAGGGCAGCGCGCTCGACCAGCTGATCCAAGTCGAACGGCTCCGCCACCTTGCCCAGGCGCGTTGGCCACAGGACCACGTAAGGTTCCTCCAGGATCGGCCAGCGCTCGAGGCCATCGACCTCGATCAGCTCGTCGACCCCGATCAGGATGTCGAGGCGCCGGGTGAAGAACGCGCTGGCGTGGAGCGCGGTCAGGCCCGACTGCACCGAGACCTCGTCGGCGCGCGCCGACAGGAAGGCGGCAAGATCGCCCGCCAGCGTGCGCGACAGGGAATCGACCAGGCCGATCCGCACCAGGGGATACCGGCCCTTCTGGGTCTCCCGCAGCATGGGCGGAATCTGCGCCGCGTCGGCCAGGAGCCCGCTCGCCCGCTGGCGCAGCATGACGCCAGCCGGCGTTAGGCCCAGTGGCCGCACCTTGCGGTCGAACAGGATGACGCCGCCTCGGGCCTCGATCTCGGCGATGGCCAGCGAGATGGCCGGCTGGGTCATGGCAAGCCGCCTGGCGGCTGCGGCCATGCCGCCGGTCTCGCAGACGGCGAGGAAGATTTCGAGGGATCTGAGGTCGAAGGGCAGGCGCCCGCCTGGTTTTGGGGGCTTCGGTCTGGCGCCGGATCTGGCCATAAGATTAATTTATACCACCGCCCCGGAGCCTGCTCCTATATACGTTTCGTGGCCCCTTGAGGCCCGGCCGGAGGAGGCCGACCCGAGCGATGAAATATTCGATCTTCTCTGTCCTGGCCGAGACCCTGCGCGGGCATCGCGGCTGGAAGCCGGTCTGGCGCGAGCCCGAGCCCAAGGCCGAATACGACGTGGTCATCGTCGGCGGCGGCGGTCACGGCCTGGCGACGGCCTATTACCTGGCCAAGGAGCATGGCCTGAAGAACGTCGCGGTGCTGGAAAAGGGTTGGCTCGGCAGCGGCAATGCCGGGCGCAACACCACCATCATCCGCTCCAACTACCTGCTGCCGGGCAATGTGCCCTTCTACGAGTGGTCGATGAAGCTCTGGGAAGGGCTGGAGCAGGACTTCAACTACAACGCCATGGTGAGCCAGCGCGGCGTCATCAACCTGTTCCATTCCGATCCCCAGCGCGATGCCTTCGCCAGGCGCGGCAATTCCATGCGCCTCCATGGCATCGATGCCGAGATGCTGGACCGCGACCAGCTCCGCCAGCTCGTGCCCATCCTGGATTTCGAGAACGGGCGCTTCCCGATCCAGGGCGGCATGATCCAGCGCCGCGGCGGCACTGCGCGCCATGACGCGGTCGCCTGGGGCTTCGCCCGGGGCGCCGACCAGCGCGGCGTCGACCTGCTGCAGCATTGCGAGGTGACCGGGATCAGGGTCGAAGGCGGCCGGGCGGTCGGCGTGGAGACGACTCGCGGCTACATCAAGGCGAAGAAGATCGGGCTTGCCGCCGCCGGCCACAGCTCCCACGTCGCGCGCATGGCGGGGCTGCGCCTGCCTATCGAGAGCCATGTCCTCCAGGCCTTCGTCACCGAGGGGCTGAAGCCGCTGTTGGACGTGGTCATCACCTTCGGCGCCGGCCATTTCTACATCAGCCAGTCGGACAAAGGCGGTCTCGTCTTCGGCGGCGACCTCGACGGCTACAACTCCTATGCCCAGCGCGGCAACATGCCGACGGTGGAGGACATCTGCGAGGGCGGCATGGCCGTCATGCCGGTGCTTGGCCGCCTGCGCATGCTGCGTTCCTGGGGCGGGGTCATGGATATGTCCATGGACGGCTCACCCATCATCGACCACACGGGCGTCCAGGGGCTCTATCTCAACACCGGCTGGTGCTATGGCGGATTCAAGGCGACGCCGGCCTCGGGCTGGTGCTTCGCCCACCTAATCGCCAGGGACGAGCCCCATCCCGTCGCCACGGCCTATCGCCTCGATCGCTTCGCCACCGGCAGGCTGATCGACGAAAAGGGCGTCGGCGCCCAGCCCAACCTGCACTGAAGGCGTCCCGGCAATGCGAATCAAATGTCCCTATTGCGGCGAGCGCGGCAACGAGGAGTTCGCTTATCACGGCGACGCCACGGTGAAGCGCCCTGACGGCCGCATTCCGGCCGCCGGCGATGACGCGGCCTTTCAGGCCTGGATGGATTACGTCTACCTGCGCGACAATCCCATGGGCGTCCACCGCGAGCTCTGGTACCACGCGTCCGGCTGTCATGCCTGGCTGGTGGTGACCCGCGACGTGCGCAACCACGCCATCTCCGCCGTCGAGCCGGTGAAGCCGTGAGCCAGACCTCGCGCCTTACCTCCGGCGGCCTGGTCGACCGCGGCCGGCCGCTTTCCTTCACCTTCGATGGCGCCCGCTATGAAGGCTTCGCCGGCGACACCCTGGCCGCAGCCCTGCTCGCCAACGGCCAGCGCCTGGTCGGCCGGTCGTTCAAGTATCATCGGCCGCGCGGCATTCTCTCCGCCGGGCCCGAGGAGCCGAACGCGCTGGTCGAGCTGCGCAGCGGCGCCAGGCGCGAGCCGAACACCAAGGCCACGACCATCGAGCTGTATGACGGCCTCGCCGCCGACAGCCAGAACCGGTGGCCCTCGCTGAAGCGCGATCTGCTGTCGGTCAACTCGCTGCTCTCGCCCTTCCTGCCGGCGGGCTTCTACTACAAGACCTTCATGTGGCCAGCGTCGTTCTGGGAGAAGGTCTACGAACCCATGATTCGCCGGGCCGCCGGGCTCGGCCGCGCTTCGGGCGTTTCCGATCCCGACCACTACGAGAAGGCGACGGCCCATTGCGACGTGCTGTTGATCGGCAGCGGACCGGCGGGATTGATGGCCGCTCTGTCCGCCGGCCGGGCCGGCGCGCGGGTGATCCTCTGCGAGGAGGATTTCCGCCTGGGCGGGCGCTGCCTCGCCGAGGACCGTCGGATCGGTGACAGCCGGGCATCGGCCTGGGCCGAGACGGTTGAGCGCCAGCTCGCCGCCATGCCGGAGGTCCGCATCATGCGGCGCACCGCCGTATGCGGCACTTACGACGGCGGCGCCTATCTTGCCCTTGAACGCGTCAACGACCATCTGCCGGTGCCGCCCGCCCATAAGCCGCGCCAGCGGCTCTGGCATATCATCGCCAGGCAATCGGTGCTGGCCGCGGGCGGGATCGAGCGGCCTCTCGTCTTCGGCGGCAACGACACGCCCGGCGTCATGCTGGCGGCGAGCCTGCGCAGCTACGTCAATCGCTTCGCCGTGGCGCCGGGCCGGCGCGCGGTGATCTTCGCCAACAACGACGACGCCAGGCGCACGGTGACCGATCTGCGCAGGGCCGGCGTCACGGTGGAGGCGCTGGTCGATCCACGGCCCGATGCGGCGAAGCCCGGCGACGTGCGGCTGATCCAGGGCGTCGTCGCTTCAGCCAAGGGCGGGCGGTCGCTGCAAGGCGTCGAGATCCTGGGCGCCGACGGGAAGGCGGAGAGCATCGCCTGCGATCTGCTCGCCATGTCCGGCGGCTGGAATCCATCGATCCAGCTGTCCAATCATTTGGGCGGCGCGCCGGTCTGGGACGAGACGCTGGCGGCCTTCCTCCCCGGCCCGTTGCCGGCCGGCATGCAGGTTGCCGGCACGGCCGCCGGCTCTCTTTTCCTCGCCGATTGCTTGCGCGGCGGCGGCGAGGCCGGCGCTAAGGCCGCCGAGGCCTGCGGCTTCAAGGCCGCGCCCGAGCCCGTGCCCTCGGTCGAGCGCGACAGCAACGCCGTTTCGCCGCTCTGGCGGGTCAAGGGCTCCCAAGGCAAAGCCTTCGTCGATTTCCAGAACGATGTCACTGCCAAGGACGTAGAGCTGGCCGAGCGCGAAGGATACCGCTCCGTCGAGCATCTGAAGCGCTATACGACGCTCGGCATGGCGACCGATCAGGGCCGGACCGCCAACGTGAACGGCCTCGCCATGATGGCGGAGCTGACCCGGCGCTCCATCCCGGAAACCGGCGCCACGCGCTTCCGCCCGCCCTATGCGCCCATCGCCATCGGCGCGCTGGCCGGCCATCACCGCGGCAAGGATTTCCGCCCCACCCGCCTGCCGCCTTCCCACCAGTGGGCCGAGACGCGCGGTGCCGTCTTCGTCGAGACGGGGATGTGGCTGAGAGCGCAATGGTATCCGCTGCCCGGGGAGAAGGATTGGCAGACCAGCGTCGACCGCGAGGTGAAGCAGGTGCGCGACGCGGTCGGTGTTTGCGACGTTTCGACCTTGGGCAAGATCGACGTCCAGGGAACGGATGCTGGCGTGTTCCTCGATCGGCTCTATTGCAATACGTTCTCGACGCTTGCGGTCGGCAAGGCGCGCTACGGCTTGATGCTGCGCGAAGACGGCCTGGTCATGGACGACGGCACGACCTCGCGCCTGGCCCAGGACCGCTTCTTCATGACCACGACGACGGCGAACGCGGCCAAGGTGATGCAGCACATGGAGTTCTGCCATCAAGTGCTGTGGTCCGAACTGGACGTCCAAATGGTGTCGGTCTCCGAGCAATGGGCGCAGTTTTCCATCGCCGGTCCCCACTCCCGCGACGTGCTTCAGCGCATCGTCGATGCGCCCGGTGCCATCGCCAACGAGGCGTTGCCCTATCTCGGGGTCAAGGACCTGACCGTGCTGGGCGGCATCCGGGCGCGCCTCTTCCGCATCTCTTTCTCCGGCGAGATGGCCTATGAGCTGTCGCTACCCGCGCGCTATGGCGATGCGGCGATCCGCGCCCTCATGGAAGCCGGCCGCGACTTCGGCATCATTCCCTATGGCACCGAGGCCCTCGGCGTCATGCGCATCGAGAAGGGCCACGTCGCCGGCAATGAGCTCAATGGCCAGACCACCGCGGGCGATCTCGGACTCGGCCGCATGATGTCGACGAAGAAGGACTATATCGGCCGCGTCATGGCCGGAAGGCCGGGCCTCGTCGATCCCGACCGGCCGCGCTTTACCGGCTTCAAGCCGGTCAACAGAGCGGACCGCCTGCGCGCCGGGGCTCATTTCATTGCGCGAGGCGCGGAAGCCACGGCCAAGAACGATCAGGGATTCATGACCTCGGTCGCCCATTCGCCCAATCTGGGTCATTGGATCGGCCTCGGCCTTCTCGCCCGTGCACCCGAACGCGTGGGCGAAGTGGTCCGCGCCTGCGATCCCTTGCGCGGCGGAGAGGTCCTGGTCGAAGTCTGCGATCCCGTCTTCTACGATCCGAAGGGAGAGCGTCTCCATGGCTGAGGCTGCAGCAGCGCGCTCGGCACTCGAGGGATTTCATCGTCCCGGCCGGCATGGCAAGGCCGAAGGCGCGCCTGGCGTCACCCTGAGCGAACTGCATGGCATCTCCCTTGCGTCCGTCATTGCCCGCAAGGGCAAGACGGCCGAGACCAGTGAGGCCGCCAAGCGCAGTTTCGGAGTCGAATTGCCGAGCACGCCGCGTCGCGTCGAGGGCAAGGGAATCGAATTCCTGTGGGCCGGGCCCGGTCAATGGCTGGCCCTCTCCCGCGATACCATGCCGGCGGGCGAATTCGAGACGCGGCTCGCCGCGGTCTTCGCCGGCCTTGCCTCGGTCGCCGAGCAGAGCGACGGGCGCACCGTCCTGCGCATCGCGGGGCCGAAGGCGCGCGACGTCCTGGCCAAGGGATTGCCCATCGACCTTCATCCGCGTGTGTTCCGGCCCGGCGATACCGCGCTCACGGTCGCGGCCCTGATCGGCGTGCAAATCTGGCAGGTCGACGAGGCGCCTGCCTATGAGCTCGCTGTCTTTCGCGGCTTCGCCCGCGGCTTTTGGCACTTCCTCGCCGAATCCGCCGCCGAGTACGGCTGCGAGATCCGGTAGGCTGCTCCGCGAGAACGGCGGAGAAGGCCTCTCAATAGGTCGCCCGGCCGCCGCTCAGGTCGAAGGTGAAGCCCGTGGTGAAGCTGCAGGCGGGGGAGACGATCCAGGCGATGAGGGCGGCGGCTTCCTCCAGCTCGCCGCACCGGCGCATGGGGATCTTGTCGGTCATATATTTGACCGTGGCCTCGGGCAGCACGTCCACCATGGGCGTGCGGATGACCGCGGGCGCCAGCGCGTTGACCGTGATGCCCGTCTCGGCATAGTCCTTGCCCAGCGATTTCACCATGCCGATCAGGCCCGCCTTGCTGGCCGAATAGGCCGTCATGCCGGCATTGCCGTCCTTGCCGGCGATGGACGCCACGTGGAGGATGCGGCCGTAGCCTGCGGGCAGCATCCGGCGCAGCACGGCCTGGGAAAGGATCAGCGCGCCGCGCAGATTGACTTGGTAGACCCGGTCGAAATCCGCCAGCTCCACTTCGTGGCCCTTGATGTTGGTCTTGCCGGTGATGCCGGCGCAATTCACCAGGCCATGGATCTGCCCCAGCCGCCCGGCTGCCTCGGCCACCGCATGTTCCACGCTTCCAGGGTCGGTTACCTCGGCGGCGAGGGAAAAGCTCTTGTTCTCGGCGCTGGCGATTCGTTTGGCCGTGGCGTTGGCGCCTTCGCCGTCCCGGTCCAGGCATGCGACATGGACACCCTCCCGCGCCAGGAACTGGGCGGTCGTCTTGCCGATGCCGCTAGCTGCGCCGACGACGATGACGTTGTAGGGATGCCGATCGATATAGCCCATGCTGCCGCCCTCTGCCCCTCGATTCTCAAGGCGCCCATCAAACAGTCAATTCGGACCACGCACAATCACTCACGTGCTGCGACGCCGGTGCACTTGTCTCGAGAGCGTCAACCCCGTATTGCTCTGCCCGGCGCGGGAGGGGCCTCCAGCCAATTGAACGAGTCTGCCCGCAAGAGCCCGTCAGCCCCAAAGAGCAAGGCGAAATGAAACGAATCGGCCCGCTCCTCGCCATCTTCCTCACGGTCTTCATCGATCTCGTCGGCTTCGGTGTCATCGTGCCTCTGCTGCCCTTCTACGGGGAGCATTTCCATGCCCAGCCGCTCACCGTCACCCTGCTGATGGCGATCTATTCCCTGGCGCAGTTCTTCTCGGCACCCCTCTGGGGCCGGCTCAGCGACCTGAAGGGCCGCAAGCCCGTGCTCATGGCAAGCATTCTTGGCATCCTGCTCTCCTACCTCTGGCTCGCCTTCGCAGGCTCCCTGTGGGAGCTTTTCGCCGCTCGCGCCCTGGCCGGCGCGATGGCCGGGAACATCGCCGCCGCCCAGGCCTACATCGCCGATGTAACGCCGCCGGAAAAGCGGGCCCATGGCATGGGCCTGATCGGCGCGGCCTTCGGCCTCGGCTTCATTTTCGGCCCGGCCATCGGCGGCTTGCTGGGCGGTGGCGATCCATCCCATCCGAACTTCGTCGCGCCGGCCCTCACCGCCGCCGGACTGTCGCTGCTCGCTTTCGTCTTCGCCGCGGTCTGTCTCAAGGAATCCCTCGCTCCTCAGGTACGCGCGATGCACAGCGAGCGTCGGCCCCTCACCCGCTTCGCCGTGCTCGGTTCTGCCATGCGGGATCCCGAGCTGCGGGTGATGGTGCTCCTGCTGTTCCTGGTGACCTTCGTCTTCGCCGGCATGGAATCCACCTTCGCCCTCTGGTCGGAGCGCAACTTCGGCTGGGGGCCGCGTCAGAACGGCTATGTCTTCGCCTATACCGGCATCCTCGCCGCCATGATTCAAGGCGGGCTGATCCGGCGGTTGGCGAAGCGGTTCGGCGAGGCGGCCCTGGTCGCCCAGGGTGCGGCGGCACTCGCCCTCGGCCTTCTCGCCATCCCTCTGGTTCATTCGCTGCTGCCGCTGCTGGCCGCCATGCTGCTGCTGGCCTATGGCGTCGGCGTCAGCAATCCCTCCCTCAGCAGCCTGATTTCGCTCCAGGCCAAGGAGGCGGAGCGCGGCGTGACCCTCGGCGTCTCTCAGTCGGCCTCGAGCCTGGCGCGCGTCGTCGGGCCTGCCTTCGCCGGCATCGCCTTCGAGCTCGTCGGGCGAAGCGGCCCCTTCCTTGCCGGCGCTGCGATCATGCTGGCTGCCCTGTTCCTCGCCCGCGGCCTTCCGGCCAGGAAGGCCGTGAACACGATCCCGTGATGGCGTGGCCGATCCTTCGTTCCTTGGCGGCCGCGGCGTAACTCTTCCGAGCGACGGGACGAAATGGAGCTATCGGTTTCGACCGGTGACAAAGTGCTCCAACCAGATCAAGGGAGACAACTCCATGAAGACTTCGCTTATTGCCGCTTCCGCCATGGCCGCCGCTCTCGCCCTGCCGATTATCGCTCAGGCGGGCCCCGCCGCCGTTCCGACCAATTTCACGCCCGAGAAGTGCTACGGAATCGCCAAGGCCGGGCTCAATGATTGCCAGACCGCGACCCATTCCTGCGCCGGCACCTCCACGGCCGACATGGACAAGGCTTCCTGGATCTATGTGCCCGCAGGCACCTGCGCGAAGATCGCCGACGGCAGCACGACGCCGATGTAACACCCACGGCAACTTGTTGCCGATGCGAAAGAAGCATCGGAAGCAAGCTCCGATCGTCATCGTTCCGCTTTGACCTATCGCCCGCGTTCGCTGCTGCTTGCGGCGAGCGTGGGCTTAGGTTGAGCGGGGCGACGAAACCGCCGCTTCGCTCCCCACGACTGCTGAAACGCCCAGCCTGCTATGGCTGCTGAGAGTAAGTCCTGCCTTGTGGCTGTGCCGGCACCTGACGCCAGCCGCTGCTGCATGATTGAACGTAGGGGTAATAGCCCTGGGGATTGTCGCAGCGATACCAGGACTGGCCCTGGGCGGGCGGTGGCGCGGACTGAGAATAGTTGCCGGGCGGCGCGCCGTTGTACGAGGGCGTGTAGCCATTGGGAGGCGCATAGCTGTACGGCGGGGCGTAGCTGTAAGGCGGATAGTACGGATAGGGACCGTAGCCGTAATAGCCCGGCCAGCCCAAGGCGACCGTCACTCTCGGCCGACCCCAGCCCCAGCCCCAACCGCAACAACCCCAGCCGCCGTGCCATCCCCATCCCCAGCCGCCATGCCAATGGGCCTCGGCCAGCGGACTGAACAGGATGGCGCAGGCGCCGAGCACAAGCGCAGCGGCAAGACGCCTCAAGGATCGAGCGGAGCGATTTTCGTTGTTAGCCATGGTGGTTCACCAAGATGGCTGAGGGTTACGGGCCGGGAGACCGACTCCCGGAAACTGCCAGACGAACCTCGCAGCACAGGCAAAATATGACCATCCGCCCGCATCACCCGCCGGAAGACGGTGGGGGCGGAGCATAGCCGCCACTGTAACCGGGCGACGGCGGCGGCGGAGAATAGCTGCCGTAATAGGCGGGCGGCGGCGGTGGCGGAGCATAGGAGCCGTAGGAATAGCCCGGCAGCTGGTTCCCCTTCGCATACATGCACTGGGAGTATGCGTTGTCGTAGCTCCACTGCAGGCCATATTGGCCATAGGCCGTGCCGTTGGCGCCAACCGCGGTTCCGACCACTGCACCGGACGCAGCACCGATGGCAGCACCGGGACCGCCGCCCACGGCGGCGCCCAATCCGGCACCCAGCACGGTCGTCAGGAGCGCGGTCCCAAATCCGCGGCTGTTCGCCTGGTCGGCGCCGCCCGCAACCTGCTGGCTGGCGTACTGCTTGCAGATTGATTGGTCCTGCGCGAACACCTCGAATGGTTTGTTCGGCGCCGGCATGACAGCCACGCTAGGCCCCATGGGCGGAGTGGCGCAGCCGGCCAGCAGGGCCGCCACCGACAGTCCCAGCACCGACATCCTCGCGATCCGACCGGCAATCCCGCTCAATCTTGCTCTCCACGGTCAAAGGCCGCCGCTTCCAGGAGCCCAGGGCTGAAACCCGAGGCATCGAGCGTCGTGCCCAACCACACTCGTTTATACGCGCGAGCGGGCATATTCCTGCGGCCCTCACCCGGCCACAGGCGCTGCATTCTTGATATTGCTGCGGCGCGAAGCGTCAATCAGGCATGCTTGCTTTCCGCTTGCAGCCACCAGGGAGCATCCGGTCTTTGCACTGGCTGGCCAGGAGACGTATTCTCAAGGCCAGCAGGTACGTTGGGGATTCCCAAGTCCCGCTCGGGCACTAAGTCCCAGGACGGGCATTTTGTCGGATGGCCGCCATGCGTGACTGGTTGCTACACCCTTCCGGAGCTTTGCGGCGCTTCGTCGCGGCCCTGGTGCTTTGCCTCGGTGCGCTGCTGTCGAGCTCTCAGGCCGATGCCCATTGGAATGGTGGCTGGCATGGCGGTGGCGGTTGGCACGGTGGATGGGGTTGGGGATGTTGTGGCGGGGGCTGGGGTTGGGGCGGTTGGTGGGGACCTAGTTACAGCATCTCGTTCGGCTGGCCGGGCTACTACGGCTATCCCTACTACGCATATCCCTATTACGCGGCTCCCTACTATCCGCCCTATGCCTACGCGCCCGGGTACGCCTATCCGCCCGCCAATTCTTACGCTCCCAATTACCCGTACGCTCCCAACAATTCCTACGCCCCGTCCGACAGCTATCCGCCGCCTCAGGGGCAGCAGCAAGCCGCCGCCAACAACGCGCCGGCGATACAGACCTGGTACTACTGCGAAAGGCCGCGGGGCTATTACCCGCAGGTCAAGTCCTGCAACGGCGGCTGGCATCAGGTGCAAGTCCAGCCCATGACGTCGACAGGACAGCCCCCTTAAGCCATCTCCTCCGAACTTCCTAGTGCAAGACCAGGCACTGGTGGTCGAGCAGCTCCTCGCCCGAGCCGCGGTCGCCCTCAGCGATGTCGGCGTGGTCGTCGAGGATGTAGAAGCCGGGTTTGCCGTCGTTCAGCACGGCGCCGGCCACCACGATGGTCTGGTCGCCCATGTCGGCCGCGGCCGAAGGAATCCCGTCGGCCACCAATTTGAAAGGATCGACTTCCGCCAGGTCCGGCGCCTCGACCCGCATGGCAAAATAGGAATGCCCCGACAGAGACGGGGCCAAGCGTGACCAGCCTTCCCCGATTCGCCCCGCAGCTTCAGCCAGGGCCTGTTTCACGCCGGCATTGAGGCAATCGATGTGAATGTGAAGCTGATTCTGGCTGCGGCCGTGAACGGAGTTGATGGCAAGGCCGACATCTTCGCGCGGCACCGGGCGGCCGGCGCGTTCGGCCATGAGCGTCCGCGCCTGCCAGGCCGCCTCCCAGTAATTCGGCACGCCGGGCGCAAGGACCTGGGGATCTTCGATGCCCGTGACTCTCGCCGTCGGGATCAGCAGGAACTGGGTGGCGCCCCGGATATCCTTCAGGACCGCATAGCCCTCATGAAGATCGACGAGGCTGCAAGGCGCCGGACCGGACCCGTCAAGCTCGGAAGGAACGCATTGGCCATGGACGATGTTCCATAGGGCATCGGGGTCGGCGGCCTTCAGGGTCGCCGGCGCCAGGACGAAGGCGGCCAGAACAACCAGCCGGCTCGCGAGGGTCCACATTGCTTGCATGTCGGTCACTCCTGCCTGCTCCTCTCCGTGCCATGACAAAGATTGGCCAAATCGGCAAGGCATCGCTGGCTCGCTCGGAGACGACGGGCCATCAAGCCGCACCGCAGCATGGTCGTGTTGCATTGCGGTATTTCGTGCGCACCGCGTTCCCGGCGAAGTGAGGGGAAGTGAATTGAATCGTGACCATCCGCCTACCATCTGTATGGGAGGAGACAATCGCTTCTGGCGCAGCCGGTATGAGGGGCGCTTGGCCGACATGGCTCCTATTCCTCATACAAAATCGCAACTCATTTTCGGTTGCAAGATTCGCTGGTAAGCTGTTTCGACTCAGGGCTTTTCGAGTCAGTTGGGGTGAGCCGTGGCCGAGGCCACAGGTGAGCAGCGCGTCTGGCTTACAACCACGTCCGCCGGTGCGCGGGACCGGTGGTATGGGCTGACAGTCCTGGTTTTGTCGGACACCGTGCTCCAGGCAGTGGCTTCCTTTGCCAAGCTGAAGCTTCTGCAGGTTCGGGTGCTGATCGCGGCCTGCCGATGGGTGCAGATGATGATTGCCGCGCTGATGTTCGGCCAGTTCGGGATGCTTCGGTCACGTGCCCTCTTGGCGCTGGCTAGCGAGTCCGATTCATGAACGACAGGACCATCCTTCTGATCGAGGACAATCCCAAGGACGAAGCCCTGACGCTACGTGCGCTGAAGAAGCACAACATCGGCAACGACGTCGTTGTCGCGCGCGACGGCGCCGAGGCAATCGAGCGGCTCTTCGGCCCGGCCGGCGATGGCGTCAAACCGCCGCTGCCCCAGCTTGTCCTCCTCGACCTGAAGCTCCCCAAGATCGACGGCCTCGACGTGCCGCGCCGCATACGGTCGGATGAACGGACCAGGCTTCTGCCGGTCGTCATCCTGACCTCGTCGGTCGAGGAGCGCGATCTCACGGAAGGCTACCGCCTGGGCGCCAACAGCTACGTTCGCAAGCCGGTGGACTTCGTCGAGTTTGCCGAAGCCGTGCGCCAGCTCGGACTCTACTGGCTGATCTTGAACCGGCCTCCGCCGATATCCCAGGGGAAATAGGCGGACACCATGGCGACGCCTCTGCGCCTGCTGATCATCGAAGACAACGAGCGCGATGCGGCGCTGCTCTTGCGCGAGCTGCGCCGGGGCGGCTACGAGCCGATCCACGAGCGGGTGCAGACGCCCGAGGCCCTGCACGCCGCCATCGACCGCGGGCCCTGGGACCTGGCCGTTTCCGATTTTTCCATGCCGCGCTTCAACGCCCTCGATGCTCTCGCCATCGTCGGCAGCCGGAAGATCGATCTTCCCGTCATCATCGTCTCCGGCACGATCGGCGAGGAGGCGGCCGTTTCCGCGCTCAAGGCCGGTGCGCGGGACTTCATCGTCAAGGGCGCGCCGGCGCGGTTGCTGCCGGCGGTGGAGCGCGAGCTGCGCGAAGCCGCCACGCGGGCCGAGGGCCGCAACGTTTCGGAAAGGTTGGCGGACGCCAATCGCCGGTTCATGAACGCGATCGAGAGCATCTCCGAGGCCTTTGCCATCTACGATGCCCAAGACCGCCTGGTGCATCTGAACAGCCATTTCCGGGCCCTGTTCGGACGGGACTGGCGTTCGCCGCTGCTGGGCCGGACGTTCGAGGATCTGGTGCGCGAGGAGATTGCCCAGGGCCTCTACCCCGAATCTGCCGGCAGGGAGGAAGCCTTCCTGCGAGAGCGACTGCGCAACCATGGGATGGCCGGCGAAGCCTTCCTCTACAAGATCAGCGACGGCCGTTGGCTGCAGGCCCGGGACTACAGGATGTCCGACGGCAGCGTCTTCGCCGTGCGCACCGACGTGACAGATCTCGTCCGGCGCGATGAGGCCCTCCAGAAGAGCCAGGCCAACCTCGCAGCCGCGCAGCAGATCGCCAAACTGGGCAGTTGGGAGATGGATCTGGTCGACGCCGAGCACCCTGAACGCAATCCCGTGCGCTGGTCCGATGAGACCTTCCGGATCCTCGGCTATGAGCCCGGAGAAATCGCCATCTCGAACACGATCTTTTTCGAATGCGTTCATCCCAAGGACCGCGACGCGTATATCCAGACCGTGTCCCGCGCGATCGCAGAGAGCGCGCCCTACAGCGTCGAATTTCGCGCCGCGCGGAAAGACGGGCGCGAGATCGTCGTCCAGGAGACCGCCAGTATCCTCAGCGACGAGGCGGGCAGGCCTGTCCGGATGGTCGGCACCAGCCAGGACATCACCGAACGCCGGTCGACGGAGGAGCGCCTGCGCCAGTCCCAGAAGATGAAGGCGGTCGGTCAGCTTACGGGCGGCGTTGCCCATGACCTGAACAACCTTCTGACGGTGATCATCGGCAGCGCTGAGATACTGGAGGAAATGTTCGAGCAGCAACTGCCGGCCGCTACCCGGCCGCTGGGCAACATCATGAATGCGGTGGAGCAGGCGGCCTCATTGACGCGCCGGCTGCTCGCCTTCGCCCGCAAGCAGCCGCTGGAGCCGCGCAACGTCAACATCAACGAGTTCGTGACGGGCATGAAGCCGCTGCTGCAGCGCGCCCTGGGCGAGCAGATCGACATCGAGATGAAGACCGATCCCGACCTTTGGACCGCCTACGTCGATGCCCATCAGGTCGAGGCCGCGGTGCTCAATCTCGCCATCAACGCCCGGGACGCCATGGCCGAGGGCGGCCACCTGATGATTGAAACCGGCAATGTGTCGATCGATGAGGAGATGGCGGCCCGGTATGGCGACGTGACGCCGGGGGACTATGTGTCCCTCAGCGTTTCCGACGACGGCGCCGGCATGACGCCCGAGGTGCTGGCGCGGGCGACCGAGCCCTTCTTCACCACCAAGCCCGCGGGCAAGGGGACCGGGCTCGGCCTTAGCATGGTTTACGGCTTTGCCAAGCAATCCGGCGGCCACATGAACATCTACAGCGAGGTCGGACAGGGGACGACCGTGCGCCTCTATTTCCCCTGGGCCAGCGCCGCGACAGTTGAAGCGGCCCCGGCGAGCATCGGCCGCGATACGGTCCCCGGCGGCCACGAGACGATCCTGGTGGTGGAGGACGAGGCGGCCGTTCGCGAAGCCGCGGTCGCGACCCTCACCGGTCTCGGATACAAGGTCCAGGAGGCCGCCAGCGGACGCAATGCCCTCGCGATGGCGGCGGACGGCCTTGCAATCGATCTGTTGTTCACCGACGTGGTGATGCCGGGGGGCGTGAGCGGCCACACCCTGGCCCAGGAACTGCGCAAGAGCAGGCCCGGCCTACGCGTGCTCTATTGCTCCGGCTACACTGAAAACGCGATTCTTCAGCAAAACCGGTTGAACGGCGACACAAGGCTGCTCCAGAAGCCTTACCGGCGCCACGATCTTGCGCGCAAGGTCCGCGCCATCCTGGACGGAGCCAAGCGGCCCGGTTGAGCGCGCGTCTCGCGGCGGCCAGGCCCGCCATGGGTCATGGTCGCCTCTCCGCACCCAGCAATTCCCAGTACCGGATCCAGGCCTTCAGCCCATCATCCAACCGCTGGAGGCGGAAGAACTCGTTGGGTGCGTGATAATCCTCATCGGCGGTGGAGAACGAGAAAAACACCGTTTCGGCGCCGATGGCTTCGCGGAAGATGAGGCCGATGGGGATCGTGGCACCCATGCGGACCCTGAGGGACCGCTTGTCGTAGACTTCCGCCAGCACCCGCTCGGCCAGTGCGAGCCCCGGGTGGTCGTCGGGAATGGCATAGGCGCGAGAGCCATGGTCACCCGGCGTGACCTGCAGCGTGACGCCGGGCGGGCAATGCTCGCGCAAATGCCTCGAGATTGCGGCGACGACGGCGTCGGGATCCTGGTCCGGCACGAGCCGGCAGGTGATCTTCGCCTTGGCCTGGCTTGGGATGACCGTCTTGGTCCCGGGCCCCTGATAGCCGCCGCCGAGCCCGTTCAACTCCAGGGTCGGGCGCAGCCATTGGCGCTCCAGCAGGCTGTAGCCGGCCTCGCCCGGGCTCGCCGGCGCGCCGATTGCGTCCAGGTATTTCTGCTCGCTGAAGGGCAGCTCGGCGATCATCTGGCGGGCCGCGTTGCTGGGCGGCCGCACGCCGTCATAGAAGCCGGCGACCGCGACGCGCCCGCTGTCGTCATGCAGGGAGGCGACGAGGCGGGCGATCGCCGACAGCGGATTGGCGACGCTGCCGCCGTGGCGCCCGGAATGGAGATCCTTGGCAGCACCGGTGACGGTGAACTCCAGCGCCGCGATGCCGCGGCTCGCGACCGTGATGGAGGGCTCGTCCGGCCGCCACATGGCCCCGTCGGCCGAGAGCACGAAATCGGCCGCCAGCTCCGCGGCATGTTCGGTCACGAAGGCGCCGAGATGGGCGCTGCCGCGCTCTTCCTCGCCCTCGATCACCAGCTTCACGTTGATCGGCAGCCGGCCGCGCGTCTTGAGATAGGCCTCTGCCGTCTTGATCGGGATCAGCATCGGACCCTTGTCGTCGGAGACGCCGCGGGCGTAGAGGCGGTTGTCGCGCACTTGAGGTTTGAACGGCTCGCTCTTCCACTTGTCCAGCGGGTCGGGCGGCTGCACGTCGTAATGGCCATAAATGAGAATCGTCGGCGCGCCCTGGGCATGGAGCCATTCGCAGGTCACGATCGGATGGCCCGCTGTCGGCCGGATCTTGATGTTTTCGAGACCCGCAAGGCGCATGCGTTCGGCGACCCATGCCGCCGCCTCGCCGATATGGGCGGCATAGGCGGGATCGGTGCTGACGCTGGGGATGCTGGCAAAGGCGATCAGGTCGTCGAGGATTGCCTGGCGATGGGTCGTCACATAGTCGAGCGGCCCGCCTGTCGCATCGTTCATGCTATTTGCCCCCGTCCACGCTCAGCACCTGTCCGGTGATCCAGCCCGCATAGTCCGAAGCGAAGAACAGCACCGCGTGGGCGATATCCTCCGGCTGGCCTAACCGCTTGAGGGCGATGGATTGGACCAGCTTCTTCTGGCCCTCCTCGCCGTAGGATTTCCACTGCTTCTCCGTGGTGGGGTTCGAGCGTACGAAACCCGGCGCCACGTTGTTGACAGTGATGCCCCACGGCCCAAGCTCGTGGGCCAGTTGACGGGTGAGCCCGATCTGGGCCGCCTTGGCCGAGGCATAGGCCTGGATGCCCGTCAGGCTGATGCCGAGCCCGGCGCCGCTGGAAATGTTCACGATCCGGCCGCGCTTCGCCTGCTTCATGCCCGGTGCCACGGCCTGAGCGCAATAGAAGGCGCCGGTCACGTTGACGTCGAAGATGTCCTGCCATTCGGCCGGCGTGATCTGTTCGAGCGGACGTCCGACCTGGCCGCGCACGCCGCCGGCGTTGTTCACCAGGATGTCGACCGCGCCTTCGCCCGCCGCCTCGGCGACGAAGACCGAGACCGCCTTGGCATCGGTCACGTCCACCTTGCGGGTCTCGCAATTCCGGCCGATGAGTTCTCGTGTTGCCTTCAGGCCATCGCCATTCACGTCGCACGCCCAGACCGAGGCACCGGCCTCGACAAAGGCCTTGGCGATGGCCCGGCCAAAGCCGTGACCGGCGCCGGTGACGATGGCGCGCCGGCCCTCGAAGGAAATCTTCATGCCGCGGTACCCTTGGCCGGCAATGCGCCAGCGAGCGCATCCAGGGTCGCCCAGTCGAGCGGCCGGCGGCCCTCCTCGATATCGTGGATCAAGGCGATCAGTTTGAGCGTGAGCGGCGTCGGAATACCCTTGGCCGCGCCCGCCTTGGCGACGGGACCGAGCTGCGCCTCGACTTCGGTCTTGCGCTTGCGCACCGCCAGATCGCGCCAGATGCCGCTATGGGTCTTGGCGGAACGGCGGTTGAAGGCGACCAGCGCGTCGAGCGACGCGGCGGCTGCGGCCTCGCTCGCCTGGGGCAGGAAGGCGGCGGGATCGAAGCCGTCGAAGGCTTCCAGCCGCACGCCCGAGGCAACGCCGACGCCCTCCACCTCGCGGGCCAGCGCGATCAGCAACTTGCGATGGCGCGGCGAGGCCAGGCAGTCGGCGATGGAATCGTTGGTCAGCGCCGTGGCGAAGAGCAATGCGCCATAGGCGAGCTTGCTCCAGAGATAGCCCCAGATATTCGCCGTCACCACGGCCCGGTCGTCGAATTTCAGCAGCAGCTGGTGCAGGCGCTTGATGCGCGCCGTGTCGCGGCCATCGAGCTCGCCCAGCACGACGGCGCCGCGGCCCGAGTACTGCACCACGCCGGGCGAGAGATAGTCCGCGCCGAAATTTATGAAGGCGCCGATGGTCCGTTTTTCGCCGAGCCTGGCCGCGATCACCTGCTCATTGAGACCGTTCTGAAGGGAGACGACGCAACCGTCCTCGGCGACGAAGGGCGCCAGAGCCTCGACCGCAGCCGCCGTATCCGGTGCCTTGGTGCACAGGAAGACGGTGTCGAACTTGCCTTTGAGATCGGCGGGCAGCACGGCCGGCGTTTTGACGCGGAAGGTCTCGATCGGCCCGACGATCTGCAGGCCGTCCTTGGCGATCGCCGCCACATGGTCGCTGGCGCGATCGACGAAGAGGACATCCTCGCCGGCTCGCGCCAGATAGGCCCCGACGGTGCCGCCGATGGCGCCGGCGCCCCAGATCAGGATAGGTCCGCTCATGATCGGTTCGACGCCATCACCAGCCGGTCTCGATCATCTCGCGCGTCTCGTGCACGGCGACATCCCACAGAGCCATAAGTTCGGAATCCGGACGTTCGTAGTAGCCGCCGAAATTTCCGTCGCCGATCTTGCGGCGCATGTCCTGGGCATTGTCGCCGCCCACCCTGTTCAGCTGCACCATCGGCTTCTGCTGACTGGGCTGCGTCACGCCTTCCAGCCGCGTCCACGGGAAGTTCTCCATCCAGGAAGCGTGCGAGGCGACGGGATCGATCTCCAACACCTTGGCCCAGGTCTTCGGCGCGTTATACCAGTTGTGGAATTTCACACGTGTGCCCGGGTGATCGATCATCCATTCCTGGGTCAGGGTCTGCGAGGGGGTGTTTCCGCCGTGGCCGTTGACGATCAGGATGTTGCGGAAGCCCTGTTCATAAAGGCTGTTGAGGATGTCCTCGACCACCTTGAGGAAGGTCTGCATG
>Ga0265331_10000737_pt1 | contig 27498 bp, 30 predicted proteins | sample 41923metaG_FD_202088 | JGI IMG/M metagenome (GOLD analysis project Ga0265331, IMG submission 202088) | Rhizosphere microbial communities from Carex aquatilis grown in University of Washington, Seatle, WA, United States - 4-19-23 metaG | ecosystem: Host-associated > Plants > Roots > Rhizosphere... | reverse complement strand
TCGGACGAGGAATGGCATGATGCGCGGATCATACCCTCCGCAGCATCGCCGCGGCACGACCGACCGGCGCGCCCCTCTAGAGGCGTATCGTCGCGGGCGTCGTGCGCCGCGCGACGCGCATCGCGCCGACGAAGGCGATGAGTACGCTCGCGACGACCGCTGCGCCGAACCAGACTTCGCGCCCCTCGGCCCATGCGTCGACGGAGGGCAGCGTGAGCCGCGACACCGCGAGCATTCCCACCGCGAGGCTCACCGCCGCGACGGCGAGCGCCATCACGCGCGACGCGATCGCCGCGGTGCTGTCGGCGCAGCGGACGAGACGGCTGATCCACGCGCCGTTGGCGCCGTCGACCAGCAGCATGCCGAGCACGAAGAGCGCCGCGACGAACAGCGCCGCGCCGATGCCGCCGAAGCGGCCGGCGGCCAATGCGAAGATCGCCGCCTGCGAGATGGTGTCGAACGACAGTGCGAACAGCACGCCGACGAGCGCTACTGCCCAGCCGCGCCGCACCGTCAGGAAGCGGCCGAGGAGGCGGCCCTTGAATCCCGCCGGTGTCACGATTGCGCCGGGCGCGGTCGTGATCACGGCACGCACATTGAGAAACGCGAGGCCGAAAAGGAAGGCAATCGACACGACGACGCCGGTCGTCTCGAGCCACGCCGGTGTCTGCCAGCGCGCCGAAAACGAGCCGGCGGCCAGCGCGACCAGAATCACGACGACGCCATGCCCCAGCGAGAACAGTGCGCCGGCGACACGTGCGAGACGCGGGTTGGCGCGCGCGTTGTAGCGTGTCAGCCCGTCGATCGTCGCGAGATGGTCGGCGTCGAAGCCGTGACGCACGCCGAGCGCGAATGCGAGCGCGCAGAGCGCGGCCCAAGTGCCTGGAAGCTGATCCATGATGGTGACTTTCCGTTGCCGTTCGAAGTAGGCAGACTTTGGCACATTTTCCTACCGCGCGGCTACGGCGCCCCGCCGCCGAACCATGATCCTGGTCAACCTCCGGCCGAATGTCGCTACGTTTTGGGGACGAGGTGCATGTGGCCGCGATGCTGATGCGCGGCGGTGCCGGCATGCGCGTCGCCGGTCTCGACGGTGACGAGGTTGAGATGCCCGTGGCGGACGCCCCGCTCGGCCTCGATCCGATGGGCGAAGCCGCGCACGGCCGCCGTGGGGCCGTGCAGGATGACGCTCTCGAGACAGTGATCGTGGTCGAGGTGCACGTGCATCGACGAGACGACGAGGTCGTGGTGCTCGTGCTGCGTCTCGGTCAGGCGCTCGGAGAGCTCGCGCTCGTGGTGGTTGTAGATGTACGACAGGTTGGCGACACAATGCGATTTCACTTCGTACGCGGACCGGTGGGTCTCCACTTCGCGCCGCAGCAGGTCGCGCATGGCCTCGGAGCGGCTCGTGTAGCCGCGCTTCGCGATCAGCGCGTCGAACTCCTTCGCGAGCTTTTCGTCGATCGACATCGTGATGCGTTCCATGGCGTTTCCTCGTGCGGGCCGAATTCGGCGGGCCTAGTGCCCGTGTCGGTGATGCAGGTCCGGAAAATGCGGATGGCTGTGGACTTCCGGATCGTGTTCGTGCGGATGCGCATGCAGCTCAGTGCCGTCCCAGGCAAATACATGGGAGTGGCGGTGATGCGGGTCGTGGCGGTGCGGATGGTCGTGCACGAGGCGCTCGTGCACATGGGCGTGACCGTGACGCTCCGTGAGGTGCAGCCATACGCCGGCCGCCATCAGCGGCAGCGCCACCCAGAGCGCCGGGCCCGGGCGTTCTCCAAGCGCGACGAATGCGACGGCGACACCGATGAACGGAGCGGTCGCGTAGTACGCGCTTGCGCGCCCCACGCCCAGCTCGCGCAGCGCCAGAACGAAGAGCGTCAGGCTGACGCCATAACCGAGCAGTCCTACGACCCCGGCCGCAAGCGCCGGCGCCGACGCCGGCGGTGTTGCCGCGAGCAGCAACGCCAGACCAAGATTGACCGCGCCGCCGGTGACGCCCTTCACCGCGGCGACCAGCATTGCATCATTCGACGCGACCTTGCGCGTCAGGTTGTTGTCGAGTGCCCAGAAGGCGCAGGCGAGCGCGATCAGCGGCGCGCCCCGGTCGAAACGGCCGATGCCGTCGTCCGCTCCCAGCACGCCGCAGGCGATCACGATGAAAGCCATACCAGCGACGACACGCGCGTTGCGATGCTCCTGGAAAACGAACCATGCAATGGCCACCGTAAACACGGTTTCAAGATTGAGCAGCAGGCTTGCAGCGGCGCCGGACGTGCCGCGCAACCCGAAGGTGAACGCCACCGGCGCAAGCACGCCTCCGAATACAACCGTCGCGACGAGCCAGCGGACGTCGCCCTGCGCAATTGGCGCGACACGCCGGCCAGGACCGGCAGCGCCCCACTGACGCACGGCAAGCACGAGCAGAAGCCCGCAACCCGATCCCGCATACAGGAGACCCGCCAGCCAGAGCGGGTCGATCGCGCCGACAAGGGCGCGTGCCAGCGGTGTGCTTGCGCCGAACAAGGCCGCCGCGGCCAACGCGTACGTTGCGCCTCGATTCACTCGCCTGCGCTCCTGTTGATCAACGCGCCCGGCATCGCCCGCTCAAGTCGCGGGAGCTGCGAGGTCGGATGCCCCACGTCGGCCGTCATCGTACCTCGGCCACGAGCCGCCCGATCAATTCCGACGCCTGCTCAACGTAGCCGCCGCCGAAGAGGTTCGCGTGATTCAGCACGTGGTAGAGGCTGTAGAGCTCGCACCTCATCGCGTGGCCCGGCGGCAGCGGCCACGCCGCGCGATAGGCCGCGAAGAAGTCGGCGCCGAATCCGCCGAACAGCATGCACATCGCGAGGTCCGTCTCGCGGTCGCCGTAGTAGGGCGCCGGATCCCACACGATCGGAGTCCCGTCGGCGAGCCGCCCCGCGTTGCCCGACCACAGATCGCCGTGCAGGAGTGACGGCACGGGGGCGTGACGGGCGAGGAGCCGCGGAATGACGGCGAGCAGCGCTTCTCCGTCGCGCTGCAGCTTCGCGTGACCATTGCGCGCCGCGCGGTCGAGCTGCGGCGCGATCCGGCGATTCCCGAAGAATTGCGCCCAGTCGGCGGTGCGCGTGTTGTCCTGCGGCGTCGTGCCGATCGTGTTGTCGCGATGCCAGCCGTGCTCCGCGGCCGTGTGGCGATGCAGCGCGGCAAGCGCGTCTCCCAGGGCCGCGTCGCGACCGCCGGCGGCGATGTCCTGCCACTCGAGCGCGAGGAACGACACACCGCTCGCGACACCGGATGCGATTCCGCGTGGCACGCGCACCGCCTTCGCTGCAGCGAGCAGGGCAAGACCGGCCGCCTCCGCCTCGAACATGGCGAGGTGCGCCGCGGCGTTCACCTTGACGAAAAAGCGTTCGCCGCCGAGGTCGAGCCGCCACGTCGCGTTGAGCGCGCTGCCGCCGCGTGACGACCAGCGAGGTGCTGCCGCCGAGGTACCCGTCGCGGCACGGATCGCCGCCGCGGCATCCGCCTGCCAGGCAGGTTCGTCCGGGCTCACGCCGCTAGTGCCGCAGCGCGTCGATGCCGCGGCCGATGCCGTCGAGGGTCAGCGGAAACATCTTCGCGCCGATCGTCTGCAGCACGATCTGCGTCGAGCGCGTGTATTCCCATGCGCGCGGCGGCTCGGGATTCCACCAGATCGTCCGGCGGAAGTGCCCGGAAAGGCGCTTCAGCCACAGCACGCCCGGCTCCTCGTTCGTGTACTCGACGCTGCCGCCAGCCTCGACGAGCTCGTACGGGCTCATCGCGGCATCGCCGACGAAGATGAGCTTCCAGTCCGGTCCGTACTTGTGCAGCAGGTCCCACGTCGCGACGCGGTCGAAGCGACGGCGCACGTTGTCGCGCCACACGTGATCGTAGACGCAGTTGTGAAAGTAGAACGTCTCGAGATGGCGAAACTCGCTCCTTGCCGCCGAGAAGAGCTCCTCGCAGAGCTCCACGTGCGGGTCCATCGAGCCGCCGACGTCGAGGAACAGCAGCACCTTCACGCGATTGCGCCGCTCGGGCATCAGATGCAGGTCGAGCCAGCCGGCGTTCTTCGCGGTGCCCTCGATCGTGCCGTCCATGTCGAGCTCCTCGGGCACGCCCTCGCGGGCGAACTTGCGGAGCTTCCGCAGCGCGACCTTGATGTTGCGCGTGTTGAGTTCGACGTCGCCGTCGAGGTTGCGGAAGTTGCGCTCGTCCCACACCTTCACCGCGCTGCGGTTGCCGCTGCCGGCCTGGCCAATGCGGATGCCCTCGGGGTTGTAGCCGTACGCCCCGAACGGACTGGTGCCGCCGGTGCCGATCCACTTCGAGCCGCCGGCGTGCCGCGCCTTCTGCTCCTCGAGGCGCTTCCTGAAGGTCTCCATCAGCTTGGCGAAGCCGCCCAGCGCCTCGACCATCGCCTTTTCCTCGGGCGTGAGGTGGCGCTCGAATTCCCGCTTCAGCCATTCCTCAGGCAGCTCGGCGCGCACGTCGAAAATCGCGTTGACGCCCTGGAAGTACGTGCCGAACGCCGTGTCGTAGCGGTCGAACAACGCCTCGTCCTTGACGAGCGTCGTTCGCGCAAGAAAGTAGAAGTCGTCGAGCGAGAGCGACACCACGCGCTCCTGCAGCGCGTCGAGCAGCGTCAGGAACTCGCGCGTCGAGACGGGCAGACGCGCCGACTTGAGGTGAAGGAAGAAGTCGATCAGCATGGGATCAGGGGTCGAAGCTCGATCGAAGACCTCAGCGATGCGCGCTGTCGCGGGCCCGTCGAGGGTGCCTTACCTGCTCCGCTCGAGCAGGAACTGCAGGTTGCGCTTGACCGCCGGCCACTCGCCGTCGATGACGCTGAAGACGACCGTGTCGCGGCGCGTCCCGTCCGGCATGATCTGGTGATTGCGCAGGATGCCGTCCTGCTTCGCACCGAGCCGCGCGATGGCGGCGCGCGACGCGAAGTTGAAGAAGTGCGTGCGGAACTCGACGGCGATGCAGTGCAGCGCCTCGAATGCATGCGTCAGCAGCAGCAGCTTGCACTCGGTGTTGACCGCGCTTCGCTGCGCGCGCTTCGCATACCACGTGTGCCCGATTTCCAGCCGGCGATGCGCGGCGTCGACGTTGAAGTAGCGCGTCGAGCCGACAATGTCGCCGCTCGCAGTCGACCGCACGACGAACGGCATGGCCCCCAGGCGCTCGCGCATCTCGAGCGCCGCGTCGATCCATGCGGCGGTCGCCTCGGGCGTCGGCACGCTCGTGTACCAGAGCTTCCACAGCTCGCCGTCCGCCGCCGCCGCGCACACCGCGGCGAGATGCTCGCGTGCAAGCGGCTCGAGCGTCGCGTGGGTGCCGGTCAGCGTGACGGGCGGAACGAATGCCATCGATGTTCCGGCGCCGCAGTCTGCGACGGCGCGCGTCAGCGTCCGGCGCGCGCCATGAAGGCGACGCGCTCGAACAGGTGGACGTCCTGCTCGTTCTTGAGGAGCGCCCCGTGCAGCGGCGGGATCAGCACCTTCTTGTCGGTGCTTCGCAGCGCCTCCGGAGGAATGTCCTCGGCGAGCAGCAGCTTCAGCCAGTCGAGAAGCTCGGAGGTCGACGGCTTCTTCTTGAGCCCCGGCACCTCGCGCAGGCTGAAGAAGACCTCCAGCGCCTCGGCCAGCAGCGCCTGCTTCAGCCCGGGAAAATGCACGTCGACGATCCGCGTCATCGTCTCCTTGTCCGGGAAGCGGATGTAATGGAAGAAGCAGCGGCGCAGGAACGCGTCGGGCAGCTCCTTCTCGTTGTTGCTCGTGATGACGACCAGCGGGCGCTGCCGCGCGCGGACCGTCTGCTGCGTCTCGTAGACGAAGAACTCCATCCGGTCGAGCTCGCGCAGGAGGTCGTTCGGGAACTCGATGTCGGCCTTGTCGATCTCGTCGATCAGCACGACCGCCGGCGCGTCGGCGTCGAACGCCTCCCACAGCACGCCGCGCTTGATGTAGTGCGCGATGTCGCCGACGTGCGCGTCGCCGAGCTGCGAATCGCGCAGCCGCGACACGGCGTCGTACTCGTAGAGCCCCTGCTGCGCCTTGGTCGTCGACTTGATGTGCCACTGCAGGAGCGGCCGCGACAGCGCGCGCGCCACTTCCTCGGCGAGCATCGTCTTGCCGGTGCCGGGCTCGCCCTTGATGAGGAGCGGCCGCTCGAGCGCGATCGCGGCATTGACCGCGAGCATCAGGTCGGGGGTTGCGATGTAGGTGTCGGTGCCTTCGAAACGCATGTCCGGTGTTCCTCCTGCGAAGAACTCCAATGGTAGCCGAAATCAGAGGTGCGCCGGCGGGACGCCCCATTGCAGCAGCCACAGCGCGACCATGCCGGCGACGAGCGTCTTCAGCGTGCTCCGCGTTGACCACGCGACCACGCCCGCGACGAGCGCCGCGACAATCCTCGGGTTGAAGTGGCCGGCGCCGGCCGGCACCGCGGCGATCATCGGCACGATCAGTGCCGCGAGCATCGCCGCCGGCACGTAGCGCAACGCTCGCTCCAGCATCGGCGGCATCGCGCGCCGCGCGAAGAACGCGATGAACGACATCCGCGAAAGATAGTTGAGAACGCCGACCGCGACGATCACGATCCACAGCTTCAGCGCGCCTTCCATCGCGCCTCCGCCATTTCGACCGCGAGACCTGCGACGATGCCGAGCACCCCCGCGACGACGAGATTGAGGCGCATCGGCAGCGCGTCGAGCGCCATCACGGCGACGCCGGCGACGACCGCCGCCAGCACGTGCGGCGCGCTGCGCAGCGCGGGCGCGAGCAGCGCGAGGAAGCACAGCGGCACCGCGAACTCGAGCGACCACGCGGCCGGAATCACGTTGCCCACGTAGAAGCCCGCGGCGTTCGTCACCTGCCAGAAGGTCCACAGCGCCATGCCGCTGCCCGTGTAATGCAGCGCGGCGCGCCTCGCATCGCCGTGCGCATCGTACTTGCGGATCGCGGCGGCGAACGCCTGGTCGGTCAGCAGGAACGCGACCGCGCCCGACCAGCGCCGCGGCAGCGGCGACAGGATCGGCGCCATCGCCGCGCTGTACATCAGGAACCGCAATCCGAGCACCGAGCACGTGAGGATCACGACGGCGACCGGCGCGCCGTCCGCCAGCATCTGGCAGGCGAGGATCTGCGCCGCGCCGGAAAAGATGATCGTCGCGAGTCCCATTGCGCCGGCAAAGTTCGCTCCCGCCGCCGCGGCGCCCACGCCGCAGACGAGCCCGAACGGAACGACGCCGATGCATACGGGCAGCATCTCGACGAAGCCGGCGCGGAAATCCTCCGACGCGAGGACGCGGCCGGCGCGGTGACGGGGCGTGGTCACGGCGTGCGCGCCGGATCGGCCGCGGACGTCCGAACGCGCGCGACGGGTTGCGGCAGGACCATCGATTTCACCATCGTCTGCATGTCGCTCACGGGGAACCCGGCTTGTACTCCGCGGCGCCGCCGACGGTCAACCGCCGCGCTCGCGGTAGAATCCGGCGCGGACCCACACTCCCCGGCGCAAGCCGGTGCGCAATCTCCACACGACGCGAAATGCCCGCCGCCAAGAGGAATCCAATGGACCTTCCGGTCAACCAGTTCAAGCAGGCAATGGCCGCGGGCGGGGCGCCCATCGGCACGTGGCTGTCGAGCGGGTCGGTCGCGACCGCGGAGGCGCTGGGCTGCGTCGGCTTCGATTTTCTCGTCGTCGACACCGAGCACACGCCGATCGACGTGCCGCAGATGACGGACATCCTGCGCACGATCGCCGGCACGCCTGCGCAGGCCATCGTGCGCCCGCCGTGGAACGACATGGTGATGGTGAAGCGCGTGCTCGACGCCGGCGCGCAGACGCTGCTCTTTCCGTTCGTGCAGAATGCCGACGAGGCGAAGCGTGCAGTCGCCTACACGCGCTATCCGCCCGACGGCGTGCGCGGCGTTGCCGGCACGCATCGCGGCAGCCGCTACGGCACCGTGCCGGGATACTTCGCGCGCGCCGCCGCCGAGCTCTGCGTCATCGTCCAGATCGAGACGATCGCGGCGCTCGGGGAGCTCGAGGCGATCGCCGCCGTTCCCGGCGTCGATTCGATCTTCATCGGGCCGAACGACCTTGCGGCATCGATGGGCCATCTGGGCGACACCGGCAATCCCGCGGTGCAGGCGAAGCTCGTCCACGCTGCCAGGGAATGCGCACGTCTCGGCAAGCCCTGCGGCATCGTCGGCTTCACGCCCGAATCGGTGGCGCGGTACGTCGACTTCGGCTACTCGTGGATCGCCATCGGCTCGGACATGTCGATGCTGGTGGGCCGCGCGCAGGAGCTTCTCGGAAGTCTGCGGGCGTCGCTCGGCTGACGCGCCGGCGCGAGCGGCCCGGCGCAGCGGATTTCTTGTACGATGCGTTTGCCGCACCCGCCTGCCGCCATGACCCCGCCCGCTGCCTCCGGAAGTCCGCCGTTCGCCTGCGTGCTCGACGTCCGCGCGAGCCTCGGCGAGTGCCCGGTGTGGTCGGTCGAGGAGCGCGCGCTTTACTGGGTCGACATCAATGCGCCGTCGCTCAACCGCTTCGACCCCGCCACCGGCGCCAACGTGGCGATGCCGATGCCCGAATCGATCGGCTGCTTCGCGCTGCGCGCCTCCGGCGGTTTCGTGGTCGCGCTGCGCGGCGGCATCTGGCTCGCGCGCGCCGATGGCACGCTCTCGCAGAAGCTCGCCGATGCGCCCTACGACCCCGCACATCATCGCTTCAACGACGGTCGCTGCGACGCGCAGGGTCGCTTTTTCGCAGGCACGATGAACGAGCGCCGCGACGCGCCTACCGGCGAGTTGCTGCGCCTCGACGCCGCCGGCCGGTTGGAACGCGTGCTGGGCGGCATGACGATCAGCAACGGCCTCGCGTGGAGCCCCGACGGCCGCACGATGTACCACGCCGACACGCCGACACTCACGATCCACGCGTTCGACTACGATGCGGCGACGGGCACGCCATCGCATCGTCGCGTTTTCGCGCGCTTCGACGTCGAGACCGACCGGCCCGACGGCGCGGCAGTGGATCGCAACGGCTGCTACTGGATCGCGTTCTATCGCGGCGGCAAGGTGCTCCGTCTGTCCCCGGCAGGCGAGGTTCGCGCGGAGTTTCCGATCCCGGCGCAATGCCCGACGATGTGCGCGTTCGGCGGCGACGATTTCAGGACGCTCTACGTGACCACCGCGCGGCAAAATCGCGATGCCGACGAGCTCGCGCGGCTGCCGCAATCGGGCGGGATCTTCGCGATGCGCGTCGACGTGCCAGGACGCGTCGAACCGAAATTCGCCGGCTGAACCGGGCGCCGCGTGCAATTCGAATCCACCGCCTTCCTGCGTCTCGACGCGCCGCAATGCGTAGGGACGTCCGCATCGGGCGCCGCGTTCGCAACCTCGACAGGCGACGTGCTCGAGGTCACGTGCTTCGGCCCCGGCGTGTTCCGCATGCGGATCGGCCCCAACACGCGGCCCGACTACGGGCTGATCCTCGGCAAGGCGCAGGCCTGCGACGTCGCGCAGACCGAAGACGGCGCCGTGACGTTCACAGCCGGCGACTCGGTCCTCGAAGTTGCCGGCTCGCCGCTTCAGTTCCGCCTGCGCCACAAAGGCGCGCAGGTGCAAGGATCGACGACGGACGAGCACTTTCGCGGCTTCACGCGGCTGCCGACGTTCGGCCGCGTCCGCCAGGGCGACCAGTGGACCGCCGCGCTCGCGCTTTCGTCGGGCGCCGCGGTCTACGGACTCGGCGAGAAGTTCGGGCCGCTCGACAAGCGCGGCCAGATCGTCCAGTCGCAGGTCGTCGACGCGCTCGGCGTCAACACGGGGCTTTCGTACAAGAACGTGCCTTTTGCGTGGAGCCCGGGCGACGGCAAGGGCGCGTGGGGCGTCTTCGTGCACACGACCGGCATGGTCGCGCACGGCGTCGGCTATCCCGACTGGTCGCACCGCTCGTACGCACTCCTGGTCGACGACGAGGCGCTCGACCTCTTCGTGTTCGCGGCGGACACGCCGGCGCAAATCCTCGACGCCTACACCAGGCTCACCGGCCGCTCTCCCGGAGTGCCGCAGTGGAGCCTCGGGCTGTGGATCTCGCGCGCCTGGTACAAGACGCCCGAAGAGGCCGCCGACACCGCCCGCAAGTTCCGCCAGCGCAAGATCCCGTGCGACGTGCTGACGCTCGACGGCCGCTCGGCGTGGAACCTCGAGACGCGCTTCGATTTCGATTGGGACGCGACCCGCTATCCGGATCCGTACGCGGCGATCGCGGGAATCAAGGCGCACAACCTGCGCGTCTGCATGTGGGAATACCCGTACGTATCGATCCACTCGACGCTGTTCCGCGACCTCGCCTCCCGCCGCTTCCTTCTGACCACGCGCGAAGGCGACCCCTACGTGTTCGGCTGGGACACCGCGCCGGCGACGACACCGTTCGGCAGCGCGCTGACGCCGTTGCCCGAGAGCGGCATCGTCGATTTCACGCATCCGGCCGCGTACGGCTGGTGGCGCGACGCGCACGAGGATCTCTTCGCCAAGGGTGTGGACGTCATCAAGACCGACTTCGGCGAGCACGTTCCCGACGACGCGGTCGCGTTCAACGGCGACACCGGAAGGCGGCTGCACAACGTCTACCCGCTCCTCTACAACGAATGCATCTTCGATGCGACGCGGCGGCTGCAGCGCAAGGAGAACGGGCTGCCGATGGTCTGGGCGCGTTCCGGCTGGACCGGCAGCCAGCGCTACCCGATCCAGTACGGCGGCGAGCCGCAGAGCGACTGGGAAGGGCTCGCCGCATCGATCCGCGGCGGCCTGTCGTGGGGCATGAGCGGCGCGCCGTTCCACGCGACCAACGTCGGGGGCTTCTACGGCGCCGCGAAGCCGTCGCCCGAGCTCTTTGCGCGGTGGCTGCAGGCGGCGGTGTTCAGCTCGCATCTCTCGATCCATGGCCTCGGCGAGCGCGAGCCGTGGGCCTTCGGCGCCGAGGCCGAAGCGGTGGTGCGGAAGTGGCTCGCGTTCCGCTACCGGCTGATTCCATATCTTCAGTCGGTGATCGCAGCCGCCAGTGCAACCGGGATGCCGGTGATGCGCGCGATGCCGCTCGCGTTTCCGGACATGGCGCTCACGCGCACGTACGAGACGCAGTTCATGTGCGGCGATGCGCTGCTGGTCGCGCCGATCATCGCCGCCGGCGGCGAGGTCGAGATCGCGCTGCCGCCCGGCGCGTGGTACGACCTCAATTCGCGGCAGCGCCACGCCGGCCACAGCGTGCTCCGCTACAAGGCGACGCTGGACCAGTTTCCGGTGTTCGGGCGCGAAGGCTACGCGCTGCCGCTCGGTCGCGCGGTCCAGCACACCGGCGAGATCGACGCGGAGCGTCCGCTCGAGCAGCTCTGGCTCTTCGGCACGCCCGCGCAGCCGCAGGACGGCTATGCGCAGTTTCGCATCGTCGCCGACGGGACGGCCGGCGCGCACCAGGTGCACGCATCGCACGAGATCAGGGTCGAACGGTACGGCGACGCCGCGAACGTCGTCGTGCTGCCGCTCGCACCGGAGGACGCATGAGCGACGCGGGCGAAGCCAAGGACGCCCACGCGAGCAGGGCGAAGCCGAGGCCCGAAGGGTGCGTCTGCGAGCGCGGGCGGCGCCCGACGCGCGGACCCGTCATGAATTCGCGCCCTTCAAAGAGGGCGCACCGAAGGGCGCGTCGCGGAGCGATTGCGAGCGGACGACGACGCGCCGGTGCGGCAATCCGATATCGATCGGAGGACGCATGAGCGGTCGCGACGAGCGCCACCCGGCGATCGTCATCACATCGGGCGAACCTGCCGGCATCGGCCCCGAGCTCGTGGCGCAGCTCGCCGTCCGGCACGGCGAGCGGGCGTTCCCGGCGCGCCTCGTCATCGTGGGCGACCTCGCACTCTTGCGCGAGCGCGCGGCACGCGTCGGCGCCGCCGTCCGCTACACGCCGTTCGACGCCGCGTCATTCGCACCGACGAGCGGCAGCGTCGAGGTCATCGACGAGCCGGTCGCCGTGCCCGTGACGCCGGGACATCCGGACCCCACCAATTCGGCCAGCGTCCTCGCCATGCTCGGACGCGCCGCCGATGCGTGCGCGACGGGCGAGTTCGCAGCGCTTGTCACGGCGCCGGTGCAGAAGAGCGTCCTCCAGGACGCCGGATTCGAATTCAGCGGACATACCGAGTTCCTCGCGGAACGCGCGCACGTGCCGCGCGTCGTGATGCTGCTGGTCGGCGGCGGACTGCGCGTCGCGCTCGTCACGACGCACCTGCCGCTTTCCGCGGTGCCGGCGGCGATCACGACAGCGGCGGTCGGCGAAACCCTCGCGATCGTCGCCGCGGAGCTCAACGCGCGCTTCGGCATCGAGGCGCCACGCATCGCCGTCTGCGGCCTCAATCCGCATGCGGGCGAAGGCGGCCATCTCGGCCGCGAGGACGGCGACGTCATCGCCCCGGCAATTGCCGCCGCGCGCGCGGCCGGCATCGACGCCACCGGACCGATTCCCGCGGACACCGTGTTCGTGCCGGCGATCGCGCAGCGCTACGACGCCATCGTCGCGATGTACCACGATCAGGGGCTGCCGCCGCTCAAGGCGGCCTCCTTCGGCGGAGGCGTCAACGTGACGCTCGGACTGCCGTATGTGCGCACGTCGGTCGACCACGGCACCGCACTCGACCTCGCCGCCGACGCCGCCGGCGCACGCCGCGCCGACCCGGGCAGCCTGTTCGCGGCGATCGACCTCGCACTCGAGCTCGCGCGCCGCGGCCGCTGAGCACGACATTCGATGAGCGCGCACGCGACGCATCAGGGCCACGTCGCGCGCAGGCGCTTCGGCCAGAACTTCCTCGCCGACCCGCATTACATCGCGAAGATCGTCGCGGCCATCGCGCCAGTTCCGGGCGACAACGTCGTCGAAATCGGCCCGGGACTGGCGGCGCTGACGCGCGGATTGATCGAGCGGGCCGGGCGCATTCACGCGATCGAGATCGACCGCGATCTCGCCGCTCGTCTCGCCGCCGATTTTCCGCCGGAACAGTTGCAGCTGCACGTCGCCGACGCGCTGGCGTTCGACTTCGCGACGCTGGGACGAGAGCTGCGCGTCGTCGGCAACCTGCCGTACAACATCAGCTCGCCGATGCTCTTTCACCTCGCGCAGTACGCCGCGTCGCTCTCCGACGTGCACGTGATGCTGCAGAAGGAAGTCGTCGCGCGGATGGTCGCGGCGCCGGACACTCCGGATTACGGTCGACTGTCGGTGATGCTGCAGGTCCGGTTCCGGATGAACCGCCTCTTCATCGTGCCGCCCGGCGCGTTCCGTCCGCCGCCGAAGATCGACTCGGCGATCGTCAGGCTCGTGCCGCTCGGCGATGCCGCGCCGTCGATTCCCGATCCGGCGCTTTTCGCCCGCATCGTCGCCGCGGCGTTCGGGCAGCGGCGCAAGACGCTGCGCAATGCCCTGTCGGCGATCGCCGATGAAAACGCGCTGCGTGCCGCGGGCATCGATTCCGGCGCGCGCGGCGAGACGCTCGCGGTCGCGGACTTCGTGCGGCTCGCGAATGCCCTGTCCGCCAAGGGCGCGGACTAGGGAGCCTCTGCACAAGTATTCACAATTGCGCTGCATGGGCCCGATGCGGATGGATGCAAGACGCGCGACGAAGGTCGTAGCCGAGTCTACGATGCCGAGGAGCCTCAGTTGGCAAATGAGGCCGCAGACGCCGCATTGGGCAGCAGCCCGAAGGGACGGAGCGTTTCGGGCGGTCTGCTTTGTCACGACCCTCGCGAAGGGGGCCGGCCATTCGCTTCGGCTCGCTTCGCGCATCCCTTCCCGAAACGCCCCGTCGCAATCGCGAATACTCGTGCAGAAGCTCCCTAGCCCCAGTCCTTGTCAGGACGCAGCGAAGGCCCCTCGATCCGCACGACCTTCGCGCGCGACGACTCACCGCGGAGCAGCGTCACGCTGCGCAGCGACACGCCGAAAACGTCCGCGAGAAAGCGCAGGAGCTCGGCGTTCGCCTTGCCGTCGACCGGCGGCGCGGCCAGCCTCACCTTCAGTCTCGTTTGCGTTCCCTCGCCGTGCGTGCCGGCGACTTCGGTGCGCTTTGCCCCCGGCTGCACGTGCAGCGTCAGCACGAGCGCCGCGCCGTCCGCGCGCCGCCATGCGCCATCCGCAGTCGCCATCGTCTATGGGCCGAACGCGCGCAGCGCCGCGAGCTCGAGCCAGGGCACAGGCACGATCAGCAGCAGCTGCAGCAGCACGATCAGGATCAGCGGCGACACGTCGAGCGTTCCGCCGAGCGGCGGGATGATCCGGCGGATCGGGCGCAGAAAGCGGAACGACAGCGTGTTGAGCAATCCGGAAAGCGGGCCCTCGGGCATGAACCACGACAGGATCGCCTGCGCGAACACGATGATGATCAGGAGCCAGATGGCGGCCTTGAGCAGCTCGACCAGCGCAAGGAGCGCGAGCGTCGCCACCACGGTTCCGGCGAAACTGCCGCCGGCGACAAAGAAGCGCAGCGACGCGAGCCAGGCGAACTGCATGAGCCACGCGAGAAAGAGCGTCGACCAGTCGATGCCGCCCCACCCGGGAAGCACGCGGCGCACGGGCTTCGCGGCCCAGTCGGTGAATGCGGTGACCGCCTGACCGACGGCGTTGCGGAACGGCGCGCGCAGCCATTGCATCGCGCACCGGAGCAGGAACGCGTAGGTGAGGAGCCCGAACGCAGTGTCGAGCAGGAACTTCAGTGCCTGATCCATCATCGCGCCGCACCCCTACGCATCACCGCCGAAGGCGTCGCCCATTTCCTGCGCGCGGGCGGCCGCGGCCTTCGCGGCGCGGACGATCGACGCCTTGACCGCGGCGGAGTCGAGCACCGACAAGGCACATTCGGTGGTGCCGCCCTTCGACGTCACCTGCGTCCGCAGCACGGCCGGCGGCTCGGTGCTCGCCTGCGCCAGGGCGATCGCGCCTGCGAACGTCGCGTACGCGAGCCTGCGTGCCTCGGCCGGCGCAAAGCCCTGCTCGATGGCGGCGGCTTCGAGCGCCTCCATGAAATAGAAGACGTAGGCGGGCCCGCTGCCGGAGATCCCCGTCACCGCGTCGAGCATCGCCTCGGCGTCGACCCAGAGAACGTCCCCGACCGCCTCGAGCACGCCGGCCGCGAGCGCCCGCGCGCCGGCGGCGACGCCGGGGGCGGCGTGAATGCCGCTGATCCCCTTGCCGATGAGCGCCGGCGTGTTGGGCATCGCCCGGACGAGGTTCGCGTAGCCACCCAGCCAGCGCGCGAGATCGGCGAGCCGGACTCCCGCAGCGATGGTGAGCACGACCGGGCCGGGCGAGCGCAGCAGCGCGGCAAGTGCGGTTGCTGCAGCGCGCATCTGTTGCGGCTTGACGGCGAGAACGATGAGCTCGGCGCGCGCAATCAGCGCGGCGTCGGGCGCCGCGGACGCGCCGGCACCGGGAAATCGCGCGCAAAGGCGCTCGCGCTGCTCCGGCATCGGGTCGATCGCGTGGAACCCGGTGGCGGCACGGCCGCGCGCGATCATTCCGCCGATGAGCGCGGTCGCCATGTTGCCCCCGCCGATGAAGACGATCATTGCCGATCCAGGTGAATTGTCGAATTGGGGCCGCGCGCAGCGGCGAGCCTCGCTTCGGAGCGCGCCGTCACGCGTCGCGCCCGCGCGGACCGAAGATCGCGCTGCCGATGCGCACCTGCGTTGCGCCCTCCGCAACCGCCGACTCGAGGTCGGCCGTCATGCCCATCGACAGCGTGTCGACCGGCAGCCCGCCCGAGCGACAGAGGTCGAACAGCGCGCGCAGCACGGCGAACTCGGCATGGCGGGTGGCGACGACCGGCGTGTCCGACGCGATGCCCATGAGGCCGCGCAGCGCCAGCCGCGGCAGCGCCGCGGCGTCGTGCGCCAGTGCGAGGGCTTCCTCGGGTGAAACGCCGGATTTGCTCGCCTCGCCGCTGATGTTGACCTGCACGCAGACGTTGAGCGGCGGCAAATCCGCCGGCCGCGCGTCGGAGAGGCGCATGGCGATGCGGAGCCGGTCGATCGTCTCGACCCACTGGAAGCGCTCGGCGACGACCTTGGTCTTGTTGCTCTGGAGCGGCCCGATCAGGTGCCACTCCACGTCAGGCAGGTCGGCGAGCGCGTCCATCTTCTCCAGCGCCTCCTGGACGTAGTTCTCGCCGAACGCCCGCTGCCCCAGCCCGTAGACCGCCCGGATCGCGGGCGGCGGGAAAGTCTTGCTGACGGCAAGGAGCCGCACGCTCCCCGGGGCACGCCCGGTGGCCGTTGCAGCCCGGTCGATGCGCCCCCGTACGTATTGCCACGCGTTCGCGTATGGGACCATAATCGAATGACGACGGCATGCGGTCAGGCGTTGGTATGCCTCTTGCATGCCCTCTTGCGTTACGCCGTCGGGGCTCCGCTCCGGGGTCGAATCGGGATAGATTATAGATGGACATCACCGAACTTCTGGCCTTCGCGGTCAAGAACAAGGCGTCCGACCTTCACCTGTCGGCCGGCCTGCCGCCGATGATCCGCGTCCACGGGGACATCCGGCGCATCAACCTGCCGCCGATGGAGCACGAGGACGTCCACGCCATGGTGTACGACATCATGAGCGACGCGCAGCGCAAGAACTACGAAGAGAACCTGGAGTGCGACTTCAGCTTCGCCGTGCCGAACCTCGCCCGGTTCCGCGTCAACGCCTTCGTCCAGATGCGCGGCGCGGCCGCGGCGTTCCGGACCATCCCTTCGAAGGTGCTCTCGCTCGAGGACCTCGCCGCACCCAAGATCTTCGCCGAGCTCACAAACCGCCCGCGCGGCCTCATCCTCGTCACCGGCCCGACCGGCTCCGGCAAGTCGACGACGCTCGCGGCGATGGTCAATCACGTCAACGAGCAGGAATACGGTCACATCCTCACGATCGAGGATCCGATCGAGTTCATGCATGAGGCGAAGAAGTGCCTCGTCAACCAGCGCGAGCTGGGCCCGCACACGCTGTCGTTCCCCAACGCGCTGCGCGCCGCGCTGCGCGAGGACCCCGACTACATCCTGGTCGGCGAAATGCGCGACCTCGAGACGATCCGCCTGGCCCTCACCGCCGCCGAGACCGGCCACCTGGTGTTCGCGACGCTGCACACGAGTTCCGCCGCGAAGACGATCGACCGGATCATCGACGTGTTCCCGGCCGCGGAAAAGGACATGGTACGGGCGATGCTGTCCGAATCGCTGATTGCGGTGATCTCGCAAACGCTGCTGAAGACCAAGGACGGACAGGGGCGCATTGCCGCGCACGAGATCATGGTCGCGACGCCCGCGATCCGGAACCTCATCCGCGAGAACAAGGTCGCACAGATGTATTCGGCGATCCAGACCAGCCAGGCGGCGGGCATGCAGACGCTGGACCAGTGTCTCGTCGAGATGATCAAGCGCAACCAGGTGAACCTCGCCGAGGCGCGCCAGCGCGCCGTCAACAAGGATCTCTTCGGCGGCGCCTGACAGCGCCCGCCGGCCGATCCCCGCACACGGAGCAGGCGCCGCAAGGAGCCCAATGCCATGGAACGCGAACGCGCAACCAAGTTCATCCACGAGCTCCTCGAGCTCCTCGTCAAGCAGAAGGGGTCCGACCTCTTCATCACCGCCGGCTTCCCGCCGGCGCTGAAGGTCGACGGCAAGATCCAGCCGGTGTCGAAGACGGCGCTGACGCCGCAGCACACGATCGAACTCGTGCGCAGCGTGATGAACGACAAGCAGGCCGCCGAGTTCGAGTCGACGAAGGAATGCAACTTCGCCATCGCCCCGCCCGGCGTCGGACGCTTCCGCGCCAACGCGTTCGTCCAGCAGGGCCGCGTCGGCATGGTGCTGCGCACGATCAACGTGGTGATCCCGAAGTTCGAGGAGCTGGGGCTCCCGCCGGTGCTGAAGGACGTCATCATGTCCAAGCGCGGGATCATGCTGTTCATCGGCGCCACCGGCTGCGGCAAGTCGACGTCGATGGCGGCGCTGCTCGGCTACCGCAACGAGAACAGCTACGGCCACATCATCACGATCGAGGATCCGATCGAGTTCGTGCACGACCACAGGAACTGCATCGTCACGCAGCGCGAGGTGGGCGTCGACTGCGAAGGCTGGCAGATCGCGCTGAAGAACACGCTGCGCCAGGCGCCCGACGTCATCCTGATCGGCGAAGTGCGCGACCGCGAGACGATGGACTACGCGATCTCCTTCGCGGAGACGGGCCACCTCTGCCTCGCCACGCTGCACGCCAACAGCACCAACCAGGCGCTCGACCGGATCATCAACTTCTTCCCCGAGGAGCGGCGCGCGCAGCTCCTGATGGACCTCTCGCTCAACACGCGTGCGTTCGTCGCGCAGCGGCTCATCCCGCGCCGCGACGGCCGCGGCCGCATTCCCGCGGTCGAGGTGATGCTGAATTCCCCGCTCGTGTCCGACCTCATCTTCAAGGGCGACGTCTCCGGCATCAAGGACATCATGAAGAAGTCGCGCGAACTGGGGATGCAGACGTTCGACCAGTCGCTGTTCGACATCTACGAGTCGGGCCTCATCGCCTACGAGGACGCGCTGCGCAACGCCGATTCGCTGAACGACCTCCGGCTCGACATCAAGCTGCACGGCAAGGAAGCGAAGCATCGCAACGTCTTCGCCGGCATCGGCAACCTCGACGTCGTCCCGGAAAGCTCGTCGCCGCACTGAGCCCGCGGCGGGCCCACCGGGCTCCGCCCTCGGTCCTGCAAGGCTCCGAGGCGCCCGACACCGGCGCCGCTGTGCTACGCTTTCCGCTCCGCCACGCAACAGCCCACCCGACACCCGGGAAAGCGCGCCCATGTCCGGCCTGTCGACCACCACGCCCATCCCGACCGAGATCAAGCTGCACCAGCAGTCGCGGGTGCTGGAGGTCGCGTTCAACGACGGCCGCACGTTCCGCCTGCCCTACGAATTCCTGCGCGTCTACTCGCCTTCCGCCGAAGTCCGCGGACACGGTCCGGGCCAGGAAATCCTGCAGGTCGGCAAGCGCGACATCGCCATCAAGGACGTCGAGGCGGTCGGCCATTATGCGATCCGCCCCACGTTTTCCGACGGCCACGACACGGGGATCTACTCGTGGGACTACCTCTACGATCTCGGCGTGCGCCAGGACGAGATGTGGCAGCACTATCTCGAGCGCATGCGCGAAGCGGGTGCGAGCCGCGACGCGGCGTCGGCGTGACCCGGTGACGCCATGCCGAGGAACACCGCCCTCGCGCTGTCCATCGCCTGCACCGTTGCCGCGTGCGGCTTCCTGCTCGCCGGCATGCCGGTCCCCGGCATGGCGCTCTTCGTCGTCAGCGTCGTGTTCGACGCGCTGTTCGTGCTGGCGCTCCGCGCCGAAGGAAAGGAGCGCCCGTGACCGAGCGCACGCATTTCGGATTCGAGGAAGTCGATGCCGGCGAAAAGGCGAAGCGCGTGCGCGGCGTGTTCGATTCGGTGGCCGGCAAGTACGACCTCATGAACGACCTGATGTCGGCGGGCCTGCACCGGCTGTGGAAGCGCTTCGCCGTCAACGCCACCGGCGTGCGCGCGGGAATGAAGGTGCTGGACCTCGCAGGCGGCACCGGCGACCTCACCCGGCTTTTCGCCGACCGCGTGGGTCCCACAGGCGAGGTGGTGCTGACCGACATCAACGGCGCGATGCTCGCCGAAGGCCGCGACAAGCTGCTGAACGAGGGCGCGTTCGTGCCGGTGGTCCAGTGCGACGCGCAGAAGCTGCCGTTCCCGGACCGGCGGTTCGACTGCGTCGGCATCGCGTTCGGGCTGCGCAACGTGACGGAAAAGGAGGCCGCGCTTGCCGAGATGCGCCGCGTGCTGAAGCCGGGCGGCGTCGCCGCCGTGCTCGAATTCTCCCGCGTCTGGGCGCCGCTCGCCCCTGCCTACGACTGGTACAGCTTCAACGTGCTGCCGCGCATCGGCAAGCTCGTCGCCGGCGACGACCGCAGCTACCGCTATCTTGCCGAGTCGATCCGGATGCATCCCGACCAGGCGACGCTGAAGGCGATGATGGAGACGGCGGGATTCGACCGCGTCGAGGTGCACAACCTCGCGGCCGGCGTCGTCGCCGTCCACCTCGGCTATGTACACTGACCTCCGCTGAGTTCCCGAAAAACCCCGCGAGTACCCGTGCCGACTCCGAACTTCGATCCCGCAGCGCTGCCCGGCGCCGTTGCCAATCACTTTCTCGCGCGCGAGCAATGGGCGCGCGAACGCCTCGCGGCGCATGCCGGCCGCGTTTTCGTCCTGGCGTCCGCGCCGCTGGCCGCATCATTCACGATCGCCGGCGACGGCGCCGTCGGCTCGACGCTCGGCGCCCGTGATCCGGCCGACGCCACGCTGCGCGTGTCGCCGCTGTCCGTCCCGGCGCTGCTCGCCGAGCCGGCACGCTGGGACGAGTTCGTCACTGCCGAAGGCGACCCCGAGCTCATCGCGACGCTGAAGGAGCTTGCCGTCACGCTGCCATGGTTCGTCGAGAAGGCGTTCGCGAGCGTGCTGGGCCCGATCGCCGGCCAACGCGTCGCCGATGTCGGGCGCCACCTGCTGCGCTTTCCCGAATATGCGGGCTCGCGCATCGGTGCGTCGGTCGCAGCGTACGCCCGCGACGAAACGTCGCTCGCGACGACGCGTGCCGACGGCGAGGCCTTCGCCGCCGATGTCGCGGTGCTCGCCGCGCGAGCGGACGCGCTGGAATCCCGCGTCGATGCGCTCGTCGCGCGTGCGACACCGGCACGACCCAGGGCCGCGGCGAAGAAGAAGAGCTAGTCCCCGGACGCGCGCGCCGCCTGCCGCCAAACTCAGGCGGGCAGCGCGCACAGCGCCTCGGCTTCCGTCGCAACCTCGAACGCGCTCCGCAATTCGGCGGGGATGCGCAACGGCGCGCCGGTCGCATAACTGACGAACACCCATAGCGTCTCGGCCCGGGCGAGGACCTGCGCGTCGCGCGCGCGATGGAACAGGTAGCGCCGCGGCGAGCTGCTGCGCCCGAACGACTCGACCCAGGTGAGGATCGTCAGCACGTCGCCGGCAAACGCGGGGCGCAGGTACTCGATCGCATGCCGGCGGACGAACCAGCCGGCGCCCAGGGCGACGTAGCGCTCGAGCGTCCACCCCTGCACCGCGGAGTGCTCGGTGGCGATTTCCTGCATCCAGCGGATGTACTCGAGGTTGTTGACGTGCCCGAGGACGTCGATGGCCCCGGGTGGGACGGTGAGCGAGCGGACGTGGATTTGCGGCATCCCCCATTATCGCCGCTTGCGGACGCGCCGCGGCCGGCGGACGCCCCTCGATCCCTTACAATCGCAGGATGCACCTCCTGCGGCTCGCCAAGATCTGGTACGTCTCGATGATCTTCGGTCTGGACGAGTTCCTGACCGGCCACGAGCGGTTCCGCGCGGTGCGCCCGCTCGCGCGCACGCTCACGTTCTGGCGCGACACGTCGGCGCCGCGCGGCGAGCGGCTGCGCCTCGCCCTCGAAGCGCTCGGCCCCATCTTCGTCAAGTTCGGCCAGATGCTCTCGACGCGGCGCGACCTCCTTCCGCTCGACATCGCCGACGAGCTCGCCAAGCTGCAGGACCGGGTGCCCCCGTTCCCGTACGAAACGGTGATTGCGACGCTGACGCGCCTCTACGGCAAGCCGGTCGAGGCCGTGTTCAAGTCGTTCGACCCGGCGCCGATCGCGAGCGCCTCGGTCGCGCAGGTGCATTTCGCCGAGCTCCCCGACGGCACGCCGGTCGCGGTCAAGGTGCTGCGGCCCAATATCTCGCAGGTGATCGAAAAGGACATCGGCCTGCTCCAGGTCGGCGCGATGCTGGTCGAGAAGCTCTGGTCGGACGGCAAGCGCCTGAAGCCCCGCGAGGTCGTCGGCGAGTTCGAGAAGACGATCCGGGACGAGCTCGATCTCACCCGCGAGGCCGCCAACTGCTCGCAGCTGCGCCGCAACTTCCGCCATTCGCCGCTCCTTCTCGTGCCCGAAGTCCACTGGGACTACAGCGGCAGCGAAGTGATGGTGATGGAACGGATGGAGGGCATCCCGATCGCGCAGGTCGACAGGCTGGTCGAGGCGGGCATCGACCTGAAGCGCCTCGGCCGCGCGGGTGTCGAGCTCTTCTTCACGCAGGTGTTCCGCGATGGCTATTTCCACGCCGACATGCATCCCGGCAACATCTTCGTCGCGACCAGGGGCGGCGACTTCGGCAAGTACGTGGCGCTCGATTTCGGGATCATGGGGACGCTGGGCGAGACCGACAAGAGCTACCTCGCGCAGAACTTCCTCGCCTTCTTCCGCCGCGATTACCATCGCGTCGCGACGTCGCACCTCGAATCGGGCTGGGTGCCGCCCGACACGCGCGTCGACGAGCTCGAAGCCGAGATCCGCATCGTGCTGGAGCCGATGTTCGACCGGCCGCTGTCGCAGATATCGCTCGGTCGCGTGCTGATGCAGCTCTTCCGCGCGTCGCGCCGGTTCAACGTCGAGATCCAGCCGCAGCTCGTGCTGCTGCAGAAGACGCTGCTCAACATCGAGGGCCTCGGCCGCATGCTCGATCCCGAGCTCGACCTGTGGACCACGGCGAAGCCCTATCTCGAACGGTGGATGGACGAGCAGATCGGTCCCGCGTCGCTCAAGCGCCGCCTCATCTCGGAAGCGCCGTACATCGTCGCCGCGCTGCCGGAGCTGCCGCGCCTCATCCACCAATGGCTGATCGCACGGCCGAAGAATTCCGACGAGGGACTGCGCGAGCTTGCCGCCGCGCAGCGCGGACGCAATCGCTGGCTTGCCGTGATCGCATTGCTGCTCGTGGTCGTCGCCGGCATCATGTATTTCCGGCTGATGTAGCCCTGCCGCGGCGAAACCGGCACGGGCCGCGGCATTCCGTGTCAAAATTGCGCGGGCCTTTCCGCCGGGAGCCTGCCCGGCTCCTGACGACGCCGCACTTCAACGCATTCGCCGATGGCGCTGCTCGAAATACGAAACGTAACGCGCCGCTTCGGCGACTTCACGGCGGTCGACGGCGTGTCGCTCGCGATCGAGGCCGGGGAATTCTTCACGCTGCTGGGGCCCTCCGGCTGCGGCAAGACGACGCTGCTGCGAATGATCGCGGGCTTCGATCTCCCCGACGGCGGGCGCATCGAACTGAATGGCACCGATCTCGCCGCCACCCCGCCGGAAGCGCGGCCGGTGCGCACGGTCTTCCAGAGCTACGCGCTCTTTCCGCACATGACGGTGGAAGGCAACGTTGCGTTTCCGCTCAAGATGGCGCGCACGCCGGCCGCGGAGATGCCGGCGAAGATCACCGAAGCGCTCGAGGACGTCCGCCTCACCGGGTTCGGCAAGCGCTATCCGCACGAGCTCTCCGGCGGGCAGAAGCAGCGCGTCGCGATCGCACGCGCGCTGGTCACGCACCCGACCGTGCTGCTGCTCGACGAGCCGCTCGCGGCGCTCGACGCGAAGCTCCGCGAGGACATGCAGCTCGAGCTCATCAACCTGCAGAAGGAGGTCGGCATCACGTTCGTCTACGTGACGCATGACCAGACCGAGGCGCTCGCGCTTTCGCACCGCATCGCCGTGATGAACAAGGGCCGCGTGGAGCAGCTCGACGAGCCGTCGCGCATCTACGGCTTTCCGAAGACGCGCTTCGTCGCCGATTTCATCGGCCACTGCAACCTGCTGTCCGGACCCGTGGCCGCGAATGCGAACGGCGAGGTCACCGTCGACGTCACCGGCCTGGGGCCGGTGCGGGTCGCCACCGGCAGCACGCTGGCCCCCGGGCGCCCGGGCACGGTGGCCCTGCGCCCGGAGAAGATCCGCATCGACGCAAAGGCGCCCGATGGGACGCACGACAATCACTACCGCGGCACGGTGTCTGATCTTCTCTACATGGGCGACGTCACCGTCTACATCGTCGACACGCCCGGCGGGCAGAAGATCGAGGCGCTGCTCGCCAACTCGACATCGGGTCGCACCACGTTCTTCGAGGTCGGCGACCCGGTGGAAATGAGCTGGCCCGTCGCCGCCGGACATTTTGTCGACGAGTGAGCGAGGCGGGCGAGTGTCAATGAGCCAAGGCCCGAAGGGCGCGTCGCCGAGCGAGCGAGAGCGCCCGACAATCGGACGCAACGAGTCTCGGAGGTTCGTCCGGAGGGCGCAAGTGAGCGGGATGCGGGCGCGCAACTCGGAGCGTCTGGGGAAGTGGCTGGTGGCCGGCCCGCCGCTTGCCTATCTCATCGTCTTCTTCGCGATCCCGACGCTCATCATGGTGCTGGCGTCGTTCCGCACGCCGGGTGAATTCGGCGGCCTCGCGCCGCTCGTCGACGAGGCGGGAAAGCTCGACCTCAACCTCGACAGCTACGTCCGCTTCTTCAGCGAATCGGTCTACGCCGAGGTGTTCGTCAAGTCGGTCGCGTATGCGCTCGTCACGACGCTCGCGTGCCTGGCGATCGCCTATCCGCTGGCGGCGCTGATCGCACGCAGCCCGAAGCGCTACCGCGACCTCCTTCTGCTGCTCGTGATCCTGCCGTTCTGGAGCAACTTCCTGATCCGCATCTACGCGTGGATGATCATCCTCGGGCCGCAGGCGGCGCTCGCGCGCGGCGTCAACGGCGTGCTGGCGTCATTCGGGTTCGAGCCCGTCGCCCTGCTTTTCAGCGCGTTCGCCGTGCTCGTGTGCCTCGTCTACGTGCATCTGCCGTTCATGGTGCTGCCGCTCTACGCGAATCTCGAGAAGCATGACGCCGCGCTGCTCGACGCCGCGCAGGACCTCGGCGCCAACGCATGGCAGCGCTTCTGGCGCATCACGTTTCCATTGTCGCTGCCCGGTGTCTATGCGGGCGCGGCGCTGGTGTTCATTCCGGCGCTCGGCATCTTCGCAATTCCGGACATCCTGGGCGGGCCTTCCGACAGCCTCATCGGCAACCTCATCAAGCAGCAGTTTCTCGAGACGCGCGACTGGCCGTTCGGCAGCGTGCTGTCGATCGCGCTGACGGTGGCGGCGCTGCTGCTCGCGGGCGTGGCCGCATGGATCGGCCGGCGCAGTCTCGGCACGCCGTCCTCGACGGGAGCCGCACGTGCGTAGGCCGCCGCTCGCACTGTGGCTCGCTGCGGGCGCGGGCTATGCGTTCCTGTACATCCCGCTCGCGATCGTCGTCGTCTATTCGTTCAACGACTCGCGCCTCAACGCCGAATGGGTCGGCTTCACGTTCGGCTGGTACGACAAGCTGTTCCACAACGAGGAGATGCTGGCCGCCGCGGGCAACTCGCTGCTGATCGCGCTGGTCGCGAGCTTCGTCTCGACGCTGCTGGGGACGATGGCCGGCGTGGCGATGTACCGCTACAAGACGCGGATCCTGCCCGTGCTCGTGCTGGCGCCGATCGCGATTCCCGAGATCCTGATGGGCGTGTCGCTCCTGATCTTCTTCGTGCTGCTGAATTTCACGCTGGGGCTCGTCTCCGTCGCCCTCGCGCACATCGCGTTCTGCATCGGCTTCGTCGCGATCGTCGTGCGCTCGCGGCTTGCCGGGATGGACGAGAGCCTCACCGAGGCGGCGCGCGACTGCGGCGCGAGCCCGTGGCGGACCTTCCGCCACGTGACGCTTCCGCTCATCATGCCGGGCGTGATAGCCGGAGCGCTGATGGCGTTCACGCTGTCGATCGACGACTTCGTCATCACGTTCTTCACGGCGGGCGCGGGCACGGTGACGCTCCCGCTGCAGATCTACTCGATGATCAAGATTGCCGTCACCCCCGAGGTCAACGCGGTGTCCACGCTGCTGATGCTGCTCACCCTCGTCCTGATCGTCGTCGCTTCGAAGGTATCGCCGAGCGCGCTGCGCTCCGAATGAGGAGAACCGCCATGAATCGCCTGACCGCCATTGTCGTCGCGCTCGCTGCCGGCACGTTCGCGCTCTCCGCGGCCGCGAAGGACCAGCTGCACCTCTACAACTGGAACAACTACATCGCGCCGGAGACCATCAAGCGCTTCGAGGAGCAGTGCAAGTGCGAGGTCGTGCAGACCTACTACTCGGACAACGAGGAGCTCCTCGCCAAGCTCGCCGCCGGCGCCAAGGGCTACGACATCCTGGTGCCGACGTCCAACGCGATGCAGGCGCTGATCCGCGGCGGACAGCTGAAGCCCATCGACAAGACCAAGCTCACCAACCTCAAGAACATCAACCCGATCTACCTCGACACCGCGTTCGACCCCGGCAACAAGTACTCGGTGCCCTACGCGATGTCGACGACGATCATCGGCTACAACGAAGAGAAGATGAAGGAGCTGGGCCTGCCGACCGACACGTGGGCGGTGATTTTCGAGCCAAAGTATCTCGAGAAGGTGAAGGGGCGGGTCACCGTGCTCGACAGCTCGAGCGAGCTCTTCGCCGCGGCGCTGAAGTACCTCGGCTACTCGGCCAACGACACCGACCCCAGGCACTGGGACGAGGCCGCGGCGCTCATCAAGAAGGCGAAGCCGTACTGGGCCGCGTTCAACGCGTCCTCGTACATCAAGGAGCTGACGGTCGGCAACATCTGGCTCGTGCACGGATACTCGAACGACATCTTCCAGGCGAACCTCGACGCGCAGGCGGCCGGACGCAAGTTCAGGATCCTGCAGGGAATGCCGAAGGAGGGCGCCGTGCTCGCCGTCGACAACATGGTCATCGACAAGTCGGCGCCGCGCCCCGATCTCGCGCTGCTGTTCATGAATTTCATGCTCGAGGGGAAGAATTCGGCGGAGCTCACCAACCTCATTGGCTCGGGCAATCCGAACCTGGATGCGATCCAGTACATCAAGCCGGAGATTCTCAAGAATCCGGCGATCTTTCCCGACAAGGCGGTGATCCCGAAGCTCGAGCAGCTGAAGGATCTCACGGTTGCGCAGCGACGGCTGCGCAGCAAGCTGTGGACGGAGATCAAGGCCGGCCGCTGACGATCGCGCCGCGCCGCGCGCGCGGCCCCTCCGGATGACCGCATGCCGCTCGCCACGCGCACGCCGCCGTCGCTCCTGCCGCACTATCTTGCGGCGCTCTACGCGCTTGCGATCGCGTATGCGAGCCTGCAGCCGTTTGCGCCCTGGCTCGCGCCGGCGCCGAACACGCCGTTCTTTCTGTTCGCGCCGTTTCCGCCGCGCTACACGCGCTTCGACATCGCCGTCAACGTCGTCGCCTACGCACCGTTCGGATTCTTCGTCGCGCTGATGCCGCGAAGGCGGCCGCCGCTCGGCCGATTCCTCGTCGCGGTGGCCGCGGCCGCCGCCTTGTCGTTCGCGATGGAAACGCTGCAGATGTTTCTGCCCACGCGCGTTGCGAGTGTGATCGACCTCGGCGCGAACATTGCCGGCGCGACTCTCGGCGCGCTCGTCGGCATCGCCCTGGCGCGCTCGGGACCCGCCAA
>Ga0265331_10000731_pt1 | contig 27698 bp, 23 predicted proteins | sample 41923metaG_FD_202088 | JGI IMG/M metagenome (GOLD analysis project Ga0265331, IMG submission 202088) | Rhizosphere microbial communities from Carex aquatilis grown in University of Washington, Seatle, WA, United States - 4-19-23 metaG | ecosystem: Host-associated > Plants > Roots > Rhizosphere... | reverse complement strand
TCAACTACGGCACAAACAAAACCTGCAACGGCGGCGGTGATCCGAGCGAGGCGGCCGCCTGGGTGTCCTATGCGAAGACCAAAGGCTACGCGGTGAGCCATTGGACGATCGGCAATGAGGTTTACGGGACCTGGGAAAAGGATCTGCACGCCAGCCCCAACGATCCGACGACTTACGCCAACGCCGTCGCGAAAGGCTTCTACCCTGCGATCAAAGCCGCAGACCCCAACGCTCAGGTTGGCGTCGTCGTCGATGCGGGCGACCCTTGGGGCGTCGCGAACTGGGACCAGATCGTGCTGTCGCAGGCGCCCTACGATTTTGTCGAATATCATTGGTATGCGCAGGGCGCGGGCTATGAGAACGACTCCTGGCTGATCTCCTCCGCGCCGGCGGTGCTCGCGCAAAACCTTGCAACGCTGCGGCAGGAGCTTTCGACCGCCGGCAAGTCCAACACGCCGATCATGCTCGGGGAGCTCGGCTCGGTGAACCAAAACCCCGGCAAGCAGTCCATGTCGATCACACAGGCCTTGTTCGCCGGCGAGGTCTTGGGTGAGCTCATGAAGGCCGGCGTTTCCACGGCCGACTGGTGGATCGCCCATGGCGATTGCCGCGACGCTTCGAGTGGCGGCAGCTACTCGTCTTCTCTCTATGGCTGGCAGAACTTCGGCGGTTATCAGATCATCTCCGATGGCCTGCCGGAGTATGGTTGCCCCAACGCTCCGTCGATCGTGCGCAACACGCTTCTGCCGACGGCGCAGGCCTTCAAGCTTGCCAGGATCGTCGCATTGAACGGCGAGCACATGCTTGGCTCGACTCTTGGGGGTTCGGGAGCAGCCAATCTGCGCGCCTATGCTATGACGCACAAGGGCGGCACGGCCGTCATGCTGTTTAACCTGAACGAGTCCAGCTCCCTGCAGGCGACAATCAGCGTGACAGGTGTCACGAGCACGTCGGGCGTCTCGCTGAGCTACTACGATCGCGCGGCCTACGACCAGTCGAAGCACAACGTCTGGAAGGGTGCGACCACCACTGTCCTCGGCGCCACGAGCCTCCCGTTCACGGTGACGCTGACGCCTTGGAGCATGACGGTGCTGCAAATCCGTTAGCCGCGAATGGAGCGCAGGATGTATGGACTCGTCAACAGGGCTCTCGAAGACCTCATCACTCACAAATACGGAGAGGAAAAATGGCTGGAGGTGAGAGATAAGGCCAAGGTGGAGATCGACGCCTTCATCAGTAATGAACCCTATGAGGATGAGATTACCTACAATCTCATCGGCGCTGCGCATGAGACGCTGGGGGTTTGTGTTTCTGACCTGATGCTGGAGTTCGGCAACAGTTGGGTCATGAAGACCGCACGGGACAATTATGGGCCGATGCTGCGCGCGACAGGCGCCACCCTCAAGGAGTTTCTCGTCAATCTGCCGCAGCTCCATACGCGTGTGCAGCTGATCTATCCGAAGCTTCGGCCGCCGGAATTCGAATGCACGGATATTGAGGACGGATCGCTAAAGCTGCACTATCGTACTCATCGCGAGGGCCTGACAGACTTCGTTGTGGGTTTGCTGAACGGGCTCGGCCAGCTTTACGAGACGCCGGTGACCGTGACCGTGCTGGAGCAGAAAGCAAAGGGCGCCGATCACGATGTCTTTCAGGTGAGATGGGTTCCTCCAACGGCGCGGCACGAGCATGGCGACTGATGGCCTCACTTTGGGATGCATTCCGATCGGGGAGCTCGCCCGCATCTTCCCATTCTTTTTCGCCTGGGATGACAGCGACGTCATCGTCGACATAGGCCCCTCTCTGCAAAAATATTGTCCCCGCGCCAGGATTGGCGCTCGGCTCGATGAACTTTTTTTCGCTCAACGTCCCCTCGGCCTCTTCTCCTCCGAGCTCGTGAGGCGAAACCCCAACGCGCTATTTCTCCTCGAAGACCGGGAAAATGGCCGCATCCTGCGCGGCGCGCCCGTATTTCTCGAAAATCCGCGTCTCACCGTCATGCTCGCCAATCCCTGGATTACCGACGCAGAACAACTCATGGAGTATGGCCTCACGCTGAAGGACTTCGGCGCGCAGGACCAGACTCTGGACACGCTGCATCTGTTGCAAACCCATCGCATCGTCACCGACGATCTGAAGCGGCTCAATCGCACGCTGACCGATCAACGGGCGAAGCTGCGTGAGCAAGAGGCGAAGTCTCGCAAGCTCGCGCTCGTCGCCTCGCGAACGGACAACGCCGTGATTGTCACCGACGCCATGGGCCGCATCGAATGGGTGAACGACGCCTTCACTCGGATCACGGGCTGGCCGCTCGAAGACGTGCTCGGAAGGAAGCCCAGCGAAGTCCTGCAAGGTCCCGAAACCGACCCAGAGATCGTTCGCTTCATGTCCGAGGAGTTGAAAGCGAGACGCGGCTTTACGACGCAAGCGATCAACTATCGGCGCGACGGCCAAAAATTTTGGGTCTCGATCGAGGTGCAGCCGCTCTTTGACGAGGCCGGCGAAGTCACCAACTTCATGGCGATCGAAAGAGACATCACCGAGCGCAAGAATACCGAAGCGGCGATCGAGGAGTATCGACAGCACCTCGAGGAGCTCGTCGAAGACCGGACCCGCGAGCTGCAACGCAATAAGTTTCTGCTGGAAGCGATCATCAAGACCAGTCCGAACGGAATTCTCCTGATCGATGACGAGGGCCGCATCAAAATGACCAATGCGGCCGCCGATCAGATGTTTGGATATGCTCCCTCGGAGCTCTTCGGGCACATGCTGGAGACGCTCGTGCCTGAGCCGCAGCGGGAAGAGCATGCGCGTCATCGAACACAATTTCTGCAAAATCCTGCGACGCGACGGATGGACCAGAAGAGCGCGCTGGCGGGACGGCGCCGGGACGGCTCCGTCTTTCCCATAGACGTGGCGCTCGCAAGCTTCACCGTCAGCGGCGAGCAGTTTGCTCAGGCCACGATCGCCGACGTCACCGAGCGCCAGCAAGCTGAAAGCGCCTTGCGCGACTTGAACGCCACTCTCGAGCGCAAGGTCGAGGAGCGGACCCTCGCCCTGGCCGCCGCCAGCGCCGCCAAGAGCGAGTTCCTCGCCAATATGAGCCACGAAATCCGCACGCCCATGAACGGGATGCTCGGGCTCGCGCAGCTTCTGGAGCGGGAGCCGCTGTCTCCAGATCAGCTCGCCATGATTAGCCGGCTGCGGCAGGCGGGCCAGTCTCTGCTTGGGATCATCAACGACATTCTCGACTTCTCGAAGATCGAAGCCGGACAGCTGCGCCTCGATCCTCAGCCGTTCAATCTGGGGCAGGTGCTGGCGCAGGTCGCCAGTCTTCTGGGTGTAACCGCTCACCGCAAAGGACTTGCTCTCAACGTCGGCGACCCGCCCCCGCTCGCCGGTCGGTTGGTCGGCGACGCGCTGCGGCTGGAGCAGATTTTGATGAATCTCGTCGGCAACGCCATAAAATTCACCGAACACGGCCGCGTCGATCTCCGCGTCGAGGCGCGATCGATCGACCCTGCGCAAACGCGCCTGCGCTTCGAGGTGCAGGACACGGGCATTGGGATCTCGGCGCAAGCGATATCGGCACTGTTTAAACCCTTCACGCAGGCGGATGGCGCCATAACGCGCCGTTTCGGCGGAACGGGCCTTGGGCTCTCGATCTGCAAACGCCTCGTCGAGCTGATGGACGGGGAGATCGGCGTGGAGAGCCAACCGGGGGTTGGCAGCACATTTTGGTTCGAGGCGCCCTTCGAGCGCGGCGCCGCGAGCGAGGGCGCCGTCGTAAGTCCTGCCGAACAGATCTTCGACCCTGGACTGCGATTGGCGGGGTTGCGCTGCCTCGTCGTCGACGACAGCCGCATGAACCGCGAGGTCGTCCAGCGCATGCTCGCTCACGAAGGCGCCCAGGCAATTCTTGTCGGGGATGGTCAGCAAGCCCTTCAATATCTGCGAGTGCCGAGCCAAACTTTCGATGCGGTTCTCATGGACATTCAAATGCCGGTTATGGACGGGTTGGCCGCCATGCGAGCGATTCGGGAGCAGCTCGGTCTCGTCGATCTCCCGATCATCGCCCTGACCGCGGGGGTTCTCACTGAGCAGCGTCGGCAGGCGCTGGAAGCGGGCGCCAATGACTTCCTCGCAAAGCCCGTCGATCTCGGTGAGCTCGTCGTAGCGCTGCTTCGCTGCGTGGGAAACCGCTTCGGAGCGCCCGATCCGCTTGCGCTAGCGACCCTTGCGAATTCGTCAGAGAGAACCGCGGCAATCGATAGCGAGCAAGCGTTGCGGTTGCTGGGAGACGACCGGGAGCTTTTCGTGAGGCTTCTGAAAAGCTTCCTCAAAGACTTCGGCGAGGCGGCTCAGGAAGTGCATGCGAGCCTGGACAGCGGCGACCGTTCGGGCGCGGCTCATCTGCTGCACACTCTGCGCGGCGCAGCCGGATACATCGGCGCGCGCGAGCTGGCGCAGTCCACGACGGCGCTCGAAAGCAGCATTCTCGGCGATGGACCAGACGTGGCCTCTCAATTGGTCGCCTTCGAAACCCTTCACTCGGCTGTTGTTGGGGAAGCGCGCTCGCGTCTGGCGGCAAGCGACGAAGGGTCGCAAGAGACGTGTTAGCGGAGGCGCGCACTTGGAATTGCCGACGATAAACGGCTCAGGAAAGCTCGGCTTGAGCTTTCCATTGCCTCTTCCCAAATAACAAGGGTCCGCCAGGAGCCTGCGCCATGTCGAAATTTTCAGCAGGAGAGCCATTAGACCGAGAGAGCGCCGAAAGAGTGCGGCAGGAACAGCTATCAGCCGTTCGCAGCAACACGCCGACGATGATGGCCGCCAACGCCAGCAACGCGCTGATCGTTGTGGCTGGGTTTTGGGGCGGCGCGAATTTCCGATTCATCCTCATCTGGTTCTTCTCCCTCTTGCTCGTCGCGGGCTATATTTTTTTCAGGAGCCGCAGAGGCCGGGCGGGGAGGGGAAGAAAAAAGAGTCAGGGAAGGTCGCTCAACAGGGCTGTTGTCAACGGGCTGGCTCTGGGTTGCTGTTGGGGGACGCTTCCACTCTTTTTTTGGGTCGGCGCCGAAGCCAATGAACGACTTCTCATCGCCGTGGTCTCGGCCGGCATGATGTGCGGGGCCTCCTTCGCGCTCGCGAGCCTGCCACTTGCGGCGCTCGGCTTCGTCGCGCCCATGACGATCGGCACCTTGGTCGCGCTCGCGCGCAGCGGCGATAAAAACATTGTCTTGCTGGCGTTTCTGCTTTGCGTATACACGCTGGTGCTCTTGAAAGCGGTGCGGTCCTATGCAGATCTGCTCAAGATGCGCGTCATGACCGAGATCGCGCGTACCAAGGAGATTAGCGCGATCAGCCAGGCGAAAAGCGATTTCATGGCGAATATGAGCCATGAAATCCGAACGCCGCTGAATGGGATACTCGGCTTGGCGCAACTGCTTGAGCGAGAGACGCTTTCTCCCGATCACACCGAGATGGTGCAACGCATGCGGCAAGCGGGGGAGTCCCTGCTGGCGATCGTCAATGACATTCTCGACTTCTCGAAGCTGGACGCCGGGGAATTCCGGCTCGATCAGCGACCTTTCGACCTCGACTCGATACTGGCGCACATCGGCAGCCTGCTGGGCGCGAGCGCGCGCGCCAAGGGGCTCGAGCTTATCGTTGACGCGACGCCGTCTTTGGGCGGCGCGTTGATCGGCGATGCGCTGCGTATCGAACAGGTTCTCATGAATCTCGTCGGCAACGCGATAAAATTCACTGAGCGAGGCGAGGTTCGGCTCTCTATCCGATCGACGCCGCTAGACGACCTGCACGCGCGACTTCGCTTCGAGGTGCACGACACCGGCATCGGCATCGCGCCTGAAAATCTGGCGGGACTCTTCAAGCCCTTCACTCAGGCCGACGCCGCGATCACCCGTCGCTACGGCGGCACCGGACTGGGCTTGGCGATCAGCAAGCGCCTTGTCGAAAAGATGGGCGGCGAGATGGGGGCTTCGAGCATTCCCGGACAAGGCAGCACATTCTGGTTCGAGGCGACCTTCGGCCTGTCGCCGCTGAAGGCGCAGACCGCGGAGTTCGCTCCGGGAAGGAAATCGCCGCCGGGGGTCAAGCGCTTGTCCGGCCTGCGTTGTCTGGTCGTGGACGACAGTCAGATGAATCGCGACGTTGTCGAGCGGTTGCTCAATGCGGAGGGCGCTCAGCTTGTCGTTGCCGAGAACGGTCGAGAGGCGCTGGACATCTTGCGAAATGAGAAGGCGACCATTGACGTCGTCTTAATGGATATCCAAATGCCTGTCATGGATGGGTTGACCGCGATTCGCGCCATCCGCGGCGAATTGGGCCTCTCCGACCTGCCGGTTATCGCGTTGACAGCCGGTGTTCTCGACAAAGAGCGGCATCAGGTTTTTCAAGCAGGAGCTGATGACTTCGTGTCCAAGCCGATAGATCTTGAGGCGCTCGTCGACACGCTGCAGTCGCGCACGGCCAGAGGGCAGGCGGGCGAGACGGAAACGCGGCCCGCACCGACCCCGGCCTTTGCCCCGGTTCCCGGCTTGAACCCATCCTGGGCCGAAAAATCTTTCGGCGGCGACAGAGAGCTTTACGTCGCTTTGCTGGAGAGCTTCGAGCGGGAATTCGGCGACGCGGCGTCTCAGGTGAGCGAAAGCCTGGCGCGCGGCGATCTGCAGGATGCGGCGCGCCGTCTACATGGGCTTCGTGGCGGCGCCAGCTACATTGGCGCGGATGCGCTGGTGGCTGCCGCCAAAGCTTTGGAGACTGCAATACTCCAGGCGCAAGGCGAGTTGACGCCTCTCACCGACGAATTCGTCAGGAGCCTTGGTCTTGTTGTCGACGGTATTCGCTCGACCCTGGAGAACGGCGGATCATCGGCAGCCTAAGATTAAGCCGCAGCCGGGATTGCGCTTTACGTTGGGACGGCGGAGCCCGGACGATCTGGCCGCTTCGCGGAGGAGCGGGGCGCGGAGGAAGCGTTCGGTCATTTCGCTGAGAGAATCAAACGAGCAATCGGATCGTGGCGGCGGGGTGGAAAGCGAGCATGTTTTGAGCCAGAATCGTCGCTTGGCGCAGCGAGGTGATTCCGGCTCGAGGCGGAGAAACAGGGATTTTGAGCCTCGCGCGGTCGCGCAGGGCGTGAAGGGAGAGCGCCAGTTTGCGGCGCGGCCGGGATGATGCAAAAAGCGAATAATAGGGTGCTGATTGTCGAAGACGTTTCTTCGATCTCCCAGATCTACTGCGCCTTTCTCGAGCGCGCCGGCTTTAGAGTCACGACGGCCGCCAGCGGCGCCGAAGGCATCGTGAAAATCGAGAAGGAGGCGCCTGCCGCCGTCATATTGGACCTCAACTTGCCGGACATGCGGGGGCTCGAGACGCTGCAGCGCTTCATCGCGAGCGCCGGCTCAGTCGGCGTGATCGTCGCGACATCGGAAGGCTCCATCAAAATCGCCGTCGATGCTATGCGCTTTGGCGCTTATGACTTCGTCGTGAAGCCGGTCAGCGCGGAAAGGCTGGTGACGAGCGTCCGCAACGCGCTCGAGCATTCAATGCTCAAAGCCGATCTGAAATTGATGCGCGAGAATTTTTCGCGCGAGTCTTTTTGTGGGTTCATCGGCAAGTCCTTCGCGATGCAGGCCGTATACCGCACGATCGAAGCGGTCGCCGCATCGGACGCAACCGTGTTCATCACCGGGGAAAGCGGAACCGGCAAGGAATTGGCCGCCGAGGCCATTCACAAGCTCGGCCGGCGCAGCGCCAAGCCCTTCGTCGCGATCAATTGCGGCGCCATTCCAAGAGAGCTGATCTCGAGCGAGCTCTTCGGACATTTGAAAGGAAGCTTCACCGGCGCGATCGCCGACCGGGCCGGAGCGGTGAAGCAAGCCGACGGCGGCACGCTGTTCTTGGACGAAATATGCGAAATGCAGCTCGACCTGCAGCCGGAGCTTCTGCGCTTTCTGCAAACGGGCACGTTCCGGCCCGTGGGGGCGGCGCGCACCGAGAAGGTCGAGGTGAGAGTCGTTTGCGCCACGAACCGTGATCCGCTTGCGGAGGTCTCCGCCGGGCGTTTCCGGGAAGATCTATACTACCGCCTGCATGTCGTTCCACTCTCATTGCCTCCGCTGCGTGACCGCGACGACGATATCGTCGAAATCGCGGAGGAATTTCTCGCGCGCTTCTCGGAGCGGGAAGGGAAGGGCCCGCGCACCCTGTCGGCCGAGGCGGCGCGCAAGCTGCTGACTTACAACTGGCCGGGCAACATAAGGCAGTTGCAGAACGTCATCCGCAACGCCATCGTCATGAATGACGCGCAAGTCATCGAGGCGTCGATGCTGGCGATCCCTGACGGCATACGCCCCGAGGCGCGACCCGAGGGTCTCATCACTCCGCGGGCTGCATCGGACGGCGTCCCTTCCGCGCACTCTCACGGAGTTCTATTCGACCCCGGGAGATGGGAAACGCCTTCAGACGTGGTTTCGCTGGAGCTGATCGAGCGCGCCGCGATCGAGCGCACGGTCGAAATCTGCGACGGAAACATTTCGCGCGCCGCGACCTATCTCGGGGTCAGTCCGTCCACGATCTACCGCAAGCGCGGAATGAAAAAATAGGCGCATGTCCTTCGAGCTCAATCTGTGCCGCGGCTGCGGATCATAGACGAAAAGCCCGAGCGGCTTTGCCATGCGGCACGAAGGCGTTTTTCCAGACCTGCTTCGGCAAGCTGCGAAACGGCGCGCGCCGCGTCCAAACCGACGCGCATGCGGGCAAGATAGCCGGGGGCCGAACTGACATGCGGCTTTGGAGCTTGCTGCGTGATCGCGCCGCTTCGGCGCCCTGCATCATGCGCGCAAGCAACGCCTCATCGTCGTCCGGCGCGTCGACAAATCCGCGAAAGTCCGCGAGGGCCGCGGGACTGCGTTGCCATTCCTGCGGGAAAAGCGCCACCGTCTCCGCATGACGGGCGGGTGGAACAGGTTTGACCTCGCCATTCAGGGCGTCGATGAGGGCCTGCGAAAGGTCGACGCCGATACGCGGCCCGAGGTGGCAGCAGGGCACGGGCCGCGGATTGCATTCGATCAGATAGGCCTTCTCCGTGTTCCGCTCGACCATGAAATCAAACGCCATGAAGCCGGTGGCGCCTGTCGCCGCGATCATCTCGCCGGAAATACGCGCCATCTCCTCATGGGCTCCCAGGCGAATGACGCTGCTCGGTCCGTTCTCGTGGGTTGTCCGCAGCTTTCGGCCCGCGAAACCCGCGAGCGTCACGCCTTTCCAGGCCGACAAGCAGTAGAGAGCGGGCGTGCCGTCAATGGCCGCCTGCACATCGACGACCGAGCTCGTCGGATACCAGTCGCGGCCCATCCAAGCGCGCAGGGCGGCCGTCAGCGGATCTCGAGGGCTGCTCTGCATCGAAGCGAAAGCTGTTACGATGTCCTCCGGACCCTGGCAGCGAACGACGCCTTGCCCCGCCCAGCTGAAAGCCTTCTTGAGATAAACAGGGAATCCAATGCGCTTGGCGAGCGCCATCGCCTCTTCGGCCGAGGAGACGCTCCCGCCCTCAGGCGTTCTCAAGCTGAGCCTGCGCGCCAGAGACAGCGTCTCATTTTTCATGAGGAGCGTATCGTAATGCCGGCTTTCTCCGAGCGAGCGGGCCAAAACCACAAGCGACGCGGCGTCCAATTTCGTTGAAACACCCGTATCGACGCGACGCATCAAGGCATGCAGAAAGGCGATGGCGCGCTCGTCCCCCGGTATGACGAGGGACGGCCGCCATTCGCGCATCGCCCGGGATAGCGCCGATTCCATCTTGCAGCGGCTTCTCACCTGTTCCAACGCATATCGTCCACTGAGGAACTTGGTTTGCGTCATGGCGTGATCTGGCGGACACAACGCCGCGACCGCAGCGCCCCCGTCGTGCAACGCCTTGATGAGACGGATGGCGCCCCACCTGTTGTCTTCGAAGGAGATGATGAGAATATTCATTTTCTCTCGTGCCATTGAGTGAACGTTTCGTTTGGAAGACGCGCAACAAGCGTCTTGAACAGCCGGTTGAGCTGAGGCGGAGACGCAGCGCGCCTAAGCCGTGAGCCGCCTCATTTCCAGGGGATCGGTCGTCAACTCAATGACTCCGCTCTCGACCCGACAGACCCAATCGCCACTCACCACCGTGTCCTTCAGGCGCAGGCCGGGTCCGACATAGGTGTTCGGCAGAACGATTGCGTTTTCGAGATGCGCGCCGCGCGCGACATGAGAGCCTTCGCCGATGACGATGTTGCCTCCCAGCAGAACATCGTGCTCCACGCAGGCGTTGGCTCCGACCTCCACGTGAGGACCGATCGCGCGCCGCGTCTTGACGCGAGCGCCCAGGCCCGCGCGCAGACCGTCATCTTCGAGCCAACCTCCCGGATTGAGGCCCGCGACGGCTCCGCGCGCCGCGGCGATCGCGAGCCGGTGGTAGCTCCTGAGGTCAGGAAGGAATCTCTCCAGATCTTCATCGCCGAGATCGGGAAGCGCGAAAGAAGGGACCGCGGCGCCGGCCTCGAGCCAACTGATTCCAAAGCGGGAAAGATCGGTCTTGAGCTCGCCGTCCGTAAGCACCTGCATCAAGGCGGCTCCGAGCTGCAGCGGCGCGGGGAAGATGTCGGCGCGCAAAATGAGCGTGGGCCGAACCACAAATCTCGGAGTCTGGTCGTGCACGACGATGGACACGTCGGGCCAGGCCCATTTGCTGAGGTAGTCCTGCGCGGCGGCGTCGGCAGGGTTGACACAAGCAAGAATATTGGCCGGCGCATGCGCAGCGTGGAGGGCGATCGTCTCCAGGAAATGCTCGATAATCGGCTTATTGGCGACCGGCAGCAGCGGGAGCGAATGCCCCATTCCGAGGGGGATCAGAGTTTCCGTTGGACGGTCGGCGAGCAGCAGGATTTCGATGGCCTTGGACATATAGCGGCTTCCTTTACGGGAATCAGTTGGCGCCGAAGAGACTTTTGAACGTCGCCTCCGATCGGCCTTCGCAGTCCATGTTTCATAAGACGTGCCAAGTCTGTGGCATTCGCGCCTTGCCTTGAAAAACCGGTCATCGCGCGTGAATCGAAGCTCGCTGGCGGCTTCGGCATGCCGGGTTCTGCATTGCAAATTGCGAGTCGCGGAAAATTTTCCTCGGCATTTTGCATTCCACAGTCGCCTCCAGATTCCCTCGCAATTTGCGAAACTGAGGGGGCTCAGTGGCCGATAGGAATTCTAAGTACCTGATTTTGCGCGGCCCCAGAATTGGCGCCCGGGATGCACTCCTAGTGCGCAAGACGCCACGACCCGATGTTGAGCGCCCCGCGTTGGGCTAAGGGAGAACTCCATGCCGAAAGTTTCGGTCATCATCCCGCTCTATCAGAGCGAACAATTCATCTGCGAAACCCTGCGTTCGGTTCAGGCGCAGACTTTCGCGGATTTCGAGATCGTCGTTGTGGACGACGGCTCGAGCGATCGCGGCCCGGCGCTCGCGAAAGAGCTTGGCGAGCCGCGACTGCGCGTGGTGCATCAGGAAAATCGCGGGCTCGCCGGCGCGCGCAATGGCGGAATCGCTCATGCGAGAGGTGAGTATCTGGCTTTCCTCGACGCCGACGATCATTGGGAGCCGACAAAACTGCAACGTCATGTCGAGCAGCTTGATTCCGATTCCGCGATCGGCGTGAGCTTCAGCGCATCGGCGCTCATGGACGACGACGCCAAGGACATGGGTCTCGTGCAAAGGCCGATCGGCGAGAGGTTCGATGTCGTGAGCGTCTTTTGCCGCAATCCCGTCGGCAATGGATCCGCGCCCGTGATCAGGCGAGGAACGCTGGACGCGGTCGCATTTTTCGACAAGGAGCGTGGGCGCGTCTGCTGGTTTGACGAAAGCTTCAGGCAATCCGAAGACATCGAATGCTGGACGCGGATCGCTGCGACGACAGGGTGGAAGTTCGGTTATGTGGACGCGCCGCTGACGCGCTATCGCGTCAATCAGCACGGGCTTTCGGCCAACGTCGAGGCGCAGCTCACGACATGGCGGCGATTTCGCAAAAAGGTCGCCGCTTATGCGCCCGCGCTCGAGGCGCGCGCGGGCGATCTCGCAGAAGCCTATCAGCTGCGTTACCTCGCGCGCCGCGCCATTCGTTCGTCTCAGTTCGGTCAAGGGCTCAAGCTGGTGACCGCAGCCTTGAAGCTCGAGCCGAGGATCCTTTGGGCCGAACCCTCACGGACGCTGGCCACGCTTGCGGCGGGACTCGTCGGGGTCGCTCTACCCCAAGCCGCCGTCGATAGAGTGTCGCGCGTGGCGATGAGCTGCGCGGCAGGCATGCGCATCTGATTGTAGCTCAGGACTTTAGGAGGCAAGCCATGTTGAAGACACCGGGTGGCGCTATGAATGTTCTGATCGTCTCGTTCGAGGATGAGCGCTGGGGAGTCATTCGCCTCGTCAAAGCCCTCGAAGAGTCTGGCTTCGCGGTTGCGGCGTTATGTCCGCCAAATGACGCGTTGACGCAAACCCGTCACTTGCAGCGGCACTATGCGCTCGACGAATTGAAGAACGCGCACCGCATAGAGGCGGCGCTGGCGGAGGCGATGCGCGACTGGCGGCCGTCCTTCGTCATTCCGGGCGACGAGCGTGCTGTGGCGTTTCTCCATGCGTTGCTTCGGTGCGCCGAGAGAGGACAGCGCCTGCCGCTGGACCCCCATTCGCTTGCGACCTTGGTCGCCTCGCTCGGCGACGCCGACCACCACAATGCTCTTCTCATGAAGAGCGACACCGTCGCCCTGGCGCGTCAGCTCGGTTTGAGAACGCCTGAGAGCGCCATCGCAAGCTCCCCCGAGGAGGCCGAAGCGCTTGCTCTCCGCATCGGCTTCCCGGTCTACGTCAAGCAGTCCTTCAGCTGGGCGGGCCAGGGGGTCACGCGTTGCGACACGCATCAGGAAGTGGCCAGCGCGTTCACCGCCATGCAGCCGCGTCGAGGACGCCTGCTTCATGAAACGGCGAGACGCCTCTTGCAGCGCGATTGGTATCCGGTCGGCTCGAAGGTCGACATCCAGCAGGCCGTCGCCGGCGTTCCGGCCTTCTTTACCGCCTTCGCTTGGAACGGAAAGATGCTGGCCGGCTTCGCCGGTTTCGTTGAGCGCGCGAGCTCAGAGAATGGTCCGAGCTGCGTCGTGCGTCTCGCGGGGCACGACGAAATGGCCCGCGCATCGTCCGCCCTGATCGCCGCAACGGGCGCCACGGGCTTCATCGGTTTCGATTTCATGATCGAAACCGCGACCGGGAACGCCTTCCTGCTCGAATGCAATCTGCGCCCCGTGCAGGTCTGCCACCTGGGGCCGCGCGTCGGCGTGGACCTCTGCGCCGCCCTCGCCACGGCGATCCAAGGCGCCGCGACGCCCGCTCCGCCGGCGGAGCGCGAAGAAATTGTCGCGCTCTTCCCGCAGGAGTGGCGTCGCGATCCCGCCGCGCTTGCGGATTTTCCCGGCTTCGTCGATGCGCCGCTCGACGATCCGGCCTTGCTCGCGCGTATGACGCGGCGCCTCGAAGCGCCGCAACCTGAAAGCACGCTTGTGGCGCGGGTCGCGAGCTTGGCGAAAGCGTTGGTCCTGGGAAGCGCTTCCATCTCGACGGAGCCGAAGGCCCTTCCCACGGCTGCCAAAAATAGCGCAGTTCGCCTGGTCGACATCTTTTCGTGGCCTCGCCAGCTACGGCTGGTTCAACTTCAGCGAACAGGAACCGAGCCCCGCTGAGAGGGGCGATTACCCTGCGGCGGTTCTTGCAAGCCGCAGCTTCCTTTGATTGAAGCGCGCTCCTGCCAGAGAGCGCGATTAAGATATCTGATCGCGCGCGAGCGACGCGGATATCGATTGAGAGCCTCCGCCGACGCTCAAGAGGAGCGATCGGGGTCTCCGCCGCGCCGCATCGGCGGGTTTTGCGATCGCCCAGTCTTGCCAGAGGCGAAGAATTCGCAGAAACTTCCACCAGCATCAAAGACGGCGAATTCGAGCTGAGCTTGTTACCGAAACTTTGATTATGGATCCGGCAGGGAAGTCCGCCCGCCGGCGCGCGCCTTGCACGAGAGGGGCCACGTCCGAAAAATGACAAGCAATAGGGAATTGGCTAGAGAATCCGCGGAGTTGAGGGCGCGGATCGGCGGGATATTGCAGCTACCCATCTCTCTCAAGGAATGCATGGATAAGGTGTTGAAGTCCATCGTTGAGATGGAAGGGCTTTCCATCGAAAACAGGGCCGGCGTATTTATTCGCACAGAGAGTGGAGACCACTTGGAACTGTTTAAAGTGCATGGTGATTTCTCTCATGAATTTCTCAAATCCGAGCGGTGTATTCCTGTCGGCGCCTGTCTCTGCGGGAGGGTGGCCGCGAGCGGCGAGTTTCTCATATCGGACGATTGCTTCAGCGATCCGCGCCATGAGCATCGCTTCAGCTGCATGACGGCCCATGGCCACTACATTGTGCCCTTGAAAGCTCTCAACGAGGTTGTCGGCGTTCTCTTCCTCTACACCAAACCCTGTCCCAGCCGTTCGCCCGATCGGATTGAAACCTTGCGCCTGGTTGGGGAGATGCCTGGGCTGGCGATCCATAATGATCGGTTGAAGAGGCAGCTGGTGCAGGCAAGGGACCATGCGCTCGAAGCCGAGCGCGCAAAATCGCAATTTCTCGCGAATATGAGTCATGAACTGAGAACGCCACTTACCGGGATTATGGGAGTATTGGACCTGTTGCAAGACAAAGTCATGGACGATCGAGAGGCCCTATTGCTGGAAACGGCCCGGAATTCGGCGCGCGGGTTGATGCGTGTCGTCAATGACATTTTGGATTATTCGAAAATTGAATCCGGAAGGCTCGACATAGAATACACGGATTTCAACCTTCGTGAATTGATTCAGGAAATCGGCATCATAAATTCGGATTTAGCAGAAAAGAAAGGGCTCGAGCTCTGCATAGCGCAGGATGCTAATACGCCGGACGCCATTCGGGGAGACCCCAACCGACTGCGCCAGATACTCGCAAACCTGGTCGGAAACGCCGTGAAGTTCACAGAAAAGGGGGAGGTTACGATCGAGTCGCGAGTGGAGTGGGATTCGCTCGCGCGCGTAAGGATGAGCTTCAGCGTCGCAGACACCGGCATCGGCATGACGGAGGAGGTAGTATCGAAGCTTTTTCAACGCTTCATGCAGGCCGATAGCGGCACGACCCGGAAATTCGGCGGAACCGGCCTTGGCTTGGCGATTACAAAGCACCTCATCGAGCTCCTGGGCGGTGAAATCTCCGTCGAAAGCACGCCTGGCGTCGGGACAAGATTTCGATTTGTGATGGAGTTCGACCACGCGGCGAAGGTCGCTACGCTTTCCGGCGATGAGAAGAACGAGACCTCGTTGACGGACGCTCGCGTGCTCATCGTCGATGATAACGCCACCAACCGTGGAATCCTCGCTCGTGAATTGGAGTCCTGGTCGATCGATTACGAATCGGCGGAAGACGGTCTTGCGGCGCTCCGAATGCTGAAGGAAGCGGCGCAGAAGGAGCAGCCGTTTGACGCCGCACTCGTCGACATGGCCATGCCCGGAATGGATGGGTTCGAACTTTCTAAGAGGATCAAGGAGGATCCATTCCTGCTGCACACCCATCTATTGATGCTGAGCTCAATCGGGGTGGATATCGCGGCGGCCCAGGACGTTGGAGTCGAACGCTTTCTTCTTAAACCCGTCAGGCGCTCCGACCTCTTAAAAGCCTTGCAAAATGTGCTCAAAACCAGTCGACAAATCCTCCCGCCGCCCGAGGCTCCGATAGAGCAACCGCACTATCAGGGTCGAATCTTGCTCGTTGAGGACACCAAGGCCAACCAACTGTCAAGGCCTTGCTGACCAAGCTGGGGATCGCCGTCGACATCGCAGAAAACGGACGAATCGCTGTCGAAAAAGTCGCTGGGGCTTCCTATGATTTGATATTCATGGATGGCCAAATGCCGGAAATGGACGGCTATGAAGCCACGCGAAAAATCCGCAAGCATGAAAATGCGTCAAACGCTCCCCATCGGACGATCATCGCCATGACCGCCGGCGTCACGCCCGGCGATAGGGAAGCATGCCTGGACGCTGGAATGGACGACTATGTCGCCAAGCCGATTTCCGAGGCCATCTTGAGAGCGATATTGGACCGCTGGCTGGGAGCGCCGATCATGGGTGTAGCGGGCGGAGGCATTCACGGCTGATCGTCCATTGAAAATGCGGCGCGCCCACGACGGTCGAGCGCGCTAGCGGCGATGTGGGCGAACACGCGGGCGCTAGTTCTTCGCGACTGTTCGCGCAACGGGACAATGAGGCGCCTCCGGCTCCGCCTTCTGCATAATTGGGTTCGGGCTTTGGCGACCCGCGTCCGTGGAAGCGGCCTCAGCCACGCAGATGGTCGCGCGCCAGCGCGCGGGCGCGGGCTTTCTCGACCTTTTCTTTCAAGCGAAGCGAGGCCTTGAACCGAACAACCTTGCGTCGAGGAAGCGATGCGCCCTTTACAGCGAGAAGAGCGTGGCCTGCGGCCCCCGTCCTCTCGCGCACGCAGAATGTTCCAAACTCGTGCAGCTTCACGCATTCTCCACGCTGCAGCAGCGCCTCAGCGATCTCCTCCAGCGCGCAGTCGACGATGTCCAAGGCTTTGCGCCGCGATAGGTGCGGCACACGCGTCATGATGGCGGTCGCGAGATCATGACGGGTCACAGTACGTGCGATCTTCTCAGATCTCGGAGGCGCTTCATGCGGGCTAGATGGTGAAGACGGGACGGGATTCTCGACGCGCATCTTCGATGCTCCATTGGATCGAAAGGGATTGGGATTGCGTGGAGGCGGAGCCTCCGCGCGTTAGCCGTGGTCAATAGGCTCCCTCGCCGAACAGCACGGCGTAGGGGGTGCGCAGGAGAAGCAGGATGTCCAAGAAGAGCGAACGCTTGCGGACATATTGGCGGTCGAGCGCAACTTGACCCACGAAGTCGATGTTTGCGCGTCCGCCAACCTGCCAGAGGCAAGTGATTCCGGGCTTCACCAGCAGCCGGTCGCGGTCGCTCGCGGCATATTTCTTCACTTCCGACGGTAGCGCGGGACGCGGTCCGACCAGCGACATGTCTCCTGTCAGCACGTTCCAGAACTGCGGAAGCTCATCGATCGAATATCGGCGAATGAAGCGACCCGTTTGCGTGATGCGAGGATCGTTGTGGTTCTTGTAACGGATCGCGTGTCGGGAGGCGGTCACGCCCTGCATTTTTGCGTGAAGAGCGTCGGCGCCGACGCGCATCGACCGGAACTTCACCATGGTGAAGGGAATGCCGTTCCTGCCGATCCGCGTCTGGCGGAAGAACACGGGACCGGACGACTCCTTCTTGATCGCGACAGCTGTCGCCAGGAACACCGGCGCGAACAGCGTGAGCGCGGTGAGCGCGCCGACGATGTCGACGGCTCGCTTCAGCGCCGGTCCGGCATGGGCGAAGAGCCGCCGTTCAAGCTGAACCCAATGCCACGCGCGCGCTTTCGCCGCCGCGCCGTGACGTGGTGCGTCGAACCGTTCTCCCGCCGCGAAAATGAGGGCGCGGGATAGGAACGCTGCGTTGCCGATCAGATAACGCGACCACAATCGGCCGGGCTCCTGCAGCAGACGCCAGGCCCACTCGCAGCCGATGGAGCGCAAGCTGGCCGGCGCGCGCGAGACGTTTCCCGAAAAGAAGTCGAAGAGACCGCCGACGCCGATCACAACCGGAGTCTGTAGCGCGTTGAAGTTGCGCGCGATCCAGATGTCCTGCATCGGCACGCCCATGCCCACGAGCAGGATCGAGGCGCCGCTGGCGTTGATCTCCTCGATCGCCGCTTGCTTATCCGCTGGGCTGTCGATGTAGCCATGATGCGCACCGGCGATCACATCGTCGTAGCCCATGGCTTTGACTGTGTTTGCCGCGGCCGCGGCCACGCCGGGCTTGCCGCCAAGGAGGAATATTTTTACGCTGGCCTTTGCCGCTGCCGCGCAGAGCAATGGGAAGAGATCGGTGCCGTTCACATTGTCGGCGAGCGGCGACCCGATCCAGCGGGCGGCGAGCGCCATGCCGCTGCCATCGGCGTACAAGCGGTCCGCGCCGTGCAGAACACGTGCGTACGCCGGGCTGGTCGCCGCGACGTTGATCACATGCGAGTTGACGAAGCTTACGCGTGTGCGGCGGCCGGCGCGCGCGGCCTCAACCAGATCATCGGCCGCCTCCTGAAGGTTCGAGTTGGCGATCGTCAGATCGAACAGTTCGACGCTGCTCTTATAGGACTCGGACTCCTTCCATAGCAGCGACGAGCGAGCCGCATTGCGAAGGAGAGCGCTATCGTGGATTTCAATGGTGCTAACAGACATCTCAGACCTCTGCAGTTCGCCGCGCTTGGCGTCGATGCGAGAGAGACTTCACGAGACGTGCCATGACGCCTGTCGAAAATAACCCTTTGAGTTCGTTTGCTAAACGGGGTTTCCGTCCGCTTCGGAGATCGAAATTTCGGGCTTGGTTTCAACTATTTCGCTTTGCAATTTGAGAATTGCGAAAAAAATCCCGGCGCGGGTCGAGGGGCTGTGCTTCCCCCCATTTTTCCTCGCAAATTGCGAACACGAGGCGTTTTCGCAATTTGAAGCCGCGATAACTTTCTGTTTTTTAGGTTGTTACCGCTTGGCGCCGAAGCTGCAGCCACTGCGCCAAAGGCCAGTCTCACGGAGGTTTTGAGAAATGATCCAGCGCATTCGCGCCTATCTCATAAGGCTGCTGCCGCAGCACCTGCTGCAACGGCTGAGCAGCGTCGAATCCAGCCTGCGCGGCGCGGGGTGGATATCGATCGCAGAGATCGGAAATCGCGTCTCGCGAATCGTGACGGCCGTGGCGCTGGCTCGCGCTTTTTCCTTGCCGGAATTCGCCGCGATGTCGCTCGTTTTGACGACATATGAGCTCGTGCGCATGTTCATCCATAACGGGGTGGGCGCGCGGCTTGTTTCGGCTCATGAGGGCGAGCTCGACGAAGTTTCCGAGGCGGTGCATCGGATCAACTGGATGGTCGGCGTCGGGATGTTCGTCCTTCAGCTCTTGCTGGCCCGCCCTCTGGCGGCCTTCTATAACGCCGACATCGCCGCGACCTTGGCGGCGCTCTCCGTCGTGCATCTCATCTATCCGATCGCTCTCACTCACGCCTGCCTGGCGCAGCGGCGCGAGCAATTCGGCTTGATTGCAGGGCTGATGTTCCTCCAGATCACCGGCGACAATCTGCTCACCGCCGTCATGGCTCTGGCCGGACTTGGCGTCTGGGCCGTGGTGGTTCCGAAGGTCATCATCGCCATCGCCTGGGTCTGGGGAATGCTCGTCTGGACCGCCGGCTGGCGGCGCACGCCGCTTTCTCGCGGCGTTTTCCAAGAGGTCGCGCGATACGCGCGCATCGTCTTCATGTCAGAGGCGCTGAATACGGTCCGCACCAACGGCGACCGCATGATCATCGGCAAAGTGCTGGGCCCTGACGCCTTCGCTCTCTACGCCTTCGCTTCTAACGCCGGCGCCGGGATCGCCACGGGTCTTTCCCTCGCGCTTAGCCGAGTGGTTCTACCCTTCCTCGCCAAGGGCCCCGCGGGCCATGAGAATGTGCGCAAGCGCTTCTGGCTCAGCTTGAAGGGGATGGGCATGTTGATTGTCCCGGTGATCGCGCTGCAGGCGGCGTTGGCTCCGATCTATGTCCCGCTGGTGTTCGGCGAGCGCTGGCGTCCCGCGATTCCGGTGCTGATCTTGATGTGCCTCGCGACGCTGGCGCGCCCGGTGGCCGTGGCGACCTCCCAGATGCTGCGCGCGGTCGGCCACGTCTCGATGGAGCTTGGCATATCGCAGCTCTCGACGCTGATCTTCTTTGGCGCTCTGTTCGTTGGCCTTCCGTTTGGCGTGATGGGCGTCGCCTGGACCCTGTTCATCGCGACGATGGTCAGCACGATCTACTTCGCCTGGATCGCGCTCAAAGGCATCGAGGAGCCCGATCGAGGTTTCCGCAAGGTCTTCTCGACCACGAAAATGTTTGAGGCTTTCCCGCTTAGAAAGGTGTTCGCCTGATGAATACGCCCCGCTTTTCCACTATCATCCCTTGCTACAATTCCGCCGGGACAATCGTCGAGACGCTCGAGAGCGCCGCGGCGCAGACGATCCGCGACGTCGAAATCATCGTCGTCGACGACGGCTCGACAGATGAGAGCGCCGAGATCGTCGCGGGCTATGCTCGATATGAGCCGCGCGTGCGTCTCATCCGCCAAGCCAACGCCGGAGTGTCCGTGACGCGCAACAAAGGCATGATGGAGGCTCGCGGAGCCTTCCTCGCCTTCCTGGATGCGGACGACTTGTGGGATCCCTGGTATCTCGAAACCCATGCGAGGCGCTTCGCGGCGGATCCCTCCCTGGGGCTTTCCTTCTCCGTCGCCCGGATCATGCGCGCCGACGGTCAGGACACGGGCCAGATCTCCCGGCCCAAGCTGCAGGGCCTGACGCCAGAGGAGATGTTGGCGACGAACCCTTGCACGACCGCATCGGCCATCGTCGTGCGTCGTGCGACGCTCGACGAGGCCGGCCTTTTCGACACCGGATTGCGGCGGGCGGAAGACCAGGAGTGGCTCTTCCGTGTGGCCCTGACGAAATGGAAGATCGAGGGAGACCCCAATCCCCTGGTCTACTATCGACAGAGCGAAGAGGGACTGTCCTCCAATCTGTCCGCCATGTACGACAGCTACGTTCAGATGCTGGCGAAAGCCCGCACGCTCAGCCCGGCGCTCGTCAATCGGCACAGCAAGCTGGCGAGCGCCCGCATGCTGCGCTATCTCGCCCGCCGCGCGCTGCGCGTCGACCGCTCGCGGGAGCGCGCCCAGCACTACGTCATGCGCGCGCTCAAAGAGGGCCCGGGCATCGTCTTGCATGAGCCCAAGCAGACGCTCGCCACCCTGGTCGCCGCATACGTTCCCGGCTGCGACCTGCTGTTCAACGCCATGCGCAAGGCTTGACGGCTTTTGCCTCCGCGCGCTTCGGAAGCTGGATCAGGACATATTCAGGGCTTGGAACGACACCTTGAACGTTGCGCCGCCGCCCGGGGTGCCCTCGACCCAGATCCGGCCTCTGTGCGCCTGGATCAGTTCGCGCGCCACGGCCAATCCCAGGCCTAGGCCGGCGGAAGCGTCGCTCTTGCGCCAAAAGGGCTCGAAGATCGATTCACGGTCGGCAGGCTCCACGCCCTCGCCGTGATCTTCGACCGAGACGGTCGCGTCACGCGTCACGCGCACGACGACCGCGCTTCCTTCCGGCTCCAGGAAGTCCCGGAGGTCCGCGTGGCCGGTCTGCGAATCGGGAACGGGGATTTGCGCGGCGATGAGACCATCGGGATCCGAGACCTCACGCCTCCGCTGGCGACATTCGGAGTAAAAGCTGTTGCGCAGAATCGTGTAGAGCCAAGCCTTGAGATTCGTCCCTTCGGTAAAGGAGCTCAAGGACGCCAAGGCCTTGACGAGCGTCTCCTGGAGCAGGTCGTCGGCGCGATCCACATCGCCGCAAAGTCCCACGGCGCGGGCTCGCAACGACGGCATGGCGGCCAGGATCACCCCCTTGAGCGCCGCCAAGTCAGACCGCTGACACGTATGGTCGTCTATCCAGTTCTTCGCTGAAAGGCTGATGTTACATCAAAAGGCCGCGCCTGGGCTCCAACCGAAGAGGCGTCGACATCAAAAAAAAGCCCCGCCGGCCGGGGAAGGCCGAGCGGGGAAGTTGGCTGACTTCACGCGAGGGGAGATCGACTGCGTGAAGCGCTAGCGCCGGGGACGGCGTCCCTTCAGGCGCCCGGGCGGGGAGGAGAGCCCGAGCGCCAAACCCTTTTATTTCCGGCGTCCGGACACCGCCGGCGCATATTCCGGCCCCAGCAGCTCGCGCACGCGCGCCAAAATTTGGAGCGTGACGCCGAAGCTGCCGAGCGCCATCCAGCCGAAGAAGGCGAAGCCCCAATGCAGCGGGCTCGCGAAGCCCTCGTCGAGCACCCAGAAGGTGTGACCCCATTCGTTCAGGCCGATGTTCGGGATCGTCATGAAGGTCCCGACGAGCAGCAGGCCGAAGGGAAGGGAGACGCCCTTCGAAAAGAAGGGAAGTCGCGTCACCGCATAGGCGTAGGCGCCAACGGCGACAGCGGCGAGCACCGAGACCGGAATGGAGACGACCAGCAGCGTGTGCCAGTAAATTCGATAGTCCTCTGAGAAGGAATCGAGCCCGGCGCTCCAGCCGAAGGCCTGTTCGTAAATCCGCAGGCCGATCACGATCGCGGCGAGAATCGCCCCGCCGATCCAGAAAGTGCGCAAGCTGAAATTTCTAGCGCTTAGTGAAGCGCTGCCGCTGACAGTTTGATTGACGCTCATGGTCTAAGTCCTCTCAAACCTCGAAGATCGTGCTCGCCGCGAATGGGCTCGCGGCGTGGGACGCGCGAAGGCGCGACCTTTGGGGTCTTCTGGGCTTTCGACGCGGACTTACTCGCGAGGAGGCACGCGGCGTCGGGTGGAGGATCTGAAGACTGGCGCAGCTCTTGCCTTGCGCGTCGGCGCTCGAGCTCCTCTGCGGCCAGCCCGGGCGCGGCTTCGCTTCGCCCGGCGCATCGAGGAGGAGAGGCTCAGATTTGGAGGGTCGGAGGGCCGCGCGGCGCGAGCGGCTCGAGCTCCGGCGGCGCCTGCGCGTCGACCTGATTCTCGCGGCTCGCCGGGAGTTTGGCCTCCACCGGAGGCGTCAGCCGATCACCGACGCTGATGGGGGCGCCGAGGTCCGCAAGACCGGAGTGGAGCACGCAGCAGAGGCCGTGGTCGTGGCCGTGCCCGCGAGGCGCGAGCGGGTCCTGACTGCTCGTCGTCGCGCAGCCTTGGGAGAAGCCCGCTTCTCCCGAAGAGGCCGCGCCGGCGAGCGCCATTCCCGTGAGCAGCACCTGGACGCCGAGCGCGCAAGCCAGAAGCAACGCCACGAGGGCGTTCTTCCTTGCAAGACTTGCTCGGTCGCATCCGATCACGCCCGCTCTCCTTTCGGGAACGCGTAAGGCTAGGCTGGCCTCGAGGGGGCGTCAAGGCGGACAGTTTGTCGCAGGCGACATCAAAGCGCTTGCGCAACGAAAAAAGCGCCCCGCCCGTACATCCGGGGCGGAGCGCTTCGTTCAGCGACCGAGCGGGGCCCGCATGAACCGCGAAGACCAAACAGGCTCGAGCTTGCGCGACGCTTGAGGAGGCGCGGACCGGCGCCCGCTCCTCGCTCGTCCTCGTCCTACTCCGGCATGACGAGCGGTCGGTTCTTGGGGAATTTTGCGATCGTCGCCGCGTCGAGATTGAGCGTCTCGGCGACCATTTCCGGCGGCGAATGCGTCAGCCAGTCGGACAGAGAGATGTCCGCGTAATAGGAGCTCCTGAAGACCTCGATATATTGAAGATCGGTGTCGCCGATATTCTTGACGTAGTGTCCGTTGTTTCGCTTCACGTAGCCGATGTCGCCGGGGGTGAAGTTCAAGGTCACCGCCTTCGGACCCGTCTGGAACGCCGTGACTTGCGCCTTGCCCTTGATCCAATAGGCCCACTCATCCGCGTTGGGGTGCCAATGCAGCTCGCGCAACGCCCCGGGATGGATGGTGACGAGCCCGACCGCGATGGTTTTGGAAACGTTGAAATTGCTGCTGTCGGCGACTCGCACCTCCCCGCCTTTCGTCTTCTTCACGGGCGCGGATGAGGCGAGCGAGTAGGTGAAGGGATAGGGGGGGAACTCGCCCGGCTTCTCCATCGCCCGCTTGACCACGTCGAGGGGAGGCGGATTCTTCCCCTGGAAGATGTAGCGATTGTAGAGCGGGATCTGCGAGAAGGCGCTGGCTGGCACGCCGAAGTTCTCGGCGAGAATTTCCGGCGGCGTGTGGGCGAGCCAATCCGACACCAGCGTCGTGTTGAATTCGGTGGCCTTGCCGTCATCGAAGCAGATGACGAACTCGCATCCGTCCGGCGGGAGCCCCTGCAGCGAATGCGGGAACCCGGAAGGAAAATACCAAAGGTCGCCTTCCTTCACGTCCGAGACATAGGCGCGGCCCTTGTCGTCGAGGACCGTGACGCGGCATCCGCCATAGGTCACATAGGCCCATTCCGAGGCGAGGTGCCAATGCAATTCCCGAATGCCGCCGGCGGTCAGCCGCATGTTGACGCCGGAGATGGCCTCGGAAATGCCGAAGTCCGCCTGCGTCACCTGACGCGCCCAGCCGCCGTTCTGAATGCGCTTCGGCGCATTGTTGAAGGAAGCCCAGAACTGCGGGAGATCGCCGATGTCGGTCGCCGGCGGAGACTGCGCCGCGGGGAACTGGCTGGCCAGGGTCGGGTTTTGCGGTCCTGGATCGGTCAAGCTCGCCGGATTTGACGCATTGATCGCGCCTTGCGGCGGCTGGTCCGGATTGCCGAAAGAAGCGGCGCGCCCATTGCTCGCCGCCGCGGCCGCCGCGCCCACCGCTGTGGCCGTAAGAACCTTACGTCTCGATATCATGGTCCGCTCTCCCGCAAAGGCGCAGCCATGTTTGCTGAGAAATCCGCAAAGGCTGCAGATTCGAGAGCTAGAGCCGAACTTGCGATCGTCCAGCTTATGAGGCCGCTCCCGAACGGAAAAGCAGCCGGCCTCCAAAGGAGAGGCAGGCGCACCGGCGAGATGACGCAGCATTGGCCCACGGCGGACGAGCAGCGCGCTGCAGAACTCGAGCAGGAACGTGCGGCGCAAAGCCAAGCCGTATTGGCAAGGCTGCGAAAGCAGCGCCGGTTCTTTCGAGAGGGGATTGAGCGCATAAAGCAAAAGCCTGCGAGGGCCGGCTATATCTTTGGTTGGCTAGTTTTGATCGATGAGTGCGCGACGGCGGTCGACGCCGACGAGGTGCGCTTTGTTAAGGACCTCGCGCTTTACCGGAACTATTTGCATCGGGCTTTTTGGACGCGAGGCGAATTTAATGCGGCTGAATCGGATGGCGGCATCGACGCACAACGCTACGCCTCGGATTACGGCAGGGTTGAGTATTGCAAGGCGTCTTTTGACGCTTATGATCTCGTCGCCGAGGCCCTGAAACGCCGTTGACCATTCTTTGGCGCTCTTTGTGTCATAAGATCGCTTTTGGCCTAGGCTCTTTGAAGTTGCGATCCTTCTCTTTCTCGTTTGCGTCGTCAATAAGCACGCGAATGAAGCCTGTTTTTGTGTCGGTCTCGGCACCTCGCGCGCCAGCTTGTTTTCGCCGTGCGTAGAGCGCGAGCAATATCAGCGAGACGGATTGCGGCGCAGCGGGTCACTGTGCGGACGCCTTTCTGAGCGGGACGCCCCGCCCTTCTCCGTTCTCGTCAACGAATATCACGCCCGCCGCTTTTAGCGCGGCGCGCAGGGCAGCGGCGGCCCGAAGGGCGAGCGCAACGGCGCATGGAACGGCGGTCGCTCCACGTGCGAAACCGTGAGCGAACGTCGCGCCGCGCGTGGCCTGTTGCGATCATCGCGCGCCATGCTCGCGGAGATTGAAAGGCTATTCACGATGGCAGGGGATGCGCCATAATGAGCAAAGATCACGAGACGCATTATCGGCTATTCGAGAGCGCTCTCGGCAATGAGCCGAAGTATTATCTTGTCGCCGAATGTGAGCCGAATGGCTCGACCCATGAGGCCGCGCCCGATGGTGCACTTAGACCGCAGCAGTTTGCGGATCGATGCGCGCACACGAAATCGCGCGGGATTAACCGGCTGCGATTAGCCGGACGAGCATAACGCCCGCGCTTCCTATGATGGCGACGAGCGCAGCGACGGCAAGGGCGTTGCGTATTGGGGCTCTAATCACAAGCCCAACATGTAACACTCGGCGCAACGTTTCTATTTCGTGTTTCCCTAATGCGACAATTCGGCGCGCTATTCGAAGGCTGCACCTGATGGCGAGACGCGCTACGCCGCGCCGCCGGTTTCATCGAAGCGGAGGCGTGACGATGGCTCCGCATGCTATCAAACCAGCCATTCCCGAGCCGCTTGGCGTCGCCGACGAACTCGCGCGCATCCGCGCGCGCGCTCGCCTTCTCGAAGTGGCGCTTCTCGGCGGCGGAGGCGGAATGAGCCTGGAAGAGGGAACCTATCTCGACGCCATCATCCAGGGCGCGCAGGACGTCGCCAACGGCCTCGACGCGCTCGCCGCAAGGATCAAAGCATGAAGACGACGCCGGCTCCGCTCTCCGAGAGCTCTAAGCGTCTCGACTCTGCACTGGCGCAGGTCGCGCTGGCGAGCGTCGCCGTCGCCATCGCTTGGGTGAGATTGCAGCTCTCGCGCGCTCGATTGCGGGGCTGAGCGCTCCCGCTCCGAAAGAAGCGCCGGTATTGTCTCAGTTTGAAATTTGGTGCCCTTGACGCCGCCTCGCGTCAGGCCCAGCTCCCGAGCTATGCTTAGCGCAAAGCACGGAGAAAATCGTGACCACGGGTATCTGTCGCATCGAAAATGGCTGGGCCACACAGGATAGCGTCATAGTCAGATATCCTGACGGGAAGGAGGCGGAAATCCCCGCGAGTCAATATCTAGCGCAAGGCTATCATCCTCCCATAGAAACGCTCCCGCCGTGCAAGCCGGCTCCAGAAGGCGAAGACGATGCCGACCGGCTTTAAAGGCGAGAAGCGCCTCGCCCGATGACGGCGGGGCGTTTTGCCTTCGCGATCCTTGAATCCGTTCCTTGCGGCCGTAGTTAGGGAGTCGCCTGTAAAAAGGGGCAACTACGACGCTCGGCGAAGGTTGACCGGGTTTTTTGCGCTTAAATCCGAGTGAGGCGCGCCGATGGTGGACCTAAAAATCGAAGATTGGGAATTGCTGAAAGAGCTTGAACAAGGCTCGCAAACAATATCTGGCAATCAAGATCGCAGGGTAATGAGCCCGCTCTTAGAAGCCGGCTAGCTGCTTGAGCGGGCGGGTGATGTCGCCCATGAAAGCTTCTGCGGCATCGTGAAGGAGCGCCTGAAGCGGATGCTCGTCAGCGATGTCCGCCACAAGCATGCTGTGTTCGGCGACGGAATAAAACCCGTCGCATTGACCGGCGTAGCGACAGACGTGAGCCAGTCCGTGCGCAATGTCTTCGACCGTAAAGGGGCTGTTCCACGGATCCAGGAAGTCGAACCATCCGCCGCTTCGCAGCATGATGCGGGGGCCGACGCCCATGTTTACAGCGATCATGAGAACCCTCCTGCCGCGCAACTTTTAGGGTAACGCGGATGACCCAACTTTCGTATTTTTCTTGCCCGCAGGCAAATCGAGCTTTATGCAGTTATGCATGGATTTGTCCGAAAACGCAATAGAAGCTCTGGCGGCCTCCATCGGCGCCCGAATGCGCGAACAAGGCTTGTCGCAGCAAAAATTAGCTGCAAAAGCAAATGTTTCACAGAGCCAAGTGAGCCGGGCGATTACAGGCGCTTTCAAGAAGCGCAATGCTTCAATTATTCAGATTTGCATAACGCTGGGGATGGATGTGGGTAACGTAAGCGCGCCGCGATCGAGCCACGACCGGGAAAAAATTGAACGGTGTGCCAGGGATTTATGGGATGGCACGCATGCAGATGCCGATCGCATCGTCGCGCTTCTTCGGCAGATCGCCGCGCTCC
>Ga0265331_10000730_pt1 | contig 27712 bp, 28 predicted proteins | sample 41923metaG_FD_202088 | JGI IMG/M metagenome (GOLD analysis project Ga0265331, IMG submission 202088) | Rhizosphere microbial communities from Carex aquatilis grown in University of Washington, Seatle, WA, United States - 4-19-23 metaG | ecosystem: Host-associated > Plants > Roots > Rhizosphere... | reverse complement strand
TTTTGTCTTTGGCTAGGATGACCCACAACCATCCCTCCGGCGATCCGACGCCCTCCACCGCCGACGTGCGGCTCACGCGCGACATCATCGAGATCGCGAAGCCCTTCAACATCGCCGTGCACGACCATCTCGTCATCGGACGCCACGGGCACGCGAGCTTGAAGGGATTGAAGATGATTTGACTTCGGCCGCGTTAAAGCTCGTCTACCAAGTGCGCGAGCCACAGAGAAAGGCGTGAAACGATGACGCAAGAATTTCTGGCGAAGGGGCGCTGCCTCTGCGGCGCGGTGCAGGTGACCGTGAGAGCCGCCCCGATGCGGATGGCGCAATGTCATTGCCGAGACTGCCAGCGCATCTCGGGCACGGGCCACACGACCAACGCGCTATTCAAAGAGGCCGACGTCGAGATCTCCGGCGAGACGAAAGGCTATGCGGTCATCGCAGACAGCGGCTCGACTCTGACCCGTTATTTCTGTCCGACTTGCGGCAGCCGCATGTTCAACCGCAACTCCGCGAGGCCTGGCGTGATGATCCTCCCCGCGGGCGTCTTCGACGACTCGGATTGGTTTCAGCCGCAGATGGCGCTTTACACCGCGCGGCGCCCGGCGTGGGACCCGGAGCGCGCCGACATTCCGAGCTTCGAGGCGATGCCGGCGCCGCCAAAATGAAATTCGGCGGCGCCGGCGTCACGCGACGTCAGGCGTCCACGCCGAGCTTCTTTTGCAGATTCGTCGACGACGTCGTGTATTGGAAGAGCAGCTTCTTATCCGGATAGACATAGCGATGGATGCGCTGCGCCGCGAGCGAGCCTTCGTGGAAGCCGCAGAGAATGAGCTTCAGCTTGCCCGGATAAGTGTTGATGTCGCCCACGGCGAAAACGCCGGGGTGGTCCGTCTCGAATTTCTCGGTGTCGACCGGAATGAGATTCTCGTGGAGGTTGATGCCCCAAGTGGCGACGGGGCCGAGCTTCATCGTCAAGCCGAAGAAGGGGATGAGGGCGTCGGCGGGGATGGCTTCCTGCGTCCCTTCATTGCCCTTCAGCGTCGCGCTCGCGAGTTTCCCGTCCGCGCCGTCGATATGCGTGATCTGGCCGAGCTTCAGGGCGACCTTGCCGCTCGCGACGAGCTCCTGCATCGCCTTCACGGAATGCGGCGCGGCGCGGAAATCCGCGCGGCGGTGCACGAGCGTCAGGCTCTTCGCCACCGGCTGCAGATTGAGTGTCCAGTCCAGCGCCGAGTCGCCGCCGCCGACGATGAGGACGTCCTTGCCGCGGAAGTCCTCGACGCGCCGCACGGCGTAGAACACGGACTTGTGCTCATAGGCCTCGATGCCGGGGATTGGCGGCTTCTTGGGTTGGAAGGAGCCGCCGCCCGCAGCGATCACGACCGCCTTCGCCTTGAATTTTTTGCCGGCGTCCGTGCCGACGAGGAAGGAGGGGTGCTCCTTCGTCCCGACCGATTCAAGCGTCTCGACCATCTCGCCGAAGTGAAAGGTCGGGTGGAACGGGGCGATCTGCTTCAGCAGATCGTCGGTCAGGCCCTGGCCCGTGATGTGCGGAATGCCGGGAATGTCGTAGATCGGCTTCTCTGGATAGAGTTCCGAGCACTGGCCGCCCGCGCGCGGCAGAATGTCCACGAGATGCGCCTTTATATCCAGGAGGCCCAGCTCGAAGACCGTGAAAAGGCCGGCCGGCCCGGCGCCGACGATGAGCACGTCGGTCTCGATCGATTCGCTCATTCCTTCACAATCCCGAAAAGAGTTGAAGGCCCGAAGGCTGCAGCGGAACCAACGCAAAGGCTGGCTCTTGCCTTCGCAGTCCGCTCCAACTTTCTGGCTCGGCGCGATTTCCTGTCGCTCGAACGTTTCCGCCCGCGGGAGACGCGCGCTAGAGCCGGGGCCAGTCCCGTTGCTCTATAGCATTTTGGCCAAGGCGCAAGCCGAGCTCGGCCGGCGCGGTGCTTCGGCTAGCCCTGCTGCGCGGGGGTGCGCACGATGAGCCCTTCGAGCTCCGGCTTCACGACGATCTGGCAGCACAGGCGCGAGTTCGGCTCGACGGCGAAGGCGAAATCGAGCATGTCTTCTTCCATCTGCGAGCGCTCGCCCGTCTTCTCGAGCCAAGCGGCGTCGACATAGACGTGGCAGGTCGCGCAGGCGCAGGCGCCGCCGCATTCGGCCGCGATCTCGGGAATGTCGTTGCGGCGCGCCGTCTCCATGACGGTCGAGCCGACCTCGCCTTCGACCGAGCGCTCCTGTCCGTTGGAATCGACGAAGGTGATCTTCACCTTCGTGGGCGCGCCGCCGCCGGGCTCGGCTCCATAGCGAAGGATTTGATCGTCGAGCACCGTTTTCACCATTTGCTTGAGCTTCCTCCCAAAACGCCGCTCGCGGCGTTCCAACGCGCTCGGTTGCGCATCCTGAGTTTTGCCGTCCAGTTAGCAGAGCCCCGGGGCCCACGCCAGCCCTTTCGCGTCATCGCCCGCGGCGCAGCCAGGAGGCGAGACGATCCGCCGCCGCATCCAGCGCGGCCTCATAGGCTCGGGCGGCGTCGGGGCCGAGCGTGTGCGGCGCGGGCGCCTCGCCGAGGATCACTTTCTCTTTCACCCGCGCGTCGTCCTTCGCGCTCGCAACGCGCGCGACGATCTCGACGAGAGCCGTCTCGCGGCCTTGATCGATCTCGAAACGGCGCAATTCCGTCGAAAGGCGGAAAGCGGCGCCGTCGCCGGGGCGCACGGCGTTGAGGCCGCGCGAGGCGAGGCGGTCGATCAGCCGGGTCTGCACCAGTCTCGGCACGGTGTCCGACCATTGCGCGTCGGCAAGATAGGCGAGGTCGCCGCTTTCACCGCGGATCACGAAGCGGTTCGTGTCGATGATCGCCGAGGCGCTCGGCTCGAGGACCGCAATCGCCGCGCCGCGGATGCTGCCGACCTTGAGGGATTCGGGGGGGAGGTCGAAGGTCTCGCGAGAACTGGAGCAGCCGACGAGCGCCAGCGCGGCGCAAAGCGCCGCCGCCGCGTAGAGCCTTCCTCTCTGTTTCAACCGAATCGCGTACATGCGTCCTCGCGCCGTCCGGAATCCGGTCCCGCCCGCGCAGCTTGAGGTTAACCTATCTTTGCGACGGGGACAAAGAGATGACGGTTGCCGGCTGTGTCTACTATGCGGAGATCGCTCGGCCAGCCAATGCGCCTCCGCACAGCGTGTTGTTCGTCGTGTCAGGTTTTCGCAGGAAAAACGATACTCGTCTTATGCAAAATCCTGATTAAGAAAGGCGTAACGTCGGCGCTGTCCGGCAAACGCGCTCGCCGGAGGCTCGCGGCGGCGATTTCTCCGCCGCGAGCGCGAGGCGTCATTCCGCCGCGGCTTGATCGGCGGCGCCGCGGGCGAGCCTTTCCGCCTTCAAGAGCTCCGCCACCAGGAAAGCCACCTCGATCGCTTGTTCGGCGTTGAGGCGCGGATCGCAATAGGTGTGGTAGCGGTCGCGGAGATCCGCCTCCGAGATCGCCCGCGCGCCGCCGGTGCACTCAGTGACATCCTTACCGGTCATCTCCAGATGGATGCCGCCGGCATAGGTGCCCTCCGCCTGGTGCACCGAGAAGAAGGCCCGAATTTCCGCCATGATGCGGTCGAAGGGCCGCGTCTTGTAGCCGCCGGCGCTGATCGTGTTGCCGTGCATGGGATCGCAGGACCAGACCACCTCCTTGCCCTCGCGCGCGACAGCGCGAATGAGGGGCGGGAGCTTCTCTTCGACCTTGTCGGCGCCGAAGCGGCAGATCAGCGTGAGGCGACCGGGCTGGTTCTCCGGGTTGAGGAGGTCGATGAGCTCAATGAGGCCGTCGGGGCTGAGGCTCGGACCGCATTTCAGGCCGAGCGGATTTTTCACGCCGCGCAGATAGTCGATATGCGCGCCGTTCGGCTGGCGCGTGCGGTCGCCGCACCAGAGCATGTGGCCGGAGGTCGCATAATGGTCGCCGGTCGTGGAGTCGACGCGCGTCAGCGCTTCCTCATAGCCGAGCAGCAGCGCCTCGTGCGAGGTGTAGAAGTCCGTCTGGCGCATCTCGGGGTGATGCCCGGGATCGAGCCCGATCGCGCGCATGAAGCCGAGCGTTTCGCCGATCTGGTCGGCAAGCTTCTGATAACGCTCAGACTGCGGGCTGTTGCGCACGAAGCCGAGCATCCAGCGATGCGCGTTCTCCAGATTGGCGAAGCCGCCGGTGGCGAAGGCGCGCAGCAGATTGAGCGTCGCGGCCGACTGGCGATAGGCCAGGAGCTGCCGCTCGGGATCGGGAAGGCGCGCGGCTTCCGTGAATTCGATGTCGTTGATGATGTCGCCGCGATAGCTCGGCAGCTCCGCGCCTCCCTGTTTCTCCACGGGCGAGGAGCGCGGCTTGGCGAATTGTCCGGCGATGCGCCCGACCTTCACGACGGGCGAGGCGGCGGCGAAGGTCAGGACCACCGACATCTGCAGGAACACGCGGAAAAAGTCGCGGATATTGTCGGCGGAGTGCTCGGAGAAGGCCTCGGCGCAGTCGCCTCCCTGCAGCAGGAAGGCTTTCCCGGCAGCAACCTCGGCCAGCGAGCGGGTCAGATTGCGCGCTTCGCCCGCGAAGACGAGAGGCGGGAAGCCGGCGAGCTGTCTCTCCACCGCCGCCAGCACGGCGGCGTCCCGATAAACGGGCGTTTGCTCGATCGGCTTCTGTCTCCAGCTGCTGGGCGTCCAACGTTCCACGATGGTATAACTCCGCTATTCCCGACGATGGCGTCGATTTTTGGGGCGCTTATATAACAGACGCCGCTGGCTGGCGACAGTATTGCTGGACCCCTCCGGCCGTCAGAAAAATGTTGCGCGGAGGCCACGCCCCAGGGATTTTCTTCCAGCGCGGAAAGCCTGCGGTTGACTCCGGCGGCATTCGTGAGAATCTTTGCCCGAGCGTTCCGGCTTTCCTTGTGAGACACGCCCCGGGGCGGCCCGTATCGAAATCTCGGCCAATTCGGGCTTGGCCTTGCGTTAGAAGGAGAAACTCCATTCGCCGTCCAATGAAGAGCGTTGCGGCCCCTCAAAAGGAGGGCCCCAAGGTCAACAAGGAGATTCGCGCCAAAGACGTGCGCCTCATTGATTCCGAAGGCAAGAATCACGGCGTCGTGCCTTTCCTGCAGGCGCTGGAGCTGGCCGAGACAGCCGGGCTGGATTTGGTCGAGATCGACCCCAATTCCGAGCCGCCTGTCTGCAAGATCTTGAATTATGGACGCTTCCGCTTCACCGAGCAAAAGCGGGCTGCGGAGGCGCGCAAGAAGCAGAAGATCGTCGAGGTCAAGGAGATCAAGCTGCGTCCCGGCATCGACGACCACGACTACGACACCAAGATGAAAGCGGCGCGCCGCTTCTTCGAGGAAGGCGACAAGGTCAAGGTGACGCTGCGTTTTCGTGGCCGCGAGATCGCTCACCAGGATCTCGGCTACCGTCTGATGACGCGCGTCAAGGCCGAGACCGCGACGATCGCCAAGGTCGAGCTCGAGCCTTCCATGGAAGGCCGTCAGATGATCATGGTCCTGTCGCCGCGCTAAGGAGCCAAAGCGCGGCGCTTTCACCTCGGAAATCGCCCATGCCCTTGCTGGAGCTTCGATCTACCCGGCTCTTGCGGAGTTGCTTGGCGGGCGTCGCCCTGGCTGCGCTTCTCGGGGTCCTTCCGGCCGCGCGCGCCCAGCTCGCGCTGCCCGGCGCCGCCGCCCCTTCCGACGCGGGAGCAGTCGCGCCGGAGGCGCAGTCGGAGGAGACCGCGGTCCGCAAGCGCCGGGCCGCCGCCGGCGAAGGGGAGGCGGGGCCGGCGGTCGCCCCGAAGCCGCCCAGCGAGGATTCGATCGCCGAAAAGCCGCTGTTCCTCGACGGGAGCCGCGGCCGCATGGAATTTCAGCGCACTGCCGGCGAGACGCGTCTCGTCAAGCTGACACTGGCCGGCGATCGGCTGTCCCGTTCGGGCGAGAGCTGCAGCGTCGAGGCGCCGGCCGCTCAATTGAAGCTCGCCCCGCGCGACGGCGATGCGGGTGTGCGCCGCTATCTGGTCAATTTCACGGATTGCCCCTTCAGCCTCGACGTTCTCGACGGGGCCGTGCTCGTCTCGACCGAAAAAGGCGCCTGCACGATCGCCGCCTCCGATTGCCGGGTCGATCCCAATGGCCTCTGGGGCATGGGCGGCGCCGAATTCGACCCCAAGAACGCCAAGGACATGCTGAACATGCGCGCCCGCGTCGAGAAGACGGTCCGCGCCGACTTCCGCGCGCTCTACGACAAGAACAAGAAGGACCGGCCGCTTCGCGCCTATCTCGTGCGGGAGCAGGCGGGCTTTTCGTCGAGGCGCGAGGAGATCTGCCGCAATTATGCGCAGGAGGCGGACTTCGGCTATTGCGCGCTGCGTGTCACCGAGGCCCGCGCGCTGAAGCTCGGGACCGAGGTTGCGAAAGGCGTGAAGCTGCCCGCCGGTCTCGCCCAGCAGGAGCCGCCCGCGAAGGAAAAGCGCATCGGCAAGTAGCGCCTTATCCGCCCTTGCGCTGGAGCATGCCCTTGGCGGGGTCATAGGCGCGGATCGCCGCGATGAGAAACAGCGCCGTATAGCCCGCGACCGCCGCGAGCGAATCCCAGGCCACCTGCCGATAGAAGGCGAAGCGGATCAGCTCCACCGCATGGGTGAATGGGTTTATCGCGCAAACATAATAGAGGAACGGCCCCGATTCCTTCACGCGCCACAGCGGATAGAGTGCGGATGAGGCGAAAAACATCGGGAAGATCACGAAATTCATCACGCCGGCGAAATTCTCGAGCTGCTTGATCGCCGAGGAGAGCAGCATGCCAAGCGCGCCGAGCATGAGGCCGGAAAGCGCCAGCGCCGGCAGCACGGTGAGATAGCCCCATTTCGAGGGCGGCTCGATCTCCCAGAAGTAAGCGATCGCGAGATAGGCCGCGACCTGCAGGATCGACACAGCGACGCCGGCGAAGAGCTTCGCGCCGAGCAAGAAGGCGCGCGGGAAGGGGGAGACGAGCAGCGTGCGCATGTTCCCCATCTCGCGGTCGTAGACCATGGAGAGCGACGACTGCATGCCGTTGAAGAGCTGAATCATCGCCATGAGGCCGGGCGTGATGTAGACCTCATAGAGCACATAGGTGTCGTAAGGCGGGATGATCGAGACGCCGAGCACGGAGCGAAAGCCCGCCGCAAAAATGAAGAGCCAGACGAGCGGCCGCACCAGCGCCGAGACGAAGCGCTCGCGCTGATGCAGGAAGCGCAGGCCCTCGCGCCAGACGACGCCGCCGAGACAGACGGCGTATTGGGAGGCGGTGAAGGGGCGCAGCGTCGGCGCCGCTTGCAAAGGGGTTGCGCTCATCAAGGCTCTCGTCAGTCTCCTTGCGAGAAGGGGCGCCGCGCGCCATGACGGACGCCGTGGATCACGATCTCGCTCTCATTCGCTTGATAATAGATCAGATAGGGATAGGGGTAAGCGACGATGCGGCGAAGCCGACCCTTGCTTGTCAGCGGTCCCGCTTGCGGATGCTGGACCAGGAGCGCCATGATTTCCTCGATACGCCTTTTCACGCTGAGCGCCCCTCTGGGCGATTGCGCTTCGATGAAGGATAGAACCTCATCGAGCTCGGCAAGGGCGCGACGGGTATAGCGCAGCCTCACAGACCGTGCTTCGCCCAGACGGCGCGCACCTCTTCCTCGCTGGCGAACTCCCCGCGCTCGGCCTGCGCCAGGGATTCATCGAAAGACGCCGCCTCTTCCGCGCTGAGCCGGACGGTCGAGCGGGCGTCGCCCGCCAGCGCCATCAACACGCGCGCCATCTCGTCCTGCATGTCGGGCGGAAGCGTGCGTGCTGTCTCTATGGCTTGTTCGAGGAGCTTGGTCATTAGCGTCAATCTACCGCGAGGCGCCCGATGAGGGAAGGCGGTCGCTGGCTCATTGGCTCGCTTTCGTCGTCAGCTTTTCGAAGGCGCCGCCGATGCTGTCCGCACCCTCGGCCGCGACGATCTCGGCGGCCGTCCCGTCCGCCAGGACGCGGCCCTGGTGCAGCACGATCACCTGATCTGGCGGCGCGACCTCGTCGATGACATGCGTCGTCCACAGCACGGCGAGATTTTCTTGCGTCACCAGAGCGCGCACATGCGCGAGAATATCGGCGCGCGCCCTGATGTCGAGGCCGACCGTCGGCTCATCCAAGAGCAGCAGGCTCGGCCTGTGCAAAAGCGCGCGCGCGATCTCGACGCGGCGCATTTGCCCGCCGGAAAGATCGCGCGCCTTGTCGCGCGCGCGTTCGCCGAGCCCCGCACGCCCCAGCGCCTGCTGCGCGAGCCGCTGTCCTTCGCGGGGACCTATTCCATGCAGCGCTGCGTGATAAAGCAGGTTCTGCGTGAGGCTCAATTCGAGATCGAGCGTGCGCGCCTGGAAGACGACGCCGAGCCGGCGCAGCGCCTCGCCCGGCGCCTTGGCGATGTCATGGCCCATGATCTCGACGGCGCCGCTTCTCGCCGCATAGAGCCCGGTCGCGAGCGAGAACAGCGTGCTCTTGCCGGCGCCGTTCAAGCCCAGCAGCACGGCGAAGGCGCCGCGCTCGACCTTTAGAGAGACATCGTCGAGCGCCTTGCGCGAGCCATAAGCGTGCGAGATCCGCCGAACCGCAAGCGCCGGGGTCTCGCTCATGGCGCGTGTCCTTCATTGCGAGCGAAGCGAAGCAATCCAGGGGCCGCGCCGTGACTCTGGCTTGCTTCGTCGCTAGCGCTCCTCGCAATGACGCCTTTTCTCATTGCGGCGCCACCACGACGCTCCACGGGAACTGCCCGACCGGTATCGACTTCAGCACCTTGAGGCTCGCCGTATCGATGACCGAGACGTCGTTCGACACGCCGTTGGCCGTCAAAAGATATTTCTCGTCGGGCGTGAAGGCGAGATGCCAGACGCGCTGGCCGACCAGCAAATATTTTTCGATCTTTTTCGTCTCGGCGTCGATGACCGCGACGCGATTAGCGGGGCCGAGCGCGACGAAGGCGCGCTTGCCGTCCTTGGTGATGGAAATGCCGATCGGCTGGATCGCCTCCTTGGAGAGCCCCGGAATCTCGAAGGTGATCTTCTGCTTCACCACGCGTTTCTCGGGGTCGATCACCGAGACCGTCCCGCCCACTTCGGACGAGACCCAAAGCTCCGATCCGTCCGGCTTGAACTCGGCGAAGCGAGGACGCGCGTCAACGAGAATATTGGCGACGATCTCCTTCGAGCGAGTGTCGATCAGATGCGCCATGTTGGTTGTTTCCGACGTGTTGACCAGCGTCTTTCCGTCGGGGCTCACCGCCATGCCCTCTGGCTCGACGCCGACGGGGACGTCGCCCGTCTGACGCTTCGTCGCCACGTCGATCATCGTGACCAGATTGTCGTTTTCATTCGAGACATAGATGGTCTTGCCGTCCGGCGAGAGCGCCAGCAACTCGGGATCGGGGCCGGAGGGGAGCTTTCCGGTGATCTGCAGCGTCTTGGTGTCAAGCACCTGGATCGCGTCGTCGTCGCCTGCGCAGATGAAAAGTTCCGAGCCGTCCTTGGTGAGCGCGATGCCGCGTGGACGGCGCCCGACCTTCACCGTCTTCACGGCCTCGAGCTTCTCGGTGTCGATGACGGTGACGCTGTTGCCTTTCTCATTGCTGACATAGGCGAGATAGGCGTGGGCGGGCGCCGAAGCGAACAAGGCGAGGAGCGTTGCTAGCGCGAGAAGCCAGACCTGCGCGGCGTCTACTCCCTCTCCCGCGCAGCGGGGGAGGGTCGGGGAGGGGGCATAATGCTTCATTGCAGCCTGCATTTCGTTTCGGGCCGGTCGAGGCCCAGCGTGTCGAGCTCGCTCGTCTGATGGAGAAAACCTTCCTGCGGCGAGACGGAGACCACCATGCGGCCGTCCGAAAGCAGGATCGGTTGCCGCAGCTGCTGGTTCCAGGGCCGCAGCGTCAGCCGCACGCCCTTGAAGGCGGCGATCGAGAAATCCGGAGAGGCGAGGAAGGCGCGAAGCTTCGCGGGGTCGCTCGATGCCGTGCGCGTCGCCGCCTCGCCGATCATGCGCATCGCGAGCCAGGCGTTGTTATCGCGCGCGTTCATCGTGCGGCGGAAAGTTTGCATGAATCGGTTCTGCAGTTGCTGCGCGCCCCATTGCTCATGCGAGCCGTCCCAGCTCGTCGGAACGAGGCCGGCCGACCCCGCGACGGGCCGCGCATCGAAAGTGCGATAGGGGAGATAATTCCCGAAGACTTCCGATTCATCGGCGGCGATCAGCACGTCGTAGCTCGGCGCGCCTTGCGTCAGGACCGGCATCTGCCGTTGCGTCTGCACCGAGCCCGAGTCGCTGCGCCGGCCGCCTCCCAAATCCTGGTAAAGGCGCTCCTCGACGATCTTCGCGCCGAATTTCTTGGCGCTGTTGCGATAGGCTTGCGCCAGGAGCTCATCCTCGGGATGCGAGCCGCGGATCATGAGCCAGCGCGTCCATTTCTTCCACACGAGATATTGCGCGAGGCCGTCGGAGAGCATGGCGCGCGAGGGCCCGACGTGAATGACATTGGCGCGGCAGAGCTCTTCGCGCAGCGCTTCGTCGGGCGCCGAGACGTTGAAGAGAAGGGCTCCGCTCGCCTTGGCGCGCTCGGCGGCGGCAAGCAGGCGCGGCGCCGAAAGATCCGCGATGACGAGCGCTGCGCCTTCTTTGGCGAGCCTGTCGATCGCGGCGGCGGCGTCGTCGTTCTCCTCGAGCTTCGCATCGATCGTCTCGAAACTCTGGCCGGTGAATTTGCCCGTCGTGTTGTTGTCGGCCGCGCCCATCAGCGCGCCGGCGAGCACATCGTCGGCGGCGGGAAGATCGAGTATGGAGAGAGTCTCGCGAGAATGCGCCTCGCGCAGCACGCCGACCTTTATCGCGGCGGGCTCCGCCTCGGCGCGAGAGGCGAGACAGAAAAGGAGACACAGGGCTATGAGCCGGCGCATCGGCGTCCTTGTGAACTTGCCGAGGAGAGGAGACTGACCGCATTCATGCCGCCTTCGTCGTCCACGATCAACCGCATTCATCAAAAGGACCAAGCCTGTGCCGGCGGAGCTCTTCAAAATCCTTACAGCCTTCGTCGTCATGGCGGCGGGAGCCGCGGGCCTCCTGACCTTGCGCGCGCCGCAGGAGGTCGCTCTCACGCCGTCGCAGCTCGCGCAGCGCGTCGAGCCCCTGCTCGACCGGGACCTTCCGCTCAAGGGGACGGCCGCGGAGATCGTCGCCTCGCTGCAGGCGCGCAAGCTCGATGTCGCGATCGCCGACGGGCGCATCGACATCGGCCTGCTGCTCCAGGGCAGGCTTGTCATCGGCCCGCCTTTTTCTGTCGCGGCGAGCCTGCGGGGGACGCCCCGATATGACGACGGCGCCTTCTACTTCCAGCCGGAAGACGTGCGGCTCGAAAATTTCGCGATTGGCGAGGACGGCAAGCTTTCCGGAGCGCTGGCGGGTCTCGCGCGGCTCGCGGGGCCGGGCGCGGCCGGTCTCATCGAAAAGAAGGGGCGGGAGCTCGAGCGCGTCGCCAAGGGCCTCGCCGAGAATGCGATCAAAGCCGAGCTCGAGAAGCGGCCCTTCTACCGCCTCAAGGACGATGCGAAAGGCGAGGTGGCGCGCGCGACGCTCGAGTCGCTTACGGTCGAGGAGGACAAGCTCGTGATCCGTTTCACGCTCTGGCGCGTCACGCTCTGGGCGGCAATCGGCGCAGCGGCGCTGCTCGGCGGGCTCGTCTTCTTCCTGCTGGCGCTGCGTCCGCGCGCGGCGTGACCGGCCGCGGAAATCGGCGTTCGGGAAAAATTCCCGCCAGCTCCGCATTCGACAAGGACGACATCCTGCCCTATTGGGCTCCCATTCAAGAGAGACGAAGAGATTGCCTTCCTTCTCAACCCAGGCCGCGCCGTCATCGCAATCGCAGCCGCTCGCGGGCCGCACGATCGCGCTCGTGCATCCCGCTTGGCATAGCTGCGGCACCTATCGCGTGGTGCTCGGCCAGGTCGCGGCCTATCGCGCGCTCGGCGCGCGCGTCGCGCCGATCGCGGTTTCGAGCGATCCGGGCTTCACGCCCAAGAGCGACTGGATTTGGCGCAGCTTCAGGCGGGCGACGCCGGAGCTAGACAGCGGCGAGCGGCATTTCGCCGGCGCGCCCTTTCGCGCGATGCTCGATCCGCATTTTCTCAAAACGGTTCTGCGACCCTATCTGCACGGCGATCAAGCGGTGATCCGCACGGGAATGGCCGAGCGCGCCGAGTTCTCGCAAGAGCTTCGCGCCATGAGTTTCGATCTCGTCCATTGCAATCACTTCTTCCTGATGCCCGTCGCCGAACGTCTGGCGCGACGCCGCGCGAAGATCATGCTCGACAGCCATGATCTGCAGGCCCGGCAATTCGTCCTGATGAATGAGCGAATGCCCTGGCTGAAACCGCATGTGAGCTATGAGGCGATGCTCGCGCAGGAGCTTGCGCAAATGCGCCGGGCGGATCTGCTGATCCATCTCAACGCCGAGGAGGCGGAAGAATTTCGCGCGCTCCTGCCGCAGAGCGCGCATGCGTTGCTCTACCCGGCCGTGCCCGCGGCGCCGACCGGACCGGGCGGCGAGGACATCGTCATCGTCTCGAGCAACAACTCCGCCAATGTCGAGAGCGCGATCTGGTTTCTGCGCGAGATCGCGCCGGAACTCGCGGGCCTGCCGATCAAGATCGCCGGCAATGTCGACAGCGGCGTCAAGGCGCGCGCGGGCGATCTCTATGCACGCTACAAGGACTGGATTCTGGGCCGTGTCGACGATCCTGGCGCGGTTTATGCGGGCGCAAAGCTCGTTCTGCTGCCGACGATCGACGGCCATGGTCTGTCGATCAAGACGGTCGAAGCCATGGCGAGCGGCCTGCCGCTCGTTGCAACCGCGCTCGCCTTGCGCGGCATGGGAGAAAAGGCGCTACGCCTAGAGAGCGTGACGATTGCAGATCGCCCGCAGGATTTCGCTCAGGCCGTTAAGCGTATCGCGGCCTTGCCGGCGCGCAGGCCGCAGGAACGCGAAAGCAGCGCGACGCGCGCCTACTACGACGCGCAATTTTCGTCGCAGGCCTATGAGCGGCATTTGCTTTCGCTCGTTACGCCGCTGCTGGCGAAGGGTTGAGCCCCCTCCCTGTCCCTCCCCCGCTTCGCGGGAGAGGGGACCCTAGCGATCGAAATTGCGCGATGTGTTGATGAAGCCCCGACTCTGCTCCCTTTCCCGCGAAGCGGGGGAGGGCAGGGGAGGGGGCCTGTAGGAAGGCGCTACGCCTCCCAGAAATCCAGCGCCGGAAAGCCCTCGCCGGAGAGCAGCGCGTAAGTCTCGTAGAGCGGCAGGCCGACGACGGCGGAATAGGAGCCCACCACCGTAGCCACGAAAATCCCCGCGCGGCCCTGGATGGCGTAGCCGCCGGCCTTGCCGCGCCATTCGTCCGTCGCGAGATAGGCGGCGATCTCCTCGCCGCTCAGACGCTTGAAGCGGACGCGCGCCTCGGCGAGGCGGCGGCGCTCGGCGCCGCGCGGCGTGATGAGGCTCACCGCCGTATAGACGCGGTGCTGGCGCCCCGAGAGCAGGTGCAGACAGTCCTCCGCCTCCTCGCGCGTCTCGCATTTCGGCAGGACGCGCCGGCCGACGGCGACGACCGTGTCTGCGGCGATGAGATAGGAGCCGGTGAGCTCGGGCTGCTTGTTCTTGATCTTATTCGCGACCTCCGCCTTGCGGGTCGCCAGCCGCTGCGCGAGAAAACGCGGCGCCTCGCCGCGCTGCGGCGTTTCGTCGATCTCGGCGGGAAGCAGCGCGTCGACGTCGAACCCGGCCTGCTGCAGGAGGGCGAGCCGCCGGGGCGAGGCGGAGGCGAGCACGAGCCGGGGGCGCGCGGGGACAGGTTGTGGCGTCACAGTCTTGCGCTCCCCCTAATCTCTTAACGGAATCGATAGGTGATGCGGCCCTTGGTGAGGTCGTAGGGCGTCATTTCGACCAAAACCTTGTCGCCTTCGAGCACGCGAATCCGATTCTTGCGCATCTTTCCGGCGGTGTGCGCGATGATCTCGTGATCGTTCTCGAGCTTGACGCGAAACATCGCGCTCGGCAACAGCTCCGTCACGATTCCCGGAAATTCAAGAAGTTCTTCTTTAGCCATGAGGTCCCTTACAAGAGGCCAGCCAGGGGGCGGCCCCGTTTCGGCGCGGACCCTAATCGAGAATGTGGGATTTGTGAACCGGCACAACTACGGAGTCCGCAAAGGACCAAGAATTGCTGCGCCAAGAGAAGGGCGTCCCGAGACCCGAGCGGGACGCACGCCTTGCGAAGGCTTTTTGCGACGCGTCGGTTTCGCTGGCAGAGGCCTCGCGCCCGAAACGCCGCCTGTTGGGAGAGGTCATTTAGGGGCAGCTGAAGCCGAAGCTTTGCTGCCGCCGACGGCTAAGGGCGACCCTGCCACCCGGCCGAGTCGCCTCAGAGCGCTTCAACTTCTGTTTTGGAAGCGGCGGCTAGTCCGGCGCCGAAGCCCCATGCGACGCCTTCTTCGCGCTCTTGCGAGGATGCGCCGGCGGGACCGGTTCCTGCGGGGTCGTCGCGGCGCCGATCACCTCGTTGCGTGGAGGTGTCTGCTGCGCAAGGACGATTTGTGTCTCCCATCTTTGGGTGCAGGACCGCAGGGACGACGAGGCGGCGCTGTCGGAATCCAGCGGCGCAGCGGCTAGAACGCCGGTGACGCAGATGCTCAAGAGGGAGAGGGACATGGGGGCCTCGCAAATCGCGCTTGTCATGATGAAACGGCCGTGGCCCCGATTGGTTCCCGACTTTTGGACGGAAAGGCCGAGATTTCGCGAGAACGCGCGCTTTTCCTTCTTTCGCTTGACACGATGAGGCGGGCGCTTATGGTCAACCCCCTTCGTCGTGGGTCGCGGAAGACGGTTTGAAGCCGGCACGGTCGCGCCACTGTGATCGCTCAGGGAACTGGGCGAGAGTCAGCCCCCGCTTGCGGCGAATCCGCTCTCTCGATGGACGCGAGATCCAAGGAGTTTCTCATGCTCGCCCCCACGCTCGGCGCTGCCCGCCCCGCCGCCATCCCCTTCGCCGACATCCTGCCCTGGGCGATCTTTGGCGGCCTTCTCTTCGCGCTCGGCGTCTATTTCGTCGGCGTGGAGCAAGGCGCTCTGGCCTTCTTCAATGGCGCCTATGTGCATGAGCTCGTGCACGATGGCCGGCATCTGCTGGGCTTTCCCTGCCACTGAGGGCGTAGGCCTCCTCGAACGGGATTTGGCGGGAGAGGGGACCCAAACGGTCGCTTTTGCGCCGTAGGCTGAGAGCCGCGCCTCCAAAAGGCTATTTCCATGATGGGCAGACTGCTCCTCGTCGGCATGCTGGCGGGTCTCGTCGCCGGTATCCTGGCTTTCGGCTTCTTCAAGCTCGCGGGCGAGCCTGCCCTCGAGCGCGCCATCGCCTTCGAGCAGGCACTGGAGAAGGGAGCAGAGGGGACCCAGCCCGAGCTGGTCAGCCGGAGCGTCCAATCCGGCGCCGGCCTCCTGATCGGAGTTGGGGTTTATGGCGCGGCGCTCGGGGGGCTTTTCGCGATCTCCTTCGCGCTGGCCTATGGTCGAGTGGGCGATTTCGGGCCTCGCTCCACAGCGGGGCTTCTCGCCGTCGCAGGCTTTGTGGTTCAATTGGCGCCGGCGCTGAAATATCCCGCCGCGCCGCCGGCCGTTGGGACGGCCGAGACGATCGGCTCGCGCACGAGCCTCTATTTCGCCTTTCTGTTCATCTCGCTCGCCGCGATGATCGCGGCGGGCGTCCTGCGGCTGCGGCTCGCGCCGCGGTTTGGCGGGGCGAAGGCGGCCATCCTCGCGGCGGCTTCCTATATCGCCGTCGTGCTCCTGGTCGGCTGGGCGCTGCCTTTCGTCGACGAGACGCCGAAGGGTTTTCCGGGCGACCTGCTTTGGCGGTTCCGCACGGCTTCGCTCGCCGGACAGGCGCTGATGTGGGCCGCGCTGGGGCTGATTTTCGCCGCCGCCGCCGAGTGGCGTTTCGCGCGCGAAACGGATCGATTTCGCGCAAAATTTCGCTAGCGAAACGCCGCGCCATGGCGACGCGCCTCGAACTGCTCTGCGCCGCCGCCACACCAGGCCTGCGCGCGGGGTTTTTCCCGGCGGCGGACGAGCCCCTCGACGCAAAGGGCCGGGCTTCGCTGGCGCGGCTCGCCGAACGGCTGCAGGGCCACGAAACGATCCTCGCCAGCCCCGCGCTTTCGGCGCTCCAGACGGCGGAGAGGCTGGGGCTCCATGCGACGCCGGAACAGGCCCTGCGCGACTGCGACTTCGGCCGTTGGGCGGGCCGCGCGCTCGCAGAGATAGAGGTCGAAGAACGCGATGCGCTGGCCCTTTGGCTCAGCGATCCCCTGTCCGCGCCACACGGCGGCGAGAGCTTCGTAGGCGTTCTGGAGCGCGTGGGCGCCTGGATGGACGCGCTCCCGCAAGACTCCGCCGTTCTGGCGATTGCGCCGGCAGCGGTCGTGCGCGCCGCGATTGTCCACGCGCTTGCCGCGGGGCCGCGCGCTTTGCGCGCGCTCGACGTTTCTCCGCTCGCCCGCGCCAGACTGACTCGCTCTCGCGCGGCCTGGAGGTTCAGCGCGCTCCTTCCCGCGGCTAGAGATGGCTAACGCCGGCTCTGTTTGCCGCTCGCCGCGTCAGAACTGCCAGTGGATGCGGGCCGCAAAAATATTCACCGGGCCCCGAGCGCCGTCGTAGGCGGGATCGATCAGGGCCTGATAATCGACGCTCACTTTGATGTTCGCGGTGAGCGCATAGCTGTAATAGGTCTCGATGATCTTCTCCAAACGATAGACGGGCAGGCCCCCGTCGCCGATGAGAATGCCGCGGCCGCCCGCCGCGAAATAGGCCTCGTGCGAATTGGCGAGACCATTGACGACGCCCGCGAAGCCGATCGTGTCGTTTGGGCGTCCCCACTCCTTTCCCGAGATCGACAGCCCCGCCTGCGCGGTGCGGTCGATGTCGGTGAAGTCCCAAGGCTCCACGCCGCCGTCGGCGTAGCCGGCGCGCGCGAAAAATCCCACGCTGTCGTTGATCTGCTGCTCGAGATTGACGCTGACGCCCGGGCGGTTGCGAAAGCGGCGATCGAGGGCGAGCGCGAGGCTCGTATCGATGCCTGTCCCCGCGTTGATGTTCACGGCGTCCTGGAAGCTGCCGGCGCGACCCCGGCTCAGAAATCCGGTGACTTTGACCTTGCCGGGCTGCCCGAAGAGCTCGTGCCGCTCCTCGATTTCTCCGACGGCTTGGAACTGGCTCAGATTGGGGTCGAGGCCGTAGGCCGTCGCATTCAGCGCGCCGCCAGCGGGGACCGCGGAGAGGTCGAAAATGCCGGCGCGCAGGGTAAAGCGGTCCTGATACCATTCGGCCGCCCCGCCGTAGGTGAAGCCCCAGCCGTCCCCGGCGTAGTCGAACGTGCCGGCGTTGATCATAGCCCAGTTGAGGAAGTCGAGCCGGGGACTGTTCGCGTATTTGTTGGTGTCGAAAACATCGACGACGCCGAACTTACCGACCGTGAAGACGAGCCGGTTTTCCGTCGGCTCGGCGGCGAATTGATTGATGTCGGCCTCGACCTTCTGCTTCTCGCCGCCCAGATCGAGCGTCTGGCGCAGGAGAGCGCGCTGCACGCGCGCATAGGGAAAGGCGTAGCCGAGCTTGTAGGCCTCCGCGCTCGGAAAGCCCGCCGCGCCATGCGTGTTGCCGAGGCCGAAACCCTGGTCGATCTCGGGGTCGAACCAAAGCTCGGCGCCCTGCCAGAGGCGGAAGCCCGCATAGAGGGTCACGTCGTTGGTCTCGCGGAAGTCGCCCACGCGCGAGAGGCTGTTCGGCCCGTCCCAGGCCGCGCGGAATTTGGGGTAGCCCTGTCCGACGAAAGTGGCTTGCGCGTGGAGACTGACGCGGTCCTCGTCCGTGAGCGTCCAGGTCGAGGGCGGCTGGGCGCTGAAGGCCGCGAGCGCCGGTACGGGGAGCGTGTCTCCGAAGTGGTAGTTCAGAGCGAAGCGCAGCACCTGCGGGGCGAAATCCGAACGAAACGTCTCGCCATTCGCCAGGAAGTTGACGGGCTTCGTCCCGAAGTAAGAGTAAAGATATTCCAGTCGCGCCGTCCAGTTCGGGATGAGAGGAATTTCAACGCCGCCGCCAACGCTCCACCCGTGTCGCCAAAAAAACGGATTGTCGGTCGTGCCGCTCAAAGCCGCCGTGAGCGTCTGCGAGTTGCGTGTCCAGGCGGCTCCGCCGGTCGCGTAAAGCAGCGCGCTGTTTTCGAAAACATAGCCGATGCGACCGCGCAGCGACATGGAGGCCTGGATCGACTCCATGTAGGTCGCGGGCCCGAGCGACAGCGAGTTGAAATTGGCGGTCACGCCCGTCGATTGGCCGGAAAGGTCCGGATAGGCGGGGAAGGTGAAGTCGCCTTCCACGCCGAGCAGCACGCGCGATGGCAGCAGCAAATTGTAGCCGCCCTGGAAGCCCCCGAGGAAGCTGCCCGCCTCGGTGAAAGTGTCGATCTGCTTGGCGAGGCCGCTCGCGTCCCAAATGTCCGGCCCGCGCCAGTTGGACTTCCCCCCGGCGAAGCCCATATGGCCGCCGAAATAAAAGCCGTTCCAGGGGTCGGCAGGCGTGGCGGTTTCCGGCGCCCTCTTGGTTTCCGCAACATCCGCCGCGCGGGCCGCCGAGATCGCGCCCGCCGCCACGATCAGCGCCGCGAACGACGCCGACCAAGCGCTCGGCGTGGAGCGCTTTCTTCTAAGGTCGGAACGCGCTTCGTCTCCCGGCATCGGATGCTTCTCGGATGGGCTGCTGCTCTCTGATGATCTGACTGTGCAGCGAGACGACTACGCGTGCAACAGAATCGGCCCTGACTTTGGAACTTTTCAAGAAATCTTTAGTCGCTTGCAGAGCTGGTGTGACTTATTTGTCACAGCGCCAAAAAAACAGCGCTCATAAGATCCTTCTTCAGATCCTTCTTCTGGACCCGTTTTGATCTGTGAAATACGCCGTCCGAGCTGCGGCTCGCGTCAATGTCATGAAGCTGTGATCTTCTGCGCGGAAGCGATACGAGCCTCTTCTCGGACAGGAGACCCCCGGTGACGAAGCAAAGGCTCGGGGTCTGCTACTACCCGGAACATTGGCCGAAAGATCTCTGGGTTGAAGACGCGCGCCGGATGCGCGAGGCCGGCCTTTCCCTCGTCCGCATCGGCGAATTCGCCTGGTCGCGTCTCGAGCCCCAGGACGGGCGCTATGATTTCGACTGGCTCGCGCGCGCGATCGACGTGCTGCATGACGCAGGCTTGAGCGTCGTTCTGGGCACGCCGACCGCGACGCCGCCCAAATGGCTCGTCGATAAAATGCCGCAGATGCTCGCGCTCGACGCGCAGGGGCGACCACGACAATTCGGCTCGAGGCGTCACTACTGCTTCAGCTGCGAGCCCTATCGCCAAGAATGCGAGCGCATCGTCACGGCCTTGGCGCAGGCTTTCGGCGCGCATGCCGGGATCGTCGCCTGGCAGATCGACAATGAATATGGCTGTCACGACACGGTCGAGAGCTATTCGCCCGCGGCGCTATCCGCCTTCCGCCGCTGGTGCGAGCGCAAATATGGCGAGATCGCCGCGCTCAATCGCGCCTGGGGCAATGTCTTCTGGTCGATGGAGCTCTCGAGCTTCGACGAGATCGCGCTTCCAAACCTCACCGTGACGGAGGCCAATCCCGCCTGTCTTCAAGACTTCCAGCGTTTCTCGTCGGATCAGGTTAAAGCCTTTCACCGGCGTCAGGTCGAGATCGTCCGCCGTCATTCGCCGGGCCGCGACATTCTCCATAATTTCATGGGCGCGTCCACGGCCTTCGATCATTTCGCGCTCGGACGCGATCTCGACGTCGCCGCTTGGGACAGCTATCCGCTCGGCTTTCTCGAACGTTCGCATCGCGATGAGGCGTTCAAGCGCCGCTACATGCGGGTCGGCGATCCGGATTTCCAGTCTTTCCATCACGATCTCTATCGCGCCTGCGGGCAGGGGCGTTTCTGGATCATGGAGCAGCAGCCGGGCGCGGTGAACTGGGCGCCGTGGAACCCGCTGCCGGCGAAAGGCGCCGTGCGGCTATGGACCTTCGAGGCCTTCGCGGCGGGCGCCGAGGTCGTCAGCTATTTCCGCTGGCGACAGGCGCCTTTCGCGCAAGAGCAGATGCATGAGGGACTGCTGCTGCCCAATAGCGAGCCGAACGAGGCCTATCACGTGGCTGCGGCCGTTGCGCGCGAGCTCGAAGAGATTGACGCCAGGGTCGAAACCCTGCGCGCGGATGTCGCGCTCGTCTTCGACTATGAAAGCGCCTTCGCTTGGAAAATCGAGCCGCAGGGGCAGGACTTCGTCTATCTCGATCTGATCCTCGATTTTTACGGCGCCTTGCGCCGGCTGGGACTGAGTGTCGATGTCGTGCCGCCGACGCTCGAGGCTCTGGCGCGCCGCAAGCTCATCGTGGCGCCGGCTCTACTCGCATCGAGCGCGGAGCTCGCAACTGCGTTGGCTGAAGGCGGCGCGACGCTGCTGCTCGGCCCCCGCAGCGGCTCCAAGACGCAGGACTTTCGCATTCCTCCGCGGCTGCCGCCGGGCGAGTTCCGCTCGCTCGTCGACGTCGCCGTCCATCGTGCCGAATCGCTGCGCCCAGGCGCCGCTATCGCTGTCGCTGGCGGCGAGAACGGCGCGTTCCTTGGCTGGCGCGAGATCGTCACGGCAGGCGAGGGTGCGGAAGTTCTGCTGCGTTGCGACGACGGCGCTCCGGCGCTGACGCGACGCGACCGCTTCCATTATCTGGCGGGTCTTCCCAACGACAGTTTGCGCGCCGCGATTCTTCGGCGCCTCGCGAGCGAGGCGGGGCTCGACGTTCTCGATCTGCCCGAGCACATTCGTCTACGCGACAATGGTCCGATGCGCTATGTCTTCAATTATGGCGAGAGCGACTTCGATCTTTCGGCGATCCTGGGCGAGGCGCCGCTGCTGCTGGGGGAGCGACAACTCCCGCCTTGCGGGGTCGCGCTCTTCCGGCGGACGCGCTGAGCCGGCGCCCGCGCGATGAGCGTCGTCGACGATCTCCGCTCGCGATTCATCGCGCGTTTTAGCATGGCGCCGCAGCTTTATCGCGCGCCGGGACGCGTGAATCTCATCGGCGAGCACACGGATTACAATGACGGCTTCGTGCTGCCCGCGGCGATCGATCTTGCGACCTATGTCGGCGTCACGCGGCGCGAGGATCCGCGCCTCGTCGTTCACTCTCTCGCATTCGACGAGAGCGTGGAATTCGATCTCGACACGGCTCTCGCGCCACGGCGCCATTGGAGCGATTATGTCGTCGGCGTCGTGCTTGGTCTCGAGCGCGAAGGAGTTCGCCTGAGCGGCGCGAATATGATGCTGGCCACCGAGCTGCCCATGGGCGCGGGCCTTTCGACCTCGGCGGCGCTCGAAGTCGCCGTCGGCTATGCGTTTTGCGATCTCGCGGGCTCAACGTTCGATCGAAAAGGGCTGGCGTTGCTCTGCCAGCGTGCGGAAAATGAATTTGTCGGCATGCGCTGCGGCGTGATGGATCAGCTGATCAGCTGCTGTGGCGTCGCCGGTCACGCGCTGCTCATCGATTGCCGCACGCTGGAGATGCGGGCCGCGCCGCTGGACGCCAATGCGCGGCTTGTGATCTGCAACACGATGGTCAGCCATGAGCTTGCGGCGAGCGAATATAACAAGCGGCGCGAGGAGTGCGAGCGCGCGGTCGCGCTTCTCTCTGCAGAACTCGATGGCGTTCGCGCCTTGCGGGATGTTTCGCCCGAGGCGCTTGCGCGGCATGGCGCGGCCTTGCCTGAGACGATTATGCGCCGCGCGCGCCATGTCGTGAAGGAAAACGCGCGCACGCTTTCGGCGGCCGCGGCGCTCGAAGCGGACGATCTCAATCATTTCGGGAGGCTCATGAACGAGTCGCACGCAAGTCTTCGCGACGATTACGAGGTGAGCTGCGCCGAGGCCGATCTCATGGTCGATCTCGCCCAGAACATCGAAGGAGTGTTCGGCGCACGGTTGACCGGCGGCGGCTTCGGCGGCTCGACGGTCAATCTGGTCGAGGCCGAGGCGGCGGAGCGCTTCATGCGCTCGATCGCTCAGGCCTATCGGGATGCGACGGGACTGACGCCGCAGATCTTTTGCGCGACGCCGTCGGCGGGCGTCGGACGGGTTTCGCCATGAGCGACTTTTTGCAAAGCGCGCCGCATCGGCGCTTCAATCCCTTGACGGGGGCCTGGGTGCTCGTGTCGCCGCATCGAACGCAGCGCCCGTGGCGCGGTCAGCTCGAAGCCGCTGCCGCCGAGGTCCTGCCCCAGCGCCAGCCTGGCTGCTACCTCTGTCCGGGGGAGATGCGCGCCAATGGCGTGCGCAATCCCGATTACGACAGCGTCTATGTCTTCGACAACGACTTTCCGGCGCTGCTCGTGGAGCTGGACGGCGCGGCCTTGCCCGAGGACGGGCTTCTCGTCGCGCGTCCCGAGACCGGCGTTTGCCGCGTGCTCTGCTTCTCGCCGCGACATGATCTCACTTTGTCGCGGATGGAGACGCGCGACATCGCGAAGGTCGTCGAGGCCTGGCGGAGCGAATATGTCGCCCTCGGCGCGCGGGAGAGCGTGCGCTACGTGCAGATTTTCGAGAATCGCGGCGCGATGATGGGCGCGAGCAATCCGCACCCGCATTGCCAGATCTGGGCGAGCGCCAGTCTTCCCGAGGAGCCGCTGAAGGAGGAGCGTGCGCAGGCCGACTATCTCGCGCGGCGCGGCTCGTGCCTCCTCTGCGACTATCTCTCGCGCGAGCGCGCCGCCAAGGAGCGCGTCATCTTCGAGAACAGCGACTTTCTGGTGGTCGTTCCCTTCTGGGCCGTGTGGCCCTTCGAGACGATGATTGTCTCAAAGCGTCATTTCGGCGGTCTCGACGAAATGACGCCGGCGGAAGTCGAGGGCTTGGCCGACGCGCTCAAGCGCATCACGATGCGCTACGACAATCTCTTCGACGCGCCTTTCACCTACACGATGGGGCTTCACCCGCAGCCGACCGACGGCGGCGACTATCCGCATTGGCATTTTCACGCGCATTTCTATCCGCCGCTGCTGCGCTCGGCGTCGATCCGCAAGTTCATGGTCGGCTATGAAATGCTCGCGACCCCGCAGCGCGACATCACGCCCGAGCAGGCGGCGGCGCGATTGCGCGCGAGCGCGGAGAGCTTTCGCTGATTGCAGACCCGACGAGGGCCTTCAACCGGCTCCGCCTTGTCGCGGGGAGGATCGGCGCTTACGGTCATTTCGATGGAGCGGCCTGTTGGAGCCTCCTGGCTAGCAAGACTTTGTGAGGTCCCGGATGAAAACCCAGATCGATGAAATCGCCGAGCGTATTTTTCGCTTGTCGACGTTCATACCGGAGATTGCAGCGCCGGCGGGGTTCACCTTCAATCAATATCTCATCGACGCCGACGAACCGCTTCTCTTCCACTGCGGCCCGCGTAGGATGTTTCCGGCGGTTTCAGCGGCCTTTTCCACAATCACGCCGATTGAACGGCTGCGCTGGATCGCCTTCGGCCATGTCGAGGCCGACGAATGCGGTTCGATGAATTTGTGGCTCGCGGCCGCGCCGAAAGCGCAAGTCGTTCATGGCCAGCTCGCATGCATGGTGTCGCTAAATGATTTGGCCGACCGGCCTCCGCGAGCGCTGGCGAATGGCGAGCTTCTCGATATCGGCGGAAGGCGCGTGCGCTATATCGATACGCCGCATGTGCCGCACGCCTGGGAATCGGGCCTCATCTACGAGGAAGTCACGGGCACCTTGTTTTGCGGCGATCTCTTCGCACAGCTCGGGCAAGGACCGGCCGTCACCACGGAGAGCGTCGTCAAAGACGCGATCGCGGCGGAAAACGCATTTCGATCGACATCTCTGACGCCAGCGACGGGACCCACTCTGCGCATGCTGGCGGCGCTTAAGCCGAGCCGCCTCGCAATCATGCATGGATCCTGCTTTACGGGCGATTGCGCCGCCGCGCTCGCCGAACTCGCTAGCTATTACGAAGACGCGCTTGCGATCCAGAGCGCAAGCGCTTGAACAACCGAGCGCGGCTACTCGCCCATCTCGTTCAGCGCGGCGGCGGCGCGTAGAAAGCGCGCGGGATCGATCGCCTCGCCGTCTGCGCGCACTTCGTAATGGAGATGGGCGCCGGTCGAGCGGCCGGTCGAGCCGACTCGGCCCAGCACGGTGCCCGGCGCGATCTTCTGGCCGGGCGTGACTGAGATTTGCGAGAGGTGGCCGTAGCGCGTCGAATAGCCCGAGCCATGCTCCAACTCGACGATATTGCCGTAGCCGCCTGAGGGACCGGCGGCGACGATCGTCCCGCCCGCTGTGGCGCGCACGGGCTCGCCATAGTCCTCGAGCAGGTCCACCCCGCTGTGCAGCGCCGGCTTTCCCAGGAAGGGATCGACGCGGTAGCCAAATCCCGACGACAGCCGCAGCTCGCCGTTCAGGGGCTTGCGCAGCGGAAGGGCTGATAACGCGCCGCGCAATCGGTCGAGCGCGTTGATGGACGAGCGGGCGGCGGCGAGATCGCGCTCGAAAGCCGTGGTTCCGGCGACCGGCTCATCGGCGGGGATGAACGGTCCGCCGAGCGCCGGCGCCGCCTTGAGCCTGCGGTCCTGCGCGACGATGCGGTCGGCGGAGAGGCCGGCCATGTCGAAGACGCGCTTCAACCGGCGCGCGGCGGCGCTCGCGGGCGCGCTTTCCGCGAGGGTTGCGCGTCGCGCGGGCGCCGCGTCGCCGAGGCGCAGGTCCCATTCTTCGGGCTCTGGCTTTGGAGGGATCGTCGGCGCCTTGATCTCAGCGCTCGCAACGTCGCGGGTGCTTTCACGCGAGACTCGCTCGACGAGCTCGGCGACGGCGGCGGCCCGCGTCTCGAGCATCGTTTCGCGCAAGGCGAGCTTTTCGATCTGGCCTTTCACGCCGTCCTGATCGAGCATCCGCCGGGTCGCCGCCTGATCGAGCTGCAGACGCGCTGTCGCGAGCTGGTCCTCATAGGCGTATTGCATCTCGATCTGACGATCGAGCAGGCTTCTCAGAATGTCGTCGTGAAAAAACATGTAGCCGGCGGCGACGAGCGCGCTTGTTCCAAACAGCGATGCGGCGACAGCGGCGGTGAAAGTCTTGCAAGGCCACGGAAACGAAGAGGCGCGTCTGCGCAAGTCGTCTGCTTTCATGCGGGCGCCGATGCGAGAGTGGACGGTTCGAGACGCGAGCAGAACTCAACTTGGTTAACGGTTTGACAAGGCGCGTCTCGCTCAGAAGCGTGTGGTTTGTCTACAGAACTTCCCGGGGGGCGTGATTTTACAATGCGGCGCGGCGATGCTGATCGGACGCGCAATACAGCGCAAAACATCACCGTTATGATCGCAGCCTCGGGGCGGAGCGCGATCGGTTTTGGAGCAGGCGGCATGCGCAATGGCAGCAGAGTTTTTGGCGCGTTGTTCTTCGCGTTGTTTTCGGGATCGGCCTTCGCCGACGAGGACGCCGTGCGGAGCCTCGCTTCCGCTTACAACAGCTTTGGCCAGGAAATCTTCTCGAGCCTCGAGAAGAAGAAAGGCAACATCGTCTATTCGCCCTATTCGACGGGCGTCGCCTTCTCGATGGCGATGTCGGGCGCGAGCGGCGCGACGCGCGCCGAGTTCCTCAAAGTCATGGGCTTCTCGCAGTCCGTGGCGGAAATTGAGAATGCGAATGGCGAGCTTGCGGCTTTGCTCGCAAGTTATGCGAAAGAGCAGCTTGATCCGAGCGGCGTCGCGTCAGACGCCGCGATCGCCTGTCTTCAGAAACCGAATGCGAAAATCGCCGACTGCGTGGCGCAGGGCCGCGCCGCGGCGAAGTCTCCCGAACCGTTGATCGAGCTCAATCTCGCCAATCTCCTGGCGATCGCCAAAGGTCCGGTTTCCCAATCCTACAAAACATTGATCGCGGGGAAATACGTCGGCGAAATCTTCGAGAACACGACGCCGAAGCAAATCAACGCCTGGGCCGCAGAAAAGACTAAGCGTCATGTCACGCAGCTCGTCGACTGGCCGCCTAGCGATCCACCGGCTCTCGTCCTCGCCAACGCCGTCTATTTTCACGGCAGCTGGAGGGATCCTTTCCGCGCCGCCGCCACGAGGCCGCGTCCCTTCACGACCGCTTCGGGAGACAAGGCCGACGTTGCGACAATGCAGAAAAGAGACACGCTGCCTTATTTCGACGGCGAGGCTTTCGAGGTCGCCTGGCTCCCCTATCGAAACGACGCGCTCGGGATGATGCTGGTGCTGCCCAAGGCGGGCTTCTCGCCGGAGACGGCGCAGGCCCGGCTCGTTGAGGAGGGATTCGTCCGAAGTCTCGACCGCTTGATGAAGAGCAGGGAAACGCTTCTCGATTTGCGGCTGCCGCGTTTCTCGACGCAAAGCGAGGCGATGGATCTCGTCGTACCGACGAAGGCTCTGGGATTGAGGCTTCCTTTCGACCGAAGCCGTGCGGACTTCAGCCTCATGTCGCCGGACAAATTATACATCGACCAGGCGCAGCAGAAGACGACGCTGGACGTGACCGAGGAGGGCACAGTCGCCGCGGCCGTGACGACGATGCAATTCGTCTGGCTCTCGGCGCCGCTGAGGCCGACGCCTTTCTATGTCGACCATCCCTTCCTTTTCTTCATCGTCGAGCGCAAATCCGGGGCGGTGCTCTTTGAGGGCCGCATCGAGGACCCCCGCTAAGGCAAGCTCGATTTTCCTTCCCGCGATAATTTGGCTATTACGACGGTCGCCGGCTTGCGCTTCTGCGCGCCGCGGAGCGGGGGGAGACGGGATTGCAAAAATTCGACGCCGTCGTGATCGGCTCAGGGCTCGGCGGACTGACCGCGGGCGCTCAGCTTGCGAAGGCCGGCTACGCCGTGCTGCTGCTCGAGCGCAACTTCAGCCTAGGCGGCGCCGCCTCGGTCTATCGCGTCGGCGCGCTGACGCTCGAGGCCTCGCTGCATCAGACCTCCGACGCGCGGCATCCGCGCGACGTGAAGCATCGCATCTTGAAGGAGCTCGGCGTGCTCGATGAGCTCGAGTTCCTGCCGACGGGCCCGGTGCACAAAGTGCGCGGCGGCCCCGTCGGCGAAGCTTTCTCGCTGCCGGCAGGCTTCGACGCCGCGCATGACGCGCTGTCCGAGCGTTTCCCAGACAAAAGCCACGCGATCCGCGATTTCCTCAACGACGTGGAGCGCATCCACGATTCGCTGTGGAACCTTCGCGAGGCCCGCGACGGCGCCTCGATCGCCAAATTCCAGCACGCGCTCTGGGAGCTCGAGCCGGCGGCGCGCGACTGGAACGCGACGCTCGACGAGGTGCTCGATCGCTCTTTTGGCGCGGGCGAGGCGCTAAAATGCGCGCTCGGCGCCAATCTCCTCTATTTCGGCGACGATCCGCAGCGCATTTGGTGGGTCTATTATGCGCTGGCGCAAGGCGCCAACATCGCCTCGGGCACGGCCTATATCAAAGGCGGCTCGCGGCAGCTGAGCCTCAAGCTCGCCAAGGTGATCACCAAATCGGGCGGCGTCGTGC
>Ga0265331_10000728_pt1 | contig 27791 bp, 30 predicted proteins | sample 41923metaG_FD_202088 | JGI IMG/M metagenome (GOLD analysis project Ga0265331, IMG submission 202088) | Rhizosphere microbial communities from Carex aquatilis grown in University of Washington, Seatle, WA, United States - 4-19-23 metaG | ecosystem: Host-associated > Plants > Roots > Rhizosphere... | reverse complement strand
AGCGAATATCCCTTGTCGGTTAATACATGAATCTCGCAGCGCTCAACGCCGGTGATGTGCGCGCCTTTTCTTCTTTTTTCATGAGCGAAGTATACATGAACTGTACAAATTCAAAAGACGACCTCCCACTTACAAAGGCATATGCCGATGAGCTCGGGTGCAGTCTACCGTTGGGCATTTCAACGGAGCGTCAGTACATTGAAATCGGAGAGTATTATGAACAGTCTCGTCAATCCTGAAAAGCGGGCGGACATAGCCTACAAGCTATTGGTCTACCTTATGGTCAAAGAAGACGTCATTCCCAGCGTAGACACGATAAACCGTGAGATCGGCAATGTCGCCGATGCCATCGGTGTCGATAAGAACGACCTCCACAAGTTCTATCGCGAGATCATGCCGAAGCTCCTTGCCAAAAAGTACCGGGTTCCCGGCATGACGATCGATTGGGGCTTCGGCGATCCGACGTCGAATAAGTGACGGTCTCGACCGTGGACAAGGTGAGAGCCTCGCTCTCCTAAACGGGTAATTGTATCCCACGCCTTCGCGGGCGTCATGGAACAGAACAAGAACCGCTCCTCTCCACGAACGGGCCTGGCCGCATGATGAAATATTCATGCGGCCTTTCTGTTATACGAAAGATGCACGTGCGCTATTCCACCCCCTTCGCCGCCTCGTCGACGGCCTTCTTCTCTTCCTCGGACAATTCGTGGGCGGACTCGCGCTTCTTCAGAGGCTTGCCGAAGACGCTCACGTGGTCGCGAGAGTAGAGGCTGGAGATGACGACTCCATCGCCATCCTGGTCCATGAATGCGGTCGCGAAGCTCTGGTTGCCGCCCTCGCCGGAGCCGTGCCATGGGTTGAAGCGGACGGTATGCACGGACTGGATGCTCTTCCTCAGGCGCTTCTCGACGGTGGTGAGATAGGATTCTAGGTCGCCCTTGAATGTCTTGAGATCGGCCAATTCGCCGGTCACTCGCTCGAGCGAGTCGCCGATATGCTCTGCATCGGTATCTACCAGGAATCGGGAGAGCTTGCGCTGCATGAGGATGACGATGATGAGGAGCACGATGACGACGATGCCGAGGACGATGACAGTGACGAGGAGCGGGTCGCTCGTAAGATTGTTCAGGAAGGAAATCATGCTAGACATGACGGATAGTATACTCCATTTGTCTTCGAGAAGGTGTGCATATGCATTACGAAACATTTTCGGGTGTCTTCGACAAGCTCGACCTTCAGATACAGATCGTTTGAAAGGATTGCGTGTCGGGCTAGTTCTGCCATAATGCACTGATGTCCCGCATCTATCTCGACTATGCGTCGCTCACTCCCATAGATCCTCGTGTCCTGCGCGAGATGAGGCGCTATTCATCGCCTGAATACGCCAATCCATCATCTATATATAGGGAAGGTGTCGTGGCGAGGAAGGCCATGGGCGACGGCCGGGAACGCATAGCGCGGACCATCCATGCGCATGGCGATGAGATCGTCTTCACATCCGGCGGCACCGAGGCAAATAGCCTAGCGCTCGAGGGCGCAGCGCGTGCAGCGTTCCGCTCGGGCAATATAGAACCGCATCTCATCATCTCGAACATCGAGCATTCGTCTATCATGGAGGCTGCGGCGATGCTGGAGCGACAGGGAACGGAGGTGACGCGCCTCGCTGTCGGTTCTGACGGACGCGTCGACATCGGTGATCTCAGGAAGGCCATACGTCCTGAGACATTCATGATATCGATCATGGCTGTGAACAACGAGATCGGTACGATCCAGCCGATCCGCGAGATCGCAAAGGAGATCAGGGCTGCCCGCAAGCGATGTGGACAGACAGAAAAGGGAGGACAGGCGGGGCAGGTGTCGCGATATCCGCTTCTCCACACCGACGCAGCCCAAGCTGCCCTCTATCTCGACCTCAATGTCGAACAGCTCGGGGTCGACCTACTGACGCTCGACGGTAGCAAAGTCTACGGCCCCCGCGGCATCGGCGCACTGTATGTCAGACGAGGCACACCCATCGAACCCATCATCTATGGTGGCGGCCAAGAGGACGGTATGCGTTCCAGCACTGAGAATCTACCCGCGATCATGGGCTTTGCTCGAGCGCTCGATATAGCATGTGCCGACCATCGCGCTTTTGGGACAAAAAATGTTCCAAAATCGCAAGTGAGGGAAGGTGGTGGTTGCGCCGGAATGCGCTCAAAAGAGTCCAGACGCCTTCAAGCGCTCAAAGGAATCTTCTGTGCCGGTCTTAAAAAGATCCATTCTGACATCCAGCTCAATCCGCTAGGTGCTTCCATCGACTCATCGACTCAAATACCAAGCATCCTCAACGTCTCTATCCCCGGCATAGACAATGAATTCTTCGTGCTCCAGCTCGATGCGGCCGGGGTCGCTGTCTCGACCAAGAGCTCATGCCTGCGAGATGCGGACGAGTCATACGTCCTTCAAGCCATAGGCGCGGATAGCCGGACATCCGTCCGATTCTCATTCGGGAGGTGGACGCGGAGTAGAGATGCGGCCACAACCCTCAGGATTATTGCCAAAATACTCAAGGTCTGATATCTTATATGTCTCATATGCCAACCCCATCCAAATCAGTAGAGACGATGTTCTCGGCCGGCGCCCACTTTGGCCTCGGCAAGTCGCGCCGCCACCCCTCTGTGAGGCCGTATATATTCGGCACCAAGGCTGGCACCGATATCTTCGACTTGGAGAAGACCGAGAAGCTCCTCGAATCCGCCAAAGCCTTCGTGGCCGCGCTCGCCAAAGACAGCAAGGTCATCCTCTTTGTCGGAGGCAAGAAAGAGGCCTCCGCAGCGGTCAAGGCCGGCGCCCAAGCTATCGGCATGCCGCACGTCGAGGGCCGCTGGATCGGCGGTACGATCACCAATTTCACGCAGACCAGGAAGCGCATCGAGCGCTATGAGCGCCTCATCTCCGACAAGGAAAAAGGCGAGCTGGCAAAATACACCAAGCGCGAGCGCATGCTCATAGACAAGGAGATCGCCTCCCTCGAGAAGATGTTCCTCGGGATCGTGTCCCTGAAGAAGATCCCGGACGTCCTCTTCGTCATCGACCCTCGCCGCGAGAAGAACGCCCTCGCCGAGGCGGCCCATGCCCGCATCCCTGTCATCGCCCTGGCCGGCTCCGACTGCGACATCTACGGCATCACCCATCCTATCGTCGGCAACGACAGCTCCAAGACCAGCATCCAGTATTTCGTCGATGAGATCGTCCGCGCCTACAAGGACGGCCTCAATGCCGCTCAGGCAGGCAAAAAACAATAATATGGCTGCGATAACCACAGAACAAGTCAAGGAGCTCCGTGATCAGACCGGCGTCTCGGTCATGCAATGCAAGAAGGCCCTCGAAGAGGCCGGCGGCAGCATCGACAAGGCCCTCGTCATCCTGCGCAAGATCTCGAGCGGCATGGGGGCAAAGAAAGCCGACCGCCAATTCAAGGCCGGCACTATCCAGTCGTATGTCCATGCCAACGGCACCGTCGCGTCCATGGTGGAGCTCGACTGCGAGACCGACTTCGTGGCTAACAACGACGCATTCAAGACCCTTGCTCGCGATATCGCCATGCACGTCACGGCCACCAATCCAAAATTCCTCAGGAAAGAAGACATCACCGAGGCGGACCGGAAGACGGCTACCGAGGTCTTCGAGGCAGAGGTCAAGGACAAACCCGCAGCCGTCCGTGGTAAGATATTGGAAGGCAAGCTCGCCTCATATTTCGCGGAGATGGTCCTTCTCGATCAACCGTTCATCAAAGATCCGAGCGTGACCATCCAGGGGTTGCTCGATAGCGCCATGCAGAAATTCGGCGAGAAGACCGACATCGGCAAGTTCATCCGCTTCAAGATCCTGGAACGATAGACCCGCGGGCTTCCGCCGGCCGGCGGACCGCGCATTATGTATACCCTCATCACGATCTTCTATATCTCGCTCGCAGCTATGGCGCTCATGATCATGCTCAAGCGCCGTGAGGTCGAGACTGGCCGCGTCTCGTTCCTCTCGAGGATCGGGGCCGGTACGGACCATGTATTCCAGGCGGTCTTCACGGCTGTCAGGCGCGGCCTCTCGTATCTGAACCGTCGCACGTTCGCCGCTCTGGCGCAGATGGTCGCGTTCCATGCGCTCTTCTGGGTGCGCCGCGGCTATGTCGAGGTCAAGTCTGCCGCTCTGGCCAACCCGCACGGCAAGCGCCTCATCGACGCCGTCCGCGGCCGCGGCGAGGTCACATCGCACGGAGCCTCGTTCTATCTCCGCCGCATCTCGGCGGACCATCCGGTCAAGTAGGCAGGAGCCATGGTCCGGCTCCTTAGGCGGTTCGCCTGCTGTCCGCGTCCGCCAAGTCGCATGTTATGATGTTGTCAGGCGAATTTCGCGTTGAAGTCCGCCGCGCCAGCTTGTCTGTTCTTTCAGAAATTTTCATTCACAGAATTCATATAATATGACGAAATGATATGGCCTAGGATAAAGCTCGCCTGACATATTATACAATTCATTACATCATAATCTGTCAATGAAAAATTCTGGGCGAAACTGATACCGAGGGTCCGCCAAAGCGAAGTCACGTATTTAAAAAGCAGCATATCCGCCACCTTAGCTCAGTTGGTAGAGCAACGCTTTTGTAAAGCGAAGGTCCCCGGTTCGAGCCCGGGAGGTGGCTCCAGATAAAAATATGTTTCAAGTTGTGATAGCATAGAGCGCATACAATGACGTCGAAGCCCAAAAACCTTGAAGTCGAGCTCCGCGCTCCCATCACCCATGAAGGGTATGCGAGCTTCATGGATTTCCTCCGCACGAACGCGGAGCATGTGGGGCGCTTGAATAGGGTCCTCTTGGATTATTCGACATTCCTGGAAGGAATAGGCACCCGAAAGACTGACGTAAGAGTCCGACGCACCAACGGCGACACTGAGATCATCGTCAAGAAGGGGAGCTTCGGCGGCAGTGCTCGTGAAGAGGCGTCTATATTCCCGAAGGACAATGACTTGGCGAATACGCTCCGCCTCATGCATATGCTCGGCTATTCCAAAGCGGTCGCGTGCGTGAGGTCGATCGATCGCTATATGTGCGATGGGATCGAGATATCGATCCAGGATGCGAGGGCATTCAGTGATCCTGAAGCCGTCTACAGCAGGTTCTGCGAGTTCGAGATCATGTGCGCGGACGAGGCCCAGAGATCCGCGGCAGTCAAAAAGATCCAAGCCTTTATGCGAGAACATGGGCTGTCGGCATTTGCTGAGGATGCATGGAACTCTTACGTAGAGAAGCTCAATCGGGAGGCGAATGGTATTTTTGAGTACAGTCTCGAACAGGTAGATCGTCTGTCCGTCCTCGGGCTGCCAACGGATAGATAGGTGCCTCATACAAAAATGGGTTCGATCCTGTGCGTTTAGTGCAGGGAGGTGGCTCAGTAAATAAGCCTATCGCGTCGCGTGCCTATTCTTGCTATATTTATGGCCTGCAATAATCCAGCCAATATCTCGCCACTATGAGACGCACCCTCACGATCACCGACCCGAATGAAGACAAGATGCTCGCAGAGCTCGAGAAGCGAACGGACTTCAGGGCTCTGCGCATGAAGCGCTTGCTCGCCCTGCCAGATCTCACCAGGAAGCCGAACTCACCGGTCAAGATCCTCTTCGATGCCGTCATGAGCCTACCGAGGTTCCGGGATTTCGATGTCGTCGAATTCCCGAAGATAGTCACCGTCGAGCAGAACTTCAACCTGCTCAATACGCCGAAGGACCACCCCAGCCGTCGCGAGACCGACACGTACTACATCAACGATACCTATCTTCTGCGCACTCAGATGACGGCCATGTGGTCGTTCTACCTGAAAGATCCCGAGGTCCGCGCGCGTCTCGAGAAGGACGGCGTCATCGCCGCACTGGCGCCGGGCATCGTCTTCAGGAAAGACGAGATCGATAGGCATCATTTCCCGGCGTTCCACCAGATCGACGGCCTGCTCATCTGCAAGAAGTCACAGAAGGCCATCGATCAGGACGAGCTCAAGGCCGTACAGGTCGACCTCGCCAAGGGCATCTTCGGCCCGGGCATCGAGTACCAGTTCCTCGAGGATGATTTTCCGTACACCATCGAGAGCCTGGAGATGGACATCATGTTCAATGGCCAGTGGCTCGAGGTCAACGGCGCCGGACTGGTCAATCCGATCGTCCTCACCAACTTCGGCCTCGACCCCGAGATCTACAACGGCTGGGCCTTCGGCTTCGGCGAGCGCCTGGCCATGATCAAGATGGGCATCCCGGATATCCGCATCCTCTGGTCGGACGATCCGAGGATCACCAAGCAGTTCAAAAGCATAGATTCCAAGTATGTCGAAGTCAGCAAATACCCGTCGACTTTGCGCGATATCTCATTCGTGGTGGACACGAGCGTGGCCCTCAACAACTATTTCGAGATCGTCCGAGAGATCGCGGGCAACCTCATCGAGGAGGTCAAGCTCATCGATACCTTCGAGAACGCCGCGAAATTCGGGGCAGGGAAAGTCAGCTATACCTTCCGCATCGTCTATCGCTCGTTCGAGCGGACACTCACCAACGACGAGGTCAATGCTATCCAGGACAAGATCATAGAGAAGACACGGTCAGAGCTCGGGGCGGCTGTCAGGTAGGTAGCGCGCGCCGCGCGCAATAAAAAGCCCGCGACAGACGGCTGTCGCGGGCGCAGATGCTCGAGATGGAGGCTCGATGCGCTCTTTCAGCGCGTGGACACATGTGTGGCTGTCCCAGAATGGTCGCATTCAGCGAACGGTGCGGCCGTCTCGATGAATGCCAGGACGGAATGAGCGAGTGCGCCAAGCTCGACCATGGTCTTGCCTGCAGCTCTGAATGCTTCAGGCTGTGACACACATTCGGGCGTGCATGGTACGTGCATGAATACCAAAGGGATCTGGCCATAGCTGCCGGGATGGAGCCGCCTGAACGCGTGGAGTTGCCACATGAGGTGATTGCAGCAGAATCTCCCGGCGTCGAGATAGAATTCGATAGGCAGGAGGCTGCGATCGGACTCCCATCTCTTCTGGTCATAAGCGTCGATATTCCAATCGCTCACGTCGAGCATGACGGAATCGTTCGCGTCCCGGGATTGGTCGATCCTCTTTCCATTCTGGTCTGCCGGACAATACTTCGGGCAATCGACTTGATTGTAGGCGATGGTCTCGATGGTGATCGTCGTCTTTTCCGATGCCATACCGAGGCAGACGATCGCCTTCGCCTCGATAAGCATGGCGGTATGGAGGATATTTGCGCCGCGGTCTTCGACATCAGGCGGTATGGTCGCAAGAAGCTCAACGACATGGAATCGGATGCTGTCGTGAGGTTGCTTGAGCTTCTCGCCGGTGAGCTGGCTGGAGTTTGCTCGATAGTCGCCGAATATGCCGAATGTGGTGACAAGGACAGGGATCTTGGGTTTTTTCATGGGGAGCAGTTTGCTGTCACACAGCTTACACTGCTTTCCCATTCGTGCAAGAACGAAAAGCGCGCCTAGGGCGCGCATCGTACGTCGGGCCAGCTGCCTGCATGCTGGCTATGCAGCGTGTGCCGAGGGATGCTGCTTGGCATGGAGCCAGACGGCGGTGCCCAGGATGACGGCGACCACCAGCGGGATGAGGGCGAGCGCCGCGCTCATGAAGACAGCCGTGGTCACGATCGCTCCTGCGAGGATGAGGAAGAGACCCTCGTATGCATAGCGGAAGGTCGAGCGCATCCACAGGCCGATGGCGCCCATGACTTCGCCTGCGCCGATGACGTACATGAACCATACCGGCATGCCGATCGCCTGGAAGCCCGCGACTGCCACCATGTCGCCCAGGAGCTTGTCTATGCCTGAATAGAGGAACATGATGCTCACCAAGACCAGCGAGACATAATAGGTGATCTTCTGCGCGTGTGACATGGGAATGAGATGGTTATCGGGTAACAGACTAATCTTACCATGCGATGCGTGATATAGTGTATGCCTTACGAGCCTATCTAAAATACAAATCCTATGAATACCAATGCAGCATCCGATACGATCGAGGCCCTCAACTGGCGCTATGCCACCAAGAAGTTCGATCCCACAGCCAAGCTCTCGCAGGAGGAGCTCGAGTATCTCCTCGAGGCGACGCGCCTCTCGGCCTCGTCGTTCGGTCTCCAGCCCTGGAAGCTTATCCTCGTGAATGACCCGGCCCTCCGTACCAAGATCCGTGCTGCAGCCTATGACCAATCCCAGATCACCGATGCCTCGAACCTCTTCGTCTTCGCTGTGCGCACTGATGTGGACGAACGATACGTGGATATGTTCATCGCGCAGGTCGCCGCATCGCGCGGCGCTAAGCCGGCTGATCTAGCTGGGTATTCAGACTCGATCAAGGGCGCTCTCAAGATGCGCGGCCCGGAGAGCACCAAGGAGTGGTCTACTCGCCAGACATACATCGCCGTCGGCACGCTGCTCTCGGCTGCCGCCGCTGTCGGCATCGACGCCTGCCCGATGGAGGGCTTCGATCCCGCGAAGGTCGACACGATCCTCGGCCTCCCGGCTATGAAGCTGGAATCGCGCGTCATCGTCACTGTCGGCGCTCGCTCCAAGGACGATTCGTACGCCAAGCTCCCGAAGTTCCGTTTTCCGAAGAAGGATATTGTCGTAGAGCTCTAGTCGCGGATAACATGAATAGGAAGGCGGTGGTGTGCACTTTCTCGATCCGCACATCGCCGCCTTCTTTCTATATACAAAAAAGCGCCCCCGCCGTGAGGAGGGAGCGCAAAGAGCTACAGGGCGATCATGACACATCCGAGACGTAGTCATCAGTAATATGCACGACTGGCGAAATAACTGGCATCGTCGATGATCAGCTGCGGATCTCGCTGCGTCTTTTCGATCCAGTCTGGCACCAAGTGTTGGGTGACAAATGCCAACACGTATATCCGTGCGAGGTGATGCTCCCGACAGATCCTGCCGAAGTAGGTCAGCTGTCGGTGGAAGTCGGCGAATCCCGGGCCCATTTCGTGTTTCGCGATCTGCAAGCAGATGGCGGGTAGGTCACTCGCCGGGGGATAGGTTCCCTGGGCTTGCCAGGGTTGGTGGTCGAGCTGGGCAGCCATGACGACGCCGTGAAAGAATTGGACCACGGTATTTTGCGAGAGACCGAGATCATGGCATGTAGCATCGATCCATGATGCGATCTTTTCTGCAGAGAGCGGCCGATCGCGATAGCAGGCGTAGGCGTACCACGTAGCAAGGTCCCGCTCTTGTTCTTCTGAAAGCGAGACTCGATAGGGGTCGAGCCGCGAGGTTTGAGGTGCAGCGGTGGTAGTCATAACGATGAATTGTGAAGGTACTGTTTTTGGAAATCCCACGAATGATGGGATGCTGCCGGAAGATGTCCGGTAGCCATTGAATAGTGCATTTTCTACACCAAATAGTCAAGGTTTTCAATGCTTTTTTGTAGGCTTTTTGGTCTTTCTATTCATGCCTAAAAATGCTATACTTGAGTTACAAAAGAAGCATATTCTTTTTTATTTTGACCAGGCATACCATGGCTGAAACGACCAAGGAAAAGAAGATCAAGAAAGCCGCCGCTCGCACGGGGGAGCAGGGGGGTTATGATGCATCCTCGATCACCGTCCTCGAGGGTCTCGAGCCCGTCCGCAAGCGTCCCGGCATGTACATCGGCACCACCGGTCCCGACGGCCTCCACCATCTCATAACTGAGATCTTCGATAACTCCCGCGACGAGGCCATGGGCGGCTTCGCCAACGACATCGAGATCGCCCTTCTGCCCGGCAACCGCGTCCGCATCACCGACAACGGCCGCGGCATCCCCGTAGATATCCACAAACAGACCAAGGTCTCGGCTCTCGAGACCATCATGACCGTCCTCCATGCCGGCGGCAAATTCGGCGGCGAGAACACCGGTTACAAGGTCTCCGGCGGCCTTCATGGCGTCGGCGCCTCAGTCGTGAATGCGCTCTCCATCTACATGAAGGTCGTCGTCCATCGAGATGGCGGCATCTACATGCAGGAATATTCCCAGGGCAAGCCAAAGTCCAAGGTCAAGAAAGTCGGCTCGTCCAAGCTCCATGGTACGATCGTGACCTTCGAGCCTGATGCGGAGATATTCAAGGAGGGCACGAAGTTCGAATGGAGCCGCATCGTCGCCCACATGCGCCAGCAGGCGTACCTCGTCCGTGGCCTCCGCATCTCCGTCATAGACGCCTCCGGACAGGTGCCGGCCTTCGGCCAGGACGACGAGCTCTTCTATATCCGCGAGACCGGCGTCGACGCGCCCTCGTACACCTTCTATTTCGAGGGAGGCCTCGTCTCGCTCATCCGCTTCTCGAACCAGCTCCTCAAGCCTGTCCATAAGGACATCTTCTATGTCGAGAAGAAAGTCGAGGGCGTCGAGTCCGTCGAAGTGGCGCTCCAATATGCCGATGATGTCTCCTCGCGCGTCATGGGCTTTGCCAACAATATCCATACTCCCGAGGGCGGCACGCATATCACCGGATTCAAGACCGCTCTCACTCGTACCCTCAATACCTACGCCAAGAACAACAATATGGCCAAGAACGGCGAGGAGACCTTCACTGGCGATGATGTCCTGGAAGGCCTCACTGCTGTCATATCCGTGAAGCTACGCGAGATCCAATTCGAAGGCCAGACCAAGGCCAAGCTCGGATCCATGGAAGCCCAGGCAGCCGTGAACACCGTATTCGGCGAGGCGTTCGCCTCATTCCTCGAAGAGAACCCCGAAGACGCGCGCGCCATGATCAACAAGGTCGTCCTCGCCATGAAGGCCAGGAAAGCCGCCAAAGCCGCCAAAGAGAGCGTCTTGCGCAAAGGAGCCCTCGAAGGAATGACCTTGCCGGGCAAGCTCGCCGATTGCCAATCGAGCGACCCGGCCGAGTCGGAGCTCTTCATCGTGGAGGGAGACTCCGCAGGAGGCACGGCCAAGCAGGGCCGCGAGCGCCGCACCCAGGCCATCCTGCCTCTGCGCGGCAAGATCCTGAACATCGAGCGCGCCCGCCTCGATCGCATGCTCGCGTCCGAGCAGATCAAGAATCTCGTCCTCGCTCTCGGCACGGCCATCGGCGACACCTTCGACATCACCAATCTCCGCTATCACAAGATCATTCTGGCTACCGATGCCGACGTGGACGGTGCCCATATCCGCACGCTCATCCTGACGCTCTTATACCGCCATTTTCCCAAGCTCATCGAAGCTGGCCATGTCTACATCGCTCAGCCGCCTCTCTATAAGGTCAAGCGCGGCAAGGAGATCCTCTATTTCTATTCCGAGGAAGACAAGGTCAAAGCCCTCGGCAAAGGATCCGAACAGGCGCCTCTCGTCAACGAGCCCGAGGTTGCCCAGTTGCTCGAGGCCGCAGACGCGCCAGAAGGGGAGCCCGAAGAGGAAGGCACAGGCACAGTCGGCGCCAATCCGAAACAGCAGAAAGTCTCCATCCAGCGCTACAAGGGTCTCGGCGAGATGAATGCAGACGAGCTCTGGGAGACCACCATGGATCCCGCCCGCCGTATCCTCAAGCGCGTCAATATCGAGGACGCTCAGGAAGCCGACAAGGTCTTCGATATGCTCATGGGCGACGACGTGCCTGCACGCAAATCTTTCATACAGTCCAATGCCAAGATGGCGAACCTGGATATCTAGTTATTTTTTTGATTTGTTCCTTGCATCGAGCTGGCGTTTTCCTATGATGCCCAAGATCGCAAACGGCGCCGTTGCGAGAGCTCCGATAAGATACGCTATCAGCATCGCGATATCTCTTTGATCAAGTGTAAACATGATAGGAGAGGTTTATCTTGCTAAGTAGATCACTGTGCCCCAACATGAAGCTGACAGAAGTATCCCAAAGATGATCACCGAGTAGCTTGTCTTCTCATTCAAAAGCGGCTCAATGAGCATGGATGCAAAAAACACTTGTCCGATTACGTTGAGCATATCCCTGATCGCACGGATACGTTCTTTCGTGAAATATATCAACAGCAAGATTATACGCCTATCATAGATAGCGTCAATCTGTACACACAAATATTTATTTGTTCAAACTCTAGTTAGACCGTCTTGACCTTGAGCTTTGACTGGCGCCTCTTGTCGAGCTTGGGCAATTTCAGGATGAGGAGGCCGTGCTTCTCGATAGCCTCGGCCTCGTCGACGTCGATCTCTTCGGGAAGGGCGATAGTGCGGGAGAACGAGCCCCAGTAGAGCTCGCGCATGAGGAAGTCATCATCGTCGCTCACGCGCTCTTCCTCGCGTTTGCCGCGGATGGTCACGCTGTCGCGGCTGATGGAGACGTCGAGATCTTCCGGCCTGACGCCGGCGATCATGCTCTTCACGACGATCATCTCGGGAGCGTGGTAGACGTCCACCGTGAGCTCGGCATCCTTCTCGCTCTCTTCCTCGATCCATGATGCGGCTCCATCGTCGCGGATGGGAGCAGCCTTGCGTGCCTCGCCGCTCTTTGCGACGCGCATGTCGTGGTGCGTCGGCTGGGCCTCTGCAGCCTCGTCCTCCATGCGGACGGCGCCAGTCAGCTTCTCGAAGAAAGATCTCTTTTCTTTGGCCATAGTGTTAATGAGGTGATGTGTGCAGGCGAGGTGCCTGCGAGCATTGCTAATGACGCCTCATTATACCTTACGTGCGGATGCGGGCAAGAATGATAACCCCCTGCGCGCTCCTTGTGAACATGCTTACGTCCGTGCAACCAGTTTCGGCCTCACGCCTTTCACTTCCTCGAAAAGGACGATCATGATGACCACGGCGCCCCAGATCCAGCCGAAGGCTCGGAGAGTGTCCGACGCTCCGGCGTTGACGATAGAGATATTGAACACGGAATGTACCGCTACCGCAGCTGCGAAGGCTAGGATCCATACGAGCACCTTAGTGCCCATGCCCCGATAGAACGTCAGCCCTAGCCCAAAGCCGATGGCCGATGACGAGACGACATGGACCAGGCTCGCGCCGATGGAGCGCAGATTGCCGTGGATGATGCTCGCCGCCAAGTCGCCGTGAGAGAACGGCCCCATGACGAAGAGGGTGTTCTCGAGGGCCGCGAAGCCGAGCGCGACAGCGATCAGATAGATCATGCTATCGATCGGCTCGTCGTAGGAGCGTGCGTGCAGAGCCACGGCTGCCACGGCGATGAACTTCAGGAGCTCCTCGATAGCTGCCCAGACCGTGTACTTGAGCTGATCATTGGCGATGAAGTGGGCCACAGCCTGTTCGGCGGGGATGGCTATGAGCACCGCCAGCATGCCCACCAGGAAGCAGCCCGCCAGGAGCGATCGTGGCTCCGGCGATGCCTCGTCCTCCCGCAGCCAGAACGCCAGCCAGAGGAGCGACGGGACGATGCCCACGATGAGCGCGCCGAGAAATTCCTGGCCAGTCATATGGGGTGATTATACTATGTTTAGCGCTCTCGCATAAGTTCCGTACGGCTATCGGTGTGATATCATCCTGCCATGAATAGGGAAATCTACCCCGAAGAGATCCTCCTGGATTCGAGCAATCTGCCTGCTTTCGACAAGGATCAGTTCGAAGGCCGCCTCGAGAAGCCCATCTCGCGGGGCGCTATCATCTCGACCGGCATCGCCGCGGCTGTCATCCTGGTCATATTCCTGGCCCAGGCCCTGAATCTGCAGATCATCCATGGCGGCGAGTACCTCACGCGCAGCCAGAACAACCTCCTTCATCCGGTGCCTATATTCGCGAGCCGCGGCGCCATCATGGACAGGAATGGCCTGCCCCTGGCCTGGAACGCCCCTGCCGACCAGGGCTCCCTCAGGACAGGAGCCATGACCGGCTCATTCGGCTCGACCACCGATGTCGGCTATGCCGAGGATGCCGTGCCACAGCGCGAATACGCCACGACCACCGGCCTCGCCCATGTCCTCGGCTATGTCCAGTATCCATCCAAGGACAAGAATGGCTTCTATTACCAGAATGACTTCGACGGCGTCGACGGCGTCGAGAAGTACTACAACGAGCAGCTCACCGGCGAGAACGGCTCCCGCCTCATCGAGCTCGACGCGCATGGAGGCGTCGTCTCGGAGAATATCGTCCGGCCGCCAGCTTCCGGCGAGAATGTCACGCTCTCCATCGACAGCCGCGTCCAGACGGGCCTCTTCCAGAGCATCCGTTCCATCGCCGATGAATACCACTTTACCGGCGGAGCGGGGATCATCATGGATGTCCATACCGGCGAGATCATCGCCATGACCAGCTATCCTGAATACAGCTCCCAGGTCATGTCTGACAAGGATGACCAGGCCGCCATCAAGGCCGCCCTGGCCAATCCCTATCAGCCATTCCTCGATCGCGCCGTGGATGGGCTCTATACTCCTGGCTCTATCGTCAAGCCGTATGTCTCGATGGGGGTTCTTAACGAGAACGTCATCGACCCGAACAAGATCATCTATACGACTGGCCAGATCAGTGTGCCGAACCCGTATGATCCAAAGGTCATGAACGTATTCAAGGACTGGAAGGACCTCGGCCCGCTCGATCTGCGCCACGCTATCGCCATGTCGTCCGATGCCTACTTCTACACCGTGGGCGGCGGCTATCAGGACCAGAAAGGCCTCGGCATCGCCAACATAGACAAATATCTCGGCATGTTCGGGCTCGGCGAGCCGATCCCGGACTCATTCGTGACGGGTCCGGCGGGTCTCGTCTCGTCGCCGGCATGGAAGCAGGCTACGTTCCATGAGCCGTGGTTCCTCGGTGACACCTATCATACGGTCATCGGCCAGTATGGCACTCAAGTCACACCCGCCCAGATCATCCGTGCGGTGGCGGCTATGGCCAACGAAGGCACGCTCCTCGTGCCGACCATCCTCCGGGGGGACGGCCCGCATGTCGAGCGCACTGTCGACCTGCCCCAGGCGGACTTCGATATCGTGCATCAGGGTATGCGATTGAGCACGCTCCAGGGCACGACTGTCGGTCTCAATGTGCCGTATGTCCACATCGCCGGCAAATCAGGCACTGCCGAACTGGGCGCACAGAAGGCCAACGTCAACTCGTGGGTGACTGGATTCTGGCCCTATGAGAACCCGAAGTACGCCTTTGCTGTGACGCTCGAGCACGGCTCTGTCCACAACCTCATCGGCGCCGTGGCTGTCATGAGAGGCGAGCTGGACTATATGGAGAAGAACACGCCGGAGTATTTCCAGTAGAGAGCAAGAGGGAGGGGTCATGGGGACAAGCTGGGGATTGCCAGGAATACGGCTCGGTGTTTACATTAGTGGGCGAACTAGCTATCTCTAACCCCTTATTTACATGAAGAAATCAGCTTGGTGGGTCGTCGGGATCGTAGTGCTTGCGGTCATCGCTATCGTCGCTGTCTCGAGCAGTGGCAAAAACTCTTCGCAGAATGGGCCGATAAAAATTGGGGTGATACTACCGCTCTCTGGTGATGCTGCGACGTTCGGTGAACCCATAGGAAATGGCATTCGGCTTGCTGCAAAGCAGATCAACGATGCGGGGGGAGTGAATGGTAAGCAGATAGATCTCCAGTTTGAGGACAGCAAATGCGACGGACAAGCTGCTGTATCTGCAGCTCAAAAACTGATCAATGTTGACGGGGTCAGATTCATCATAGACGATGTATGTAGTGGCGACGTCTTAGCAAATGCATCGGTCATCGATTCAGCCAAGGTCTTAGCGATCTCTCCTGGTGCCACTAGCCCGAAGATATCTGGTGTCAGTCAGTTCGTCTTCCGGAATGCGCCGAGCGACGCGGGACGAGGAGTCGCGATTGCGGCCTTGGTCATGAAGTCGTATAAAGCCCCTGCTATTATTTCGGAGAAGACCGACTATTCACAAGGCCTTCACGATACGTATGTGGCCGAACTGACCAAACAAGGCATGAAGACAGTGTCGGATGAGACTTTCGGATCGGACACGACTGACTTCCGCTCTATCTTGCTCAAGGTGAAGGCTTCCAATCCAGACGTTGTCTTCCTCAATCCGCAAATCCCTGAAAATCTCGTCCGGCTGGCTACCCAAGCTCGGAATATCGGTATCAAGGCACAATTCGTCGCATCTGAATTCAATGATCCGACCGTCACCGCTGCCGGAACTGCTACGGAGGGAATGATTATCGCTGTTGCCCCTGGCCTTTCCCAGGCGGGGAAGGGTGGCGAGCTGCTTGCTGCATACAAGACAGCCTATGGCACAGATGCGACATATCCATACTATGTCGGCGCCGCGTATGACGATTTGCACCTGTTCGTGCAAGGCATCGATCAGGTAGGCAATGAACCAATAAAAGTCAGGGACTATCTGCATGGCTTGAAGTCATATCAGGGCACGATAGGGACCTATTCGTTTGATTCGAACGGAGATATAATCGGCATCACTTTTGTCTTCCAGAAGGTGGTGAATGGTAAGGCGGTCAATATCTGAGAAAATTAACAGATCTAGCATCGCGTAAACATCATTATATGAAGAAGTCTATCTGGTTGATCGTGGGGATAGTGATCGTGGTCATTATTATCATAGTCGCTACGAACGCTGGTAAGGCTCCTTCGCAGGCTGGGCCGATCAAGATAGGTGTCATCGCCCCATTGACTGGAGATGCAGCTATCTACGGTGAACCGGGGGTGAAGGTCTATCAGTTGGCGGTCGATGAGATCAATGCGAACGGCGGTATCAATGGAAGGAAGGTCGCGCTCATCGTCCAGGATGGCAAGTGCACTGGCGAAGGAGCCGCGAATGCCGCCCAGAAGCTCGTCAACGTAGATCGAGTCCAAGTCATCATCGGAGGGTTCTGCAGCGGCGAATCGTTGTCTACCATACCTGTCGCCGAACCGGCACATGTGGCGGTCTTCTCGCCGAGCTCGAGCAGCCCTGATCTGACCGGCAAGAGCCCGATCTTCTTCAGAGATTTCCCGAGCGACAATAGCCAGGGGATAGTTCTGGCTGACGCTGCACATAAACAGGGATACAAGAAAGTGGCTTTCATTCAGGAACAGACTGACTATGCGTCGGGCATCTATAAAGCCTTTGCCGACGAGTTCCAAAAGTCGGGAGGTATTGTGACCAAGCAAGAAGCGGCGACAGATACAAAAGATCTCCGCTCCGACCTCGCCCAAATTAAATCCGATAATCCGGATGCAATCTTTGCCGATGTCCAGGCACCAGCTCTCGGGGAGACGATGTTCAAGCAGATGGACCAGCTCGGCCTGCATAAGCCGATGCTATTGACTGATGTAGTCATAGGGAATCCCGACTTCATTACTGAATTCAAGGCTGACTTGGAGGGCGCGCTCGGCGCTGAATTCGGCGTAGATCAGACCAATCCGAAATATATGCATCTCGTGGATGCTTACAAGACGAAATATGGAAGCGATGTCGCGTATCCGAGCTATGCACAAACAGAATATGATGCTGTCTATCTGCTCAAGGACGCCATTTCAGCTGTGGGCTACGATGGCACGAAGATCGCCGCTTTCGGCCATGCCGTGAAGGATTGGCCAGGTGCTTCCGGATCAGTGACTATAGATGCCAATGGCGACAGAGTCGGTGGTCACAAGGCTGAGATCATAAAGGGCGGACAGGTGCAGCAGTACAGCTTGTAAAGGAAGGGGTCAAAAGTTGACAGCCATTTTCCAAAGAGTATCATAATAGGCATACTGCTCGCGGTCGGTGGGGTAGCGCCCATGACGATAGTATCGGCATTATTGCTGATGGCGAGCTCTATCAAAGGCCCTTCGGGGTCTTTGTGCTTTTCAGCGAGAGGTCGTCGCTCATGACACTGAAGAAGTGCTTCGTGCCATTTCCTATCTGTCTTATTACGACAATAATCTTCTCATCTTCCCGTTTGGCGCTCAAAGACCAGAATTCAGAGATATTGATGCCTTCTGTTGATGTGTGCAGTCGGTAGGTATCATAAGAATCGCAACTTTTCAGGATCCCGGGCACTTCTGAGAGTAGCGCTAACCGTTTTCGTATCTCGATTGACGTCCTTGGAAGGCGGCCTTTCCGTATGAGATGATTGAAACCATCCTTGTTGAAATGAACCGGCTCATCACTGAATGCAGGACAGGGGACCGAGCTGATCGTCTTATACGCTAGTCGTTTTCTCTTGATAAGATCGATCGTAGACTCTTCCATCGTGACACTCTATCAATGTGCCGCTCAAGGAACGCCGAAGAAACCCTCAATTTTCGATGAAGGAACGCTCAAGATCCGATGAAGAAAAGATAAAGGCTTGTGCGCATGTGTGCCTTGTCATCGAAAAGGCGCCATGTCAGACTAACGACGCAACATATATCACACGCCTACCAAGCGACACCATCCATGGATATCCTCCCACAGCTCATCGTGAACTCGGTCATCGCGGGGGCGATCTATACGCTCGTGGCGCTGGGGTTCAACCTCATCTACGGCACGGTCAAATTCTTCGACCTGGGCTATGGCGCGCTCACTGCTGTCGGCGGCTACACGGTCTTCTGGCTCTACAAGCTCGTCGGCGCGCCGCTCTGGGTGGCTGTGCCCGCGGGAGTGCTCATGTCGGCGCTCATGGGCTTCGTCATCTATAGGCTCGTCTACGCACCGCTCAGGGCCAGGAAGTCATCTGGCACGGTGCTCCTGGTCGGCTCGCTGGGCGCATTCACGGCACTACAGGCAGTAGTGGCCATACTCTTTACCAGCCAGTTCCAGACCCTGTCCCGGAATTCGGGCGCCGAAACTGTCTACCAGATCGGCATCGGCCAGTCGACGGGCGTCATCACCGAGACACAGGTCATCATGCTCATCTCGGGCCTGGTCATCATGGTCGGCATGGGCGTCCTCCTGAAGTTCACCATGTTCGGCAAGGCGATCAAAGCCGTGGCTGACGATGAAGAGGTCGCCAAGATCGTCGGCATCAATACGCCGCGCGTCATTGGCTGGGTATTCGCCATCGGCTCGGGCATCGCTGGTCTGGCGGGCATCCTGGTCGGCTTCGACACCGGTATCGAGCCCACCATGGGCCTGTCGCTCCTCCTCAAAGGCGTCATCGCCTCCATCATCGGCGGTATCGGCAATGTCTACGGCGGCGTCCTCGGCGCCTTCCTCCTCGGCTTCATCGAGAACTTCGGCATCTGGAAGATCTCCGGCGAATGGAAGGATGCCATCGCGTTCGCGGTGCTGATTTTATTCCTCTTATTCAGGCCGCAGGGAATCTTAAAGAGGTAAGAGTTAGGAGTTAGGATATAAGAAATGCAGAAAAGAATCGAAACATTTAAAGATTTGCTCGTCTGGCAGGAAGGCCATAAGCTTGTGCTTTCAGTATACAAACTGACCGATAGATTCCCCAAATCAGAATTATTTGGTCTCACCAGCCAGATGAGACGCGCTGCTGTTTCGGTCACTTCCAATATCGCGGAAGGATTTGGGAGGAGGACGTTCGCCGACAGATTGCAATTGTACTATATTGCCCAAGGTTCGCTCACTGAACTCAAGAATCAGCTTCTCATATCGCGGGATTTGAAGTATTGTGACGAAAACGAATTTGCGGCGCTTGAGGTCCAAGCTGATCAAACACATCGATTGCTTCAAGGTTTCCTAACAAAGACCAAGATGCTTTCTCATATCTCTTAACTCCTACCTCTTAACTCTCTCCCATGGAATACCTCATCCACCTCGCCATACTGATATCGATCTACGCCATCTTGGGCCTATCGCTCAATCTGGTGGTCGGCTACACGGGCCTCCTGTCGGTGACGCAGGCGGCATTCTATGGCATGGGGGCGTATACGACGGCGATACTGCTCACGTCGTTCGGCTGGAACTTCTTCCTGTCGGTCATCGCGGGCATGGCCATCACGGGGGTACTATCCTTGGCGATCGGCTTTGTGCTGTCGAGATTCAAGGACGACTACTACGCCCTCGGCTCATTCGGCTTCAATATCATCATCTATAGCATCTTCCTGAACTGGCAGGACCTCACTCGCGGCCCGCTCGGCATCCCAGGTATCTCCCGGCCGTCGTTGTTCGGCTTCACATTCACGGAGAACTGGTCTTTCCTGATCCTGTCTATCGTCATGCTGGCGCTCGTGTACGGCGTATGCCATTGGATCACTCATTCGTCGTTCGGCCGCGTGCTCAAGGCTATCCGCGAAGACGAGGAAGCCATCGGCGTCTTCGGCTACCGGACGCTCTGGTACAAGCTGGCGGTATTCGTGGCGGGAGCGATGCTCGCGGCCGTAGCTGGGTCGCTCTTCGCCTCGTACATCACCTTCATAGACCCGTCGTCGTTCGCCCTCATGGAGTCGATCTTCATCCTGGCTATCATCATCCTCGGCGGCCTGGCCTCCAATAAGGGCGCTGTCATCGGCGCGGTCTGCCTCATCCTCCTTCCCGAGATCCTCCGCTTCGTCGGCTTCCCGGACGACGTCGCCGCCCAGATGCGCCAGGTAGTCTACGGCGCCCTCCTCATCCTGCTCATGATCTTCAGGCCACAAGGGCTGGTGGGGGAGTACAGGCTATAACTATAGTTGACAATCAGTAATGACGGATTTATACTATCTGACGGTGTTTGGGGAGTTCGCTCCCTCACGGCCACATAAGCTGTAACCAAACACCTACAAAGAACCCGCCTCGGCGGATTTTTTGTTTATAGCGATTCAGGGTCCCTACTGTACAAGAGCCTTTTGTTCGTTGAATATGGATCGTATTTCCAATAAGGGATGACGCTCCAGAAAAAGATGTCGGATGCTTCTATCTGTTTCAAGATCACTTTGACGCGGACATCATCGGTGACGGCTATGAATTCGAAATATGAGACTGCCTTGAGGATGTCCTCGGTGCGATTGTGCAGGCGGATTCTCTCAAATTGATTTCTCTCATATATACCCTGTATGGTTCTTGAAAGCCCCAAGATCTTGGGTACGAGCGGCAGCAGCTTGAATCTGGTGTATTGGTCCGCATGGCTTCTCGGATGTCCGCGGTTTTTGAATCTGAGGTGTTCCCATCCATTGCTATTGAATGAGATGCTTCTCTGGAAATAGGCGCAATACTTCTTATCGAGCGATCGATAAAATGCTTCGGCTTGTCCGCGAGACAATTCGAAATCTGACTCGTTGTTGAAGTCATATTTACTCACTCTTTCTATTCGCGAGCTCATTCAGGAAGGCGAGACTTAGTCTTTACTCGCACGTGAGGGGTTGTTTCAGCTTATATTTTTGATGCTCACCCAGGCCCACCCGGGATCACATGGACTAGCGCACAACCTACGCTACTTGTCCTACGCACCCGACGCACGATCGCATCTGCAGGATGCTCCTGCGCGCCATGTTATGGGTGTGGGGCGATTCAGTTTACTTGCGCCCGCCTTTTGAACAATACTTGTAATGACCTCCCGATTACGCTACTCGGCCCTCATGCCTTTCGTCGTATGCCATGACTCCTTGTTCGAAGAGATGATTCGGCCACTTCCTGAACGAACCAACGAAATATATCTAAGTATTATGAAGTTTTTCGCAATGTCTTGTGTCCTGCCATTTTCCGACATTCTGATGCGCTAATTATAATTCCCATTGAGATCAAAAGTCAATCTGGACGTCAGATTAAATTTATTCTCGAACTGTGAATTGACTAAAACTTCCTGTCTAGTACCATGAAGTCATGAACAAGAAAACTATCTGGATCGCGATCGTGATCATCGTAGCCATTATCATCATCGTGTGGGCTCTGGGTTCGTCGCAGAAGAGCGCGGATTCTTCAGGCCAAGCAATAAAGATAGGCGCCGACCTATCGCTTTCTGGAATCGCTTCGCAGGACGGCGAGAGCATCAAGAACGGCCTCGAGCTCGCGCGTACGGACCTCAAAGCCAAAGGCGTGAATGTCGATATCGTCTATCAGGATGACAAGACGGAGCCGAAGGATACAGTGAGCGCTATTCAGGCTCTCAACGCCGAAGGTGTCCAGGCTATCATCGGGCCGACATGGAGCTATCTCGCCGAGGCAGGAGTGCTTGTCGCGACACAGTTAAAGATTGTCACTGTGATGCCTGCCAACACATCGGAGTATGTCAGCGCTCATACCCCTTATGGATTCTTCACCACGGCGAAGGTCGCCAATATCGTAGATCCGCTTGCCGCATGGCTCTCCAAGTCAGGCAAGAAGAATATTGCACTTATCAGGAATCAGGGTCTCTGGTATGAGGTCATCCAGAAGGCTGTCGAAGCTGCTGCCGAGAAGGCTGGAGTGAAGATTTCTTATGAAGAGAATATCCCGTTCGGCGCTGCCCAGAGCGGCCTCTCGACCATTATGACCAAGGTTAAAGCTGCCAAGCCCGACCTCATATTCACAGAGATAGATGAAGATGAGGCTATCACTGCATTCTTCAACAAGACCAACCAGCTCGGCATCAATGCCGATATCATGTCAGTCACGACGGCGCTTGGCAGGATCATGGCCTCGGGCAATATCCATTTGAACACAGGCTCCTCTCTCTATCTCATCGCACCCACGACTTCCTCTGCCTTCGATGTAAAATATCGTGCAGCTTACGGTACTGGCACAAAGCCGTATGCCGATCGTGCGTATGATTCGCTTATGCTGCTCGTCGATGCGATACAGAAGCATGGCGACATGCCCTTGAATGAATATCTCGCGACTAGGACCGATTACAAAGGTTTCCTGGGTGAGTACAGGTTCGATGCCAATCATGACATATCTGATGCGGCATGGGTCATCACTAAGCTCCAATAACAGTGCCCCTCCTCTCCACCCACAATCTCTCGAAGCATTTCGACGGCGTCTATGCGGTCGACAAGCTGTCGATCTCATTCGAGCCGGGCAGGATCACGGGGATCATCGGCCCGAACGGCTCGGGCAAGTCCACGCTCATCAACACCCTGACCGGCCTCCTGCCTATGGATGGCGGGGAAGTGGTCATTGCGGGCGCGGAGCGGCTGACTCGCATCCGCTCGTATGAGGCTCCCTCGATTGGCATGACGCGCACATTCCAGGACGTCAGGCTCTTCGAGCAGATGCCCGTCATCGATAATATCCTGGTGACGCTGACCACACGCAGCATCTGGGCTGCGCTCTTCGAGCGGCACTCGCGCCTGCACCTCGAGCTCGCCGAACAGGCTCTGCGCAAGGTCGGCCTCTGGGACAAGCGCGACGAGCTCGCCGCCAATCTCTCGTACGGCCAGCGCAAGCTCCTCGAGATCGCCCGCATGCTCGCTATGATGCATTCGGGGGCGGGAGACGTGAGCGTCATATTCTTCGATGAGCCGTATGCCGGCCTCTTCCCAGAGATGCTCCGGGTAGTCGAGAATGTCATGCGCGAGCTCCGCGACCAGGGCAAGGCCGTTGTCCTCGTCGAGCACAACATGGACCTCATCCGCTCGCTCTCCGACTATCTGTATGTCCTCGATGCCGGCCATCTTCTGGCCGAAGGCACGCCCGACGAAGTCCTGGCTCGTCGTGAAGTCATAGAAGCGTATCTGGGGGAGTAGTTGACACGCATGCTATAATTAGCAGCGTGATAGGACAATACACCACTGGAAAAGTGGCAGTTTTCATAGATGCGGAGAATATCTACTTCACCGAGAGGTCGTTGAAGTGGCGCATCTCGTATTCACGGCTCATCAAATATCTCAAAAAAGAATGTCCTGACGTGAAGTGCTATGTATACAAGGGTATCGATAAGGACATAAGGGGTTCAAGGAATATCGTCCGCATAATGGAGAACTGTGGTTACTACGTTAAGACGAAACCCATCAAAAAGATCGATATCGGCGAAGGCAGAGTGAAGTGGAAGAGCAATCTCGATATGGCGCTCGGTTTCGATCTGGTGGAGCTGGCAGATTCTTATGATACAGCGATCCTGTTCTCGGGTGACTCTGACTTCGCTCTGCCGTTGTCCAAGGCCAAAGCTTTGGGCAAAAGGGTATTGGTCGTGTCTGCGAAAGGGCACGCCTCAAAGGAACTGCTGGATCTAGCCAAATACGTACGTCTGAACAAACTAAAGGACGATATCTCGCAGAATGCCATATAAAAACCCGACGCCCCCGGGAGGGGGCGTCAGAGTGCAAAGCAGGCATAGTATAGACCTACAGGTTTTAGAAGTCAACTAAAGTTCGCTATCCACATCTGCCTTGTGTATTCCTAGGCGTCTGTTAGGCTTTTGTTACAACCAAGAACAAAAGCAATGCCCACCACCGCCCCTGTCTCCGAAAAGCTGCTCTCGCTCTCGAACGTCCACGTGCACTACGGAGGCGTGAAGGCGTTGGATGGGGCCTCGGTATGGATCGACGAGGGGGAGGTGGTGGCGCTCATGGGCCCGAATGGGGCCGGAAAGTCGACGATCCTCAAGGCCATATTCGGCCTGGCGCCAATACAGTCCGGCACGGTCGCGTGGGAGGGTCAGACATTCAAGCCTGTCTCATACGAAGTCGTGAAGCGCGGCATCTCATTCGTGCCACAGGGACGACGGGTTTTCAAGCATCTCTCCGTCTACGAGAACATCGAGATCGGCGGCTGGGATGTCCCGGCGCATGAGCGGAAGGAGCGCATCGAGAACGTCCTCGAGCTCTTCCCGGCCCTCCGCGCCAAGCTCCGTGCCCGGTCCGGCACCCTCTCCGGCGGCCAGCAGCAGATGCTCGCCATCGCCCGCGGGCTCATGATCGACCCGAAGGTATTGCTCCTCGACGAGCCGTCGCTCGGCCTGGCGCCCAAGATAGTCAAGGAAGTCTTCGCCAAGATCCGTGAGATCAACGAGCGCCGCAGGACCGCCATATTCGTCGTCGAGCACAATCTCAAGTCCCTCCTCGAGATCGCCACCCGCGCGTACGTCCTCGACAAGGGTGCTATCTACGCCGAAGGCGCGCCGCGGGATATCGTCTCGCAGGGCATCCTCGAGAAAGTGTTCCTGGCCCGATAAGTGTGCTATAATGCGGCCCTATAGTAATCTCACATACACATGGCCAACGACACCCAGTACCTCACGGAAGAGAAGTTCGCTGAGCTCCAGAAAGAGCTCGATTTCTTGAAGTCTGATCGCAGGAAGGAGGTAGCTGAGCATCTCGAATACGCCAAGAAGCTCGGCGACCTCTCCGAGAACGCCGAATACCACGCGGCTCGCGAGGAGCAGGCCGAGGTCGAGGATCGCATCACCCGCCTCGAGGCCATCCTGAAGAATTCATCCCTCATCCAGAAGGGCGTCACCGGCGGACAGATCGTCTCAGTCGGCACGACATTCCGCCTCCAGAAGGAGAATGAGAACAAGTCATATGTCTATACCATCGTCGGCTCCGAAGAGGCCGACATGTCCCAAGGCAAGGTCTCCAACCTCTCGCCGCTCGGCTCGGCCCTCCTCGGCCACAAGAAAGGCGACATTGTGAAGGTCACGACTCCGAAAGGAGTCGTCTCGTATACCATCGCCGCCATCCAATAGCGCCCATTCATGGCCTCTCTCGAAGAACTCAAACAGACACGCCTGGCCAAGCTCGATCTCCTCAAGGAGGCCGGCATGGATCCGTACCCGGCCAAGGTGCCGAGGGATCTCTGTCTGAAGGACGCCCGCGAGCAGTTCGCCGACTTCGAGAAGTCAGGCAAGCCGGTCAATCTCGCCGGCCGCATCATGGCTATCCGCGGCCAGGGCGCCATCCTCTTCTATGTGCTCGACGACGGCAAAGGCACATTCCAGGCAGTCGTGAAGAAGGACGTCCTCGATCCGAAGCTCTTTGACCTGCTGACATCCGCAGCCGATATCGGCGACATCATCTCGGTCACCGGCACCATGTTCACCACTCAGCGCGGCGAGCCGAGCATCCTCGTCTCGTCATGGGCCATGGCATCCAAGGCGCTCCTGCCTCTGCCCGAGAAGTGGCACGGCCTGGCCGACCCCGACGAGAAGCTCCGCAAGCGCTATCTCGACTTTATCATGGAGCCGGAGCTGCGCGACCTCTTCTACAAGCGCGCCCGATTCTGGGACGTCTCACGGTCGTTCTTCAAGGGGCGCGGCTTCCTCGAGGTCGAGACACCGACTCTCGAGGTCACCACTGGCGGCGCCGAGGCGCGGCCATTCACGACCCATCACAACGACTATGATATGGACGTCCATCTGCGCATCTCCATAGGCGAGCTCTGGCAGAAGAGGCTCCTCGCCGCCGGCTTCCCGAAGACGTTCGAGATCGGCAGGGCGTACAGGAATGAGGGCACCAGCCCCGAGCATGCCCAGGAATTCACCAACCTCGAGTTCTATTGGGGCTATGCCGACTATCGCGACGGCATGCAGCTGGTCACCGAGCTCTACCGCGCCCTCGCTACGGATGTCTTCGGTACGACGAAGTTCGACATCCGCGGGCATTCATTCGATCTGGCCGCTGACTGGTACACGGTGAGCTATGTCGATGAGATCCGGAAGCAGACAGGCGTCGATGTCCTCACCGCTACCGAGAAGGAGATGATGGAGCGCCTGGCCGAGCTCAAAGTCGAGTACGACGGCACCACTCGCGAGCGCCTGACCGACACTCTCTGGAAATATTGCAGGAAGAACATCGCTGGCCCGGCATTCCTGATAGACCATCCCATCTTGGTCTCACCCCTCGCCAAGGCAAACCATGACGGCGCGACCGTCCAGCGCTTCCAGGTCATCCTGGCCGGGTCGGAGATCGGCAACGGCTTCTCAGAGCTCAATGACCCGATCGACCAGCGCTCTCGCTTCGAGGAGCAGCAGAAGCTCATTGAGCGCGGCGACGATGATGCCATGATGCCCGACTGGGAGTTCGTCGAGATGCTCGAGCACGGCATGCCTCCCGCATGCGGCTTCGGCTTCGGTGACCGTCTCTTTGCCGTGCTTGTCGGCCGGCCGCTGCGCGAGACCCAGATGTTCCCCCTCATGAGGCCATTGAATGCTGCACAGCCGAATAGGAAAGAGCAGAAATATGCAGTTGTCATACTCAATACAGGTGCTCATATGGAACCATGGCAAGAACTAAATGCCGTGGCACACCTCAATGCAGCTTTTGGCGCGCGTTCGGGCCAAGAGCTCTTCTATCAGGACAAGATCATCACACAAGACGATCACAAGATCCATTTGAATATTAAGCACGCTATCATGATCAAGGTGGCTGATTCGAACGCTGCAGTCAAGAAGCTCAAAGAACAGGCAGAGAAGGCAGGATTGGAAGTGAGCGAGTTTACCCGAGAGATGATCATGACTACGAGCGACAAGAGAGTCATCGCGGAAACCAAGGCAAAGCCGTTTTCGGATATCGAGTATCTGGGATTGCTCATGTTCGGTACAAAGGAGAAAGTGGACGCTCTGACGGCTGACTTGAAGCTGTACGCTTAGGGTCATTTACCTCCGATACGAAGTACGATCTCAGGGTTTTTCGGGGGAGGAGGTCTTCGTTTTGCTTGGAAGATTTCATTGACAGGTTGTGATGTAATGAATTGTATAATATGTCAGAGAGGCCTTATTCTAGGCCATTTCATTTCGACATACTCATCGGAATGTGTACATGAAAATTTCTGGGACGTATCCCCGCACGTCCCCAGGTACTGTTAGAATATGGCCATGTCCCTGTCTTCCAAATATGGGGTGAGGGAACTCACGAGGAATTTTCCAAATGCCAGACGCTGTCTCGAATTCATCTTCAATCTGCATCATTCTCGCAGATGCGGTTGCGGTGGAGTGATATCGCTCCGGAAAGGCCGGAAAGTCTTCCGCTGCGGCAGATGCCATATCGAGATATCTCCACTGAAGAACACGATATTTGAGAAATCATCGACACCGCTCGTACTCTGG
>Ga0265331_10000727_pt1 | contig 27833 bp, 24 predicted proteins | sample 41923metaG_FD_202088 | JGI IMG/M metagenome (GOLD analysis project Ga0265331, IMG submission 202088) | Rhizosphere microbial communities from Carex aquatilis grown in University of Washington, Seatle, WA, United States - 4-19-23 metaG | ecosystem: Host-associated > Plants > Roots > Rhizosphere... | reverse complement strand
GAGCTTCGCAATGCCATCGTGGTGGCGGAGCCCGAGCCGCAGATCGAAGCTCTCCCCTACTACGCGCCGAACCCGGTGTTCCTGGTGCGCGAGCGCAGGTACCTGGTCCGCGTGAACTTCACCACCCTCAGCCAGCGCCGCATCACGCTCGACGAGATGGATGCGCTGGCGTCGGGCCTCGGCCGGCAGACCGGTCGCCCGGTGGTCTTCGCCTTCGGCTATCCGCTCGCAGCGGGCGGTCCCTTCGAGCACACCACCGCGGTGGGGCAAGTGTTCTCCTACTCGCCCGAGTCCTTGCGGAGGTTCGCCGCGCACACCACCGCCCTCCGGATCTTTCGCGGCGAGCTCGGCGACGAGAACTTCTACGTCTATCGCACCAACCCGGAGCGGACGCCCGACGGCCGGTGAGCGACCGCCGCCTCAGGCGGCGGCGGAGCGGGCGACGAAGCGGCGCATGAAGCGGGCTACGGCGGCGCTCACCAGCTTCCGTTCGACGTCGACGCCGATCAGGTGGAAGGAGCGCTCGAGCCACAGCGACTCGACGATGGGCGAGCCGAGGCTGGCGGCGAGCTCGAGGCCGTCAGCGAGCGGGACGGTGTGGTCGAGACGGGCGTGGGCGACGAGCGCGGGCTGGCGCACCTCGGACAGGTGGCCGCGGACCTCGGCCATGAGCTGGAGCAGGCTCTCGAGGCCGAGGAGCGGCATCACCGGGAGACAGGGGTTCTCGGCGCGCACGGCGGGGTCGGACACGTCCGAGCCCCGCAGCTTGGGGATGGCGCGCATGGGCCCGACGCGGAGCTGGCTCGGGACGTGGCCGAGCAGGCGAATGCCCCGCACCTGCGACGGTCGAAGGCGCAGCGGGACCGACAGGAGGCAGAGGGCGGCGATGCGCTCGGGGTGGCGGAGGGCCAGCTTCAGCGCCAGGAGGCCCCCCATCGAGAATCCCACCACCCCGAGGGGTCCGGTCACCCGCGCGGCCAGGGATTCGAACGCGGCCTCGGCGGAGGCCAGCCAGTCGGGCCACCGGGTGGCCTCCATGGCGGCCGCGTCGAGGCCGTGACCCGCGAGCAGCGGCACCTCCGTGGCGAACCCGGCCGCCGCCAGCTCACCGGCGACCGGGGTGACCTCGAAGGGGCTACCGGTGAAGCCGTGCAGGCAGAGGACGCCGCCGGTCAGCGGGCGGCTTTCGGAGACGCCGAGATCGCGCGGCCGGCCCGCAGCACGCGGAGGCGCCCGCGGCTCACGGGGTGACGGCGCACGAGACGATCGCGTTGGTGGTGGCCGTGGCCATCGGAGGGGGCCCGCACGCCTGGTCGTAGCAGATGGTCAGGATCTGCGAGTTCGGGCAGTGCCCCGCGTCCTGGTCCAGCTTCCAGCAGGTCCCACCCGCCGACGCGGTCGTCCCGTTGTTGCAGTACGGCAGCTGCGCGTCCGTGAACAGCGCCGGGTTGGTCGGGTTGGTCGTGCGGAGGAGGACGTTGCAGTCGGGAGCCCCGTTCACCTGCGTGACCTTGCCCTTGATGCACTGGACGCCGAGCTTCTGGCCGATCGCCGTGGCGATCTGCTGCAAGGCCGGCTTGAAGTCGTCGGCGCAGATCGGCAGGAAGACGCCCGACATGTCGGTGGCCAGCTTCACGAGCCGCACGCCCGGGTCGGCGTAGGTGCCGTCGGCGGCCATGCACGAGTGCTGGATCTCGGGCTGCATCTCCATGCTGCCATTGGCGAGCTGGGCGGTTCGCGCGTGGACGGTGTACGGGGTGGCGGGGCCACCGATGATCGCGAGGAAGAGCTTCTCGGGCGCCTTGACCTGGTTCAGGAAGCCAACGAAGTCCGCCTCCGGCGTCAGGTGGTAGAGGGCGGGGGTGAGGTTCTCCTCGGACATGCAGTTCGTGAGGGTCATGGGCAGGCCGGCCGCCGTGTGGGGCAAGGGCTGGTCACACTTGTGGCCGAACTCGTTGCACCGGTAGGACCAGAGGCCGCCGAGGGGCGGCTGGTCGTTCACGGAGGAGACGGAGGTGTTGAAGAGCTGGGAGTCGGCGGGGACCGAGCAGTCGTCCTCGTTGGTGAGCATGATGATCCCGAGGAAGGCGTCGTCCCGCCAGAACCCGGCGTTGGGCGCAACGTTCTGGACCGCATGGATGATCGCCTGGCGCGTGGACTCGAACTGGTGCTCGAACCCGCACCCGCCTTGTCCGAGGAGGGCGAGGCAGCTGAACACGGTCTCGATCTGACCGGTGAAGTTGTTGGCCGTGCCGTCCTGGGAGGCCTTGATGAAGGTGTCCCCCCCGTTGAGGCCACACCCGGACTTGACCTGGAAATCTCCATTGTCGTTGCCCGGGGCCCCGAGGCCGCAGCCGGGAACGTCGCCGTAGGCTCCCGCCCCGAGGGAGGACGAGATGATGGCGACGTGCAGATCCGGCAGCCCCCCCGGCAGCGTCTTCAGGACCGCCATGAAGTCCGGCAGTCGGGCCGCCATCTTCGCTTGCAACGGCATCATCGACTGGGAGTCGTCGACCATGAACAAGAGGTCGAGCTTGCGGTTCTGCGACTGCAGGACCTTGGCCTGGACGATCTGGCTCGGTGCGCCGCTGGGGTTGGCGAGCTTGCGGCTGTTACAGGCCCAGAGGGCCGGGATGGCCGCCGCGCACAGGATCCAGCGGAGATTGCGCCAGCGAAGGGGGGCGGGAAGGCGGACGCTCGGGCGGTTCATCGGGATCCTCCTCGAAAACGGGACGGACGGGGGCGTGGAAGTATAGGGATCTGGGGGTGGGGTCGCAATGGGGCGATCGCGCCGGGCCCACCTTCGAAGACACGAATGATGACAGGCATTACAGCAAGCCTTGGGCCGAGGCAATCCCGCACGGATGCAGGGTCTGCGGGGGGGCGCTCGCCAACCAAGTTGCCTACGGCCCTGAACTTAGTTGACCCGTCGTCGCCTTTCTTCGTCGTTCGCGTTGCTGGTTCTCTGTTGCTGTCGGGGCGGGCCGGCACGGCGACGGGGACGAGGACGGCGACGAGGACGGGTTGGAGTCAGTGTGTATCGAGGGAGGGGTGAATGGCGGCGCAGAGCATCTCGCCGGCCAGGAGGGGGGCGCTCGGGGCGTCGGAGAGGCGTCGGGGGCGCAGGATGCTGTTCCGGATGTTGCCGCGTTCGTCGCGGCGCGTCTCGGGCATCCCCGGATCGACGTAACTCCGGCGCGTGACGCCGCCGCGCGCCTCGAGGAAGGTCACGCGGCCGTCGGGCGCGCTGTCGACCACCAGCCCCACGTGGTCGGGCGTGTCGCAGTCGCGGCGGCGGTCGGGGAAGCGCTGGAAGAAGAGGACGTCGCCGGGCTGGATGGCGGAGGGATTCACCCGCCGATGGGCGCGTGACGAGCCGAGATACCCCCACAGGGCCGCCACCGAGCCGTCGGTTCCGAAGCGCGCCCCCTCGCCCTGCAGCGCCGCCACCACCAGGTCGGCGGCCGGCTCGCGACCGGCTATCCCCGCCCGCGGGGCCGGCGGCCGCGGGGTATGGGTGACCACCCCGCCCACGGCCTCGGCGGGCGCGCGCGCCGCCGCCTCGACCCAGGCGGGCAGGGGCGGCGCGCCGCGCGGCGTGGCGGCGCACCCCAAGAGACCCGGCAAGAGAGCTGGCAAAAGACCCGGCAACAGAGCTGGCCAGACTCCTGGAAAAAGAGCCCCCGCAACCAGCGCCATCCTCACGCGCCGCCGCAACGGCGAGAGCACACCCGATCCAGGCATGCTCACATTGTATGCCTATGCCTACATTTGTCTACTCAGTGCTGGTCCTCGGCGCCCGCACCGGAAACGCAGCCGGATGGATCCGGATGCGGTAGTACACTTGGAACATGAGGGATGTCGTCATCGTCGGCAGCGCCCGGACGCCGATCGGAGCCTTCCAGGGCGAGCTCGCCAGCCTGCCGGCGCCTCGGCTCGGTGCGGCGGCCATCCGGGCCGCGCTCGGCCGGTCCAGGGTCCCGGGCGACCAGGTGGGCGAGGTCTACATGGGCTGCGTTCTCGCGGCCGGCCAGGGGCAGGCCCCGGCGCGCCAGGCGTCCATGGCCGCCGGCATTCCGTCCTCGGTCGGGGCCGTCACCGTCAACAAGATGTGCGGCTCGGGGCTGAAGGCGGTGGTGTTCGGGGCCAACGCCATCGCCGCCGGCGAGCACGACGTCGTCGTCGCCGGGGGCATGGAGTCCATGAGCCAGGCGCCCTACCTCCTGCCCAGGGCCCGCGAAGGTTACCGGCTCGGGCACGCGCAGGTCATCGACAGCGTCATCCAGGATGGCCTCTGGGACGTGTACGGGAACGTGCACATGGGCGATTGCGCCGAGCTCTGCGCGCGCGAGCGGAACATCACCCGCGCCGATCAGGACGCCTTTGCCGCCGAGTCGTACCGGCGTGCGCTCGCCGCCCAGGCGGCCGGACACTTCTCCGCCGAGATCGAGCCCGTCGAGGTGCCCCAGCGCAAGGGCCCGCCGAAGCTGGTCGCGCTCGACGAGGAGCCAGGGCGCGGGGACGTCGCCAAGCTGTCGTCGCTGCGTCCCGCCTTCCAGAAGGACGGCACGGTCACCGCCGGTAACGCCTCGTCGATCAACGACGGCGCCGCGGCGCTGGTGCTGGCGGGCGCCGATGTCGCGCGGGCTCGCGGGTGGAGGCCGCTCGCGCGCGTGGTGGCGTCCGCGACCTTCGCACAGGCGCCCGAGTGGTTCACCACCGCGCCCACCGGGGCCATCGAGCTCGTCATGAAGCGGGCAGGCTGGAAGCTCGGCGACGTGGATCTGTGGGAGATCAACGAGGCCTTCGCCGTGGTGTCGCTGGCCAACAACCGCGCCCTCGGGCTCGATCCGGCGCGCGTCAACGTCTGGGGGGGCGCGGTGGCCCTCGGTCATCCCATCGGGGCCAGCGGCGCGCGGGTGCTGGTGACGCTGCTCTCGGCCCTGCAGGCGCGGGGCGGGCGGCGCGGGGTGGCCTCGCTGTGCATCGGCGGCGGCGAGGGCATCGCGCTCGCGGTCGAGACCCCGGGCGCGCTTTAAAGCCATGGCCATTCCGAACGGCGCGCTCGCCATCGAGCGACTCGGGATCGTGGGGGCCGGGCAGATGGGGCGGGGGATCGCCCAGCTGGCGGCCACCCACGGCATCGACGTGGTGCTGGCGGACGCGGGTCGGGATCTGGCGGAGCGCGCGCGGGGCCTGGTCGCGCAGCAGCTCGCGGGCCTGGTCGCCAAGGGCAAGCTCACGCCTGGCGCGCGCGAGGAGATCCTCGGGCGCATCCACCCGGCGGATCTCTACACCGATCTCGAGAGCATGGACTTCGTCATCGAGGCCGCCACCGAGAGCCCCGGCACCAAGCGCGAGATCTTCCGGGCCCTCGAGGTCGGCTGTCGCCCCGGGGTGATCCTGGCCAGCAACACCTCGTCGATCAGCATCACCGCCATCGCCTCGGCGGTCATGCGCCCGGGCCGGGTGATCGGGATGCACTTCATGAACCCGCCGCCGCTGATGGCGCTGGTCGAGCTGGTGCGCGGGCTCGCCACCACCGACGAGACCTACGCGACCACCCGGGCCCTGGCCGAGCGCCTGGGCAAGACCACCGTGCTGTCGCGCGACGTCCCCGGATTCATCGTCAACCGCCTGCTCATGCCCATGCTGAACGAGGCGTGCTACGCGCTCTTCGAGGGCATCGGGACGGTCGAGGATCTGGACGTGGCGGTCACGCTCGGGCTCAAGCACCCGATGGGACCGATGACTCTGATGGATCTGATCGGCCTCGACACCACGCTGTCGATCCTCGAGGTCCTGCACCACGAGCTCGGCGACCCGAAGTACCGGCCGTGCCCGCTCCTGCGCCAGTACGTGGCCGCGGGGTGGCTCGGGCGGAAGAGCGGCCGCGGGTTTCGGACCTACCCCGCCGCGGGTGCGGGCGCGGGGGAGGGCACGGCGGGGGCGGCGGCGATCCCGCCCGCGAGCAACATGGGAATCGCAAAGACATGACGCCACCCGACGCACGGCCCGGCCCGGAGGGCGCTGGCGCGCCGACGGTCGTCGTGACCGGCGTCGACGGTCCCGACGGGACGCCCGGGGCCATCCGGATCGTGACCATCGACCGCCCGTCGGCCCTGAACGCCATCGATCCGCCGACCATGGCGGCGCTGCTGGCGGCCTTCGAGGACGGCGGCCGCGCGGCCGCAGCCGACTCGGGCCCGGGCGCCGTGCGCGTGATGATCCTGACCGGGGCCGGTCCGCGGGCGTTCGCGGCGGGGGCGGACATCGCCGCGCTCGCCGGCATGTCCCCCGGCGAGGCGCAGGCCTTCTCCGAGCTCGGGCACCGGGTCGCCGCCACCATCGAGGGCCTGCCCGTCCCGGTCATCGCCGCGGTGAACGGCTTCGCGCTCGGTGGTGGGTGCGAGATGGCGCTCGCCTGTGACTTCATCTTCGCGACGGAGGCCGCCCGCTTCGGGCTGCCCGAGGTCAAGCTCGGGGCCATCCCGGGCTTTGGTGGCACGCAGCGCCTGCCGCGGCGAATCGGCGCGGCGCGCGCGCGCGAGTGGCTCTACACCGGCGCGCTGGTCGGCGCCGAGGAGGCCGCGCGCGTGGGGCTCGTGAACCGCGTCTTCCCGGGGATCGACGCGCTCATGGCCGGGACGCGGCAGGTGGCCGCGCAGATCGCCGCCCAGCCGCCGCTGGCGGTCGCCCAGGCCAAGCGCGCCGCGCGCCGCGGGCTCGAGCTGACCCTGCCCGACGCCTGTCGGCTCGAGAGCGCGCTCTTCGCCGAGCTCTTCGCCAGCGACGATCTGCGCCGCGGCATGCAGGCTTTCATCGAAGCGGGACAAGCCCGTCGCAAGGGACAAGACCTGAAAGAGACCTGAAAGGAACCATGGACTTCGAGCTGACCAGCGAGCAACGCATGATCCGCGACACCGCCCGGGACTTCGCCCTGCGCGAGATCTTGCCCCAGGCCGCCGCCATCGATCGCGAGCACCGCTTCCCCAAGGAGATCGTCGACAAGCTGGGAGCGCTCGGCCTGATGGGCGTCACCGTGCCCGCCGCCTGGGAGGGCGCTGGGATGGACACGGTGTCCTATGCGCTGGCGGTCGAGGAGATCTCGCGCGGCTGTGCCTCGACCGGGGTCATCATGTCGGTCAACAACTCCCTCGGCTGCGTCCCCATCGCGACCTACGGCACCGAGGCCCAGAAGCGGGCGTGGCTGCCGGCGCTGGCCACCGGGCGCAAGCTCGCCTGCTTCGCGCTGTCGGAGCCGGAGGCCGGATCGGACGCGCGCGCGCTGCGCACGTCGGCGACGCGCAAGGGCGATCGTTTCGTGCTGTCGGGGACCAAGAACTTCATCACCAACGGACCGCACGCCGACCTCATGATCCTCTTCGCTTCGACCGAGCCGTCGGCGGGCGCCCGGGGCATCACCGCCTTCCTGGTCGACATGAAGTCGCCGGGGGTCGAGGTCGGCAAGCCGGACCAGAAGCTCGGCATCCGCGGCGCCGCCTGCGCGCAGATCTTCCTCACCGAGTGCGAGGTGCCCGCCGAGAGCGTCCTCGGGGCGGTGAACGGGGGCTACAAGATCGCCCTCGCGGCCCTCGACGGCGGGCGCATCGGCATCGCGGCGCAGGCGGTGGGCATCGCCCGGGCCGCCTTCGAGGAGGCCACGCGCTACGCGCTCGAGCGCAAGACCTTCGGCCACCCCATCGCCGAGCACCAGATCATCCAGTTCAAGCTGGCCGACATGTCCACCGAGATCGACGCCGCGCGCGGGCTCCTGTGGCGGGCCGCCGCCAAGAAGGACGGGGGAGGGCGCATCACCACCGAGGCGGCCATGGCCAAGCTCCTCGCCTCCGAGGTGGCGAACCGCGTCGCCAAGGAGGCGGTGCAGATCTTCGGCGGGTACGGCTACCTCTCGGACTTTCCGGTCGAGCGACACTACCGGGACGCCAAGATCACCGAGATCTACGAGGGGACGAGCGAGATTCAGAGGCTGGTCATCGCGCGCAATTTGATCGAGGCCTGATCCGCGACGGGATGCAGTATGCTGGCGGCCGCCATCGATTCCCCACCGAGGAGGCCATACCCATGACGCGTACCACGAAGTGTACGATGATGTGTACGACGACGCGTACGACGACACGCACGACGTTCGGATTCCTTGCCGTCCTTCTGTCCGCCACCGCGACCTTGGCGGCCACGGGCCTCGGGTGCGCGAGCGGCGACACGCAGGCCGGGGAGCAGCGGGTGCGGGTGGTGCGCTCCGCCGAGCCCACATCGGAGGCGGGGGGCATCGCCCCGGACAAGCAGGCGGAGATCCAGCTCCTCTTGCAGCAGCGGGAGCCTTCGACCACCAAGTGCTACAGCGACGTCCTCAACGACAAGCACGACCGGGCCTTCAAAGGCACCGTGGCGGTGATTATTTCCCTCGAGCCATCGGGGCAGGCGTCCGATGTCAAGATCGTGAATTCGACCCTGAACAGCCCCGAGGTCAATGAGTGTCTCATCGAGAAGCTCAAGGGCTTCGAGTACCCTCAGATCGAGCACTCGGGATCGATGCAGTACGTCTATCAGTTTCAGCCCGCCTACTAGCTCGACGAGCTGCGCTTGTTTGACGAGCTGCGCATTGCGCCCGGCACTTACTCCTGCTTCGCCTAGCCACAGCGAGATTGGCCCTCGACCCCTCCTTTGACGCGCCGCCGCTCCTCGAAGAGCTTCGGCGCGGGTCTTGCTCTGTCCCCCGTGTCGTCGTGTCTTTGGAGGTCTTCGAGGTCGGTCGGAGCTACCACCACCCGTGCCGGAGGTCGGATCGCGCATGAAACCCAGGTTCTCGGTTCCCGCTCTGTGTCTGGTGATCGGGGGTGGGGCCACGGCCGGCATCGGGTGCGGAACGGATGGATCCGTGCACAACGCATCGGCGATGAACCGCGCCCCGCGGGCGCGCGGGGCCGATGCGGACGCGCCATCACACGCCGGCCCGCGGGTCGCCGAGATGGGCCTCGAGAACGAGGTTGGGGTCTACGAGAGCGCTGACGTGGAGGCCGCGCTCGCCGAGCGCATGGACGAGGTGCGGGGGTGCTACCGGCGGGCCGGGCGCGCCCAGCGCTACGCGGGAGGAACCGTCACGTTACGTTTCGCGGTGCAGGGTGACGGCACCACGGAGGACGTGCTGGTGATCGGCAGCGACCTCGGCAACTACGAGGTCGAGCGGTGTCTGGTGGGAGTGGGGCGAACCGTCAAGTTCCCGGCCCCGAGCGGCAACAAGGCCACCACCTTCGAGTACCCGGTGGAGTTCCGATCCACCCACGAGCTGCAGGTGCTGGATCTCGACGAGAGCATCAAGATCGAGCACGACATGGCGGTGTCGATGCACCTGCTGGCGGGATGCGGCCCGGTGTCCGAGACGGGGGCCTCCGCCATCTTCTACGTCGAGCCGAGCGGGGCGATCGGCTCGGTGGGTCTGGCCACCAGTTCCCCGGTCAACGAGGAGGCGGCCGCCTGCACGGTGCGCGAGATGCGGCGTTGGCGGATGTCCGCCACGTTGCCAGGGCGCATGCTGCGCTATCACGCCAGCCTGCCGGCCATGATCGCCTCGGCGGAGACGCGGCGGGCAGCGCCCCTGACGGTCGCCAGCCGCCGCCGGCGCCGGTAGCCGCCGCAGCGCCGGCAGGCGGGGCAGCGGGGCCTCAGAAGCTGGTCGCCGGTCCGTCGGCGCGCGGCGCCATTTCTCTCGACGGGTCGGCGGAAATGCCCGATAAGTGGGGCATGGCGCAACATTGGTTCGCGACGAAGTCGGTGGAGCAACTGAAGGGCGACGCCAACGATTCGTCGCAGCTGCGCCGGACCCTGGGGGTGGCGGACCTGATCATGCTGGGGGTGGGGGCGATCATCGGGGCGGGCCTGTTCGTGCGAACGGCGGCCGCCGCCGCCAACAATGCGGGCCCGTCGGTCACGCTCGGGTTCGTGGTGGCGGCGGTGGGCTGCGCCTTCGCCGGACTTTGCTATGCCGAGTTTGCCTCGATGATCCCCATGGCCGGCAGCGCCTACACCTACTCGTACGCCACCATGGGGGAGCTCGCGGCCTGGATCATCGGGTGGGATCTGGTGCTCGAGTACGCCATCGGGGCGGCCACCGTGGGGATCGCCTGGAGCGAGTACCTGAACAAGCTGCTCGAGTACGTGGGCTTTCAGATCCCGTACGCCTGGTGCCACTCGCCCTTCGAGGCCCTGCACGACGCCGCCGGGCAGGTGACGGCGCACGGGATCATGAACGTCCCGGCGCTCTTCATCATCTGCGTGCTCAGCCTGCTGCTCATCCGGGGGACCCGCGAGTCGGCCTTCGTCAACTCGCTCATCGTGGTGGGCAAGGTCTCGATCGTGATCCTGTTCATCGTCTTCGGCTGGGGGTTCATCAACCCGGTGAACCACGTGCCGTACATCCCGCCGACGGGGACCTTCGTCGATTCCCAGGGGGTGGCCCACGCCTACGGCGGGCTGATGGGGATCCTCGGCGCCGGCGGGGTGGTGTTCTTCGCCTTCATCGGCTTCGACGCGGTCTCGACCGCCGCGCAGGAGGCCAAGAACCCCAAGCGCGACATGCCGATCGGGATCCTGGGCTCGCTGGTGCTGTGCACGGTGCTCTACATCCTGTTTGCCCACGTGCTGACCGGGGTGGCCTCGGTGCAGGACTTCCGCACCCAGGGCAAGGAGGCCTCGGTGGCCTACGCCATCACCCGCTACATGACCGGCTACGGGTGGCTGGCCAAGCTGGTGACGGTGGCGATCCTGGCCGGGTTCTCCTCGGTGATCCTGGTGATGCTGCTCGGCCAGTCGCGGGTCTTCTACACCATGAGCACCGACGGGCTTGTGCCCAGGGTCTTCTCGGCCGTGCACCCGCGCTTCCGCACGCCGTACAAGTCGAACCTGGTCTTCCTGGTGTTCGTGGGGGCGTTCGCGGCCTTCGTGCCCGGGGACATCGTGGGGGACATGACCAGCATCGGCACCCTGTTCGCGTTCATCCTGGTGTGCGCCGGGGTGTGGATCCTGCGGCGCAAGCACCCGGACATGCACCGCGAGTTCCGCACCCCGCTGGTCCCGCTGGTCCCGATCCTCGGGATCGTGGTGTGCGGCGCGATGATCGTCGGGCTCGGGTGGACCAACTGGCTGCGCCTCGGGGTGTGGCTGGCGATAGGTCTTTGCATCTACGCGGGCTACGGCCACCGCCACTCGAAGCTGGCGAAGAGCATGCGCCAGTCGCCCCCTCCGTGACCAAAAGAGAGTGGGACCTCTCCCTGACCCTTCTCCCCGCTTCGCGGGGCGAGGGGACAGGAGGGGAGGGGTTCGTCCTTGGCTCGTCGTTGAGTTGCTTCGCTGAGGCTCCGCCCCTCGCCCCGCCTTTCTTATCCCCTCGGCCCGCGGAGCGGGGAGAGGGTCAGGGGCACCACTTCACTCCGGGGCGGCAGCCCCCCGAGGAGTTTCCCGGCGGGCCGCGCGGAGGAGGACGATCGCCGTGTAGACGACGACCACCACCACCATCCACTGCACCGCATGGAGCGGCAGCGACCGGACCAGGTAGGCGGCGATCAGGACCGCCGGGACGCCGCCGAGGGTCAGGCCCAGCGCCGCCCGCCGATCGTAGCGCCCGCTGCGGATGAAGCGAAAGCTGGCGGCCGGCATCAGGAAGGCGCACGAGCCCATCATGATCGGGAAGGCGGTCTTGGGGTTCATGCCGAGCAGGCTGACCATGATCATGCAGGGCGCGAAGAGCCCGATCCCGAGGGTCATGAGCGCCCCGAGGACGAGGTTGGCGAAGAAGCCTATCGCCAGCAGGGGCCCGTCGATCCCGAGCGCCGTTCCTCCACCCGGCATCCCCCCCGCCTGGCGGGCCACGATGATGGCGGCGGCCACCAGCAGCAAGATGCCCATACCAATCTGGATGCGTCGGCGCGACCAGCCGGCCACCACCCCGGCGCCGAGGTAGGCCCCGAGGACCGAGGCGGCGATCAGGGCCACGAGGGTGCGCATCTCGACCTGGATGAGGGCGATCGAGATCAGCGCCTCGGCCAGGGTCGGCAGCGCGTGACCGACGTTGAGCGTGCCGGGGATGTCCCGGTCGTCGACCACCCGCCCGAGCTTGAACAGCGAGGTGGTGGTGGCGAACGAGCCGACCCCGAGCTGGTCGAAGAAGTTGGTCACGAAGCCGAGGCCCATGTGCAGGGGGCGGGGCGCTGGCGGTGGCGCGCCCGGGCTCGTGCCTCCCGCGTCCGATGGGGCCGACGCGCCCCCGGCCGCGCCGGCCCGCGCCCGCTCGCGGGCCCGCGCCCGCTCGACCACCGCCCAGTAGACCACGAAGACCACGAACAGGAGCCCGAGCAGGACGAACAGCACGGTTTTGGCCGACACCCCAGCACTCTATCGCGCCTTCGGCGCTCGCGGGAAGGGGAGGACCCCTCCCCGCGGGCCCCTCCCACGGACGACGAGAAGCGGTCCCGGATGTGCTTTGCTGGTGCCGTCTCCGGTTGGCAAAGCCAACCTCCGATGCACCGCATGGAGGGCGTGGACGTGGGGCGTGAGCCAACCCGAGGCTGAGCCCCAACCCCTTCTCATCCCCTCTCCCCGCGAAGCGGGGAGAGGGTCGGGGAGAGGGGTCCGCGCTCGAAAGGTCGAACGGCTTGGAGGGTTTGCCCCACGCCGCTCGACGTCCGTCATGATCGTGGTTGTCGAGGCCAACCCTCAGTTCGTGCCGCGGCCCACGGCGGAGCACCCGACGGGTCGCCTTGACCCCCGACGCCAAACCAGGCAGCGTCGGGATCTTGCTGCGTCACAAGCTGTTTCTGCGCAAGGTTTCGGGGTCCGAGGGCCTGGCCGGCGGGCCGGTCTGGCCCACCCTCAAGCGGACCCTCGGGACGGTGCACCTCGTGCTCTTCGGCGTCGGGGCCATCGTGGGGGCCGGCATCTTCTCCAGCATCGGTCAGATGGCGGCGGGCGCCGACGGACAGGTGGGCGCGGGACCGTCGCTGGTGATCTCGTACCTGCTCACGGCGGTGGCCTGCGGGCTCTCGGCCCTCTGCTACTCGGAGATCTCCGCCATGGTGCCCGTGGCGGGCAGCGCCTACAGCTACGCCTACGCCGCGCTCGGCGAGATCTGGGCCTGGATCATCGGGTGGGATCTGATCATCGAGTACGCCGTGGGCAACGTCTACGTGGCCCAGAGCTGGGCGGACTACTTCCGGTCGTTTCTGCTCGGCGCGTTCGGGGTGGATTTTCCGGCCTGGATGGCGACCGATCTGCAAACCGCCGCGCACGATCCGGCGATCTCCGCCGTTGCGCCCCACCTCGGCGGGGTCACCGTCGCGTTCAACCTGCCGGCGGCGCTGATCACCGCGGCCCTCACCGTGGTGTTGGTCTGGGGCATCCGGGAGAGCGCGCGCCTGAACGCGGCGCTGGTGGTCTTCAAGCTCGGGCTGGTGGCCTTGTTCGTGGGGGTGGGCGCGGCCTTCGTCAAGCCGGCGCACTGGCATCCCTTCGCCCCGGGTGGCTGGCACGGGATCTGGACCGGGGCCTCGCTCGCGTTCTTCTCGTACATCGGCTTCGACGCCATCTCGACCGCGGCCGAGGAGACGCGCGCGCCCGAGCAGACCATCCCGCGCGCGATGCTGATCTCCCTCGGGCTGTCGGCGGCGATCTACGTGGCCGTGGCGGTCGTGATGACTGGCCTCGTGCCATCCTCGGAGCTGGGGGTCGGAGATCCGCTGTCGCGCGCGCTGCGCCTGGCGGGCCTCGAGCGGCTCAGCACCTGGATGGCCCTCGGCGCGGTGGTGGCGGTGACGGCGGTGCTGCTGGTCTTTCAGATGGGGCAGCCGCGCATCCTGCTCGCCATGGCGCGCGACGGGCTCTTGCCGCCGGCCTTCGCGCACGTCCACGGGCGGCGCCGAACGCCGGTGGTCGGGACCGTGGTCACCGGGATCTTCGTCGGGTTGGCGCCGACCTTCCTGACCGAATCCCAGGCGCTGGAGCTCACCAGCATCGGGACGCTGTTCGCCTTCATCATCGTGGCCGCCGGGGTGATCGCCTTCCGCGTCATGGAGCCGGACCGCGCCCGGCCGTTCCGCTGCCCCGGCTATCCGTTCACGCCCGTCCTCGCGATCCTGTCGTGCTTCGGGCTCATGCTCGGGCTGCCCGCCGCCAACTGGTGGCGCTTCGGGATCTGGCTGGTGCTGGGCCTCGCCATCTACGCCGCCTACGGTTATCGCCGCCGCCGGTGAATGACGCCGGCACGATCTCGTCGGTGTTGGCCACGAAGGCGCGCCAGGCGTCGCGGTGACGCGCCGGGAATTCGAAGGCCAGATCCACGTCCGAGGCGCGTGGTCACGAGCAAGCGGTCACTCCGAGGCCTTGGCCTTGCCCTTCCGCGCGTGCTTGGTCGTCTTGGCGGCCTTCTTGCTGGTGGTCTTCTTCGAATCGGCGCCGCTGGCGTCGGCCTCCCCATCGCCGTTCGCCTTGTCGTCGCCGCCTTCGGCGCTCGAGGCGGGCTCGTCGGACTCCTGCGAGTCGCCAGAGGACGCAGCCGGCTCCTTCGATTCGTTCTGCTCGGCCTTGCGGCGCCTGGCGTCTTCCTCGTCACGCTGCTTGCGCTCGGCCTCCTGAGCGTGCCGGGTCTCGGCCTGGATCTCCTTCTCGAGCTCCTTGGCGCGCTTCTCCTCGCACCCCTTCGGCTCGCAGTCTCCCGGGCAGTCGCACTTGCCTTTTCCCTTGGGCCCGCAGAAGCAGCTCCCGGTCGAGTCCCGGTAGCACCCACAGGCGTTGACCGCCGGGGCCGCGGCGGCCCTTCGCTCCCACCCGACCCGCAGGCCGCGGCCACCGCCGTCGCCGTGGTTTTGCCCCAGCGAGACTCCGAGCTGTGTCGCCACGACCATGAGCCCGATCCGCACCACCACCGCCGGTACCACCGGCAATGTCACCCTTGGCAACACGTTCCGCATGTCCCTCTCCTCGACTTGGGTTGGCCCGCGGCTCCTCACGGGGCTCGGGCTCGGGTTAGAGTGTACACGTCTCGCCGCCGGGTGGTGACCGCTCCTGTGCGGGCGCCGGGCGTGCGATATATTGCGCGGCTCGATGGATCTCTCCCGTTATCCCCTCGCCCGCATCGCCGATCAGGTCGGCACGCCATTCTACCTCTACGACGCGATGCTTTTGCGCGATCGGTTGCGCCGCCTGGCCCGGCTCACCGACGGGCCGGGCGTGTCCGGCGGCCCGGGTGGCTCCAGCCTGAAGGCCAGGTTCGCGATGAAGGCCAACTCGTCCTGGAAGGTGCTGGAGCTGGTGCGCGAGGCGGGGATGTGGATCGACGCGGTCAGCGGCAACGAGGTGCTGCGGGCGCGGCGGGCCGGGTTCGCGATGGGATCGCGGGTGCCCGTGGTGATGCTGACCGCGGACGTCTTTCGGGACAACGCCTTGACCGTGGTGCTCGAGCACGGAGTGCTGCCGAATCTCGGCTCTCCGGGAATGGTGCGCGAGCTGCAGGGGGCCGGGTATCGTGGTCCCGTCGCGGTGCGGCTCAACCCGGGCTTCGGTCACGGGCACGTGCAGTCCTGCGACACCGGGGGACCGTCGTCCAAGCACGGCATCTGGTTGCCCGATCTCGAGTCGGTGGCCGCCGAGGCCAGGGCAGCGCACTTCCCGGTCGTCGCCCTGCACGCCCACGTGGGCACGGGCCCCGAGATTCGCGAGTTCGACGCGAACATGCGCCGCCTGGTGGAGGTCTTCGCGCAGCTCGTGCCGCGGTTCCCCGACCTCGAGGCCGTCAACCTCGGGGGAGGCATTCCGCACCCCTACCGGCCCGGCGCGACCGCCTACGATCTCGACTGGTACCGGCCGGTCCTCACCGACGCGGTGGCGCGGCTGGCGGCCGCCGCTGGGCGTCCGATCCGGGTCGAGATCGAGCCCGGCCGGTACGGCGTGGCGGGGATGGCGGTGCTGGTGACGCGGGTGAAGGACCTGAAGAAGACCACCGCCAACGCCCGCGGCCCGGGGCACGAGTTCGCGATGGTGGACGCGGGGTTCGTCGACCTCGTGCGCCCCGCGATGTACGGGTCCTATCACCACATCTCGGTGGTGGGTGCTGGGGCCAGCCGCCCGCCCGAGCCCTTCGTCGTCGCGGGTCCCCTGTGCGAGAGCGGCGACGTCTTCACGCGGGACGATCGCGAGCTGCTGGTGCCGCGCCCGTTCGGGCGACCGGACGTGGGCGATCTGCTGGTGCTGCACGACGCCGGCGCGTACGGGGCCGCCATGAGCTCGAACTACGTGTCCATCGGGCGCGCGCCCCAGGTGCTGTGGGACGACGACCGGGCCACGCTGATCTCGCGGCGAGAGCAGCTCGACGACATCGTCCGCCTCGAGTGCAACGAGCCGCTGACCTGACGGAGCGTCCGCCCGCTCAAGCCACCGAGGGAAGAGCCGGCGCAGGAACGGGGGCCGGCTCGGGCTGGGCGGAGGACGACGGCGAAGTCGTCGTCGGCGCGAAATCGACCGGGGCGCCCAGGGCATAGCGGATGGCGGGCTCGATCTGGTCGATGGCGAAGCCGCGCCAGTAGACGTGCCAGTCCGCGAGCCGGACCACCCCCTCGCAGTTCTTCACGTACCAGGACGAGATGGGATTTTGCGGGCGAGCGCGCCAGAAGAAGCGCGGGTAGTCGCGGGTCATCACCGCCCACAGATCGCCGCCGATGCCTTCCCCCTGGGCCTGACGATCGACCGCGAACTTGGTCAGGTAGGTGCCGACCGGGGTGGGGGCGAGCACGGCGGCCCCGAGGTACTGATCGTCGACGTAGATCCGCTCGATGGGGCGGGCGAAGAAGTCCGGGGCGAGGGTGCGGCCGAAGGCCGACTCGATCAGCGCCGCCAGGCGCCCGCGGTCGACCGTCGAGGTGTCGCGGTGGCTCTCGATGCGCGCCCCGCGTCGGATGAGGGTCCCGGCCCCGTTGATGGTGAAGAGCTCGCGCAGGAGGTGCAGCGGGTTGACCACCGTGGCGGTCATCCGGTGTGGCGTCTGATCGAGGATGTTCTTGCTGTGGCGGAGCAGGGAGGCATGGCGTCGCGAGAGGGTGCCGCCGGCCAGCAGGAACTCATAGTCGGTGTTGAGGTTGACGGTCGAGATGGGGGGCGCGCCCTCGCGCTCGAGGCCGGCGCTGGTCGACAGGAAGACCAGCTTGCGGGTCTCCAGCCCGGTCACGAGCTCGCGCAGCAGCCCGAACCGGGCATCGAGAGACGCATCGCGGGCCGGCTCGAGCGAGAGCAGGGGGATGGTGTTCATGTGCACGGTCTCGCGCACCACCTCGACGAGGGCCGGCGAGACGGTGGGCGCGAGGGGGACGATCTGCGCGCGCACCTCGTCCTCGAGCAACCACGCGTGGACACGCGCCGCCTGGCGATCCGCGTCCTTTGGCTCGAAGAGGCCCACGACGACGACGGGGGTGAGGCCGAGCCCAGCCAGGATGCGCAGATCGAAGTGGAAGGGATCGAGCGCGGTGTTCACGATGCGCTCGCTGGCGCAGATGACCGCGAAGCTCTCCTTCTTCTGAGAGCGGAAGAGCTTCAGGTAGAGCTCGACGTCCGCCTTCTGTCCGACGCTCTCGAGGAAGCGGGCGATGATCTGCGTCTCCATCACGGACGCGCCTTCGGCGCTCGCGGGAAGGGGAGGATCGGACGCGCCTGCGGCGCTCGCGGGAAGGGGAGGACCCCTCCCCGCGGGCCCCTCCCGAGGGACGACGAGAGGCGGGCCCGGAGCTGCTTGGCGGGGGTGGTCTCCGGTGGGCAAAGCCCACCTCCGATCCTCTGGGGGAGGAGTTGGGTCATGGGGCACCCTGCTGCTGGGTGGCGGATCTGGTGCAGGCGTCGAGGAGGTGGGCGAAGGTGGCGCTGGCGGTTTCGAGCTGGGAGAGCTCGACGTATTCGTCGGCGGCGTGGGCCTGCTCGATGTGTCCGGGGCCGAAGACCACCGCGTCGATCCCGGCCTGGGCGAGGAGGGCGGCCTCGGTCCAGAAGGCCAGATCGATGGGGGCCTCGGCGACCGGGCCGAGCCAGCGGACGAAGGCGGGGAGGTCCCGGGTGTGAAACGACGGATTCGAATTGACGTGGGTCCAGGTGATGTCGTGGTCGAGCCCGGGCGGCAGGGCGTCCCGGGCCAGGCGCTCGGCTTCGGCCATGAGGGCGTCCATGTCCGCCCCGGGCGCCGGCCGCCAGGACAGGCGCAGCGTCGCCGTGGTCGGAATCACGTTGAACGCGAGCCCACCGTCGATGGCGGCGATGTTCATGCACAGCCCCTCGAACCCTCGTGGTCCCTGGTGGCGGTGGCGTCGGCCGAGCTCGTCGAGCGCCACGGCGGCCCGTGCCAGGAGGGCGATCGGTGCGGGCAGGTGGTCCGCACGGGAAGAGTGCCCCCCGTCCGAGCGCGCCGTCATCTCGGCCGCGGCGATCCCGCGGTGGCGCCAGCCGACGGCGCACCCGGTGGGCTCGCACGCGATGGCGTAGCGCAGCCCTTCGCGCAAGGAGGGCTCGCGCAGGAAGTCGCGCATGCAGGTGCCTCGGCTCTCCTCGTCTCCCGAGAACAGGACGGCGACGTTCGAGATGGGCGCGCCCGCCTCGCGGCGGGTCGCCAGGGCCTCGAGGACCGCCGCGATCGAGCCCTTGGTGTCGGCGGCCCCGAGCCCCACCAGCCGCGATCCGACCTGGCGCAAGGCGTGGGGGGCGGCGGTGTACCCGGCGTTGGCCGGAACGGTGTCGACGTGCGCATTGATGAGCAGCTCGGGCGCCCGCGCGCCAAAGCGCGCGTACACCGACGCGTGTCGGCCGACCGTGCGGGTGTGCACCTGATCGGCTCCGAGCGCTCGCAGCTCTCCACCGAGAAAGGCCACCATGGGGGCCTCGTCGCCGGCGGGATTCTGCGTGTCGAACGCCACCAGCGTCGCCAGGCGCGCCGCCAGCGACCGCTGATGCGCTGGGAGCGGCGCTTGCGCGTGCGGGATGGGCGGGGACATGGTCGCGGGCGACATGGCGGATGCTCGGTATTAACATATGGCGGATCGTGCCGTGTCGCGCCTGCCCATGATGACCTGCCTCCGGGCGCGGAATGGCATCGCAGGCCTCGCCGGCGGCCGGGCGTTGCCCGTGGCGGTCTTGGTGCTCCTCGGGCTGGGGGCCGAGGCCGGGTCCGGGAGGTCCGTGCGAGCGGCGGAGGCGTCCCCTCCCGCTCCGCCTCCCTCCCCCTCGCCGCCTCCCTCGCCCTCGCCATCGCCCTCTGCTCCCCCGTCTCTTCCCTCGCCTCTTTCTTCGTCTCTTGCATCCTCTCTCGTCCGCCCGAGCTCCCCCTCGGTGCCATCCGCCGCCGCGGACGGCCCAGACCACGGTTCGGGCCAGGCGGTGGTCAACCCGCTCGGCCGCGGGCAGCTGCTGCTCCCGAGCACGCGCGGGGCGCCGACGGCGGTGGCGCGGCGGGCAACCCGGCCCTTCGTCATCGACGGCCAGCTCGACGAGGGCGACTGGAACCTGGGACCCGCCCCAGCCTATGACGGCTTCATCCAGCAGTTTCCCGCCGAGCTGTCGCCCCCCAACGAGCGCACCACCTTTCGGGTCCTCTACGATGACCAGGCCCTTTACGTCGGGATCGACTGTGTGCAGGTCGCGACGCCCGTCTCGGCCCTGCTCACCCGCCGCGACCGGGTCGGTCCAGGCGATCGCGTGACGGTGGACATCGCCACCCGCGGGGATGGCGCACAGGCCGCACACTTCGGGGTCTCGGCCGCCGGGGTCCTCGACGATGGGACCTACTTCAACGACTCCAGCTACTCCGATACCTGGGACGAGAACTGGGAGGGCGCGGCGTCGATCGGGCCGAAGGGCTGGTCGGCCGAGCTTCGCATCCCGTTCCGCATCCTGCGGATCGAGGACGCGCGCGCGCGTGCGCCCTCGCATCGCTGGGGCTTTCAGGTCCAGCGCTACACGGGGCTTCGCAAGGAATGGGATCTCTGGGCCTTCCGTCCGCGCAGCTCGGCCGGGGTGGTGTCCACCTTCGGCGTGCTCGAGGGCATCGAGAACATCGGGACGCCGCGGCCCATCGAGCTGCGCCCCTCGGTGCTCGCCCGGGTCACCCACCGCGACCTCGAAGCGCGCAGCGCCGGCGCCCCCGCCGATGTCTGGTCGCCGTCGATCGGCCTCGATGCGCGCGCCCATCCCACCGCCGGGACCACCCTCGATCTCGCGTTCAACCCGGACTTCGGGCAGGTCGAGGCCGATCAGGTGGTCTTGAACCTGACCAACATCGAGACGGTCTACCCCGAGAAGCGGCCCTTCTTTCTCGAGGGCCTCGACATCTTCACGACCCCGCGCTCGATCCTCTACACCCGCCGCATCGGGGCCAGGCCCGCCGATCCGCGGGTCGGCCCGAGCGAGACCGTGGTCGAGTCGGCCGACCCCTCCCGCCTCTGGGCCTCCGCCAAGTGGGTGGGCGGGATCGGCAAGGGCACCAACCTCGGGATCCTCTCGTCGCTCGCGGGAGAGAACGACGTCGCGATCCGCCAGCACGATCCCACCGGCGCGTCCCCCGACGCCACCATCGAGCGTCCCGCCAGCCCGCTCACGCTCTTCAACGTGCTGCGCCTGCAGCGTCGGTTCGGCGGGCAGGTCGATCTCGGGGTGATGGCCACCGCGACCAACCACCACGAGCATGTCGCGGACTATCCCACCATCCACTTCCTCTGCCCGAGCCGGGTGGACGCGCTCGATCCCGCGATCGCGGCCAACCCCGGGCTGGCGGCCCGCTGCACCAACGACGCGTACGTCGGGGCGGTGGATGGGCTGTGGCGGTCGCCATCGGCGGACTACGCCGTCACCGCGCAGCTGGTGGGCTCGTTGCTGGCCGGCGGGCCCCCCCGGCCCTCGCGGGACGGAATCGCGACGCGCACGGGGCACCTCGGCACCGGCGGGATGCTCACCTTTGCCAAGCAGGGCGGGCGGCACTGGCTGGCCACGCTGGCACCCGCGTTCGATTCGACCGAGGTCGACACCAACGACGTCGGCTACCTCGAGCGCAAGAACCACAAGAGCCTCTACGCGGATCTGACCTACCGGACCGTCGAGCCCTGGGGGCCGACGCTCGAGACCGACACCACGCTCGCGGTGTCACACCGAGAGACCTTCGCGACGGGGGGCGCCGGCGACGGGGGTGGTGGTCGCGGTCTCCTCGGCGGCGTGCCGCTCGAGAACAACCTGCGCCTGTCCACCTACGCCATGTTCCCGAGCTTCTGGGAGGTAGCGCTCACCGGCTATCTGCGGGCCCACCACTTCGACGACCGCGAGACCGGTGACGGGACAGCGCTCGAGCGCGCGGCGATGGTGGGCGGCGAGCTGTGGGTGGGCAGCGACGGCCGACGGCCGGTCGCGCTGTCGCTCTGGGGCCAGTGGCAGCGGGTGCGGGAGCGCAATCAAGCCCAGATGAACGTGACCGTCACCTGTCGGCTGAGCGCGCGCCTCGATCTCGAGCTCGCACCCGGGTTCGGGCACGCGGCGGGAGAGCCGCGCTTCATCGCCCGGGAGGCGGGGACCTCGACCTACGACTTCGGCGAGCTCGAGGCCAACAACCTCAGCCTCACCGCGCGCTCGACCCTGGGGCTCACCCCGCGCCTCACGCTGCAGTTCTATGGACAGGCCTTCCTCGCCACCAAGCACTACACCGCGCCGAGCCGGGCCGATACCGGCGGCGTCGCGCGCGCCCGCATCGGTCTCGCCGACCTGCAACCTGTGGCGGCCCTGCCGGCGGGCACCGCCGATCCGGACGTGCAGCAGGCGGTGCTCAACGTGAACCTGGTGCTGCGCTGGGAATTTCGGCTCGGGTCGATCCTCTACCTGGTCTACGCCCGCGCCCAGACCCCGGACTGGGCCCCGGCGGTCACGGGCAGCGGCGGTGCCCAGGCGCCCACCGCGCCCGCGCTGTCGGCCACGTCCCTGCTCGGAAACCGGGGCGCGACCGACACGCTGATGCTCAAGCTCGCGTACTGGTGGGGATGACCTCGAGGGCGAGCGCGCCGGGCTCTGCGATCGCGCCGATCGCGCCGATCACATCTGGGGCGGCCACTCGGCCTTGCTGGCGCAGCTCCACTTCGAGGCCGAGGTCCCGGCGACGCACACGCAGTACCCGACCTTGAGGGCGTTGCTCGAGTCGCGGTAGGAGCTGGCGGTGGCCGACCCGCACGGCATGCAGGCCGGGGTCGTGCAGGCGGCGCCGCTCTGGACCAGCATCATGCCCGACGGATCGGTCGGATCCGCCGGACAGGCCGTCTCGGTCGCGGGCAGGCGGTAACAGGAATAGTCTCCCGGGTTGAAGGCGCAGGTCGGACAGTCCCAGACGTTCGAGTTGCACGTGCAGTTCTTGTAGCCGGTCTTGCTCGGGCCGCAGGTGTTGGCGCAGGCCATGTCGGTCCCGCTGACGCAGGCCGCCTTGTTCTTGGGCGCCGTGGTGCAGAGGGGAAACGCGCCGCTGCCACCGCCGCCAGACGTGGTCGTGCCGCTGCCGCCGCCGTTGGTCGACGCGGTGGCCCCCCCGGATGCGGCCGTCGTCGTCGCCCCGCCGGAGCCGGTTGCGGTTGCGCCGCCGGAGCCGGTTGCGGTTGCGCCGCCCGAGCCGGTCGCGGTTGCGCCGCCCGAGCCGGTCGCGGCCGCGCCGCCCGAGCCGGTCGCGCCTCCCGAGCTCGACGTCGTTGCGCCGCCCGTGCCGCCGGTCTTGCTGGGGGTTCCGCTGCTGCTGGAGCTTCCGCAACCGAGCGCCAGCGCGCCTGCGAGCGCCAGGACGCCGAGGCGGCTGCTGATTCGAGCCATGCGCCGTGCCATGCGATTCATCGAGTGATCTCCGGTGTCAAGTGGTCATCCATGCCCGCCCGAACCGCGGGCGACGGGACATGGGTTGAACTTGGCGCCCGAGACGGCTCACCGGGCGCGCGCAGCCAGGTGAGCTCCCTCGGCGGGACCCCGGGGCCGGTCCCGGCGCGGAGGCCCGCCGTCGCGTCAGACCGCGCCCGGAAACGCGCCGTCCACGGCGCGCGGCAGGAGCGCGCACAGCCCCGCCAGGATGACGAGCCCGACCACGAGCGCGAGAAGCGGGGTGCGCCAGTCGAGGGGCCGCCGCCGGCCTCCACCGTCGGCGGCGCCGCCACGAGGGAGCTCGGTTGCGGTCGGGGCGGTGAGGGGCCGAGCGAGGAGCAGGGCGCAGAGCACCCCGCACGCGAAGCCACCCCCGTGCGCCGCCAGGTCGATGCCGCGGATCTGGAGCCCGAGCACCAGGTTCAGGACCACGAAGGTCGCGGAGCGGTTGACCAGGCCTTTCAGCATCGGCTTGGGGATCGACCCGCGGTGGCGTGCCAGGTATCCGACCAGGGCGCCGAAGACGCCGAAGATCGCCCCGGAGGCCCCCGCCGACACGACGTCGGGGTGGACCACCAGCGACGCGTACGATCCGGCCAGGCCGGCCAGCAGGTAGGTCACCAGGAACCGCCCGTTGCCGAGCAACCGCTCCACCAGGAAGCCGACCTGCCACAGCCCGTACATGTTCATCGCGATGTGGATGATCCCGATGTGGATGAAGGTGTTCGTCAGCATGCGCCACCACTCTCCGCTCGTGGTGAGGGGGCCGAACTCCGCGCCCCACCGCACCAGGCTGAGCGTGGTCGGCCGCGACGGCGAGACGCCCGACAGGACCATGACCACGAAGACCGCGGCGTTGAGGCCGACCAGCATCGGGGTGACCCACACCCGGGGCGTCGCGTGGAAGAGGGCCCGCCAGAACGCCTGCGGGGAGGTGTGCGGCGCGCCGGCCGTGAAGAAATGGGCGTCGGCGTCGGGCGGGGACGAGGATGGCGACGAAGGTGGCGGCGCTTCCGGGGTGGACATCCGGAGGTTCTAGCGCGCCCGGGCTGGGGCGGTACGGGCATTGGCAGCCCTGACGCGCCGATTGCGCTGACGAGGTATCGTACCGAGGCCATGACCGGCCCCCAAGGCGTCTACGACGTTCAGCACCCCCACTTCCGAGACCTCACCATACCGACGGTGGTCCCGGTCAAGATCGCCGACGGGATGGTATGGGCCGAGGGGCCCGTTTGGTTCTCCGAGCACGACTGCCTCATCTGGAGCGACATCCCCAGCGATCGCATGTGGCGCTACTTTCCGGGGCTCGGCACCGCCGTGTTCCGGGCGCCCTCGAATTTCGCGAACGGGAACACGCGCGACTGGAACGGCAGCCTCCTCACCTGTGAGCAAGGGGGCAGGCGCGTGACGCGCACGCGCCCCGACGGGACCATCGAGGTGGTGGCGGATCGCTTCGAGGGGCACCGGCTCAACTCCCCCAACGACGTGGTGGTGGCCCCCGATCAGGGCATCTGGTTCACCGACCCGCCTTACGGGATCCTGAGCGACCACGAAGGGCACCGCGGCGATCCCGAGTACGGTGGTTGCCACGTGTTCCGCGTGGATCCCATGAGCAAGCGGGTCGAGGCCATGGCCACGGACTTCGTCAAGCCGAACGGCCTCGCCTTCTCGCCGGATGCCCGGCGCCTTTACGTCGCCGATTCGGGACGGACCCACGATCCCGCCGGCCCCCACCACGTCCGGGTGTTCTCGGTCGACGGGTTCAAGCGGCTCTCGGGCGGCGAGATCTTCGCGGAGATTGCGCCGGGCGTGCCGGACGGGCTGCGGGTGGACATCGAGGGCAACGTGTGGATCAGCGCCGGCGACGGCATCCACACCTATGCGCCCGACGGAACCCTGCTCGGCAAGGTTCACCTTCCGGCCACGGTCTCGAACCTGTGCTTCGGCGGCTCCCGGCACAACCGCCTCTTCGTCACCGCCACCGACGCCGTCTGGGCCATCGCCGTCAACATCAAAGGCGCGATGCGCTGAGCCCCTACGGCGCTCGCGGGAAGGGGAGGACCCCTCCCCGCGGGCCCCTCCCGGCGGACGACGGAGGCGGGCCCGGATCTGCTTGGCTCATGTCTTCTCCGGTTGGCAAAGCCAACCTCCGATCCACGGTCCTTGGACGATGGCGGCCTGGCCTCGGGCGTCGTGACACCGATCTTCACCAGCCGCGCAGGGCGCTGGCGGGGGGAAACGACCCCGGCGGGTCATCAGCTTCGCGACGCTGAAATCCAGGGTTGCACAGCCGTGACGAACCGAAGCTCGTTTGGGCTCCGATGATGGACGAAGACGTCGATCATCTCGCGTCGGAGGGAGAACCTCGAGCGCGCCAGGGGCGTCTCCGGTTCGTCGACTCGCGGTCCCGCTTCACGCTTCGTCAGCGTCGGCCTCTTCCAAGGGCCCCTGCGCCGACGCCGGATTGGATCGAGGTGCGACGCGATCCGGGGCGCGATGGAGGTAGGCTGCGAGCTCCAGGAGCGCACGAAGCTCCTGCAGCCGGCGGGCGACGGCCACCTCGAACGGCAGCTCCCTGGCTGCGGGCCCCTCGTGCGCCAACCGCTCCGCCGCCGCCGCGACGGTTTCGGGAATGTACGACGCGCGCAGCACGGCCATCCGCGCGGCCACGCCGGGGGGCGGTTCACGCGTCCGGCACTCGGGGGTCGACTGCCCACCCGGGTGGTCTGACCGGTCACGGCTCATCCGGACGCTCCAGTCTTTCGAGATCCGCCAGATCTTGCGACCTCGCGGCGATGCGCTTCATGCGCAGCAAGGTGTCGCGAGACACCACGGACAAGGAGCCTTCCGGCAGCATGACGTCGATGCGGTCGTCGAGGAGCCCTGCCAGAGACGAACGTGCGAGGAGCAGGTCGAGCAAGAGGTGTTGCCCCTCCAAAACCTTGCTCACACGCTGAACGTGACGCTCGCGCTCGGTTCCCTCGTCGAACACCATGGGGAGCGCGGCGAAGGCGTAGCCAAGGGGGCGAACGGCGTCCAGGGCCCGGGTGAGATCCTCGGGCCCGATCAGCACGTCGATGTCCTTCGTCGAGCGCGTCGCTCCGTGGATGGTGACGGCCACCCCGCCGCAGACCGCGTACGGGATTCCGGCGCGGGTGAGGGCCGCCGCGATTGCATGCAGCTCGTCGACCAGATTCACTCGACAACGCTAACATGTCGTCTTCGACCCGCCGTCATACGACTCGGAGGGACGGCAAGACCCTGCACCACGCCACGCGCGCGCTACCGTCCGGTGAGCGTGAACAAGCTCACGTCCGGGCGGGCGTACGCGCGGAAGGGGAGATCGACGGAGCCGAGACCGCGAGAGACGAACAGGCTCACGTCGCCGAGCTGGTAAAGGCCCGCAGGCCAGCGGCGGCCATGCTCGCCATGGACGACGACGGGGCCGGACGGCAGCGCAATCTGGCCGCCGTGGGTGTGACCGCACAGCAGCAGGGCCAGCCCGCGGCCTTGCAGTATCGGTACGCCCTCCGGTGAGTGCGACAGCCCGATGCGCAGCCCGGCGCCCTCGGCACCCCGCAGGGCCCGCTCCGCGTCCGGCTTTCCGGCCCAGGGATCGTCGAGGCCCACGAAGGCGACGTCCTCGAACGGGGCCGGGAGCACCAGCGCCTCGTTGATCAGCACCGTCGCCCCGGCCGCGCGCAGGGCGGCCTCGATGCGATGGTGGTGGGTCCATAGATCGTGGTTGCCGAGGATCGCGATCTTGGTGCGCGCCGGCACCGCCGCCACGCGTGCCTCGAGCTCGCGCGCCATCTCCGGGGTCGCCTCCATGTAGACGTAGTCGCCGCCCAGCACCAGCACGTCGGGGCGCAGCTCCGTCAGCAGGGCGAAGGCATTGTCGAGGAGGCCCGGCGCCGTCAGCGGTCCGATGTGCATGTCCGAAGCGAACGCCACCCGCAGCGCGCGTTCGCCGCCACCCGGGCGCGCAGGCAACAAAGCCAGGTCGTGCCGCAACAGATCCACGGCCGTGCGACCCGGAACGAGCGCCCAGGCGCGGGCGGTCCAGCCGCCTCCGTACACGGCGCGCGCGATCGACTCGCCCACGAGCCGCTTGCGTGAATAGTGACGTCCCCGCCCGGGCGACCTCGGCTTCACCAGAAGGGAAACGAACACAGCGACCCGGGACCGCGTCACGCGACGTCCATCATGTGGACCGTGAGGATAAGGGCCGAAGTCAGTCGCGGGAAGGGGAGGACCGGAGCGCGGGAAGGGGAGGACCCCTCCCCGCGGGCCCCTCCCGACGGACGACGAGACGCGTGCCCGGAACTGCTTTGCTGGTGCCATCTCCGGTTGGCAAAGCCAACCTCCGATCCACCGCATGGAGGGCGCGGACGCGGGGCATGAGCCAAACTGAGATTGAGCTCCAACCCTTCCTCATCCCCCCGCTCCGCGGAGCGGGGAGGGGGACCCCACTTCGTCCGGGGCGGAACGTTCATCGCCCGCGCACGGCCGCCGCTCGTTCAGGGGGCGCGACGCGTGCCGCGACGAAGGGCCGCGAATACAGGTAGCGGTACACGCCGTCGGCGTCCGCGATGAAGGTCGCCGAGGTCGTGCCCGAGGCGTCGACGAAGTTGTCGGCCGCCGTCGGCATCAGGTCGAGCGGGTGGTGGGATCGAGGGTCGGGACGAGGACGCTGGGCCCATCGGCCCTGGCGGTCACGTCCACCTCGCCGAGCGCGAACGGATCGTCGTAGGTGCCCGCATGGGCCGGAAAGCGATCGGGCCGTGGGCTGAGATCGGGCGGGCGCTCGGCGCCGGCAGATCCACCAGGGTCGAGATGGCGGTGACCAGGCTACCAATGAAGTCCGCGCCGTCGCCGTTTGCCAGGGTCACGAAGCAAAAACTTTCCTCCGGGAGGCAAGACAGGTT
>Ga0265331_10000726_pt1 | contig 27842 bp, 15 predicted proteins | sample 41923metaG_FD_202088 | JGI IMG/M metagenome (GOLD analysis project Ga0265331, IMG submission 202088) | Rhizosphere microbial communities from Carex aquatilis grown in University of Washington, Seatle, WA, United States - 4-19-23 metaG | ecosystem: Host-associated > Plants > Roots > Rhizosphere... | reverse complement strand
AGCAACGCACCCGATCGGGCCATCGGCCCTCCTTGGGCGCTGCTGTTTCTCCTTATCTCTCATCTCAGAAAATTCAACTACCTTCTTTTCAAGACCCTGTATTAGGTTATGCAACAGCTTCTAGACATTTGCCAGCGCTCAGTACCGCCGAATTGTCCATATACCCGGAAACGAATAATACGTGGAGATTGGGCCTGATGCTGGACAGCTTGAGAGCGAGGTCTTGCCCAGCCATTCCCGGCATTACAACATCGGTCAGCAAAAGATGAATATCGGTTTCGGAAAACCGGGCAAGATTAATTGCGTCTTCGCCATTTCGGGCAACAAGCACATTGTAACCCGCTGATTCAAGAGTTTCGAAGGCAAGATTTCGGACAATCTCATCGTCCTCCACGAGCAAGATCGTTCCACTCAAGGGACTAGTCTTAGTCGGACGCATTAAGGTGATCTCTCGGGGCGGCTTTTCCTGTGTCACTGGCAAGTCAATTTGAACAGTTGTACCTTCACTTAACTTAGTCCCAACCTCAATTGACCCTCCAGTTTGTTTCACGAATGCATATACCATTGCAAGTCCAAGTCCACTTCCTTGACCAATGCCTTTGGTCGTAAAGAATGGCTCGAAAATGTGGGGCAGCACGTGTGGAGGAATGCCCGGCCCGGTATCCCGAATCCGAATCGCAACGTATGGCGTATTAGAATTGTCGGCAGGAAACGACCGGACGGATGGTTGAGGGCATTCCATTGTGATTGTCAGAGTACCCCCATTCCCCATCGCATCTCTTGCATTGACTGCGAGATTCAATATTGCCTGTTCAAACTGCGACCGATCCAACTTGACGAAGACTCTCTGCGTGTCGAATTCCATAGCCAAATGAATATTCTCGCCTATGGTTCTGCACAGCAAATCCTTGGTGCCATTTAATACGGCAACGATATCTGTAACAACTGGTTGCAAGACCTCATTACGGCTAAATGCTAAAAGCTTCGCTGTCAATTCCCGAGCAAGTAAAGCTGCTCGCTTAATCTCCTCAGCTTTCGGCCTGAGAGGATGATTCGGATTAAGTTTATTCGTGAGAATCTGGCTGTATCCAAGGATGCCGACAAGGAGGTTATTGAAGTCGTGTGCTACTCCCCCTGCGAGTCTTCCTATTGCCTCCATCTTTTGGTTTTGGCGGAGGCGCTCGCTAATTGCTTTCTGTTCAGTCCTGTCTTCGACCACACCCTGAATTAAGAACGATCCCTTTGATTGATCCCTATAGTAGCGCAATGTCAAATGCACCAGAATTTTCGACCCGTCCCGTTTTCTCCACCTGGCTTCACAACTGAGGGGTGTTCTGGTTGCAGAACTTAGATTGAGAAATTCAACGGGTTCGCCATCTTCCCGACTTACTTCCGTTCCTACCTGCTTCGAAACTACCTCAGATGCTGAGTCGTATCCCAAAATCTCAACAAGTGCAGAATTAACCATCACAATAGTTCCATCCAGCGCTGCCCGGAAAAGTCCTACTGGCGCTTCCTCGAAGAGGGAGCGATACTCCGCCTCGGACGCCTCTATGGCCTCCCGCAATCGATTCCGCTCTGTGATATCCCGTCCGATTGAAACAATATAAGTACGATCCAGGTTTACGACTTTTAGGCTAACTTCCATAGGGAACTTAGAGCCGCTTTTCGTGACCCGGGTCGTTTCAAAGGTGTGCAATCCATTGTCGTTGAGTTGCTCTTTGTGCCACAAAATAGTGGATCCATCTAGATTTGGATTGATATCAAAAACAGATAGGAACAGGAATTCCTCTCGGGTATAGCCTAGATCCTTGTACGCCTCCTCATTGGCATCGAGGAAGCGTAATGTTTCAGGATCAATAATTAAGATTGCATCGTTCGATTGTTCCATCAATTCGCGAAATAAACTGAGTGATTTCGAAGCACTCTCGATTTGCCTGTCTCTTTCAATTAGGTCCGCAGCTTGCGATTCAAGTTTGGCATTTTTCCGTTGCAGTTCATCGGCTGATGGCAAAGTAACAGCTTTTGGAATCGATAGGAATAGGATCACGGCTGCAGATATGGAAACACTTGCGGTAAGAAGGCTCACGGCTCCAGCAAGCCAATTCAAGGAATGCCATATTGCCCAGACATCTATCAAGTGCGTAATGCCGCGAGCCAGGATAAAGATCCCAAAATGAAAGAATATTCGACGAACGGAAATGTCGCGGCGTTTTCGACTTAGCAATACCAGTATAAGTGAGATTGCCAAATACGATATAGCAATCAGGGAAACCGACAAGATATGTAACCAAACTATTCCAGGTTCCGACAGAAGAGAGAATCCGTGTCCCTTTAGTCCAATCGGGGACGAGATTTGTCGCAGAACTTCCATCTAAGCCCTCCAAGTTGGAGATTCGAATTACATTGAGCTGGCCTGCCCTGCTGACAATTGGTTATTTCTTAGCCTTGCGCCGCAATTCTCACATCTTGGAATCTCTTTTTTGGAGGGGGGAGATAGCAATGGAAAAGAGCATAAGGGGCAGTGGAAAATCACGCCCTTCTTGCACGTCGGACAATTCTCGGGAAAGGGAATTACCTCGTTCGTTTCACAGTCTTCTTTAAAATCATGTAAAAAGCAACACTCGCCCGAAGAACAGATTGCGTAAGGTGGCATGGGTGGCCTCCGCAAATGGCACTATTCGTGCCAGATATAATCCATCATCGGATGTATGTCAATGGGTGATTAATATTTCGATAGAAGATATGTCTCATCGGTGGAAAAGTGGGCGCGATGGGATTGGGGGGTGCGAGTGTCGATTCGCACAAACACATCTGGGAACTTGCACCCAGCGCCGTGATATGGCTTTGTGTGGAGCGCAACTATTGACAAGTTTCGTAAAGAGAGGGCGATGGCGCAAGGTGTGCATCTCTGTGTCGCAGCGAGATCATTTCGGGAAACAAAAAAGCGTGACGGGGGAGGAGGCCCGCCACGCTTCTCTTAGAGGGAAGAAACTTTTTCGCCTATTGCGCGATGAGGTTGTGCGATCCGCAGAACAGCGAACTGGCTATGCTTGCGCTCTGCGGGACCCACCACATGCGGCGTACCCAGCGATGGCGGCTGTCCATCATTTTTTTGCCGACAAAATCCATCAGTGCCGGACCGGCCTGAATCGCCACGTAAAGGGAAGCGTTCCCGGCGAAAGGCTTCAGCAGCGGATTCAATTCCTGCGCGCCGGTTGTCGTGATGGCGTGCCGCGTGGTCCAGGCGTCGAAGGTTGCCGCGCTATGAGAAGCGATGGCCAATCCCATCCACAGTCGTTCGTTGCGGCGCCGCTCAGCCTTCAACTCAGCTACCGACACGGTCGTGGACTTTAAGAATGCAATCGGCGCCGGGACGTTTACCGGAGCTGCGGGTTCCGGGGCGCTCGGGAGAAGTTCGGGCGGAATCGTTGCGTCCGCCGGATTCGGCGCTGTGGGCAGAGTAATCTCATTTGCCGCGGACCTCACCGAATCAAGACTAGCCGGCTGGATGAGGGCAATCTTCTCTGTAGAGAAGGCCATCTGTGCATTGACCCGCGGTTGAATCAGAAGTACGGCAAGTGCGAAGAACATTTCAATCACCTCAGTACGCTGCCGGACTTTCGCTTCCGAACATCCCTGCAACGTGAGATCAGGTTACGCGCGGGGGCTGATGGGAGCTATGGCTCCGTAGTCCTGAAAACATTGGATCGATGGTTTTGGAAGGTTGAAACGAAAGTCCTAGCCCATTTGGGTGGGGTCAAAACCTGCCTTTTCCAATGGTTCTTGCTGGATTTAGAGGGGGTAGGACGCAAACAATTCAAGGGGCTGGAGATAGTGAAGAAGGGTCACCGGGGAATTCCAGCACGAGGATTTTGCCTTCGGGACCGCGCTCCAATGTTGGAGCATAGAGTCCTATTTTCTCGCGTGTCCACCACAGACCCTGTTCGCGCTTCTCCTTCCAATCGGAAAACCAGTATTGCCAAATAACCGCGCGGACCTGCTGCGGCGGTTGCCTGGGGAATGGATTGCCCGCAAAAAGGGCAAGGACATCCGGCTCTCCTTCAAGAAGTCGCCGCTCTGTTTGGAGCACGAATGGGTTCTCCCGCCAGGCGCCGAGCGATGCGAACCAGAGATTCCAGTCAAAACGAGGCTGGTAGGGGGCATAAATTCGCGGCGGGGCTTTCAAATCCTGCGGCTTGTTGCGGAAAGGATAGGCTATCCAGGTCCTGCCCTCCCGCGAACCCTCGAATTCGATTTCAAACCGGTCGCGTGTCATCACCCCAAACAGTCCAAAATCATTGGCAAAGCGGAACGGTTGCAGCACTCGCACGGGCCCGGTAGGCAACGGTTCCGCCCCCGTAAGCATGGAAAGCAACAACACCGAGGTGGCGTAGAAAATCCAGGTTAGAAAGAAACCCTGCGCCCACAAACGAAATCCAGCCTTCCAACCGGAGGTGCGTCCTGCTTCGGTCTCAGTTATCTCTGCAGATTCGCTGCCCACGGCATCGCGCGTGCCTGTCGGCAACACGCGCGCCAGAAACTTGTCATCGAGAATAAGAATACCCAGGAGCAGGACCAGATAGTTCAAAAACGCGTAGTTGCTGGTCAGGATGATGCCGATCTGCCACGGGGTAATAATAAAAAACAATAGGATGCGCGCCCGGCGCGGCAAAAACACAGCGAAAATCAGGACGAATTCGAGGGCAAGCGTCAGCCCCGCAGTGGCCGCATGAAACCAGTGCGGCAGGTGATGCGCATACCACGCAATCCATGTTGGTAGCGGGCCATTCTGATAATACTGGTCCATGGCCGTGAAATTGCGCCATTCAGGGTCGTGTCCGATGATTTTTGCGATGCCCGATTCAAAATAGATGCGGAATAGGAGCCACACCAGCAGGAACCGGCTGGCGCGTGAAGGCGGGTCCGAGGCTCCCCAGCGCGGCCGCCATCCTGACGGCGCAAAAAACAGGCTGATAAAGCCCGCTTCGAGCAGCATGCCGTCGGATTGATAACTGGCGAACTCTCGGGCGACGCTGATAAAAGAAACAAAAGCGATCAGGCACACCACCAGCATGCCGCGCGGACAGAGGTTCAGCGCCAACACCACCGAGGCGAGCATCCCAACAATGCAAACGGCCAGCAGCGCGCGATCGCTAGCCGACCACCAAAACACGGACGGGGCAAACCAGAAGCGCCACCCTCCCAGGTTACTTGCCACCTCACCAAGATAGTCCTGTGCAGGAAGAATTCCATGCGGCCCGATAAGGCCTCGTATCTGGAATAGCAGCGAATAGAACGCGGAGAAAAAGATCAGTCCGAGGCCGCGCAGAAACACCCAGCGGGCAGCCAGATAGCCGGGCCGAGACGGGTCCGGGCCAAACAAGCGTTGGGGAAGCTCGCTGAGGTCGTAATCCACGAAGCGCCATTATACAGATGGATTCGCGCGGAGAAACGGAAGCTGGCAGGAAAAGTGGTCTTACTTCCGGGATGGTTCGGAAGACTCCGAAGGGGGCGCACTCGACTTCCCGTCTGCAACGGTTGCCGCCGCGGCCTCGCCATCCGCAAGATTCGCATAATCCGGAAATCTCTTGGGGCCGTAAAAACGAAGGCGGCACTTTCCGCAACGGTAGGGCCGGACCGGCAGGAAAAGCAAGACCCAGAATTCAAGGATGCGTCCGCGCTTGGTGCGATGCACATGCGTGCTTCCACACCGGGGACAGGTCTTTTCCGGGCTGTAGAAAAAAAATCCGTACACACGCCGCATTAGATATCGATGATACCGCGTGATTTTCCCGGAGGCAATATAACGATTACTCTATGTAGTTAAGATTAACACTCCAGTAGATCAGATCGCCGCCAGAGCCTGCATGGCATGATGGCGAATCCGCCCAAGATTTCGATTGATTACGTGCTGCCGCGGCAGAAATCGCAGCACCGCCGGCCGCCGAATTGCCAAACGGTCCAGCGCCATGTTCAGGCGTTGATCGTGTGGCGCGTAATGCAACCCTCGCGCCAGGATGTCGGCCGCATCCTGTTTACGGTCCGCGGCCACATAAACTTCCGCGAGATTCAGATAAAGCTGGGCATTCCGCCGGTTCATCCTCATGGCGGAGTGGCAGAGTTTTTCCGCCTCGGCCCATTTTTGCTCCGCCGCTGCCAACGCTACGCCCAGATAGGATATATAAAAGGGGTTGCCCGGGTCACGGTCCAAAGCAATCCGCAGGTGAGACAGCGCCTTGTGGGCATCGCCTCCGCGCAGGAATGCCAGGCCGGTCCTGAATTCCTGGAAAGATTCAACGTGATTCATGATCAACCTCCGCTGGGGGAATGGCTTCACATGGGGCCCGCCGGGTACGGAGTGCATAAGCCGGAACGGCTTGCCGCGAACCGTACAGTGGCATCGCGCGGGAACCTTAACGATAGGCTAAAACTAATGGGCAGAATAGACCACTGTACTCAGGAACAGATTTGGAACAGCCGTTCTCGCGGATGTCTTTCCCTCGCCTTGCGGTGAATACGCCTGAAGAACGAATTGCCCTGCGCGCTAACGAAGGCTATGGCTGCCTTGCCCAGTTGCGATCTGCAAACCTTGTCGCTCGATCTCCGCATTCAATACCCTGGCGCGTTCCAACGCATCCGCGATGCTGGGGCAAATGTTCCCCGCCCCGATGTGCCGCTCAAATTCGGCTTGATGCATCAGCCGCGCAGGTTGCTCACGCGCCCCGCAGAAAATCAGGCCGCGTCCCGACCCGTGTATAACGTCCGCCAGATTCTCCAAAGCCTGCAGGCCGGTCGCGTCAATCGCCGTCATATTTCGCAGGCGAAGAATAACCACCGGAGGCAGTTCCTTCAGGCGATTGATAATTTCATCGATCTTGTCCGTGGCTCCAAACAGAAATGGCCCATGGATTCGGAAGATCGCAACATAAGGAGGAATTTCCTTGTGCTGCAGAATATGCACGTGCCCCTCGCGGAGATATTCCTCGGTGACACGGGACACGGTCGTGGTCGCCGTAACTTTTCGGATGAACACCAGCGCCGCCAGTATCATTCCGGCCTCGACCGCCACCGTCAAATCCGCGAACACCGTAAGCGAAAACGTAATCAGCCAGGTGACGATTTCGAGGGGAGTAAGCTTCAGTAGCTCCGGTATTTCCCGCCATTCTCCCATGTTGTAGGAAACCACCAGCAAAATCGCCGCGAGCACCGACAGCGGAATAAATCTCGCCAGCGGCGCCGCGAAAAGAACAATCGCCAGCAGCGTCGCCGCATGAATCATTCCCGATACCGGCGTCTTCGCTCCGGACCGGATATTGGTGGCCGTGCGCGCAATCGCTCCCGTCGCCGGTAGCCCGCCAAACAAAGGCGAAAAAATGTTGGCAATGCCTTGCCCGACCAGTTCGACGTTGGGATTGTGCTTGGTGCCACTCATGCGATCGGAAACGACCGCCGACATCAGCGATTCAATCGCGCCAAGCATGGCCACAGTAATGGCCGGCGAAATCAACGGCCGCAATAAATCGAAACGGAACTGCGGAATTTTCATGCCCGGAAATCCGGAGGGAATCCCCCCAAACCGCGTTCCAATCGTCTCGACTGGCAACTTAAAGATCATCACCAGCGCAGTGCCCACAAACAGAGCGACGATGTACCCCGGCACGCGCTTCACAAATCGCATGAACACCAGAATCAGTGCCAGCGCAAGAACGCCGAGCCCCGTCTCCAATGGCGAAAGCGTTCGGAAGTTCCTGGCCAGAACTTCCATTCGCCCCAGGAATTCGCCTGGAACCTTGTCGACCTTCAGCCCGAAGAAATCCTTGATCTGCGTGCTGGCGATAATAACGGCAATACCGTTGGTAAACCCCACGACGACAGGGCGCGGAATAAACTTCACCGCCGAGCCCAATCCAGTCGCGCCCAGAATCACCAGCATCACGCCGGCCATCAGCGTGCACATGAACAGGCCGTCTAGGCCGTACTTCGTCACGATCCCGTAAACCACCACGACGAAAGCCCCGGTGGGCCCGCCGATTTGCGTATTCGATCCTCCTAACGCGGAAATCAGAAATCCGGCAACGATGGCGCAATACAGTCCCGATTGCGGCGTCACGCCCGAGGCAATCGCAAACGCCATCGCCAGCGGCAGAGCCACCAGCCCGACGGTCACTCCCGCCACGCCATCGGAGGCAAACTTCTGCCAGCTATAATCCCCTAAACTTGATACCGATCTCGGAAGCCAGTCTTGCATTTATAATCCTTGTGTAATCTGTGCGAATAAAGGCATCTTTTTCAGTCGATGCGACCTTAAATAAATTATAGCTCTAACAAGGCTGGGCCGCTGCTCAAAGGCGTTCCGGTTTCTCCGACGAGTACTATTTCGTCTGAAGTTGTGTCTAAACCAAAATGCTCGATGAGTGCGAACGATTGCCTTAGTTTCAGAAACGCTTCGGACACGATCGGTTCACCGAAATAAAATTTGTCTTGACACTGTTCAACTATCGTTGTAGTTACCACTTACCTGGAGTTTCTATGAAACCGCAGAAAGTGAAAGCGCTTTTACTTTTTCTAGCATTTGCCGTCATCGCTTGCTCTGTTTCGCTGAAAGTCTTCGGAGATAGCGCACGGGATAACCCTCGCGCGGAAGAAGCCATGCGAGAGGGTCTGCCGCATGCCGACCTGGGTAACGGCTATTTTCGCAATCCGGTTCTGGGCCCGGGGAGCGACAATACCGCAGTCAAGGTGGGAAGCGACTATTACATGATGGCCGGAGGCGGGTGGCCGGATCAATTGATCTGGCATTCACGCGACCTGGTCAACTGGGTGCCGGTCACACGAACGCTGCGCAAATTCGATGGCGGCGCGTGGGCCTCGGAAATCACTTACTACAAAGGAAAATAATATATTTATACTACGCAATCCGACCCTTCGCGCGGAAACGTGGGGCACCACCGTTCGCTCCTCGTTCCCGAGAGAGCCCAAGGCGACAAGCAGTGGAAAAATATAGTGATGTGGGCAGACCGCCCGGAAGGTCCGTGGAGCGACCCAATCGACATTGGTGTTTACGGGCTATTCGATCCAGGCCACGTTGCGGATCAGCAGGGCAATCGCTACCTATATTTCAACCGGGGAATGATGATTCGCCTCGCTCCCGACGGGTTGAGCGCGGTGGGAGAGCTTAAGCATGTTTATGACGGCTGGCAGTATCCAAAAGAATGGGCCACTTCCTGCCTGTGCCTCGAGGCTCCCAAGTTTTTATCTCGCGACGGCTATTACTACTATTTGTCGGCAGAAGGCGGCACGGATGGGCCGACGACCGCGCACATGGAAGTCGTAGCGCGTTCCAGATCGGTCGAAGGACCGTGGGAAAATTCGCCGTACAATCCGCTGGTACACAATACGAGCACGGATAGCAAGTGGTGGCGTCAGGGACATGGAACCATCGTCCCGGACGAGGCAGGCAAATGGTGGTTTCTGTACACGGGGTTTGAAAACGGGTACACCGTGTTCGGCAAGCAGAGTCTCCTGCTGCCGATCGAGTGGACCGATGACGGCTGGCCACGCGTTCCGGCCGGAGTCTCCGCGACGGACATTCTGCCTAAGCCTGCGGGAGAAAATATCGGGCATGGCATGCCGCTCTCCGACAATTTTTCAAGCAGCACGCTGGGAATTCAATGGACATACCCGCCTTCGACAAAACCGGCAGACGTTTTCAAGATCGGTGACGGGCAACTTCTGATGAAGGCATCGGGAGCGGTGCACGGGAATTCGATGGTTGCGCCAGCCGATGCAACGACTCTGGCAATCGTGCCGGTCAATCACGCTTATGAGGCGGAAGTTGAAATCACGATCCCGGAGACAGCGGAAGCGGGCCTGCTGCTCTCTTCCGGCGGTAATCCTGGAGGCGACAGAGGAGGGAGCTTGGGAGCCTGGGCCAGCGTCGGCCTGCACAAAGGTGAAGTATTTCGCAACGGCGACCACAGCGATTTTGTTCCGTCCAACCAAACGCATCTGTTCGTGAAACTGAGGAACATGCACTACGACATCACCGGGTATTACAGCACAGACGGAAAAACCTGGACTCAGTTTGACTATGCAACCTACGTCAACGACGGGCGTCGGCTTGCGCTGTACGCTTCCGGCACCGGCGACGTCATATTTCGGAATTTCAAATACCACGGGATCGACTGATGACCAACGACAGAGGATTTTGCAGCACGGGCGTCTCGCTCGCAGGGGTTTGAGCCGCGAGAAATGGAAACCTCGCGGGCGAGACGCCGCGCTGCAGAAATCATCCGGCAAAAACGGTTTCGAACTTTGCAAATGCATTCACGATGTAATTTTTGAAAAGGAGCAATCGATCATGGTTGTTTCGAGACGTGATTTTGTGAAACTCGCGCTGATGGCGCCGGTCGGCGCCTGGCTCGCCGACTACCAGAATCTCGCAGCCGCCGCCACAGGCCAGATAAAAATCACTGCCATCAAGGTGATGAAATTGAATGAGAAGCGGGGAAACTCCCGGGCCATCACCAGGATCGAAACCGACGCCGGAATCATCGGCTACGGCCCAGGCGAGGGTGGACCGGAGGCGCGCAACTCGCTCGCTGCGCTTGAAGGCGGTCCGGACGGTTTGATTGGCAAAGACCCGCTGTCCATCCACGTTCACTTTCATAACATGTTTTATTCCCATGCTCAGAGGCCGCGGAACATTTTCGCCTACAGCGGCGTAGACATGGCGCTGTGGGACCTGGCAGGAAAAATTCTAAACCAGCCTGTTTACAAACTGCTCGGCGGGCCCTTCCGCACGGAAATCGAAACGTATTCCCACATGCCGCAACCCCGCGGCAAGACTCCGCTCGAAGCGCAGGCCGACGCTCTCAACAAGGACTCGTGGCGCGAGAGAGCTCAGACCGTGAAAGCCTTTAAAGGCGGTTTCAGAACATTCAAAGTGGATATTCACTCCGCGCTCGGTGTCCCGATGGGCCAGTTCGCGACCGATCGCGGCCCACGCGAAATCGAAACCGTCCGCCGCGTGTACGAGCTGGCGCGCGAGGCATTGGGGTTCGATTACGACATCGACGTTCACTGCCACGGCGAACTCGATCTCCCCACTGCGATCAAAGTGGGAAGGGCCGTGGAAGACATCAAGCCGATTTTTTTCGAGGACCCCTTCGCTCCCCAGTTTTCGGAATCCTGGGCGGCCCTGCGGCGGTCCATCAAAATCCCCATTATCACCGGGGAAAATCTGGCTCTGATCGAAGAGACACTGCCTTTTATAGAGACTCAGTCTGTTGACATCCTGCAACAGGACCTGATTCACGGCGGTGGAATCACAGGCACAAAAATCGTCGCCGATCTGGCCGCGACGTATCGCATGCCGATCGCGATTCACAACGTGGCCGGACATTCGCTCAATTGCGCTTCGGTGCAATTCGCGGCCAGCGTTTACAACTGTCCGAGAATCGAGTTTGGATCTTCTTACGACGTGGCGCCGGAAGCGGCCGGAAATATTCCCGTCGTGAAAGATGGCAAAGTGCAGGTGCCCGACGTGCCCGGCCTGGGCATCATTCTGGATCAGGACTATCTGAAGGCCAATCGCGCAGAGGGCGAGCCGTGGTGGGGCTGAGGGCCGACGATTTCTAAGTGTCCCTTCCTGTAGGCGACGTACGACAAAGGGTTGTGGTTCCGGGCGAAGCGAGGAATCTCTCTCTTGCTTGGCTTCGACCGAAGAGAGATTTCTCTCTTCGGTCGGAATGACGCCTGAAGTTGCTTACTGCGATGCGTGCGCCAGCTGCATTGTTTCTTGGTTAGGTTGTTCATTGGGCCAAATTGAGCAAGTCCAATCTCCCGAGAGGAGCGATCCATTATGTTCGCTACGAGGCGTGATTTTGTGAAACTGGCGCTCATGGCGCCTATCGGTGCGTGGCTGACGGACTTCGAGGCGCTCGCTGCCCCGGTGCAAGGCATGGTGAGGATCACCGCGATCAAGGTGATCAAATTGAACGAGAAGAGAGGAAATTCCCGCGGCCTGATCAAGATCGAGACCGACTCCGGCCTGGTCGGTTACGGTCCCACAGACGGCGGTCCGGCGGCGCGCGTGGCGATCGCCGGAATTTCGGGCGGCCCGGATGGCCTGATCGGCAAAGACCCGCTGTCCATCAAAGTTCACTTCCACAACATGTTTTACTCGCATGCCCAGAGGCCACGCGACGTTTCCACGTACAGCGGCATCGATATGGCGCTATGGGATCTCGCTGGAAAAATCCTCAACGAGCCCGTCTCGAAGCTACTCGGCGGCCCGTTCCGGACGGAGATCGATTGCTACTCCCACCTGCTGCCGCCCAACCGCTCGCTCACGCTTCAACAGGCGCAGGACGATTACCTGAACAAGGATAACTGGAAAAAACGGGCGGACATGCTCAAGTCTTACAAAGGCGGCTTCCGGGCGTTCAAGATCGACATTCACCCTTCTCTCGCCACTGGCAACGGGCAATTTACGCCGGACCTCGGCCCGCAACAAGTTGACAAAGTTCGCCAGGTATACGAATTGGCGCGCGAGGCACTGGGGTTCGACTACGACATCGACGTTCACTGCCACAACGAACTCGATCTTCCCAGCGCCATCAAGATCGCGCGCGCGGTGGAACCGATCAAGCCGCTGTTCTTCGAAGATCCGCTCTCGCCCGAATACTCCGAAGCCTGGCTGCACCTGCGCCAGTCCACCAGCGTGCCCATCATCACCGGGGAAAGTCTTGTGTTGATCGAGGGCACCCTGCCGTTCATCCAGAACCAGGCCTGTGACATCCTGCAACCAGACCTGGTCCACGGCGGCGGAATCACCGGCACAAAAGTCATCGCCGATGTGGCCGCCACATACCGCATGCCCATCGCGCTGCACAATGTGGCGGGCTACGGCCTGAACCTGGCATCACAACAATTCGCCGCCAGCGTTTACAATGCCCCCAGAATCGAGTGCCGCCCCTGGTACGACGAAGCCCCCGAGGCGACCGGCAACATCCCCATCGTTAAGGACGGAAAAATGCAGGTCCATTCTGCCCCCGGCCTCGGGATCCAATTGAACGACGATTATCTGAAAGCTAATCTTGCCGAAGGCGAAACGTGGTGGGGTTAAGTAGGATAGGCTTCAGCCTGTCCGGTTTAGAGTCCACCGTTAAGAAATCATTTTGAATTTGAATTCAGGCAGCGACGGTTGTGTGCGGGCGTAATGTGATCAAGAGGGCGCAGGAAAAATCGCGCAAAAAATAAGGTAGCCCTCTCAGGTAGCGGAGCAGTTGTCGGAGGTTGAAACCTGCGGCTGCCAGCAGGGCGTTGCAGCGATCTCCGGCGCGGTCGTAGTCGACAGAGCCACCAGCCCGACGGTAACTCCCGCCACGCCATCGGAGGCAAACTTCTGCCAGCTATAATCCCTTAAACTTGCTACCGATCTCGGAAGCCAATCTTGCATTTCGTCTAATTATAGCCGGATCGAGACTGCTTCGCAGTACTTCGGCTGGCAAGTTTCGCACCCCAACAATTTTTAGCCAGAAGGCAAGTAATCGAGATGAATCCAGCGTTATTCAGCCCGCCACGGCGAACTCTCCGGCCAGTGCCGCATCGTATCGGTAGCCCATGCAGTAGTCTTATCCATATGGCAAGACGTGCAAGGATTGGGAATCTTGTATTTGTCCGTCATCGCCGGCGTGATGAACGCAAACGTGTGCGCGCGCACATTTACGTTCGCGACCTCCACTTCGATTTTCGGCATATGGCACGCCACGCAATCGCTCCCCGCCGAGCCGTCCTTGTGATGCGTATGCGCGGCAAAAGTAGATGCACGAGGTCCGTTCCGCCCGCCGGGCGCATGGCAATCCAGACAAATCTTGTTTGCCGGTTTTCGCAATTGCGCGTAATTATCCGTGCCGTGAACATCGTGGCAGTCGTAGCAGGTGACGCCGCGCCGGTACATTGCGCTCTGCACAAAATCGTTTCCCTGCATCCGGTTCTTGTGCGCCGTCCCGTCCGGAAAATGCGTGAAGCTCAACTGGCCCAGCGTGTGCTCCTCCAATTGCCAATAATCGCGCAGAGGAAGTCCCACGTTATATCCAACCGGCCAATCGTAATATCTCTCTCCAATCGGATTGGTCAGCGGCCGTCCCTGCGAATGGCACTGAATGCAGGTATCGTTGCCGCTCACCTCATCCATCCGCGCGGGATTCAAAATATTTCCGCGCGTGGCATGGTCCACATGCGCGCTGCCGGGACCGTGGCATCGTTCGCAGCCCACGTTCCACTCCGCCACTTGCTTGGTGTGAACGTCATATCCGACCGAATGACAGCCATCGCACGTAGGCCCGGTAGGCCGCTCCATGTTGTCCGGAGGATAGTGCTCCGCCCACCAGTCCGTCCTATTCGTCACCTTGTACGGACGCCACACCTTGTTCATCACATCCCACTGCGCAGGCTCCGGAAAATAATCGTCTCCGATTTTCTTGAAGTAGCGTTCTTTCCAGATGCTGCCATAAACAAACGCCACCTGATCCTTCGTGAACTTCGGGCTCACATTGTTCGTAGCCAGGTCCGGCGTGATCGCCTCGGGATGTTCCCGAGGATCGCGCACCACATTGGCCATCGGAGTCTTCTTCCACCGCTCGTAAATCTGCGCATGGCATTTTTGGCACGCCGCGGAGCCGACGTAGTGCGCCGATACCGCTGTCGCGCTCTGCTCAACTTTCTCCTGCGGCGTCGTTTGCGAAATGGCGCGAATGAGGAGAACCAGCTTCCACGCCTTGCCATCGTCCTGACTAATGTGCGGATTCCCCAGCGCTGGCATCCCGGTGAGCCGTACTCCATTCATAATGATGTAATGGATTTCGCCGTCGGTAAGATTCTGCGTCAGCGCCGCGCGCAAATCCGGCGCTTTGGGATAAAGATTTTGTCCGATCTCCGACCGCGCGTCGCCATCTTTCCCGTGGCAGCTAGCGCAACGATCGCCAAAATCCTCCCGCGCCTGCTGCAACGTGCCCACATCCGCAGTCAGGGGATTCTTCTTATTCCGCGCGCCACGAGGAATTCCCAAATTTCGCACCGTGCGCGAGACAGCCGTCTCAAGCCCGGACGGCTGATCGACAGCGCTAAATCCTTGTCGAACTACCGATGCCCCATAAACAACCGCAAGAGTCGCAATTGCCAACAGAACAAGTAGAAGTGCGTGTTGGCGTTTCATATTGCATTAGGATGGTACGGACAACGAGTCAAAACAAGCGGAAGTTGGCTCCTCGTGGCATAAACTTTAGCCTGCGTGGTTTTGGGTTCTGTTGGACAAGTAGCGTCCAATTCAAAAACCAAAATCACACACGTTAATTCCTTGGGCGCAAAGCGCGGGAGTCTGGCTCCCCCCAGGCACACCCCCGGCCTAGCCGTTCGCTCCGGAAATCCCATGCTGGGGTTCAGTCTGATAGAATAGTTTCCCCAGAGGCGCGGTCGCCAAGTGGTAAGGCAAAGGTCTGCAAAACCTTTATCGGCGGTTCGATCCCGCCCCGCGCCTCCAAAAATCCGCCACCACCCCCTGCAATGGATTTTTGAACCGCTCGAAACCGAACCATCCTTTTTCCAAAAACCAATGTTCGGTTGCCAGGCAGCCTACTTATTCGGAAGACTGGTCCTGGTCCTGGCCGCAAAAGAAGAACCGTGGAAAGGCCTCCTGGTTTGCACGTCCCACGAATTCCACGCGACGCTCATCGCTGAATACCCGAAATTGCGCCCTCATCCCATCCTTCCCAAATGGCTCTATTTACCGCAAGCCAGCGACGGATTTGAAGAAGCAGCCCAAGAACTTGCGTTCCAATCCCTGAGAAGCGACCCACGAATCGGCGTTGAACCAACAGCGCGTAAGCGAAAGCGCCCATCAAAATCGTGATCTGATTCCGTGTTGTCACAAGCCCCGGAGGGGCGACAAAACGTAGCCCACAGCGGAAGCTGTGGGAAAATACGGCAGTTTTCCGCAAAACCCCGTAGGGGTGACACAAGGAAAATCGCAGCACATAATCGGCCCACGACCGGCAATCAATGTTCAATTGACTTCACAACCCGGTTTAAGTACCTTGTACTACATGATTTCCCACGTCCAGAAGACCAAGCAGGCTTGCCTCTGTTGTACCTGCTGTATGTGTGTATCTTCTGGCGCCGGAGGGCTGAACCTCTAGAATCCGAATCACGCAATTCTAGATTCCCACCGCCAGAAGCACCCCGCGGTGGGATTTTTGTTTTTGGGGACAAGAATTGCTGCAAGCAAACCCTGCCAAGCAATAGGCAGAAAAGGGAGATACCGGCCAGCCGACCAGTTTGCTGGAGTCTGTGACCGGTCAAATCGAAATGAAGAGATTCACCTGGGCCCGACTATCTACAAACAGAGGGATTGGGACATTGCTTGCCGCAGTAATGCTGGCTGCACTGAGCATTCCTGTCCAAGGCGCGGATAGCGCAGCGCTAAAAACCGAAACTCCTTCAAATACGGGCGCGTCTGCGACTTCGAATGCCGGAACTTCGCCCACACCTTCTCTCGAACAAGTCATCGAGCTCCTCCAGGCACAAGGCCGGGAACTCGAAGAGGTCCGCACAGCGTTACGCGAACAGCAACAACTCACCGCCAAGCTAGAAGCCCGGCTAAACTCCGCAGGTTCCGGCTCAGCCATCGGCGAATCAGCTTCCAGCGCCCAGCCATCTTCTCCCGCAGCCGCACAGGAAGAACTCGTCCAGAAAGTAGCCCGCCTCGAAACCGACCTCGGCAATTCGCAAAAGAATTTCGAGCGTAGATTAAAAAGCCTCGGCCCATTTAACTTCAGCGGCGACCTCCGCCTCCGCGCTGAGCCGACCTTCGGCGGTCCCACCGACCGATCGCAAGACCGCTTCCGCGAACGCATCCGCCTGCGCTTCAATGCCGAGGCCGTCCTGAACGATCAGCTCAAAGGCGGCTTCTCGCTGGCCTCCGGCGATCTCAACGATCCAATTTCCACCAACCAGACTTTAGGTCAATACACCACCCGAAAACCGATCGAGATCGACCGCGCCTACGCCACCTATAACCCAGTCTGGTTCCGTGCCTTCACGGTCACCGGCGGAAAGTTCGCCTATTCGTGGTTCAACACCGAGATGCTGTGGGACAAGGATTTGAATCCCGAGGGCGCCAGTGAGACTCTGGCGTTCGACGTGCCCACGCCCATCCTCAAAAAAGTCAGCGCCGTCGGATTCCAATTGCCTTTCGCGGAAAACAAACGAACCGCCGCCAACGACAAGAGCCTTTACAACACGATGCTGTACGGAGAGCAGTTGCAGACCTTCTGGCAATTCGGCAGCCGCGTCAAGCTGAGCGCCTATGCCAGCTTCTACGACTGGAAATTCGCCGATTCCATTGCCCTTTCACTGGTGGCCGCGAATAGCGCCAGCCCCGATGATGGACTGCTCGCGTTGCGCAGCACGGGCGTCCAAAACTCCATCGCCACAGTGACCGCGACCAACGCCATCACCGGCGCGAAAACCATCACCTCCGCGCAGTTCGCCTCGAAATACGGAATCGTAGATGCCCTTGCGCAATTCGATATTCGCACTCCCTACGAGCGCTGGCCCCTGATCTTAATCGGTGATTTCGCGCAAAATACCCGCGCTTGCGAGAACGTCCCCAACATCCCCGTGGGCGCCGTGTATTCAGCTCCGTGCGATCCGCATGCCCGCCACGCCTATTGGGCGGAAGCCCGCGTCGGCCGCACAGACCGCAAGGGCGACTGGCAGTTCGGCTACACCCGGTTCATGATCCAGCGCGAAGCCACCATCGGCGCATTCAGTTACAGCGAAATTTTCCCCGCCAACAACGTGGAAATGCATCGCGCCGAAGCCCTGTACCAGGTTTTTCCGAATGTAACGCTGCAACTGAACGCCATGATCGGACGCCCGCTGGTCAACGCCGGCAGTCCTCCGCCCGCACAGCCTCTTTGGGAGCGGCTGCAATTCGATGTGACATACAAGTTCTGAGCGGGGACATGAAAACGAACACAAATTATCCGGCGGGCTGCGAAGTGCAGCCCGCACCCGGAAGGAACAATATGAAAACGAAATTGGGCACCGCAACAGCTATCCTATTAATGGCCGTCTCCACAATCCACGCCCAGCAGAAACCAACGGTCATTCGCGTCGGCTATTTCCCGAACATGACGCACGCCCAGGCCCTGGTAGGACGCGCCAACGGACAATTTGAAAGAGCGTTAGGCCCCGGCGTTCAAATCGAATGGAAAGCATTCAACGCCGGCCCTTCCGCCATCGAAGCCCTATTCGCCAACGCAATCGACATGACCTACGTCGGCCCGAATCCCACGGTGACCGGCTACGTCCGATCGCAAGGCGAAGCCGTCCGCGTAATCGCCGGAGCCGCCAGCGGCGGAGCTTCCCTCGTAGTCCGCGAAGGATCGGGAATCAAGACCGCCGCTGATTTCCACGGCAAAAAAGTGGCCTCTCCCCAGCAGGGCAACACGCAAGACGTGGCCCTTCGCTCCTGGCTGCGCGCCAACGGCCTGAAGCTCCGCGAAAAAGGCGGAGACGTCCAAGTCCTCCCCATTTCGAATGCCGATCAACTCACGCTTTTCCTCAAGGGACAAATCGACGCCGCCTGGGCCCCCGAACCGTGGGCCGCGCGCCTGGTCCACGAAGGCGGCGGAAAAATCTTCCTCGATGAACGCGACCTCTGGCCCAATCGCCAGTTCGTAATCACCGATCTGATCGTTAGCCCCAAGTTCCTCAAGCAGCATCCGGACATCGTCAAAAATTTTCTTCGCGCCCACGTCGAGCTAACCGACTGGATCGAAAAGAATCCAGCGCAGGCCAAGCAGGTCATGAATCAGCAGCTTCAGAAAGAAACCGGAAAAGCCCTCGCTCCCGACGTCCTCAATGACGCCTTTTCCCGCATGCAGGTGACCTACGACCCGATTCGATCGTCACTCGCGAAATCCACGCAGCAAGCGTTTGACGAAGGCTTCCTGGGCCGAACGCTCCCAGACCTCTCCGGCCTCTACGATCTGACCCTGCTGAACGAAGTGCTTCGCGAAAAGAAGGCGAGCCCAGTACAATGACCAATTACGTTTTAGATCTATTCAACCGTGCAAATTCCGGGAGCCGAGTGTTGCCTGAACACGAAGAGTTGTCGGAACGCAAAATCTCGCGCAAGGACACTTTCGCGAATGTCACCGTTCCAGCAGTCCAGGTTCCCCAACCGAAAGAAAGCATTGCCCTGAACGGCGTTTTTCGAAGCTACGCGAATTCGCGCGGCTCCTTCACCCCCGCGCTCCAGAATATCGACCTCGAAATCGAGCAGGGTGAATTCATCTGCATCGTCGGGCCCTCGGGCTGCGGAAAATCGACGCTACTCCACCTGATCGCCGGCCTCGACCGCCCCACGTCCGGCGAAATTACTGTTGACGGCGCCCCGGTGCAAGGTCCCGGCACGGACCGAATTTTGCTCTTCCAGGAGCTCGGCCTGTTCCCCTGGCTGACGGTTCGCAAAAATGTGGAATTCGGCATGAAAATGGCCGGCGTCTCCAAAGACGAGCGCCGCGAGCGCGCTCAAAAGTTCCTGCGCATGGTGCACCTCTCCCATTTTGAAGATCACTATATCCATCAATTATCGGGAGGAATGAAACAGCGCGTGGCGCTGGCTCGCTCGCTGGCGCTGCATCCGAAAATCCTCCTGATGGACGAACCCTTCGCAGCCCTCGATGCGCAAACGCGCGACATGCTGCACGATGAACTCGAGCGCCTCTGGAAAGAGACCGCCCCGACCATCGTCTTCGTCACTCACAACGTCCGCGAAGCCGTCCGCCTCGGCGACCGTGTCCTATTAATGAGCTTCCGCCCCGGCCGCATCAAGAGCCAGTTTCAGGTGAAGCTCCAGAGGCCGCGCCACGTGGAAGATTCCGATGTGGCCTACCTTTCGAAGGAAATTCTCGGCCAGCTTCGGGAGGAGATCGACCGATCCTTTAATGCGGAGTATTCCCGTGAAGAAAAGCGTTAACCAGCTGATATTCGCCGCGGGGGTGCTGATCCTTTGGGAAGCGCTCGCGTTTTTGAAGATTTGGCCGCCGTACCTGTTCCCCACTCCACAGGGCGTCGCCGAATCCCTATGGGACGGCTTAAAGGATCACAGCATTTTGATCGGCATCGGTATCAGCCTGCGCCGCGTAATCATCGGATATGTCATCTCCGTAGTCCTGGGAATTCTGCTGGGCATCCTGCTCGCCTCAAGCAAGTTCCTGGACGATACTGTCGGGCGCATCATCCTGGGACTTCAGAGCCTGCCGAGCGCCTGTTGGGTACCCATCGCGTTACTATGGTTTGGCCTGAGCGAAACGGCCATCATCTTCGTCACGATCACCGGTTCCCTGCTGGCGGTCACACAGGCCACCAAGTCCGGGTTCGACAACGTACCGCGTATCCTTTCCATGGCCGGCCGCAACCTGGGCGCAAAAGGACCGCAACTGTTCTGGCACGTGATGCTGCCCGCCAGCCTTCCGTACTTAATCGACGGCCTCCGGCAAGGCTGGGCTTTTGCCTGGCGCTCCTTGATCACCGGAGAAATGATCTATATCTCCCTCGGCCTCGGACAGCTTCTCATGACCGGTCGCGATCTGAACGACATCAACCTCGTTGTGGCAGTTATGGCCCTGATTGCAGTCCTTGGCTACGTTGTGGATGGCGTGCTTTTCCGGAGGCTCGATGCCTCGATTCGCCACAAGTGGGGCATGGCCTCCGTCGCTTCCAGCTAGACCCACGCCTAATCGGGTTCCCTTTGTCGCTCGTTCGCCGCTATTCTTGGGCTGATCGAACGCTCTCTTCCCATTTGGAACCATCTTGAGATCAACAGAAGCGGCACAGGTACTGGTCGCTTCTGTTCCCAAGTACAGTCACCCTCCTACACCTCTTCTATTCTCCTGACCAGTAGCGGGTTTTCTCATACGGTTTCTAAACTGTTTGTGTCATGAGCCTGCACACCCAAAACCAACATTCGCGCATTCGAACTCATAATCTATCTTCTGCGGTGGAACTTCCAAACCGGCCTCACCGGCTGGCTTGGCTTGCCACTTTCGGCGCGCTGCTCATTAGCTTGACTCTTCCCGGCTGCGCGGGGTTGACTGGAGCAGGCACGCCTGCTGCAAATGGAAGCCCTAATAATTCGTCTTCGACCAGTACCAAGACGCTGGCCTCAAACGCAACAAGCTTCAGCTTTGGAAACGTGGCAACTGGGTCTAGTAGTTCGCAGACGTTGACCCTGACGAATACGGGAACAGCGACCGTTACCGTTTCCCAAGGCACAATCACTGGCGCGGGTTTCACGGTAGTGGGCGGAGTATCTTCGACCTCGATTCCCGCTGGGCAGAATCACGCTTTTCAGATCCAATTTGCTCCGCAGGCCGCGGGAGTCGTCAGCGGCAGTATCACAATTGCGAGCGATGCTTCAAATTCGCCTCTCGCTGTTTCTCTCAGTGCAACCGGCGTGACTCCGTTATCCTTCACAAAAGTGGCGGCCAATCAGTCCGTTATGGCCGGGCAAACTGCCACTTTTTCCGTGGTGGCGACTGGCACGGGCACGCTTGCGTATCAATGGAAAAAGAATGCGACCACCATAGCTGGCGCAACTGGAGCTTCTTATACGACCCCTGCCACTGTGGCTTCCGACAACGGAGCGTTATTCACCGTTGTTGCTACCGACAGCACGGATAGTTCCATCGCCACGGCCGCCATACTTGACGTGACATCCGGGCCTGTGGCTCCGTCCATCACAACGCAGCCCGTCAGCCAGACTGTCAATGTCGGACAAACGGCAACTTTTGCTTTGGCTGCCACGGGTACCGCACCTCTCACATATCAATGGAAGAAGAACGGGAGCACCATCAGCGGCGCGACTTCCGCGTCTTATACAACTCCGGCCACAACGGCCGCTGACAGCGGCGCATTATTCATGGCTACCGTATCGAACGCCGCGGGCAGCATCATAACGAACACCGCCGCACTAACCGTAAATATTCCTCCAGCCATTACGGCGCAGCCTGCTGGCCAAACCGTCGCCGTCGGGCAGACCGCAACGTTCACAGTCGCTGCAACTGGCTCAGGTACTTTGACTTATCAGTGGAATAAGAATGGGACTGCTATCAGCGGTGCAACTTCGGCTTCCTATACGACTCCGGCTACCGTAGCATCTGACAACGGTTCCTCGTTCACAGTTACGATCACAGGTACCACAGGCAGCATCACCAGCAACGCCGCGACATTGACCGTAAACGTTCCGCCCAGCATCACGACACAACCCGCTAATCAGACTGTTAATGTCGGACAAACGGCGACCTTTACTGTGACCGCGACGGGCACGGCCACCCTCGCCTATCAATGGAAGAAAAACGGCACTGCCATCAACGGTGCGACTTCGGCTTCGTACACGACCCCGGCCACGGCTTCTTCCGATAGCGGCGCTTCGTTCACTGTTACCGTAACAAACGGCTTCGGCAACGTAACCAGCAATGCCGCCACACTGACCGTGAATGTTCCGCCGACCATCACGGCCCAGCCTGGAAACCAGACCGTCGCCGTCGGTCAGACCGCTACATTCTCAGTTGCTGCAACTGGCTCAGGCACATTGACTTACCAGTGGAAAAAGAACGGGACCGCCATCGGTGGAGCAACCTCGGCATCCTATACGACTCCGGTCACAGCGGGTTCCGACAACGGCGCCTCATTCACGGTCACGGTCACCGGCAGCACGGGCAACATCACCAGCAATGCCGCCATATTGACTGTGAACGCGCCTCCGTCCATCACAGCGCAGCCGGTCAACCAGACCGTCAATGCTGGACAAACGGCAACCTTCACAGTGACGGCCGCGGGCACAGCGCCTCTCACTTATCAGTGGAACAAAAACGGAGCTGCCATCGGTGGAGCAACCTCTGCTTCGTATACGACTCCGGCCACGGCGGCTTCCGATAGCGGTGCATCGTTCACCGTTACCGTGACAAACGGTCTGGGCAGCATCACCAGCAACGCCGCCACACTGACCGTAAATGTTGTGCCTACGATTACGACACAGCCAGTGAGCCAGACCGTCACCGCCGGACAGACTGCAACATTCACCGTGGGTGCGACAGGTTCGGGCACTTTGACTTACCAGTGGAAGAAGAACGGGACCGCCATCGGCGGCGCGACCTCCGCTTCCTATACGACTCCAGCCACGGTTGCTTCCGATAGCGGCGCCCTCTTCACCGTTACCGTTACAGGCACAAACAGCATCACCAGCAATGCCGCCACACTTACAGTGAATGTGCCGCCTTCGATCACGACGCAGCCAATCAGCAAAACCGTCAATGTCGGACAAACAGCAACTTTTTCGGTTACCGCCTCAGGGACAGCAACTCTCACGTATCAATGGAAAAAGAATGGGGCTGCCATCGGCGGTGCAACTTCTGCTTCCTACACGACCCCGGTCACTGCGGCTTCCGATACCGGCGCGTCATTCACCGTTACTGTGACAAACGCCGCGGGCAACGTGACCAGTAATGCTGCCACTCTTACGGTGACCACGCCGACATCTCTTCTCAACGCCAGCACGGCCAGCTTGAGCTTTTCTAGCATCAACATTGGCAGCATTAGTGTCCAGGGCGTGACATTCACCAACGCGGGGAATTCTAACGTCACTATATCCAGCGTCAGTATTTCAGGCGCAGGATATACGGCGGCTGGTATCTCCACCGGGCAAATCTTGACGCCGGGCCAAACCGCCACCCTGAATGTAACTTTCACCCCGGCATCGGCAGGAAGCCTGCCCGGTAGCGCCACCGTAACCAGCAATGCCACCAATTCTCCCGCAACCATTACCTTTTCGGGAACAGGAGTTCAACCGGTTTCCCATTCCGCTGCTTTGAACTGGACCGCCAGCGCGTCTACCGTATCTGGATACAATGTCTACCGTTCAACTGTTTCCGGCGGCCCATATACAAAGGTAAATTCAACGCTGGTTACAACCACTTCCTATACAGACTCGACAGTTCAATCTGGATTAACGTACTTCTTCGTTGTCACCGCCGTCAATTCCAGCAATGTGGAGAGCATTTACTCTAACGAGGTCTCCGGAACGATCCCTTAACCGATGTGTTAATTCGAATGCGGGTCATCGTCTCATGGCAGGTTGTGTTCCTGAATCCCACAACCTGCCGCCGATCCGAGGTCAAGATGTAGGAAATCTGTTTCAAGCTGAAACAGAGGCCTGTCCGGGTTCGTTGCACCTACAATTTCAAGTAAGTATTCCATTTATTGGATATTTTTCGGTTTAGGGCATTATCTTGGAACATTTCGGCAATATTCTTCTCCCCCATGGAACAATTCAGAGCTCGATCGTAGCCCCAGTAGCTTATCTTCTGCAACTAACTCTATCTAAAATACTTAGTTATAAGAATACTACTAATTGATTGCTGCGGTTGGCACATCAAATGCCCTCTGATAGCTGTACCTAATATCCGTGGTGTGTCCAAGGGCCAAGAGTTCAGTGTTCTACATCAATCAAAACCAAATCGCCTTTAGATCTCATAAGATAAGCCACAAGGTCAACCATGGCCCCTGTGCGCTTGGACGCAAGTTCACTCGCAATCTGGCCTATTTCCTAATTGCTTTGGGTATTGCGTTTTTGGGGGCCGAAAATTCAGCTCTTGCGAGGCCTCAGGGTACGTCAGCCCCTGTGATTACGAGTGCGAACAACACTTCGTTTTCTGTCGGGACTAGTGGTTCATTCACGGTTACGACCACAGGTGCGCCTGCCCCCACTTTAAGTGAGTCTGGTGCTTTGCCCTTTGGAGTGACTTTCAATCTGGCCACTGGAGTGCTTTCTGGGACGCCCACCACAGGGACAGTGGGCACCTACCCCATTACTTTGACTGCACACAACGGTGTTGGCGCAGATGCTTCTCAGAACTTCACTCTTACAGTCCAACTTGGCCCTCTGACTGGATTTTATTACAGCCGTCCAGTCACGATTGACCATACCAAGGTGCCCAACACCGATCAGTCCAATTTCCCGGTCCTGATTTCCGGTATCTTTCCCTATCTCGCCTCCACCTCCAATGGCGGCGCGGTCACCAACTCCAGCGGCTTCGACATCGCCTTTGCCTCTGATTCCGCTGGGGCCAATCCGCTCCCTTTTGAGCTGGAATCCTACAACCCTGTCTCTGGCGCCGTGAAGTTCTGGGTCAAAATTCCCACCCTCTCCCATACCGCCGATACCGTCATTTATCTGTTCTACGGCAATTCCGCCGTCACCTCCGACCAGTCCAACAAGTCCGCCCTCTGGGATCCCAACTTCCTCGCCGTCTGGCACATGGAAGATAATGCCCCTTCCACCGCCGTTAAAGACTCCTCTTCCTATTCCAATAATGGCTCCGCTTTCGCCTCCACCAATTCCAAATCCACCGCCGGCGAAATCGATAAAGCCTTAAGCTTCAATGGCTCCAATGACGCGGTCTCCACTCCCCTCTCCGCCACCCCCGCCTTTACCTGGGAGGCCTGGGTCAATTCCGCTTCCTTGTCCAACTTCGGCAGCATCATCACCATCGACGGCTCCAGCTTCATGCTCATGGACCTCAGTGCGGGAGCGGCCTCCTTCTGGACCTCTGACGGTGTCTACGGCCTCAGCCTCGGCGTTACTGGATTAAATAGCTCCACCTGGTATCACCTGGTCTTTTCTCGCTCCGGCAACAATGGCTCCTATAAAGCCTATCTCAACGGTTCCTTCACCGGACAGGCTTCCAGTGGCACATGGACCAGCACTCATACCATTTCTTTGGGCAACCGGCCTGACAACGGACAGTATTTCAAGGGTGCTCTCGACGAGGTCCGCGTTTCGAGCACGGCCCGCTCGCCCGATTGGATTGCCACCGAGTACAACAATCAGAGCAACCCCGCCACCTTCTTCAGCATAGGGGGCAATGGTGGTGCCATCCCTCCGGTTGTTACCAGCGCAAACAACGTAACCTTCGCCGTTAGCGCTGCTGGATCGTTCACCGTGTCGGCGACTGGCTTTCCTGCACCAACTCTATCGGAATCCGGCGTCCTCCCAACCGGGATCACGTTCAATTCCACTACCGGTGTTCTCGGTGGCACCCCGGCAAGCGGCACTGGCGGGGTTTACTCGCTTACTTTCACCGCTCACAACGGTGTCGGCGCGGATGCCTCGCAGACCTTCACCCTCACCGTGAACCAGCCGGCTGCCATCTCCAGCGCCAACAACACTGCGTTTACTGTGGGTTCCGCGGGATCGTTCACCGTCACTGCTACAGGGGTGCCTGCGCCAACCCTGTCCGAGTCTGGTGCTCTCCCTTCCGGAGTCACTTTCAACACATCCACCAAGGTACTTAGTGGAACTCCCGCCAGTGGCACTACAGGCACCTTTCCCATCACCTTTACCGCTCACAACGGCGTCGGCGCAGATGCCTCGCAAAGCTTCACCCTCACCGTGAACCAGCCGGCTGCCATCTCCAGCGCCAACAACACTACCTTTACTGTGGGTTCCGCAGGCTCCTTCACCGTTACTGCTACAGGGGTGCCTGCGCCAACCCTGTCCCAGTCAGGCGCTTTGCCATCCGGGATCACCTTCAATTCCACTACCGGTGTTCTCGGTGGCACTCCGGCAAGTGGCACTGGCGGCGTTTACTCGCTTACCTTCACCGCTCACAACGGTGTCGGCGCAGATGCCTCCCAGACCTTCACCCTTACCGTGAACCAGTCGGCTGCCATCACCAGCGCCAACAACACTTCATTCGTGGTCGGTTCCGCAGGCTCCTTCACCGTTACTGCCACTGGCGTGCCCCCTGCCGCCATATCAGAAATTGGCATTCTGCCTTCCGGCATTAGTTTCAACACAGCAACAGCTGTGCTCTCGGGTACTCCTGCTGCAGGAACCATTGGCTCCTATCCCATTACTTTCACCGCCCACAACGGTATCGGCGCAGATGCCTCGCAGAGCTTTACTCTTGCCATCCTGCCTCCCCCGTTGACCGGCTATTCCTACAGCCGCGCTATCACGATTGACCATACCAAGGTGCCTAACACCGATCAGTCCAATTTCCCGGTCCTGATTTCCGGCACCTTTTCCTATCTCGCCTCCATCTCCAATGGCGGCGCGGTCACCAACTCCAGCGGCTTTGACATCGCCTTTGCCTCCGATTCCGCTGGTGATAATCCACCGCCTTTCGAGCTGGAATCCTACAACCCTGTCTCTGGCGCCGTGAAGTTCTGGGTCAAAATTCCTACCCTATCCCATTCCGCCGATACCATCATTTATCTGTTCTACGGCAATTCCGCCGTCACCTCCGACCAGTCCAACAAGTCCGCCCTCTGGGATCCCAACTACCTCGCCGTCTGGCACATGGAAGATAGTGCCCCTTCCACCGCCGTTAAAGACTCCTCTTCCTATTCCAATAATGGCTCCGCTTTCGCCTTCACCAATTCCAAATCCACCGCCGGCGAAATCGATAAAGCCTTAAGCTTTAATGGCTCCAATGACGCGGTCTCCACTCCCCTCTCCGCCACCCCCGCCTTTACCTGGGAGGCCTGGGTCAATTCCACTTCCTTGTCCAACTACGGCAGCATCATCACCATCGACGGCTCCAGCTTCATGCTCATGGATATTTACAACGGTGCCGCCTCCTTCTGGACCTCTGACGGTGTCTACGGCCTCAGCCTCGGCGTTACTGGATTAAATAGCTCCACCTGGTATCACCTGGTCTTTTCTCGCTCCGGCAACAATGGCTCCTATAAAGCCTATCTCA
>Ga0265331_10000725_pt1 | contig 27871 bp, 33 predicted proteins | sample 41923metaG_FD_202088 | JGI IMG/M metagenome (GOLD analysis project Ga0265331, IMG submission 202088) | Rhizosphere microbial communities from Carex aquatilis grown in University of Washington, Seatle, WA, United States - 4-19-23 metaG | ecosystem: Host-associated > Plants > Roots > Rhizosphere... | reverse complement strand
TGCAATGTGCTCAATGTCCAGTTGTGAAAACTGACCGGCGCGCAGTAATTGCGCCTGTTCGTTCGCCCAGGCGATCACGTCGCCGTTGTAGTTTGCCAGGACTGTGCTCATGATGTTGGCTCCTGCTTGGTTGCGGCTATCGTTCAATGTGTAACCTGTTTTGGCCGTGCGCTTCTGGCAAGCGCCGGAAGGCGGATAAGTATTTATCTTTCATCAATACCCCTTGATGATGTAGTACCCGCCTTCAAAAGGCTGCTTGGGGTCTATCTGAACACACAAGCGCTTTTTTTCGCCGCAGGTAGTGAGTTTCGCCCGTCCGGCGCGTTTTTCCCAGTCCTCGGCCTGAGCCTGTAACGTCGCAACTTCGGCGCTTAAGGTCGCCGCCTGTTCGCGCATATAGACGGTTGTAGTCCACGTTACCGCCAGCACGGCCAGAATACAACCCGCCGTAGCGCTACCGGCCAACAGCGCCCATTTCCAGCCGAACGCGGACACAGCGCCGGTGAGTTTGCCGGTCGCTGCGTCTGTTGCCTGCGCCGCATCGGATAATCGGCCTATGACCGGCTTGGCTGCCGATTCCAGTACCTTTGTGGCTCCGGCAAGGGATTCGCGCACGGCGCGTGTCACCGCGTCGCTTGCGCCTGCCTGCACGCTGCCCGTGACCTGGGCGAGTGCGGCGCGCTCCCTCGCCAGCGCCGCCCGCTCGGCGGCCAGTCCGTCAAGCGCGGTCTGTACGGCTTTATGATGCTCTTCTGCTACGGTCATCAGCCCGATAAGCTGCTGTTGTGCGTCCATTTACTCTCCCATTTTTTCGTTAACGGCTCATACCCCTGTCATGATCGCGCTCAATGTGGCGCTGTAGCTCGCGCTCTTGCTGCTGCTTTGCTTCCTGGACGCGGCGCGCTTCGGCGGCTTCGCGTTCCATGCTTTCGTCTATATTTTCGCGCACGCGGGTCATCACTGCGGCGCTTTGCTCGGGCGTCAATCCGTCCTGGGCGGCCTTTTCCTTGATGGCTCCATAGGCGACCAGCTTTTCATAAAATCCGGGGCTTTCGGCGCGCATCTTCATCCAGCGCAGCTCTTCTGCTTTTTCGTGTTCGATGCGCTTCTGGCGCTCCTGCTCGGCCTTGAGTTCGGCGGCTTTTGTCTCGGCCTCGCGCTTTTTTTCCTGCTCGGCGCGTTTATGCTGGGTGAACAGTGCGCGGAAGTCGTCTTTGCCTGCCATGACGATCTGCTGTAATTCTTGGCGGTTGTCGCGTTCGTTGATGGCTTTTTCAAGATCGCCGCTCAGGTCGATAACGGAAACGTCCTTTTGTGAGCGCTCGTGTTCGCCTTCTGCGGCTCTGCGTTCCAGTAGGGCGCTGATGTCGTGATCTGACAACTTGCGCACGCCTACGCCGCCTAAATGGTGTTCTGGTTCGCGGTCGATGCCTTGCTGTTTCAGGCTGCGGTGATCGACGCGGGTGTCGTGGCCGTGTTGTTCTAAATGTTGGTTTTGTATTTCTGCCCAGCGTTGCCGGGTTTGCTGTAGGCGTTCTTCGGTTCCGGCGCTGTCCTTGCGGCATCCGCCGCGCTCGGGTGCTTTGGCGTTGTAGCGTTTGAAGTATTGTTCTGGGTCGCGTGCTATGCCATCATTTGTTCTTTCTGAATACATGATGTGCGCGTGTGGCTGTTCGCCTTTTTCCAGTGCGGCCTTGGGGGTGTGTATCGCCCACTGGTAGGCGTGATTTTCGCCTATTTCTTTTTTTATGAAGTCTTCTACCAGCTCGCGGCGTTGTTCTGTGTCTAGTTCGCGCGGCAGGGCGATTTCTATTTCTCTGTAGGTTGCGCCGTTGACGCGCTCGTGTTCGTCTGCGGCTTGCCAGAAGTGGGACGGGTTGTGTTCTGACCATGCGGGCATGTTGCCGTAGCTTGTGGCTTCTAGGTCTTCGTAGCGCGCGCAGCCGCTGTACTTTCCTTCGCGGGCAATGTATTCGGCGTGAGCGGCGGCGTGGCCTTTGCCGCCGACTTTGATGCTACAGTGATAGGAAGCCATACGTTGTTTTTTTGTCCTGTCTTTGTTTTTTTAGCTTTGCGCTTGGCTTGGCTTTTCGCTTTCCACGTAGTGGCGCACTGTTTCGGCGGCGTAGCCGATGAAACAACTAAGTGCGCCTTCATCTTTTATTCAGGATACAGCGGGGGATTTTTTCCCGCAACAGGTTGGCTTTGATTTTGGTTTGTCTTTGCGCTTATCTTGGGCTTGACGCGGTGATTTATCTGGCTATAGTAATGGGCTATTGACAGACAGGTTTAAGTGATGTGGCTATGGATAAAGACGAGTGGATAAAAGACCGCGTGGCCTACCTGAAAGGACTGAAGACGCGCACCGATCATCAAGCTTTGTTGGTGTTGCTGTTTGAGAAGCTGGATAGAGACAAGCTGGACGATAGAAAGCTGGATGTTCTGGTGCGTGCGGAAAAGGCAAGCGCCAGGGCTAACAAAGCCAGACAGGACGCTATTCATCTTTTAAGATCGGAAGACAGGGCTGTCAAGGAAGCGGAACGCAAGGCCAGAAACAAGCACTTGATAGACCTGGGCGGCTTGGTTGATCTGGCGGGTATATCAGCTAAAGACAAGGGCGAATTGCTGGGCGCGTTTTTAGGTTTGTCGCGCGTGGCCGATGAGGAACGCTGGGCGAAGTGGAAACAGGAAGGGGATGCGTTGCTGGCGGAACGCGAACAGGAGAAAAAAGGAAACCTGAAACACTCAGACTAAGCCGGATGGCTGCCGGGTGTTTCAGGCTGACTACCTTCAGCTATCCAGCTTTGATGGTTTACCCGCTTTTGCTTTGGCCGGTGTTGCTTTTTTCTTCGCTTCAGGCGCGGCTTGTTCGGGTAACGCTGACGCGTAGGCAATGGCGGCGCGTGCTTCGCTTTCAATGCCGGGACGCTCAGTCAAAGCCGCCAGTCTGCCGCGCAGTTCGGCGGCTTCTTCGCCGGAGTGTTTGGCCGCTGCTCTTGTCTCGGCCAGTTCCAGACGCTGGGCGTCGAGTTCGCGCGCGGCGCTCTCCAGCCGAGCCTGACAAGCCTGCTCCGCAATGCGCGCGCCCTGCTCGGCCTGCCGCGCCTGCCGGGTATTTTTTTCAGCTTGATCGGCTCTGGCTTCAGCCTGGGCAATAGCCGCGTTAGCGGCTTCCAGTTGAATACTCAGCACGGCGGCGCTGCGTTCGGCTTCCGTTGCGCGCGCCTGGGCACCCTGACCGCTGGCGCGTTCCTGTTCCAGCGCTTGAGCCTGCTGAAGCAGCCGGGCGTTAAGCTGCTCGATCTCTGCGGCTTGGGTTTCGTAGGCTTCGGCCAGCTCCTGACGCAGGGCATCGAGTTCGCCGCGTTCGCTCTCCCAGGACGCTTGAGCGCTGCGTAGCGACTCGTTGGCCAAAGCCTGAGCCTGAGACCACAAGGCGGCCAGCGCCACGCTGTTGGCCTGCGCGACCGCCTCGGGTATGGTGACCGCGACCGGCGCCGCCTTGACGGTCTGCTGCCGTCTCCATTCGCGCATAACGGAACTGGCGGCGTTCATGTCCACCCGAGCAGCGCGGCGCACCTGGTCAACGGTCGGAAAGGTTTCATGTCCGGCCTGTGCATACAGATCGACGGCGGACTGGATGATGCGCTCGCGCACATCGGCGGGAATAGGGGAAAGCGGTATACTCGGCTGGTTCATGGCGGCGGCTCCTGCAGGCGGGAAAGATCAATGCTGATGGTTATTATACCAGAACCACAAATAATAATCATAAGAATAATATTCTTATTATGAGTAGCGTTATGATTACCCCGTCCCGGCACCTCGAACGCCGACAAAAAATCATTGCCGGCGACAAAAGCCGGCGCATAAACCCAAACCAGGGAAAGTCCCCGAAAGCGGCTTTCCCTGCGCACCGCTACAGAGGCGTAACGTTTTCCGCCTGCGGCCCTTTTTGCCCGGCAGTCACCACCATAGTGACGCGCTGGCCTTCCTTCAAGGTTTTACGGCCATTGATGCTGTTGATGGCGTTAAAGTGGACGAAAACGTCCTTGCCGCCCGACTGTTCGATGAAGCCGAAGCCTTTATCGTCGTTGAACCATTTCACGGTGCCTTGTACCAGCTCTGCCATAAATCTCTCTCTTAAAAAAACCATTACCAAGATGATACAGGATGCCTTTGACGCAAAGCCAGTAACAAAACCGCATCACAAAAAAACTCCAGGCGTAAGCCTGGCGCCGGTATGCCCGCAAGGGCATTCAGGCAAGCGTAGCGCGCCGTAACGCAGTTCGACTTCGAGGCGGTTCAGGCGCAGGCATGGAATCGCCAGGCACCGCCACCGGGAAAAGCATTAACACCCACTGTCAAACCTCTTTTGATTTTTCGGCTTCTAAGGCGATCTGAGCGCTTTTTATTCCAACCGAAGCTGATGATAGCACAATGGGTCGCCGCGTGGCGCGTAGCGCCTTAACGTGGCTCCTTTTGCCATTCTTTGCTCATGAAATGGTTGTCTGGCAAAGCCAGACGCCTTTTTGCAAGGCAAGGATGCCGCGCCAGGTATCGCGAAGCGATGGGCGAAGCCAGGGAGGGCGAAGGGTAGGGGCTTTTGTGGCTGGCGCAAAAAGTTATCCACAAGCGAGATACGGTTAGGAGAAGGGTAATTTTAAGGATAAAAGGATAAGGGATTTGTTATTCATTATTTATATTTAAAAATCAATATATTATATTGATTTACTGGTCATTACCCGCGACCTATACCTACCGATTATCGACTGTTTATCGTCAAAAAACAGCGGCCCGCGACCTATACCTACCGAACCCGCGACCTATACCTACCGCTTTTTCGACGACCCGCGACCTATACCTACCGCTTTTTCGACGACCCGCGACCTATACCTACCGATTGAGCACCAAAAAATTGGGTGTAAATGGTTAAAAAAGTGCATCCGCGACCTATACCTACCGCGACCCGCGACCTATACCTACCGATAAGGTAGGTGACCCGCGACCTATACCTACCGCTTTTTTTGATCCATTTGGATTAGCGACGGCATCGCGCGCCCTTATCTTAAAGCTAGATTTTCGCGTTTGTTGGCGGCCTTCACTTCCGACACAAAATCAAGCGAAGCTGTAAGAGTATAAACGACATCTTCCAGCTTTTTACGGCTACCGCGTATCTCTTTTTTTGCAACCTTCATCAGTACACCGCTTACGTTTAGCTCATTCCAGGCCTCATCAAGCGAGGCGATTGCATCCCGTTCGCGGGTGTAATTATTCAACAACGCACTGTCGCGCTTGATGGTGCTGTAATACATTTCAAAAGGCGTCGTGAGGCTGGCAAAGGTGAATTTCAAAGACAACTGCTTATGCAGCCAGCGGGCAAGCTGCGTTTGATGGCTCATCATCTGCGCGTAATTGAACTGCCGATAGGTCAAAGTGTCCATTGCTTGTGTAACAAGTGGATGAAACTGGACAATCCATTTTGCCTGTGGATCTTCTGCTAGTTTGTTTTTTGATACTGCCGCCAGTCCTGAGAAATAGCCGCTTACGGTGAACCCCTCTCCATTTTTTCCGTCCTTAGTAAAGATTTCGATTGAACTTCTAGCCAATATATTCAGGCTTAAAACGATTTCTTGATATGATCGCGAGTGTCCACGCCGCTTTAATTCATCGCGTAGCATGTATAGCGTAAACATAACCCCGCTACGGTAATTTGGCTTATCAAAAAAAGCGTTGTGCTGCTCGGCTGCAATCTTACGCAACGCGTCTTCTATCAACTCTTCATTGGCGCTGGGATAATAATCTGTTTCCGTTTTGGTCTTCTCATCATATATTCTGGCCGCTTGTATGCGCACCTCAAACGGGCGTTGTCGATATTGAAAAGCGATATTCTGCAACGATAGAAAGCCCTTTTCTTTACGAATCTTAGTCATTTGTTGCCGTGACATAGCATAGCGTGGCACGCTATCCCATAGATCAAACGTGTTAGAGAGCCGGTCTCGCTCAACCTCACCGTTGCAAAGGAATGAACGGAATAAATCAAGCTGCTTCCCCTGAAAATCAGCCGCATCAGGCGGAATCACAGACTCTTCTTTATCGGCTATCTCATTTAGCGACATGATGCCTCTATAGAAAACAAGTAATCTTGTTTGCTTATATAAAAGCAAACAAGATTACTTATCAAGGTGTGCTGTTTGTGGCACGTTGTATTTAGCAAAAAGGTCGTTCAGCGCCTCGGTTAACAGGTTTTGAATGGTCTTTTCAGGGTGCTTCGTTTGAATCATCCTAAAAGATGATTTGACTGAAGGCGCGAAATATCCGGTAACATTCACTTTACCAGCCCTGCTAGGCTGTTTGTAGGTGCCAGCCGATATGTCTTTTTCATTTGCGACGGTTCCGGGCGTATGGCCTTTGGCTTGTTGCTCAAGCGCGGCTTGCATGCTCCCTCTTTTACTACTCATCTTATTTGCCTTCTAACTTGTTCAGAAGCTTACAAGTAAACTTGTAAAGCAGTTCAACTTCTAATGCGGCTTTGCCTCCGGGTTCATACTCGGTTACGGTTTGCCCAGTGGTCGGCGCATCGCCATAAGCCGCCCGCATATAGAGAATAATAGGACAGACAGCAAAGCCTAAATTTTTTGCTATCTCTTGCGCCTCAATATGGCGCTTGCCCTGTACGGGGGCGGAATTGATAACCACGAATGAGGATGGTTCGCCAGCGAGTCGCAATATATCGCGGATGGCTGGCAGGGTTTCCAGGTCATAGATTTGGGGCCGCACTGGCACAAGCACAATGTTAGCAGCACGAGCCGCCTCTATGCCTGCCTCAGAACTCTTAGCGGGCGTATCAATGATAACGAGGTCTGCGCCTTCGTTTCTAGCGGCATCAATGACAAATCGCAAACGGGCAACTTGGCAACTTACGACTGTTAATCCATCCTCACGCCTGCGTCGATCAGCCCAATTTGTCGCAGTCGTCTGCGGATCGAGATCAATCACCGCTACTCTACGCCCTGCGTGTATCGCAGCAACAGCCAATGCAAGGCTGGTCGTTGTTTTTCCTGTTCCACCCTTCTGCCCAAGAATTGAAATTGTTTTCATGGTTACAAGTAAACTTGTTTTCTCGTTTGCTAGATACCTAGTTTTAAAGATGGTAACACAACAAGATGACTAATACACGCAACGACCACAGGCTAAATCCAGTGGGATTTTTCTAGGCAAGGCGCTCACCTCCGCTAGAAAACCAGAAAGGAACGGCAAAGAATTTCACAATATGAAAATGTGTTGCGCATTGTAAAAAATGGCGCCACACTGGCGCCAATGAACAACGTAGCCAAAATACAGAAAAACCGCGATAGAACAAGCCTCCGCCTTGACGCGGAATTAGTCGCCATGATCGATAAAGTGAGAATAACGCGTGTGGGCGTTGTTTCGCGCAATACATGGATAGCGGAAGCCATTCAAGAAAAGCTGTCGCGAGAAACAGAGAATGGCGCCGAGAGAGCGCAAAGCATTAAGGGCAGGGGCTAACATGGCTCAGTTCTACGAATTTTTTGCCGGTGGCGGGATGGCGCGGGCGGGTCTTGGCAAAGAGTGGCGTTGCCTATTCGCCAACGACTTTGATCCAAAAAAAGCGGCAAGTTACGCCGCTAATTGGAGTGCCAAGGATTTACTTGTCGGCGATGTAGCCGAAGTAACGACCGCCGCTCTTCCTGACGCTGTAGATTTGGCCTGGGCGTCCTTTCCTTGTCAAGATTTGTCTTTGGCCGGTGCCGGTGCCGGTCTTAAAGGTAAACGCTCAGGCACATTTTGGCCGTTTTGGAAGTTAATGCGCGACTTGAAAACTGAGGATCGTGCGCCGCGCCTCATTGTGCTTGAAAATGTCTGCGGAGCCTTGCATTCGCATGAAGGCAAGGACTTTGCCGCCATAGGAAGCGCGTTATCAAACGAAGGTTACAAATTTGGTGCCGTTATAATCGACGCCGTTGATTTTCTACCACAATCCAGACCCCGCCTATTTATTATCGGCGTTCGTGGCGACTCGGATATTCCCGACAATCTTAAATTATCTAGCCCTGACCCAAAATGGCATCCTGATAGACTCCTAAAAGCCTATGAAAAGCTATCTGGCAGAGCTGCGGCCAACTGGATTTGGTGGAAATTGCCGACGCCCCCCAAACGTAAAAAAACATTCGCTGATCTTATTGAGGAAACTCCCAAAGGGGTTAAATGGCATACGCCAGAACAAACGTTACGTCTGTTGGGTATGATGAGCGAGATAAATCGACAAAAAGTGGAAAGGGCGAAGGAAGCCGGAAAGCGTATGGTTGGCGGAATCTACAAGCGCACACGACTTGATGAATTTGGACGCAAAACGCAACGCGCCGAGGTGCGTTTTGACGACTTGGCGGGTTGCTTGCGAACGCCGACCGGTGGTTCTAGCCGTCAATCCATTTTGGTGATTGACGGCGACGATGTGCGCTCCCGCCTGCTCTCACCGCGTGAAGCGGCGCGGCTCATGGGGTTGCCAGAAAAATACAAGCTGCCGGAAAATTATAACGAGGCTTACCACCTTGCTGGCGACGGCGTAGCCGTGCCGGTGGTGCGGTTCCTCGCTGCCCGCATTTTAGAACCGCTTTTAGATCAAAAAACAGAACGGGAAGAAGAGTTAGCCGCCGCTTAATAAGGATTCCAGCTCGACCGATGACCTAGTTTCGGTTTATTCTAAAAGAAAAACAACGAGCGGGAACATGGAATCGCATTCAAACCAGAACAATCAAGATTGCGTCAATATTCCACCCTTTGAAACAGAGGACTTGAGAAAAAATCTCACCGCCTTTCTTGATTCAGAATTTTATGATCCATTCACTAAACGAAAAGTTAAAGTCGGCAATTTCAAATGGGGCGTTTACGCTTTCTTCGATTACGATGGAGAGCCAATCTATATCGGGCAAACTAATGAACTACTTCGCACCCGAATCCGGCGGCACTTGACAAATCAACGAACCGACGCCGTAGCGATGTCGGTTCTTGATCCATTTGAAGTCTATGAAATAGAAGTTTGGCCGCTGCCACAATTTCAAAACACAACCGGGAAAGAAGAAAAAGCCGCCGCCAAAGCTCATTTGGACGCGTTGGAAGACCTGATTTATCAGCGGGAATTGAAGGCAAGCACATTCGGGGCAGTTCTCAATGAAAAAGACCCGCCCGCGCCAACCCTGACGGTGACGGCACCACCATCCTTCCGGCAACGCGTCGTTTCGGATGAGGTCTACGCCATACGCGCCCATCCTGATTTCCGCACAGCGCGACGCGCCTTGATAATCGCACGTCTGGCGCAAGTCATTTCCGAGCGTAAGGTTCAAGGCGGATTGCGGCGCGTTCTGCTCACTCAAGCGAAGCGGCTACAGTGGCTTGCCGAAAGGCGATATGTAGCATTAGGCGGTGCCGCCTCAGTAGGTCGGGAGAACGAAACCGAAAACGGCGACAATGACGACGGTTGATCCCAAGCGGTCAAGCACGATGAGAGCGGTGAAGAGCCGCGACACAAAGCCTGAAATGATCGTGCGGCGAATGGTTCACGCTTTGGGTAGACGGTATCGTCTTCATCGCAATGATCTACCAGGCAAGCCTGATCTGACTTTCCCAAGACTGAAAAAGATTATCTTCGTGCATGGCTGTTTTTGGCACGGCCACGACTGCAAGCGCGGAGCCCGCCTTCCAAAAGAGAACGCCGATTATTGGGCGACCAAACTTAAGCGTAACCAAGAACGCGACGCGACAGTACAAACAGCTCTGCATTCTATGGACTGGGATGTGCTGGTTGTCTGGGAATGCCAGCTTAAAGACCGCGAAGCAATAAATGAAAAACTTTGGCGGTTTCTGTCTGCACTATAAATGTGAGCATTGTCTAAAAACCGAGGGTTTTTTAGACGAAAATACAATTCAACAAAATCAAAGACTTGAAAGTCTATTAATTTTGTCCAACAATAGGCCATGAAATATGGCTATGCGCGCGTCTCGACCGACGACCAAAAAACAGATTTGCAGACTGCCGCCCTCAAAAAAGCGGGCTGCGAATATATCTTCACCGACACCGCAACAGGCGCATCGAGCAAGCGGCCAGAGCTTACCCGCTGCCTGGGAAAATTGAGGGCAGGGGATACGCTTGTCGTCTGGAAGCTCGACCGTCTTGGCCGGTCACTGCCGCACCTGGTCACGGTGCTGGCCGATCTGCAAAAGCAGGGGGTGGCTTTCCTGTCCCTGACCGAAGCGATAGACACCGCAAGCGCGTCCGGTCGGCTCATGGGTCATATACTGGCTGCGCTGGCCGAATTCGAGCGCGCTTTGATCGTTGAACGCACACAAGCCGGATTGAAAGCCGCGAAGCAACGCGGCGCAAAGCTTGGCCGCAAACCGTCACTTTCGGAAGATCAACGAAAACACGCTCGCGAACTGCTCGACCGTGGAGAAAGTCCGGCAGCGGTCGCCAAGCTGCTCAAGGTCTGCCGCGCCACGCTGTACAATAGTTTGAAAGAATAGCTCGGCGCTTGGTCGTTCGTTTCGTCTCATGTTTGAGGGTGTCGATACCTCTACAAGCCGCGCCGCGCCTGAGCCGGTCATTTTAATATGAGACAAAAGGGCTCATTTTGTCCAGTCTATCGACTACACCATAACCATTATTTTGCACATCATATAGAACATCATTAAACTAGTTATAGTACGCAATCTTACTATTCATAATTTTACAAAAATGACATTAAAAGAGATAAGTAAATCGTTAGAAAACTCACTTATTCATGATAATGGGTTTCAGTACGAACTATACAAATATGAACTTGAAGAGCTAACGGAAGAATTCAAGGCATCATTGAGAGATGATAATGATGATTACATTTTCGCAGTATCGGCAAATAGCCATGAAGTAGCAATGGTTTTAATTGGGAAGTCAATGGATATGTATATTAACGATTCCGCAAAAAACAAACTACAGGAGCTGTGGAATCGCAATTATATTAAAAATACAACAAAATTAATACCCGTATTTGCAAAGCTATTGCATAACAATGAAATAGCAGTAACAGGGGTAAAAGTCGTTGACTTACATTAGACAAAATAGCACGGACTGTCTCATCTGCGTTGAGCGCAAAAAACCGCCAGAAATGGCGGTTTTTTATGGCCTTGAACTTGAGACAGACCGTGCCTAATTGTCTAGTTTTGCCGAACGTTCGAGTGAGCGGCGCAGCGTAAGCCGTGCGCATCGTGAAGCGTCCTACCCGACAGGATAGTTAGGCGTCTTTGGTTCTGTTGATGACCACGCGGGCAAGCACAGGTTGTGTGGACAAGGAGTGATAGATACCGCAGAGGAGATAACCGTCCCGACTACGCTTCTCCAATTCTTCGTTCTGCTTGATTGCGCCTATCCACCTCTCGCCCGGCTCAAGAACAAACGGCAGGGGCTGTCCAGCGGGTGTTGGCACAGTAAGCGTCAGGTCAGGCTTCATGCGCAAGAGTTTTTTAAACCGCCACCGATAATCGAATCCTACCAAATGAGTAATTGTCGTTTTCCGATCTCCGACGTTTCGCACCTCTACAACTACAAACGGGCCATTTCCCGCGATCTGCTGAAGCCCATCATAGGTTTCCATGTTTGGCGAGGTGCTAATTTCGAGCGCCAATCCGGATGAGATCCATTTGAAAATGTCGAACAGGAATACCAATGTGGCAATTATTGCGCCCCACCATGCGGCGATGTCGGTGATGTTCATATGTTCCACGATAACTATATCTAAATTATATTAAAAAGGATTTTTTTGCGGAGGCTGGATAAGGACGGCTAGCCCGAATAGTAGCGCAAGGCATGGCGTCCAGCCAGTTTTCGACTTGGAGACTGGACAGAATGAGCCCTTTTGTCTCATGTTAAAATGACCACTTCAGGCGCGGCGCTGTGTGCAGCGCCTCTTTCACACCCCAACATGAGACAGAACGGCACACGGCGGCGCTTTCCGCGGGACGGGTCAAGCCTCCGGCCAGAAATCAGGGTTTAGAATCTGCTCGACAGACCACGGTAAATTTTCAGGGAATATATCAAGATTTGTTTCTGACATGGCCTGCGCTTTTGCTTTTTCCCACACAACTTCCATCCATTCAGCGTCATTGAAATTTACTTTTAAGCTCGGCATTTTTTTTAATGCGTAGGATGTGTCTATTCGTTGTATTTTTATTGTTTGCCGCCAGCTACTGCTCTTGCGTTCATGCTGATATTTCCATTTCAGCAAATGCGCTATTAACACCGTCATGCGGCTTGCCAGTTCTCTTTGTTCGCTTCTGCCCACGTCTTCAATCTCGTCTGCAATGTGCTCAATGTCCAGTTGTGAAAACTGACCGGCGCGCAGTAATTGCGCCTGTTCGTTCGCCCAGGCGATCACGTCGCCGTTGTAGTTTGCCAGGACTGTGCTCATGATGTTGGCTCCTGCTGGGTTGCGGCTATCGTTCAATGTGTAACCTGTTTTGGCCGTGCGCTTCTGGCAAGCGCCGGAAGGCGGATAAGTATTTATCTTTCATCAATACCCCTTGATGATGTAGTACCCGTCCTCAAATTGTTGTTTGTGGTCTATCTGAACACACAAGCGCCTTTTTTCGCCGCAGGTAGTGAGTTTCGCCCGTCCGGCGCGTTTTTCCCAGTCCTCGGCCTGCGCCTGTAACGTCGCGACCTCGGCGCTTAAGGTCGCCGCCTGTTCGCGCATATAAGCGGTTGTAGCCAACATTACCGCCAGCACGGCCAGAATACAACCCGCCGTAGCGCCACCGGCGACCAGCGCCCATTTCCAGCCAAACGCGGACACCGCGCCGGTGAGTTGGCCGGTCGCTGCGTCTGTGGCCTGCGCGGCATCGGATAAACTGGTTATAACCGGCTGGGCTGCCGAGTCCAGAACCTTTGAGGCTCCGGCAAGGGATTCGCGCACGGCGCGCGTTACCGCTTCGCTTGCGCCTGCCTGCACGCGGCTCGTGACCTCTGGGCGAGTGCGGCGCGTTCCTTCGCCAGCGCCGCCCGCTCGGCGGCCAGTCCATCAAGCGCGGTCTGTACCGCTTGGTGATGTTCTTCTGCTACGGTCATCAGTCCGATAAGCTGCTGCTGTGCGTCCATTTACTCTCCCATTTTTTCGTTAACGGCTCATACCCCTGTCATGATCGCGCTCAATGTGGCGCTGGTGCGCGCGCTCCTGCTGCTGCTTTTCTTCCTGGACGCGGCGCGCTTCGGCGGCTTCGTGTTCCATGCGTTCGTCTATATTTTCGCGCACGCGGGTCATCACGGCGGCGCTTTGCTCGGGCGTCAATCTGTCTTGAACGGCTTTTTCCTTGATCGCTTCATATACGATCAGCTTTTCAGCGAATCCGGGGCTTTCGGCGCGCAATGTCTTCCAGTGCTGTTCTTCGGCTTTTTCGTGCGCGATGCGCTGCTGGCGTTCCTGCTCGGCCTTGAGTTCGGCGGCTTTGGCCTCGGCCTCGCGCTTTTTTTTCTGCTCGTCGCGTTTATGCTGGGCAAACAGCGCGCGGAAGTCGTCCTTGCCTGCCGTGATGATCTGCTGTAATTCCTGGCGGTTGTCGCGTTCGTTGAGGGCTTTTTCCAGATCGCCGGACAGGTCGATGATGGAGTCTTCCTTTTGCGCCTGCGCGCGCTCGTGTTCGCCTTCGGCGGCTCGGCGTTCGAGTAGGGTGCTGATGTCGTCTCTGTTCAACTTTCGCACGCCTGCGCCGCCTAAATGTTTTTCCGGTTCGCGTTCGATTCCTTGTTCCTTGAGGCTGCGGTGATCGACGCGGGCTTCGTGGCCGTGGCGCTCAAGATGGGTGTTGGTGATCTCGGCCCAATGGGCGCGTAATGCTGTTACCGCGTCCCGCGCCTGCTCGGCAGTTTTTCCGCCGCTGAAGCGGTCGGACTTGGCGCAGCCGCCGCGTTCTGGATTTTTTTTGTTGGCGCGTTTGAAGTACTGTTCTGGATCGCGGTCTATTCCGTCTCGCGTGCGCTCGGAGTACATGATGTGGGCGTGTGGTTGTTCGCCCTTTTCAAGCGCGGCCTTGGGGGTGTGGATGGCGTAGGTGTAGGCGTGACGATCTCCTATTTCCTGCTGGATGAAGTCCTGAACTAACGCGCGCCGCTGTTCCGGGTTCAGTTCGCGCGGTAGGGCGACTTCAAATTCTCTATAGACGTAGCCGTTTTTTCTTTCGAGCTGGTCGGCAGCTTGCCAGAAGTGGGACGGGTTGTGTTCGGCCCACTTGGGCAGGTTGCCGTAACCGGCGGCTTCAAGGTCTTCGTAGCGCGCGCCGTCATGGTACTTGCCTTCGCGGCGCAGGTATTCATCGTGGGCTGCGCCTTTTCCGGCGCTGCCTACGTGGATGGTGCAGTGATAGGTGGCCATGGCTGTTTTTTCTTTTTTTGTGCTGTTGATGTTACCGGCACGGTCGCACGGCGTTTCTGTGGCGAAGCCAGAGAAACGGTAAAGTGCGCCTTCATCTTTTATTCAGGATACAGCGGGGTGTTTTTTCCCGCAACCGGTTGGCTTTGATTTTGGTTTGTCTTTGCGCTTGTTTTTGGCTTTATCTTTGGCTTGACGCGGTGATTTATCGGGCTATAGTTATTGGCTATCGACCGACAAATAGAACTGACGCCGCTATGGATAAAGACGACTGGACAAAAGACCGTGTAGCCTATCTGAAAGGACTGAAGACGCGCACCGACCATCAGGAGCTTTTGGTGTTGCTTTATGACAAGCCGAATAGAGACAAGCAGGACGATAGAAAGCTGGATGTTCTGGTGCGTGCGGAAAAGGCGGCGGTCAGAGCAAACAAGGCCAGACAGGAAGCCGCCCATCTGATTCGATCAGAAGAGAAGGCGATCAAGGAAGCGGAACGCAAGGCCAGAACCAAGCGTTTGATAGAGCTGGGCGGACTGGTTGATCTGGCGGGACTATCGACTAAAGACAAGGGCGAATTACTCGGCGCATTCCTTGGACTGTCGCGCGTTGCCGATGAGGAACGCTGGGCGAAGTGGAAACAGGAAGGGGATGCGCTTCTGGCTGAACGCGAACAATCCAAAAAGAATCCGGCGTAAGGCGCTGGCTAGCAGAACAGCAAACCGATGAAGACAACGACCTTAACCAAGGCGCAATTGGTCAATACGCTACTGGAAGTCTATCCCTTGCTCGACCAGCCGAAAGCCTACCACCTGGTAAACCAGTTTTTCGAATGCATCAAGGCAACACTGGAAGCGGGAGAACCCGTCAAATTATCCGGCTTCGGCAATTTCGAGTTAAGAGATAAAACCCCGCGTCCAGGACGTAATCCGAGAACCGGTGAAGATGTTGAAATCAGCGCGCGCCGGGTAGTCACTTTCAATGCGGGGCAAACGCTGCGGGCGAGGATTAAACCAGAAACCAAGGCCTGATGCTTTGCTATAATCGCGCGATTAGATGAGATCGTTTCAACATTCAAATATGTTTCCACATTAGCCAGGAATACCATGTCAACTTATCAGGAACTCCAGCAACAAATAGCTGAATTGAGAGCGCAGGCCGAAGCGATACGCCAGCAAGAGCAAGCCCAGGTCATAGCGCATATCAAACAGCAGATACAGGAATACGGCATCACCGCTGCACAGTTGGGCTTTCGCGGGGAAAGCGTCAAAGCGTCTGGCCGCAAATCGACAGTAGAACCCAAGTACCGCGATAATCAAACCGGCGAGACCTGGGGCGGTGTCGGCGCAAAGCCGAAATGGTTACGCAATCACGAAGCGGCAGGACGTAACAAGGACGAATTCAGGATTTAATCGTTGCCGTGCGCAGGTAAAACTTACCTTGGCTTGTCCGTAGATCGAGCCGGTGCTTTTGAGCGCTTGGAGCTTGCCGCCGTTTTAACCGGCTTTGCTTCAGGATATTCAGGCGCGGCTTGATCGGGTAACCCTGAATCGTAGGCAACAGCGGCGCGCGCTTCGCTTTCCATGCCGGAACGCTCCAGCAAGGCGGCGAGTCTGCCGCGCAGCTCGGCGGCTTCTTCGCCGGAGTGTTTGGCCGCTGCTCTGGTCTCTGCCAGCTCCAGACGCTGGGCTTCGAGTTCGCGCGCGGCGCTTTCCAGTCGCGACTGACAAGCCTGCTCCGCGATGCGTGCGCCCTGCTCGGCCTGCCGTGCCTGCTGGGTATTTTTTTCGGATTGATCGGCGCGCGCTTCTGCCTGGGCAATAGCCGCGTGAGCGGAATCCAGTTGCACGGCCAGCACGGCGGCGCTGCGTTCGGCTTCCGCCGCGCGTGCCAAGGTCTCCCGACCGCTAACACGCTCGCGTTCCAGTGCTTCGGCCTGCTGAAGCAGTTGAGCGTTAATCCGCTCGATCTCGGCGGCTTGGGTTTCGTAGGCTTCGGCCAGCTCCTGGCGCATGGCGTCGAGTTCGCCGCGTTCGCTCTCCCATGACGCCTGAGCGCTGCGTAGCGACTCGTTGGCTAAAGCCTGAGCCTGTGACCACAAGGCGGCCAGAGCCACCGTATTGGCTTGTGCAACCGCCTCGGGTATCGTGACCGCCACCGGCGCAGCCTTGACGGTCTGCTGCCGTCTCCATTCTCGCATGACGGAACTGGCGGCGTTCATGTCCACGCGTGCCGCGCGGCGCACCTGGTCAACGGTCGGAAAGGTTTCATGCCCGGCCTGTGCATACAGATCGACGGCGGCCTGAATGATGCGCTCGCGCACATCGGCGGGAATAGGGGAAAGCGGTATACTCGGCGGGTTCATGGCGGCGGCTCCTGCTGGCGGGAAAGATCAATGCTGATGTTTTATTATATCAGAACTACAAATAACAATCAGAATAATAATATTCTTATTTTTGAAGTAACGGAATGACCCAGCCCCCGCGCGGCGAAAGCCAGCAAAAAACAAAAAATCGTTGCCGGCAACAAAAGCCGGCGCGTAACCTCAAAACCCGGAAAAGCCACCGAAAGCGGCTTTTCCGCTATGCCTACAGAGGCGTAACGTTTTCTGCCTGCGGCCCTTTTTGCCCGGCAGTTACCACCATAGTGACGCGTTGGCCTTCCTTCAGTGTTTTATGCCCATTGGCGCTGTTGATGCTCCTGAAGTGGACGAATACATCTTTGCCGCCTGCCTGCTCGATGAAGCCGAAGCCTTTGTCATCGTTAAACCATTTCACAGTGCCCTGTACCAGCTCTGACATAATCTCTCCAGCTCAAACCAACCAATCAACACAATCACTAAAAATTCCAGGCGTAAGCCTGGCTCAGGTATGCCCCGAAGGGCATAAAGGCAAGCGCAGCGCGCCGTAACGCGGTTCGACTTCGAGGCGGTTCATGCACTGACGGCGGATCGCCAGGCACGGCCACTCAAAAAAGCGCCAACCCCGACTACCAAACCGCTTTTGCTTTTTCGGCTTCTAAGGCGATTTGAGCGCTTTTTATTCCAACTGAAGCCGATGATAGCACAATGGGTTGCCGCGTGGCGCGTAGCGCCTTAACGCGGCTCATTTTGCCACTTTCCGCTCATCAAATAGTTGTCGGGCAAAGCCAGACCCCTTTTGCAAGGCAAGGATGCCGCGCTAGGTATCGCGAAGCGATGGGCGAAGCCAGGGAGGGCGAAGGGTAGGGGCTTTTGTGGTTGCCGGGTGGCGCGTTAGCGCCTAAACCCGGCTCATTTTTGTATGTGTCCAGCGCTTAATTTTCGAGTTATCCACATATCCACAGAAAATCTATCTAAAGCTTTTGGTTAAAAAATGGTTATTTCTTTTGGTTAGCGTGCAAAAAAATTGATTATAACGCAATGTTATTAATTGTTTTTTTCGCATTGTTGTATGTGTCAAAGATCAAGTTTCCATGTGTCAAAGATCAAGTTTCCATGTGTCAAAGATCAAGTTTCCATGTGTCAAAGATCAAGTTTCCATGTGTCAAAGATCAAGTTTCCATGTGTCAAAGATCAAGCTTATGCTTTAGTTTGCGTCTACGCCAAAAATCCAAAGGTTAGCTACCTTTTTGAAAGTTTCGTGCCATTTGTAGAAAGGCCGATTCATGTGTCAAAGATCAATGTATTTATGATTAATATCATTATGTTGTTAAATAAATTCGCTAAAGGTGGGCCTACTTCACCTATGTTAGCGCGAGTGCGCCCCTTTTCGCTTAACTGAAACGGAGTCGCCGCTTATGTTCCAATCGGCGAGAAAATTAACTTCGACAAGCTTTCTAAGCGCATCCGCAACCATGCGCCGCAGTTCACTATTGTTTTCTATCGTTATCCCTGCTCCCTGCTTAATCGTCTCCAGCTTAATGGGAAACGGTTTGCTGTGAGTCGCAAAGTACCCGTGCAACCACGTTGCCAACCCATCTGGCAATGCCAAACGCTGCTGCCATTCCACGCGCGTGAAATGGACATCACCAAAGGCTTTTTTCAACTCTGGGGCGATTTTTACCTGCCATTTTGGAAGTTTCTTTCCGGTTGATTGGTCTTCCCATTTAAAAACAGGGATCATCGACAAGCTAATACCCTCGCCAAGCCGTGCGCTGTATACAGACAATGCCGTTGCTTGCATCCTCGTTAAACACTCTCTGAGGCGTGTATAGCTTTGTCCACTCAACGGCCATGAAATGGCCTGGCAAAAAGCCTTGGGGGTGAACTCAACATATACCCCCGCTTCCTGACTCTTCGCCAAGTCGATTAACTGCATCCAAACGGTTTGATCGTCCTGCCGTAGCTCTTGCCCTGTGTACGAGACAGCCCCATCCCCAATGATAAAAATTGCGGCATTCTTCAACTCTTCGCGTTTCTGCTTTCTGTTTTTCGCATTGAAAAGCGCGCAACGTAGAATTTCATTAGGCAAGCAACGCACATCGTCAGGCCAAAACGGAAGGCGCTCTTGTGTAGCTGCTGTATCGGCAGTCTTCACCTTGCGCGGTAGCTGTTGGCTTGGCAATTCTCCATGACCGGCTTCGGAACGTTTGCGTCGTTCGGCCTGTTCAAGTTGTATACGCCGCAATGGTTCCGTCAAGATTTCGTCAAGCACGCTGCCTACCTGCTTTATGGATTTACTCATAGTACGAAACTCATTACTTAAAATTGCGACAAGGCGTAGTTACTTTGCGCCGATCCTTTCTTCCCAAGCGTCAAGCGCTTCTCTCAGGAGTTCATTCAATTTTAGATCGGCCTCGGCTGCGCGCTGGCGAAAGCGGCGGCGAAATTCAGCGTCAACCTTGAAGTTGAGCGGCGATGTTGAGGGAGACAAAACGGTTGGCTTAATCTCTGCTTGGCGTCCGCTCGCATCGGCAGATGCGGTCGCACTGCCTTTGATGGCCACGAGTGAAGATGATAGATCAGCTGTTTTCTTGTTAGCCATATTTCTTTCCTTATTTCTTTCTTGTTTTCGTTTTTTCTTTCATTCGTTCCTTTACGAATCCCCATAATTCAATCACTTCTGCTGAGCTACGTCCGCGTGGGTCAATTTCTATAACTGTTCGACCGTCAATCATTGAAGCGGCAAAGTCTACGCGGTCGTGAATAATAGAAGGGGCGACAGCTCCATGCACCGACAAGGCGGCCATAGTTTGAACCGTCAATCGACTATTGGGTTTTGCTTGAGTCACGGCAAAACTGAAAGCTCGCTCGGCATCGGAGACAATCTCTACGGTACGCCCAACGGCGCGTAAGTCGTGCGGGCTGGGTCTGGTCGGAATTAAAACAAAATCGGCCTGCTCAACAACGGTGCGGATAGATTCTGTTATGGCCGGTGGCGTGTCAATAAAGGCAAATGAGTAGCCCGCCTTTGAGAGGCCTCCCAGTTTTGAAGAGAGTTCTTTCAGGGTGGACGTGGCAAAGGATGGGGTATCGGCTTTTCGTTCATTCCACCACGCGGCAAGCGAGGCCTGCGGGTCTGTGTCAATCAGGACACAGGAACCGTCACCGGCTCGTTCAGCGGCCACCGCCAAATGGGCAGTAAGCGTTGTCTTGCCCGCGCCCCCCTTTTGACTGGCTAAAACAATCACTTTCATTTCTTGTTTTCGTCCTTTCTTGCTTTCGTTCTTTATTTTTAAATACAAAAACTGTTTTCTGTCTTTATATTTGAATATAATAAAAGAAAACACGATTAATATAAATAACCATCATCTTAAGCCGGACCACGCAAAAAGCGTGATCCGACCAGGGACAAGCATAAACGGTCTGCGCAAGCAGTCCGTTGACTCAAATCAGCGAAAGGGATGGAAGCCGAAAGGCGCGTATCAAGGATTGATAGCGCCGCGCGCGCCAGGGATGGCGGGTTTGTCCGGCTGCCAAAGACAGTTAGATAAAAAAGCCCGTAATGTATTAAACGCGCCTAACCCAAAGCAGACCAACCAAAGCAGACCAACCAAAGCAGTGTAATCAAAACAGTTCAAGAATTGCTTAACCGAGCGTTGCAACGATCTGCTGCATCAAGCCTTGCCCTTGGGCGTTTTTCTTCTCACCCATAAGAAAAAGCCCCTTGCCGCCGCTCTTTGCCGCCCAAAGTTCGCCGATGTTGCGTTTTTCCTTGGTGTCTGCCGTGTCGCTCAGGTGCGCGCCCTTGTATTCAAGGACAAAGATACGCCCATCGTGTAACTCTGCCACAAAGTCGGGATAAAAACGGTCGGTTGAGGTCGGCAACCAGAAAGAGGTTTGCGGACGTTGTGACAGGTTACGAATCCAGTATTTTACTTGCGGCAAGGCGTCGATCATCTGCGCGCAGTCGAATTCCTCGCCTTCGCTTTTCAACTCGCCAACCATGCCAAAATAGTGTTTATTGAATTGACAAGCGCCCTGATAGCTCCATGCGGCAGGATAAGGGCGGCTATCGAAGGAAAAACCATCGGCAAAGCTGGTTTCCACTGTCGCGGAAGGCGCAAACAAAAATTCCTGATACCCTCGCGCGTAGGCCAGTCGGCGATAATCGCCGATTTTCTGCTGTACGGCCTTGGCAAGCTGGTACTTGAAACGCAGCAAGTCGTTCATGGCGATGCCACGCTGCTCGATCAAATAAGCTACCATCTTTCGGCAAAACTCCAACGTAACAGGCTGAAGCAAATCGCGCTGACGGCATTGACCGCCCTTATCAGAGTCGAGCCAGCGGGCAAACTCTAAGTCCGTCCAGTCGAGCCGGAGAAAACCAAGCTCAAGCTGGGCATTCTGGTCAATGTGCCGATAAACAACCTTTTCTCCATTCAAATCCACCTCCCAACGCTCGGCGGTTTCCCTGATGGAAAATTCATCAGGCGAAAGTTCCGCCGCACACCCATTCAGCGTCCAGCCGCCCAGCTCAAGAATCAGCTCTTCCTCGGCAAACTCCAGTACGCCCTGAACACTCAAGAATAGGCGGGGAACGGCGAATTTCTCGCCGCGCTCTGCGGGCGATATACTGTTACGGTGCGTAATCCGGTGCCGATGAACAGAGGAACGAAGCGCGGCCTGCCGCGCCGGTGTCGTCACCGTGGCAAGAAGGCGCTGCTCAAGCTCTTCTGGAATATCACCTTTAATGGAAACGGTCACGCTACCGTCGGCTTGCGTCTCCACCTTTATACGCTCAGTAATTGCGCTATCCAGACCGCTCAAATCCGGCGCTGCGTCCACGGTTTCCCAAAGCAGGGGAGCGCGGTTAAAAAGATCGTCGTTCAGGTCAAAACCTGCAAGCGTAGACTGCCGCTGTTCCACCACGGCGGCGGCTTCTTCCGCAGTAAAGCCCATTTTTGCAACCAGCGTATCGACAAGTGCGCGCGCGCCTTCGCCGAAGCGCGGGCTTGATACATGGGTATACGCATGGTTCAAGGCTGGATTCGAGCGGCTTTGCGTATAGGGCATACGCAAAACCCGCCCTAAAAGCTGCTCGATGTCGGTCGCGCTGGCAATATTGGCAACGGAACACAGCACATAGGCGAAAGAGCAATCCCAGCCTTCTTTCAGAGCTTCTACTGTGATAATAAAATCAACCGGACACGCGTGGTCGAAAAGGTCGAGATTGTCGAGTTCGCGCTGTTCGCCGGTCGCAACGGCAATGCGCGTTTCGTCAATGTTTTCATTCTCTTTCAGGTATTTTTTCAGGACTTCAACAGTGACTTCCTGCCCTTTGTCCTGCGCCTGGAACAATACCAAGGGGCGGATATAGCGGCTGTCACTTTTAGCTGTGTCCGCCAGTTGCGCGCGGGTTTCAATCGCGCCGTGGATCGCCGCCCGCCAATCGGGATGCTCGGTCAAAATGATAGGCAACTTAATCATTTCAGCCGCCTTCACTTCAGCGGCTGAAGCCCGAAACAACACATTGCTGCCGTTGTGCGGTTCGGTGCTAGGCGTGGCGGTAAACTCCACGATGCAGGCCGGACGCAATGTGGTCAACATCTCAAAAGATAAATTCGTCCCGGCCTTGTGTGCCTCGTCCACGATCACCAAGGGGCGATGCGCGGCCATAAGATTGACGAAGGAGAATTTTATTTTTCCGTCCTCGCCGCGTTCCAACCCTTCCGCGTTTTCGGGAACATGGGAAAAATGCGACTCGAAGCTTTCCGAATGCGCATAGGCTTTGCGTCCGTCGGTGTTACTGACGCGCAAGGTCTGAATCGTTGTCACGATTACACAAACGCGCTCGGTCAAATCCTGCGGCCTGATTTGCGTGATTTCGCCAATGTCGAACACCGAAACGCGCCCATCAAACGCATCGTCCAACGCGGCGCGGTACGGGTGCGCGGGTTTCTTTAACGCTTCTGCTGTCTGCCGCCGTATGGTGTTGGTCGGTACAAGCCAGAGAACAACGGGGTAATCCCGTTCAAGATAAGAGCGCCCCGCCACGGCTACGGTATGCGCGGCCAGCAAGGTTTTACCGCCGCCCGTAGGCAAGCGTAGACAAACATTCGGAACGCCCTCAAGCCCCTTAATCGTCCGGTAGGGCGGAGGATTTCTGTCCGGCTCCCGCTGCCGCAAGGTTTGAATAAAAGCCTCTTCGGGGTCGCCGGTCGTGCGCGCGCGGTCAAGATAAGTCGCCAGCGTTTCCAAAGCGGTGCGTTGAAAGGTCTTAAGCTCCATGATCGCTCCTAGCGGGCTTTGATTTCATAAGGGATTTGCCGAAAGGTAATCCCTTCCTGCTGCAAGCGCTCATCGCTCAACCGGCAAGCCTCGCCGAAAATGATCTTTTGCCCGTCGAAGGGAGGAAGTAGAGCAAGAATTTTCGAGGTCAGCACATTACCGCCGCTCGGTCGTTTATCGCCAAGAATACCGTTATAAAGCAGGTAATAAGCAGTGCCGTCATGGACGCCAAGCAAGGGAGAATCCGCGTCACCGGAAAAAGGAAAGCCGGTTTCAATAAACCAAAGATGCGCGGCCAACGGCGCAAACCGGATACCTGGCGCAATATGTCCCGCCTCATCAAAGACCGGATCGCCCAAACGATAGAAACGGAACCCGCCGCCGCCAGCCCAGCCCACGGCCTCGGAAATGCCGCCCTGTTCACCATCAATGACCTTCCGCAAGCGCGGGGCGCAATGCGTCATGGCGTGGTCGCCCATCTCAATGCCGATATAGCGCCGCCCCATTTTGTGCGCCACGGCTGCGGTCGTGCCGGAACCCAGGAAGCTGTCTAAAACAAGGTCGCCGGGGTTGGTGGCAATTTGTAAGATTCGCTGAATTAAGCGTTCAGGCTTTGGGCTATCAAACGCTTCAATTTTTCCGAAAAGTGCATGAATTTCTTTTTTCGACTCGTCGGTGTGCCCAACTTCATTTGACGGCCACCATGTCCAAGGGGTCATACCCTGTACTTCAGATAAGTAACGGATGATATTTGGCTGACTATCTCCATTTTTGCCAAAATATATTCGTCCTTCCAATAGCAAACGCTCATAAGTAGATTTTGCAACCCCCCAACACCTTCCATCGGGTGGGCGATGTACTTTTCCTGATGGTGTTACCACCTCATAAAATTGATCTGGGGTAGCATGTCCCTCTTGTGCTGTCATAGGAACAGGCCGCCAACGCCCTTTTTTGTCATTGTTTGGGTTACGGTAGACCTTTGCTTGCTCCTCTGTGAGAGAAACAAGATTCCTACCTTTTTTGAACAATTCTGGACGTTTTGCATATACAAGAATGTACTCATGTACGTCGCCGATAGCTTCACGATTTTCGCGTGAATACCTTTTCTGCCATACGTTACTGGCAATAAACCTTGATCTACCGAAAACCTCATCCATAATGACTTTGAGATAATGGCCTTCGTTGTCATCAATCGAAACCCATATACTCCCATCCTCTGCGAGAAAATCGCGCAACAATTCAAGACGCGGATAGATCAATGCAAGCCATTGAGTATGCTCCAAGTTGTCGTCGTAATGCTCAAACGCGCTACGGGTGTTATAAGGCGGGTCGATATAGATGCACTTAACTTCACCGGCGTAGTAAGGAAGCAAGGCTTTCAGCGCGTCGAGATTGTCGCCGTGAATCAGCATATTCCCAGTGTTGCGGTCGCTGTAGGAAAGATCAGGCGCTTCTTCAAGTAAGCGGTAAGGGGCGTGCGTGGCGGCGTGAATGTCTGCGCCACGGGTAAGCCAGTGCAAGAGGGGCATAGTGTCCTTTTATCGTCTTAACGGGCGGCGGTCATCACCAATAATGCGGTTTGACGGCTGGTTTTTTATGTGTCGGCACGCGATTACTGAACTGTGCCTCTGCCAACTCTTTTTCATGGATGGCAAAAACGACCCAATCGGCAAGCTCGCATAACGAGACGGGAGCCGGTCTTTTTGTACTTGGTTTGTGCGGAAATATGACGCCGCGCTTGATAGCCGGAAAGTCTTCTTTGATAGCCTTCAATGCGCCAGTCATATCGGTGTCAGCGGATACAAGAACAACTTGATCGTATTGTTGCGATACGGCGGCTCTGTACATACCGATGGCGATATTCACGTCGGTTTGTTTTTCCTCTAGTGACCAAATATCGACTAAATCCTGTCGGGACGGTTTCTGCCCCGCAACATGCCTGGGCGCTCTAGCTGGACTAAGCAGATGAAGGCCTGTGATTACCTCAACATCATTTGCTTTCAACGCGCGTATATAGGTATTTTGCGCTTCAAGCGAGTCCGTTCCTCTTGACGCCAAGTGCGGTTTGACCGACGAAGTAAAATAGCAAACTCTCGACACCTCGGCTTGAGGATTCTGCCTGGCAAGGATATTTCCAAGCAGGGCTTTAAGGTTTAACCACTTGTAAGGCGTGCCGGAAACAAGGCTGTAGAATACATTGTACCCATCGACGAAGAACGCTGTGCGCAAGATAAGACTCCTTGGAAACGAAAAAACCGGCCAGAAGCCGGTTTTCCCTTTCTACGACTGAGCTGAACTTAATCAACACGCCGTAGCGTTGTAGCTTTCATCTTATCCGGTTTTTTATATGTTGTCCACTACCGTCCATTATTGTCCACTGCTGTCTATTGCCGTCCAGTGCTACCCGTAGGTTCCGGCTGTCTAAAAAATGAAGGTTTTTTAGACAGAAATACAATCAAGTAAAATCAAAGGCTTGAAAGTCTATTAATTTTGTCTAACAATAAGCCATGAAATATGGCTATGCGCGCGTCTCGACCGACGACCAAAAAACAGATTTGCAGATTGCCGCACTGAAAAAAGCGGACTGTGAGTACATCTACACCGACACCGCAACCGGCGCATCGAGCAAGCGGCCAGAGCTTACCCGGTGCTTGGGGAAATTGAGGGCAGGGGATACGCTCGTCGTCTGGAAGCTCGATCGTCTTGGTCGGTCGCTTCCGCACTTGGTCACGGTGCTGGCCGGTCTGCAAAAGCAGGGAGTGGCTTTCCTGTCTCTGACCGAAGCGATAGACACCGAAAGCGCTTCCGGTCGGCTCATGGGTCACATATTGGCGGCGCTGGCCGAGTTCGAGCGCGCTTTGATCGTGGAACGCACACAAGCCGGACTGAAAGCCGCGAAGCAACGCGGCGCGAAGCTGGGGCGCAAACCGGCGCTTTCAGAAGATCAGCGCAAACATGCGCGTGAATTGCTCGACCGTGGAGAGAGTCCGGCAGCGGTTTCCAAGCTGCTCAAGGTCTGCCGGGCTACGCTGTACAACAGCATGAAAAAGGAGCAGACGCCAGCAGATGGAATAGATGGTAGCGTTACGCGTTTACACCCGATCAGTTAATCACGCTAGAGGATCGGATGGTGGCGGGATTGAACAGAATGCAAGTGGACGAGGATTTCAGCGAGGAAATAGCCAGGAAGATTTTCTAAAAAAGCCGGTTCCTTCCCACCTCATAGCATTCAAACTGAGAACTGCCCAGGAGGATACATTCAATGAATAGGCAACAGAACAACGTGTTGGAAAACTTCTCGGAAGCTTCCGTCCCGCAACCGCCGGAGATTCCCGTACAGGTTCACTTTATAGAAGAGGGGGAGGAGGAGAGGTCAAAATCGCAGTTGCCCGCTTTCGTGACGAGGGTAGTTTTAAGCGAACTCTTCGACATGAACTCCTTGGACACTTTGGCATCAACACCTTCAACCCCGGAGAAAAACGGGCAATCCTGACCGCAACCAACGAGGCTCGTTTTGTCCCATGTTCGGATGTGAAAGAGGCGCTACAGCCCGCGCCGCGCCTGAGCCGTCCATTTTAACATGAGACATTTGGGCTCATTTTGTCTAGTTTTGCTTGCTACGATGCGGTGAAGTTAATTTTTTTGAATCAAATTTGAATCTTTTTTGCATTTCTAATGATTCTCTGCTACAGTAACTCCCTCATCAACCTAGGAGTAGCCACATTTTCAGCGGTTTGGGCTTAGACCCCCATATATATAGAATATATTTTAATTCTTATTTTTGAGGCAGTGAAATGACTATCGAATCCTTTATCACAAATAAAACACAACAAAAGCAAGATACCGAAGCAGTTACGTTGAGATTACTGACAAGTACCGTTAGGAGCATCGATGAATTTTCCGCAACACTAGATGTTACTAGACAAGAATTGATGACTCAGTTTGTTGAGGATTCATTAAAAAGAGGGTTAGCACATTATGCAGCAGTGTTGAATAAACCGAATTCTATTGAGTTGTTAACGGTAAATGATGCCGAAAAGTCGTCGCCGAGTTATTTCGTATTGAACACAAACAAAAGTAATACCCCAAGTGACCATGAAAATATGTTATCCAACGGAATTGCCGCAGCATTTTGCGATCCATGGAAATTCAGAATAGAATCTTTAAAAGAGGGTGATGTCGTTTTTCTTTATGAAAGTGGTGTTGGAATTGTTGGCGTTGGTAATGCAAATGGAAAAACAGAAAAATCAGATAGAGGCTTTGGATATGATGGTGGAGATGATACGCGCTATCAAAAACTAATTAATTATAATAAAATAAAAGCCTTTAGCGCCAAAGAAATAAAAAAATTGACTGGAAAGAATATGCGCTTTCTCCAGACAATGTTTCGCATTACAGCAGAAGATGGTGTATTAATTCAACAGAACCTAGTTGAATTAAAATAAAATTTCTAGGATATAACCGATTACTTCGATTGCAAGCCGGTACAAATAGGGGGCATAAACTTGCTGTACCCGCCCGTCATGATGTCCGCAGTGCGCCGGACGCCCAACTATTGAGCTTGTCTCGGCGCAGTCCATGATCGGAGATCAACCGCGCGTGCCGCCTGTCATAGAAACAATCCTAGACAATTCTGCACGAAGTGTCTAATCATGAGTTGAGCGAAAAAACCGCCAGAAATGGCGGTTTTCATGGCTTTAACATGAGACAGATCGTGCCGTTTTGTCTCATGTTTGCGCCGCAAGGGGCTAATCAGGCTAAATGTCGCTTATTGCAGCTTCGCTCCCAATTGGACTTTCTGCGAAATAAACTT
>Ga0265331_10000719_pt1 | contig 28183 bp, 19 predicted proteins | sample 41923metaG_FD_202088 | JGI IMG/M metagenome (GOLD analysis project Ga0265331, IMG submission 202088) | Rhizosphere microbial communities from Carex aquatilis grown in University of Washington, Seatle, WA, United States - 4-19-23 metaG | ecosystem: Host-associated > Plants > Roots > Rhizosphere... | reverse complement strand
AGTGCAGCGACACCACCAACACCGTGGCGTTCAATGCCAACGACGACATCAACCTGCGCTCGGTGGGCACCGTGGCGGGGTCGACCGCGCCCGACTGCATGGTGGTGGCCAAGCTGGCCGACAGCGCGGGTAATCCATACGACTCGGCGATTACCTGGGGTGGCGGCGGCGCGGCCTTCGATGGCAGCGGCGGGCGCCCGGTCGACGGCAGCTTCTGCGGGCCGGGGGATGATTTGGACAACATCACCGAGTGCCTGGGCGCCAACGCCAACGATCCGGTGAACGCGCAATCGGCGGCGTTCATCGTGCCGGTGGGCGGATTGCTGTCGGGGCTGGGCGTGCGGCAGAGCGTCGCCGTGGCCGCGGGCGATAGTGTGACCTACACGGTGGTCAACGTCACGGCCAATCGGGACACCGGGGTGGTGGTGACCATGAACGCCGGGGGCCTGAAGCAAACCACCAGCACGTGTTCGCACGACTGTTACGTGGCGCCGGGCGATTTGCTGACGGTGCGCTTCAACCGTACCGGGACGGGCGATACGTTTGCGAACCGCAACTTGGCGATCACGATCGACGGGATGGGTCAGGACAATACGAGTCGCCGCAACAGCGCGATCGGGACGGCCCAGACCGTTTTCGGCAACTATGACTCGCCGTTTGTCGACACCGTGAACACGGTGCGCAACGAGCGCGATGCGGTGGCCAAGCACTTGGCGGTGCAAGTCCCGCTGCCGGCCGTGGCGCCGTTTACTGTTTCGTTGTGCGTCGCCAGCCCGACGTTACCGCGCAGTTGTCTGAGCACGAGCATGGGGTGCATGGTCAACATCGGAGAGCAGACGTGCACCGACGACGTGAACAGTATGACCTTCCATCCCGGGGATCTCTACACGGTGGAGGTCGTCACCACCGGGAGCACGGGGGGGCCACCGGCCTACGCCTTTGCGCTCAACGACATTCCCACGGCGACCCCGGCGCCGACGACCACGGCGACGCCGACATTGACCGCGACCGGCGTCCCGACGGACACCCCGACACCGGTTCCGACGGACACGCCGACCAATGTGCCGACCGACACCCCGACACCGCTCCCCACGGATACGCCCACGAGCGTCCCGACGGCGACGCCGACTCACACGGCAACCAGCACACCGACCGAGACGCCGACGTCCACCGCCACGAGCACACCGACGCACACCCCGACCGAGACGTCGACCGAGACGCCGACGAGTACCCCGACGGATACGCCGAGCGACACCCCAACGTCCTCGCCGACCGAGACGCCGACGGACACCCCGACCGCCACCGCGACGAACACCCCGACGAACGTGCCGACGGCGACGCCTAGCGAAACGCCCACCGAGACGCCGACGAATACACCCACGTCGACGCCGACCGGAACACCGACGGATACGGCGACGCCGACGTCTACGCCCACCGAGACAGCGACCAACACACCCACGTTGACGCCGACCGGGACGCCCACGGATACGGTGACGCCGACGTCTACACCGACCGACACGCCGACGAATACGCCCACTCAGACATCGACGAATACCCCCACGTCGACGCCGACCGGGACGCCTACGGATACGGCGACACCGACCGGAACGCCTACGGATACGGCGGCGCCGACATCCACACCAACCAACACGCCGACCAACACACCCACGTTGACGCCAACCGGGACGCCCACGGCTACGGCGACGCCGACGTCTACACCGACCGACACGCCGACGAATACGCCCACTCAGACATCGACGAATACCCCCACGTCGACACCTACGGACACGGCGACGCGGACGTCCACACCCACCGATACGCCGACGAATACGCCGACTCAGACGTCGACGAATATCCCGACGTCGACACCTACGGACACGGCGACGCGGACGTCCACACCCACTGACACGCCGACGAATACGCCGACTCAGACGTCGACGAATACCCCGACGTCGACACCCACTGACACGCCGACGAACACCCCGACGCCAACATCCACCGCTACGTCGGTCCCGACGGCGACGGCAACAAGCTCGCCGACGAGTACGCCAACGCAGACCCCGAGTCCGACGAGCACGGCCACCAATACTCCGACGAATACGTCGACGAGCACACCGACGTCGACCCCAGCCAACACGTCGACGCCGACCAATACACCGACGAACACTCCTACGAATACGCCGACCGCCTCTGCCACGGCGAGTGCGAGCAATACGCCGGCAGGCCCGACCAGCACGCCGACGCGGACGGCGACACGGACCCCGACGTTCGCCAATCTCACCAACTGCAACCTCGGCTATCCGGCCACCAACACCACGGCGTGTCCGCGCGCCGCTACCGCGTTCAACGAAAGCTCGGTGCTAATCGGGTTCGTGCCGGAAGGATCCGCGAACAATGCAACCAGCATCCAAGCCTTCTACAGCGACGAACACGCGATCCTCTTGGGTGCTAGCAACCTCAACGGTACGGGATGCACACTCGAGCCTACACCAGCCGCTCCCGGCTGCAGTGTCGGTACGTTGGATATGGGCTGCCGCGCGGCGACCGATCCGTCCGGCCGGCCGCTGAGCCCGTCGCTCTTTGTCACCGACATTACGGATAATCCGACGTCGACGGCCGGCGATTGGCAGTGCGGCGCTGTTGCGCCGACACCGATTCCTCCGACGAAGATCTGTGGGACTTGGAAGGGCGCGACTGTCAGCGGCAGCACCGTGACGGTGGCGTCTGACCCGTCTTCGAACGTGTGTCCCGCGGTGGGTTCTACCGGCTCTGGCATTTTGGATCCCATGCCCACACTCCAGACCACCAATCTGGAGAACGGCTATTGCTCTGAAACCATCTGGGATATCGGTGCCCTGCAGGCCGCCGGCATCTTGCAAGTGGGCCGTTCGTATCGTCTGCAGTACATGGTGCACGACGGTGACCAGAACCAGAGCGGCGGTGATGTGGGTCAGAACTGCGTGAACGTTACCGTGCCTTTCCCGACGAGCACGCCGACGATTACCGCGACGCCGACGATCACTGCGACGCCGACCCCTACGCCAACAATCACGCCGACGCCGACCCGGACGCCGACCAACACGCCGACGAACACACCGACCTGGACGCCGACGATTACGCCGACGAATACCCCGACATCGACACCGACCAGGACGCCGACGAATACACCGACGAACACGCCGACGCCGACGAATACACCCACAGTCACACCGACGCCGACCATTACTCCGACTCCAACGGTTACCCCCACGTTTACGGCGACCGCTTCCGCGACACCAACGGCCACCGTCACCCCGACACCGACTGCAGTCACTCAAAGCGTGGCTGCGACCTGTGTCGACGACGGCACCGTGGGGACGCTGGCATGGACGAGTCCCGGAAATGCCCGGATTAGCGACGATGCGTATGTGACCGCCCGGCAGGACAACAGCGTCGTCTCGCACTACCTGAAGTGCACGGGCTTCGGCTTCGCCATACCGTCGAGCGCCACGATTCTGGGTATCGAGGTCGATTGGGAGCGCTTGGCGCAAGTGGCAACCAACGGCAACCAGGACAGCGCGGTTCGTCTGGTGAAGGCCGGCACCGTTGACACGTCGGTCAACAGGGCGGTTGCCGGAGCGTGGAGCACGACCCAGGCGTTCTACCCCTACGGAGGGCCGTCGGACTTGTGGGGCGTGGCGTGGACGCCGCTCGACATCAACGCGTCCGGCTTCGGCGCCGCGCTCTCGGTGCAATTCATCAACGGTGGTGGGATGTCCACCGCCTCCGTGGACTCGGTGAAGATTACGGTCACCTATCGGATGTGAAGGCCGCCCCGATGCCATTTCCCTCAGGCGCCCTGTGCGAAGAGGATTGACTCAAGTAATGGACGAAGCACGTGGAATCCAAGGAATTTCGGTTGACATGACCACCTTGTTGAAGTATGGCTTCAGCTCATTTTCGGAGACTGCAGATGGGGGAGTGACTGCTTGGGCCGGCAATTGGGGCTCCGGTGGGCACGGGTGTTGATCGGGGTGGTCAGCGCGAATTTTAACGTTGGGGGTTTGGGAGTAAATCGAGAGGACAACCCCGGAAAGGAGGGCACCCATGTTGAATCTGCTTAAGAAGTTCGTGAGCGACGAGACTGCTCAGGATCTCGCAGAGTACGGCATTGCGCTAGCAGTGATTGGAATTGGGGCTGCACTTGCAGCGGTGGCAATTGCCGGGAACGTGAGCACGCTGTGGTCGACGGCGAACAGCATCATTGCTCAAGCGGTGTAGTTTGATCAGTCCTTCGTTGGGAGGTAGCAGGGTCATGAGACGGCCGTGCTACCTCCCCACGTTGCGGTCGGCGCCGCTTGTGCCATGGAAGTCCCACCCTCAGTAGTCTTGCTTGTCCTGGCCTTCGTGGCCACCTGTTGTGCCGTAGATATTACGACACGCCGCATCCCTAATTTCTTGTCGGTTCCCGTGATCCTTGGGGGGGTGTTGCTGAACGCGATGCGGTTTGGCGCTCCCGGCTTTGTGAGTAGCCTGCTTGGTGTCCTGCTGGTCGTCGCGTTCTTGATTGCACCGTTTAGTTTTGGAGGCATAGGCGGTGGCGATGTCAAGATGATGGCAGGGGTTGGTGCGCTGGTGGGACCGTATTTGGCACTTGCGAGCCTGGGCATGGGTATGGCAATAGGAGGCGTGATGATGGTTGTCCATCTCGCACGGCTCGGCCGCTTGCGGGACAAACTTGACGCGACCGCCAGAATGATCTGGACGGCATTGACGACCCTGTCGTTTGCGCCGCTGAGAGTCCCCGCGGCAGACACCAGCGCTGCCGTCACGTTGCCATACAGTGTGCCCCTTGGACTGGGGACGATGACGATCCTCGGTCTGGCGCTTCGAGGATGAGAATGGACGCAATTGCGATCGGTTGCCCTGTCCGACTGCTCCGGAATCAACGCGGCCAGAGCCTGATCGAAATGGGGATTATCGTCTCCATTTTTGTCCTCTTGTCGATGGGCATCATCGAATTCGGCCGCGCCTTCATGATTGCCAACGTGGTTACCCACGCGGTACGCGATGGAGCTCGTGCGGCGGCGGTGATTGGGGGAACTAGCCGAAATAGCGATGGGTTGTTCACTCTGGGCGATGCTCCGGTGCCCATTGATACAAGCATCAGCGGGCCGATAGGGAGCCAGGTCGTCAGCCAAATCCAGGCCTTCGCGGACGTGAGCACATCGAATTTTACAGTTTTCAATATCACCGAGACGCCTGATCCCCCGCTGTCACCAGGGCAGATACCTGTCGTTACCCTCAACATGACCGTTCACATTCCCTACATCTTCAATCTCGTTGGTAATAGCTTCGATATCCAACGCAGTGTCACCTTCCGCGATGAGGGACGCAGCGCCCCGTGAGAAAGGAATGCAGAGATGCGTAGGCCCGGGAATATTTTGCTGCTCGCCATTCTCATCGGAGCGTTGGCTTCCGCGTTGGTGTACCGCCGCCTCAAGTCCCAGGAGCAGGCCCTGCAGGACGCGTTGATGACCGCAAAGAAGCCGGAGGGCGCCGCGGCGACCATACCGATCGTCGTCGCGAAGGACACCATTACTATCGGTACGCAGATCGACCCGGCCCAGGTAAAGGTCATTGCCTGGCCGGTTGACTCGCCGATCGAGGGCGGGTTCAACGACCCGGCTGCGATAGCCGGCCACGTTGCGCGCACGCGGATCGAGAAAAACCAGCCGCTGACGCAAGACCAGTTGGTGAGCGACAAAGCCGGGCTCCTCCCGTTGCTGATCACCGACGGGATGCGTGGAATGTCGGTCAAGGTCGACAACGTCACCGGCGTCAGCGGTTTCATCACGCCGGACAGCCACGTCGATGTCCTGATTGCGGGTACCCCCGAGACCGGCGACAAGGAGCTACGCGGCAAGGTGATCCTGCAGAACATCAGAGTGCTGGCGAGCGGGATGACCATCGAGCGCAAGGACAACAAGCCGGTGGAAGTGCCCACCGTCACCTTGCTGGTCTCCCCGGAAGATGCCGAGAAGCTGACCCTGGCGGTCCGCGGCAGCCCGGTCCAACTGGCCCTGCGTAACTACCGCGATGATGGCACGGTGACGACGCCTGGGGTGACGAGCGCGACCCTGTTCGGGCGGCTCACCCCACCGGCCCCGCCAGCAGCGGCGCGTGTCAGGGCTGAGCCGCGTGAGCACGCTCCCGGGTACAGTGTGGAGATTCTCCTCGGCGACCGGATGACGCGGCAGGGACTCTCGTGATTGTGAGCACCGTACCGACCGTCAGACGGACGACGAGAAGGAGAAGGAGGAGGAGGAGGAGATGCTGGGTTGTCGCGGAAGGGGGGCACTGATCGTCGTGAGCTTGGCCCTGCTGTGCTCGTGCAGCGCCAAGAAGTCGGGGGTAAGCGAGGACCTCGAAGCGAAGATCGCGAAGATCCGGGAGGATGCAAGGACGGCCGTGAACGCGGGTATCAATCGCCAGGTGATCTCACCTGAAGAGGAAGCAGCGGCGCGCGCCGCCCGCTCGCGACATGTCAAACCCGGCGAATCGATCTGGATTCAAATCGGCCAGAGCCGGATCATCGAGTTCGATCACCCCGTCAGGCGGGTGTCGATCGGCGACCCTGGTCTGGCCAGCATCGTGGTGCTCGGGCGGCGGACGATCATGTTGAATGCCGAGCCGCCGTCGGGAGCGGCAGGCGCGCCGTCGCCCGGCGGGCGCGGCGGTGGCATGGGCAACATCGTCAGTGCTGGTCTTGCCGTGAGCGGACAGAGCTTGACCCAGACCAAACCACTCACCGGGCAACCCCATTCCAGCGAGACCACGCTGATCGTCTGGACCGATGTGGACGGTGCCGAGGTCTCGGAGACGCATACTTTGACCGTTGCCGATTTCCTGAATCAGCAAGTCCTGCTCGAGGTGACGGTCGCCGAGATCGATCGTACGTCGATGGAGCAGCATGGCATCGACTTCCGCGTCCTGCAGAGCGATTTCATGGCCGCGGGCTTTATGGGAGGCGGGGGCGGCCCGGTCCCCGGTTTGATATTTCCCAGTCAGCCTCTGCTGCCGCTGACCTTTGGGCAGAGCGCTCCCACCTACGCCTTCGTCTGGCCAAATGAGGACGTGACCGCCTTCATCAGGGCGCTGGAGACGGAAGGGTTGGCCACGGTGCTGGCGCAGCCGAAGCTCCTGGCCATGAGTGGTCAGAGCGCGCTGTTTCAATCAGGCGGTGAGATTCCCATCCGCATCTCGACCGGTTTCGCGGCGACTGTGCAGTTCAAGCCATTTGGGACGCTGGTAAACTTCATCCCTCGCGTGTCGGAGGACGGCGACATCACGTTGACCGTCACCCCCGAAGTCAGCCAACCAGACTTCAGTAATGAGGTCGAAGGCATTCCGACATTTCGAACCCGCCGCGCCTCCACCAGCACACGGCTGCGCAACGGGGAGACCCTGATCATCGGCGGGCTCATGCAGACCCTCAGAACGGAGACCGTGCGCGGCTTGCCGTATTTCAAGGATATTCCGTACCTCGGATATCTCTTCCGCAACACCGATTACGAAGACGATGTGACGGAGCTGATGGTCATCGTCAAGCCCGTGCTCGTCCACCCGTTGCCACCAGGTACCGAGCTTCCGTTGCCGACAGATCGCGGCCCTTTGACAGCTGAGCAAGCCCGAACCAAGGCGAGTCAGAGCGATGCAACGCGCCCACGCTTCCCGGCAATACCTTGAGGAGACGCGCGGCACGGCGAGGAGTTAGTTCCAATGTACTACCCACTGCGAAACCAGAGCGGGCAAGCGATGATCATCATGGGGGTCGGCTTCGTGGCCTTTGTCGCGATCGCCGCTGTTGCGGTGGACGTGGCCCATTTGGCCTTAACTGCAACCGAGGTTCAGACCGCCGCTGATGCCGCCGCGACGGCAGCAGCCGCAACAATATCGGTCTCCGACGGCCAGTTAGTGGCGGGCCAAAACAGTATCGGTGGACAGCCCGGCCCGACCGCATGCGGTGAGGGCTCATCTACGTGTATCGTTCTCGGCTCTTGGGACGGAACAACTTTCACTCCCGATGCCGTTCCGGCCACCGCGGCGCAAGCAACCGTTTCGGTGTCAGGTGTACAGAACATTCTAGCTGGGATGTTCGGCCAAGGCACATCGACTGTAACGAAGACCGCCGTCGCAGCCGTACGGCCCACCCTGCCGCTCGCCATGGGCATAGGCAGCAACTGTGAGCCGGATAACGCAGGTAACCCCGCGTACCAGCCGGTTCGGTTCGACCCTCCGGACTGCACGGTGCGCCCGCAAGCGATTATCCATTATGGGAACTCCAGCCGTAGCGACTATCTTGGTTGGGCAAACTTCGACTATCCAGACGGCGGGGTCAATCAATCTGATTTCTTGCAGCATATGCCGTCGCAATGCGGCGGAGGGACTGGGGCTCCACCTGTTCTGCAGAGCAATTTCAACTTACGTCAGTCCTTTCTTGGTTCTCTCGAAAATGACTTGTTTTCTTGTGTAAATAACGACCCTCCTATTGACTCCTTCCTGATTGCATTTTTCGACTGTGATCCGACGTATCTGTCAACTGGTGTAGCGGCGCCGCAAACGAAGGGTTTTGGGGTCATTAAAGTGTTAAGCATCGACGATCCGTCTACAACGCCAGACCCCACGATGCTCGTCGAGCTCCGCTGCGCCGGTTCCGAGGTTACCTTGGTGCAATGATGTGCCCGCAGCTGTACGAATGCCGGACGCAACCAATGGCACGCACTGCGAGAAGGGTAAGATTCTCACGTGAATCAGCAAGCTGAAGGAATAATTTTCTGGGTCACTCCGGATGGGACTGGAAATCGCGACCCGATCCAAAAGCTCGCCGACGAGTTCAACCTCGCTGTACGGTTGTGCAAGTTTGATGATCTCTTCAACCAGTTGCGCGCCGTGCGCTGCCGGTTGGTGGTCATTGAGTTCGGCAGCAAGCTGGATGAAGCGCTGACGCTCTTGAAGCAGCTGCGCGAGCGCGCTCCCCACGTGGTTCCGGTGGCGGCATCCGCGGACAGCAGCGTGCAGACCCTACGGGCTGCCCTCAAAGCCGGGGCGAGTGACTTCATGTCGCTGCCGCTCGATGCCAAAGAGCTCAACAAGGTGCTCATCAAGCTCACGCAGGCGGGCGGCGTGCGCCCCGCGACCGACAACGTGGGTGAGGTGATTACCTTTTGCGGGGCGCGTGGCGGACTCGGAGTGACCACGTTGGCGGTGAACGTTGCCGTCCGTCTGGCGACGCGCACGGAGTCGAGTGTGGTCATCGTCGACCTCGACCTTCAGCGTGGCGACGTGGCCGCCTTTCTCAATCTCACGCCCTCGCAGTCCCTGGCAGCGATTGCCGGCGCGCGCGGCGAGGTCGATGCAGTGTTTCTGCAGGACGTGATGACGCGCCACCCCTGTGGCGTGTTCGTGCTGCCGGCGCCGCAGCTGATGGAAGAGGCTGACGCTGTCGGCCATCCAGAGGTGGATCTCCTGCTGGGTTTGTTGCGCACGCAGTTTCGCTACATCATCATCGACACCTCGCGGTTCATTACCGGCGCGACGCTCGCGGCCCTGGAACATTCGGATCGCATTCTGCTGCTGACCGACTTGTCGGTGCCGGGTGTGCGCGCGGCACGCCGCATTGTGGAGCTGCTGGGACGCTTGAATGTGCCCACGGAGCGCGTCGATTTGTTGGTGGGCCAAGCGGTACGCGGGCCGGTGCCCGTGGCGGAAGCGGCGCGCGCCATCGGCAAGGAACCGCTAATGTCGATTGCGCGTGATCAGACAACCGCCAGCGATCTCATGAACGCCGGCACGCCGCTGAACGGTGTGCGGCAAACCGCCCTGGCTGGATCGGTGGACGAGCTCACCGCAAAGCTCATGGGCGAAGCCGCGGCCGGCGAATCCGAGCCGGGTATTCTGCAGCGTTTCTTCGGTAGAAGGAGTTGATTGAAACCATGAAACTCAGAGATCGTGTCGGGCTCGGGCGCAAACCGGCGACCCCGGTGCTCGCCGAGATCGTCCCACGCGAGTCGGCGCGGCCGCGGTGGACCGCCGCCGAGCGTACCCATCAAGATCTCAAGTTGCGTATCCATCGCGAGCTCCTCGATCGCATTGACATGAACAGCATCGCCCGCGCCGGAATTGATCAGGCCAGCGCCGAGCTCAAGATCGTCATCCGCAAGCTCATCGACGAGCAAGTCGTGCCGCTCAGCGAACGCGAGCGCGAGCAGCTCTGCGAAGAGATCCTGCACGAAGTGCACGGCCTGGGTCCCATCGAACCGCTGACGCGCGATCCGGAGATCTCCGACATCCTCGTCAACACCGCATCGCACGTCTACGTCGAGCGGCGTGGCAAGCTGGAAGCCACGGGAGTGATCTTTCGCGACGACGCCCACCTCCTGCAAATCATCGATCGCATCGTGTCGAAAGTCGGCCGCCGCATCGATGAGAGCTCGCCCATGGTCGATGCCCGTTTGCCCGATGGCTCGCGCGTCAATGCCATCATCCCGCCGCTGGCGCTCGATGGGCCGATCCTGTCGATCCGCCGTTTCGGACGTAATCCGCTCACCGCGGAGGATTTGCTGCGCTACGGATCGTTGAGCCCGGAAATGCTCGGGCTGCTGCGGACAATGGTGATCGCCCGGCTGAACCTGCTGGTTTCTGGGGGAACCGGCTCGGGGAAAACCACGTTGCTCAATTGCCTGTCGAGCTTCATTCCGGACGATGAGCGCATCATTACCGTCGAAGACTCGGCGGAGTTGCAACTCCAGCAATCACATGTGGTCCGCCTGGAGACGCGGCCGCCAAACATCGAAGGTCGCGGCGAGATCACGCAGCGCGATCTGGTGCGCAACTGCCTGCGCATGCGTCCCGATCGCATCATCGTCGGTGAGGTGCGCAGCGGCGAAGCGCTGGATATGTTGCAGGCGATGAACACCGGCCATGATGGCTCGATCTCGACGATCCACGCGAACTCGGCGCGTGATGCGATGAGCCGGCTCGAGATGATGATTCAAATGGCCGGGTTGACGTTGCCGATGCGCGCCATGCGCCAACAGATCGCGTCGGCGCTCAATATCATCGTGCATACGTCTCGGTTGAGTGACGGCACGCGTCGGGTCATCAGCGTCAGCGAGGTCGCCGGGATCGAGGGCGAAACTATCATGATGCAGGATCTTTTCGTCTTTCACCGCGACGGCGTTGGGCACGACGGACTCATCGAGGGCCGCTATCTGCCGACCGGCATCCGGCCGCGCTTCGTCGAGCATCTGAAGGCTTCGAGCCACGAAATCGATTTGTCGGCGCTGGATTATTTGACGACCGGGACCTGAGGAACGCATCTATGTTGGCTTTGGCAGCACTCTTGGTGTTCCTGTGTTTGGCGTTGGTCGGCTACGCCATCACCGGCATGTCGGTGAAACAGCAGGAAGATGCGGAATCAATTCGCAAGCGATTGTACAACACTCCGATTGCCGCGGCGGAGCGCATCGCCCAGCCGTTGTTGAAGGACCGCCGTCTCTCGAGCATCCCGGCACTCAATCGGCTCCTGGAACGCTTCGGTCCGGTGAAACGCTTGGTCCAGATGATTCAACAAGCGGGACTGACCAACCGCGTCGGTGAAGTGCTCCTCTACATTCCGTTGCTGGCGTCTCTGGGTTGTCTCGCGGGCATGTTGTTTACCGGCAATGCGTTGATCAGCCTGGTATTGACCGGGCTTGGCGGGTTCATTCCGCTCATCGTCGTGCGGCGCAAGCGCAATACGCGCATGCGTTTGTTCGGCGAGCAGCTCCCCGATGCTCTCGATCTTTTGCGCGCCGCGTTGCAAGCCGGCCACAGCTTCGTGACCGCTTTATACGTGGTCGCCGATGAATTCCCGGATCCGATTGCCGAGGAACTGCGCATCGTTGCCGAGGAAATGCGCTTGGGCATGCCGACTCGCGATGCACTCTACCGCTTGCGCAACCGTGTCGACGACGAGAACCTCCCCATCCTCGTGGTGGGACTGATGGTGACGCAAGATATCGGCGGCAACCTGGCGGAGGTGCTCGATAACATTTGTCATACCATCCGCGAGCGCTTTAAGCTCTTGCGCGATGTGCAGGTGATGACAGCACAGGGCCGGCTATCAGGGCTGGTGCTCACGGCGTTGCCGGTGCTGGTCGCCGGGTTGATGTTCTTCCTGACCCCGACGTATTTCCGGCCCATGCTGGAGAGCTCCAAGGGGTTGTATATGATCGGCTACGCGCTCGTGAGCATCGTCATCGGGCATCTCATCATCCAGCGCATCGTGCGCATTCGCGTGTGAAGATCCTATGACGCTGCTGCTTATACCGGCGGCGGTTTTCGTCGTCGTCAGCCTGGTGCTCTTGTCGCTGTACTCGCTGATCTCGGCGGAGTCTCCGATCACCAAGCGCCTCCAACGTCTCATCCCCGAGACCGCGGTACCGGTGTCCCTGGGGCAGCCGGCATCGCAGAGGCCCAGTCCGTTGGCCCGCTTGGTTACGGCAGTTGGGCAGTATGGTCTTGGGCGCGGTGATGCGTCGCTGAGCAAGAAGCTTTCGGCTGCCGGGATGCGCGGCAGCAATGCGACCCTGGCGTTTCTCGGCGCGCGTACGCTGCTGAGCTTCGGCCCGGCGCTGGTCATCCTGGTGCCGAAGGTCTCCTCAGGCCAGCCGCTGACGTCGGCGCTGTGGCAGGCCGGGGCGGCGTTTTTCGGCGGTCACCTAGTATGCAATTGGTTCCTGAACCGGCGCATGCGCAACCGCGTGCGGCAACTGACGGAGGCGCTCCCAGACGCGCTCGACCTGATGGTGGTGTGCCTCGAGGCCGGTCTCGGGCTGAATGCCACGATTGCGCGCGTTGGGGAAGAGCGCGCCGCCATGAATGATCCCCTCGGGGATGAGTTCGCTCAGGTCGCGCTCGAGCTGCGCAGCGGGCAGAGCCGCGAGGACGCCTTACGCGCGCTGGGAGACCGTAACGGTGTGGACGACCTGAAGGCGCTGGTGGGCTTGGTCATTCAGAGTGACCGCCTCGGCGCCAGCATGGGTAAGACGCTGCGCTCGCATGCGGACCTCTTGCGCACCAAGCGCCGGCAACGCGCCGAGGAGGCGGCTCGCAAGCTGCCGATCAAGGTCCTGTTTCCGCTCGGGACATTTCTGCTGCCGCCCCTCTTCATCATGGTCGCGGGGCCGGCGTTCGTAAAATTGTCGGAGCTCATGAAAGTGCTGACTGGCCAGCATTGAAGCTTGCCAGGGGTGAGGAGGAGTCGGATGGAAAGCAGGGGGTGGACCAGAATGATTCCGACCACGCGGTGGCTTGGACTGGCGGCGCTGGTGATGCTTGTCATCACGGGTTGTGGCGGCGGCGTCGAGGACTTGAACGGCAGCGGCGGTACCACCCCAGCACCCGGCGGGGGGACTCCCGTGCCGACCACCGCGCCCACCGCGGGGTCGCAAGCGGTGAGTATCTCGCCGGTCGCGGTAACACTGTTTGCGGGACTCGGCGCGCTGCCGGATGCGTGCACGGGCGAAACCCAAGTCTTCGTCGTCACGGGCAACTCGCCGCCTTTTACGCTGTCTGCCGATGGCGGCTGCCTGAGTACCTCCAGCCTTACGGATACGGGTGACTCATTCACGTTTATTGCGGGTAACGTGGCCGGCGACTTCTCGATCATCGTCACCGATTCGCTGCGCAACACGGCGACGGCGAGGATCAGCATTCGCAACCCGAACGCTGCTTTGATCAAGCTCGATGACAATCTAAGCAAACGCAATGACAATGGAGACGGCACGTTCACCAGCGTCGTCGGCGCCCTGGTCACCAATGCCTCCGGCGTGGTTATCGACGACGGCGTGCCCGTGGAGTTTACGCTGGTCGACGCGGTCGCCGGCGTGTCACTGACCAGTCCGGGCTTTACGAACAAGGCCGCAAATTGCAGCGAGACGGCGACGCCGGGTGATGCGCTGTCGTGCATCAAATACGCCCAGAGCCTCCAAGGATCGACGGTGACCATCCGGGCGCGGGTGCAAACGAGCAGCGGCCAGGTGCTCGAAGACACGCACACGGTCACGTTGCCCGATTTGCGTCCGACCCCGGTTCCCACCGGTGTGCCCGCCGCCGATCGCTTTACCATGGCTGCGGACTTTCTCAATATCGCGGGGCGCGTTTTCTACGGCTATCAGGACGGTATTTCCGTTTTCGCCAACGATCGTTTTGGCAATGCCGTCCAGACCGGAACACAGGTGACGTTCAAGACTGATGGAGCCAGCGTCGTCGACAGCAGCCCAACGGATGTAAAGGGCATTGCGCGGGCAACTCTTCTAAGCGAGGGGCAGATACAGCCTACGGGCATTGTTACCGTCCTGGCGTATGCGCTGGGTGAGAAGGCGTTCACCGACCTGAACGGTAATGGAATTCCCGACCCGGGCGAGCCGGTCGTTCCCCTGCCGGAGCCGTTTTTTGACGCCAACCGGAACGGGATTCGTGATGCCGACGAAGGATTCATCGACCTGAACAACGATGGCGTGTGGAATCCAGATCAAGAGCCGGTTGGTCAGTTCAGCGGCAATGCGACGGTATTCGCGAACTTCCAAGTGACCTTCTCCGGCGCCAACGCTTCAACCCTGACGCCGAACCCGTTCTCGATTCCAGATAGCGGCCTGCAGGCCTTTACGCTGATCTTGGCCGATGATTTGAACAACCCGCTGGTCGGCGGTACGACCGTGACGATTACCACGACCGGTGGGGTTACCCTTCAGGGCATCGATAGCACCTTCACATTGGGTGACACGGAAACCTACGGTCACCTGATCAAGAATAGAAACCTCTTTACCTTTTCACTGGTGGATTCCGCACCAGGGCAGGGCGACGGCGAAGCAGTTTCAGTGAAGGTGAAAATCACCTCGCCACCTTCTGGAACCGCACCGGGCAGCAATGGTGACGCTACGCTCATTAATGACGGTGTCCTGTTGCCGGCGGCAAGCCCGACTCCAATATCTACTGCGACCTTCACACGCACACCAGCGAATTCGGCGACGCCGTCCAATACCTCGACACCGGAGACTACATCCACACCGTCGAGTACGCCGACAGCGCAACCTACGAGAACCGCGACGCCCACGCTTCCACCCAACGCAATGCAGTTCGTCAGTGCATCACCCACCGCGATTGGCATCCAGGGGTCCGGTCTGCCTCCGCATGCGACCCTGACGTTTGCCGTGACCGACGCCGCCGCGCGGCCGGTTCCCGGCGCCATGGTTGAATTCAGCCTGACCTCGCTCGGTGGCGAGAGTATCTTCCCGCTGCAGGCGGTGACCGACAGCGACGGCATGGTGCAAACGGTTCTCACGGGCGGGGTCACGCCGGCAGCCGTGCGCGTGAACGCGAGCGTGCTTGGAACATCGGTCCGGACGCAGTCGACTGTCGTAGACATCAGCAATGGCCTGCCGTCCGCAAAGCGGGTTTCCTTGGCGGCGACGTTCAAGAATGTCGCGGGCCGGGTATTCTTCGGTTACCAGGATGTCATGACCGTTTTCCTGAATGATCGATTCGGGAATTCGACCCCAGCCGGAGCCGCGGTGGACTTCAGGAGCGACTTTGCCAGCATGGTGGACATCCATCACACCGATCCAGAGGGGCGGGCGCAGGCGACGCTATTGAGCGAGGGGAAGAGTCCGCCTACGGGTATCGTGACCGTGCTGGCGATGACCCGCGGCGAGAAGGAATTTACCGACCTCAATGGCAACGGAGTCCCTGACCCCGGTGAGCCGGTGGAACCGTTGGCAGAGCCGTTCTTCGACAAGAACGGCAACGGCACTCGTGATCCTGATGAAGACTTCATCGACGAGAACAACAACGGCGTGTGGGACGCGGATCAGGAACCGGTCGGGCAGTTTGGCGATCAGGTGGAAGTATTCACAAGCTACCGGGTGACTTTCTCGGACCAGACCGTTGCGAGCCTTACGCCGACTGAGTTCGTGATTCCCGACGGCGGCTCACAGTCCTTTACGCTCATTCTAGCGGATCAGTTTGACAACCCGTTGGTTGCCGGGTCGCAAGTGGCTATCACCACCAGCCCTGGTGTCACTCTTTTCGGCCTTCCGGCTAGCTTCGTACTGGAGGACACCGAGACCTTCGGTCAACTAGTTGACGGGAAGAATCGCTTTACGTTCCAGTTGGTGGATTCCGCTCCTGGCCAAGGGACCGGAACGCAAACCGTTGCAGTGAACGTCCAGTTTACCTCGCCGGTTACTCAGACAGCGCCTGGCGGCAATGGCAGCGTCTTCCTGTCGCGCATCGGCACACTGCTACCTCCACCGCTGCCGACGGCGACGCCAATACCGACCGCGACGCCAATCCCGGCGGCGACACCGACTTCGCAACCCCCAACCATCCTTCCGCCCGCGGCCACATTGGCGACCGGAACCGGTTCGCCGCCGACGGGATGCAACGGGGGGACGCAGATTTTCATTGTCACCGGTGGATCCCCGCCGTTCACCGTATTTCCTGGCGGCGGCTGCGTGAGCACGACCAGCGTGGCGGGATCCGGCCAGCCCTTCGTCTACACTGCCGGCAATACGCCTGGGAACGTGACGGTTACGATCACCGATGCGCTCGGTCGGCCCGCTTCAGCAGGAATTACCCTGCAGGCGCCGCCGACGCCAACGCTAACCGCGACCCTGCTTCCGTCTCCGACACCTACGCCAACCGCGACCCTGTCAGTGACGCCATCGGCCAGTCCGACGCCGACATCATAGGGGCCAACCTACAGCCGAGCGAGATGATGAGGCGCGTCCGATGCGAAAGCGAGTGAGAACCGAGTAACCCGGTTCTCACTCACTTCGCCGACGGTTCAGCAATGACTCCGTCCAGTCGCGTTGGGCGGGTTCGCTTAGGACCTGCGGTCTGCGTGATCTCTATGCTCCGCTCCCCGTTGGGTCGCTGCAAATCTCCAAGTCCGACAGGCTGCTAGCCCGATGTATCAGGCGCGAGAAACGGCAACCGGTGCCTCTGTGGCCGAACGGCTGCGCCCCGCGCACACGCACTGGACACGCCTCAAGGGCTTGCTCGGCACCCGCAGCCTCGAGCCCGGCGACGGGCTGTGGATCAAGCCCTGCCAGCAAGTCCACATGTTCGGCATGCGCTACGCCATCGACGTGGTGTTTCTCGATGAGCACCACTGCGTCGTCGGCGCCGTAGCCGGACTGGCGCCTGGAAAGATCTCGCCAAACGTGCGCCGCGCCACCAGTGTGCTCGAGTTGCCGGAAGGAACGCTGGCACGCCTGGGATTGCAGGATGGCGCTCTGATCACGATTGACGGGGGAACGCTGTCGGGACACTCCTTGCCCGCAGACGGCGCCACTCAACCGCGTCGAGTGTGGGCCCGTGGCGCCTGCTGGGTGTTGGGATTCATCTTGGTGACAAGCTTGCTCGTGCTCCTCGCTCGCTGTTACCTGCCCTCGAAGGCGCCAGGCTTGGAGTACACCCAATTCTGGGCCGCGGGTCAGCTGCTCGCGCATGGCGAGAGCCCATATGATCTTGCTCTCCTGGCCAAGACCGAGAAGGAGTACGGATGGAACAAGGCCACCGACGGCTTTGGATACTATGACTTCATGCCCCACCATTATCCGCCATCGCTCTTGAGCGTGGTGCTCGCCTTCCTGGTGCCGTTAGGCTACCCGACCTTTCGCATGACATGGCTGGTCATCAACACCGAGCTGCTGTTCCTGACGGGGTACATGCTGCGCAATGCGCTGATCGGGGTCCGGCCGCTCGTGCCGCTTTTGCTCATTCCCCTTTTCGGTCTTTCGGTCGTCTCAGTGCTTGTCGGACAAGCGACCGCGTTGGTGCTTTTCCTCATGGCCGCCGCGTGGCGTTTGTTGCAACGGAGCTGGGATCGATCCGCCGGAGCGGTATTGGCGTGCGTGTCGATCAAGCCGCAGGTCAGCCTCCTGTTGCTGATGGCAACGCTGATCTGGTTGACACGCCAACAGCGCTGGCAAGCGATTAAAGTCTTTGTCGGAGTGTCCCTCCTCTTCCTGGCCACCAGTCTGTGGTGGGTACCCTTGTGGCCGTTGCAGATCGCGCAAAACCTGGCCGAGATGCCGTTGGCCATGGGCACCGACGCCTTCCCGTGGTGGGGAACGACCTGGCTGTTATTGCTGCGTTCCCTCGGTCTGGAACGCTGGTCCCTTTGGACGAGCTACGCGCTGCTTGCGGTGCCGTTCTGCTGGGCGGCATTGCGCTGCGCGCTGCGCGAGAGCTCCAGCATCGATGAGGTGTTTGCCCTCAGCATCCTGGCCACCTTCTTTGTCACCCCCACGGCGAGGATTTACGACCTGCCAATATTGCTCATCCCGCTCTTGGTCCTGCTCGGCACGCGCCTACCTGACCTGGTCGGCGCGCTGCTGGTGGTGGGCCTCGTTGTCCTGCCGTACCTCCATTTGCTCCGTTGGATCGGCTCGGTTCAGAACATACCCGTGCACGTCTGGTTCTTCTGGATACCGGCGCTCCTGGCGAGTCTGTGGGTCGGATCGCCGTTTCTGCGAGCGCGAGATTCTCGACCGTGACCACCGAGGCGTCCCCGGTGACGAGCGCCGGCCGCGGGCTGACCATTCAGCGCGTCTTCGCCGTTCTGCTGGTTGTGCAATTGGTCAACATCGGGATGCGGGGCACCACCGATCCGGACATGTGGTGGCACCTGCGGACCGGCGAGTTCATCTGCCAACACGGCATCCCACGACACGACATTTTTTCCTTCACCGTGAGCGATCACGAGTGGATCACGCACGAATGGCTGTCCGAGGTGATCATGTGGACCGTCTATTCGATCGGCGGCTTCCCCGCGCTGAGTATCGCGTTCGCCGTGCTGTCGGCCCTGAGCTTGTGGCTGGTGTATCGGTGCAGCGAGGGCAGGCCGTACATGGCCGGCCTGATTGCGCTGCTTGCCGCACTCGCCGCCGCCCCGTGCTTCGGCGTACGGCCGCAAATGTTCAGCCTCGTCATGGTGGCGGCGTTTGTTTACGTGATTGAGGGTCTGAGGGACCGACGGCTCAGCCCGCGCTCCCTGTTCCTGCTGCCGGCTCTGACAGTTCTCTGGGTGAATCTGCACGGCGGCTACCTCCTCGGTGTCGTCGTGTTGTTGACGTACGCCGCGGGAGACAGCCTCCAACGACTGTCCACTCGGCCGGACGCGCGCTTGCTTTCGTGGGCTGAGGTGCGGCTCCTGGCAATCGTGGCGATCGCCTGTCTTGCGGTGGCGGTGGTGAATCCGAACGGCTGGGCGATCTGGACGTATCCCTTCGGCACCCTCGGGAGTGCGGCCATGCAGCAGAACATTGCCGAGTGGCGCTCACCGGACTTTCACGCATATGCCTACTGGCCATTCGCCATCTTGATGAGCATCGGAATCATCGGTTGGGCGACGACGACCCAACGCCCCCAGTGGGCGGACCTCTTCCTCTTTCTCGGCACGGCGGCTGCCGGCTTGCGGTCCTCACGTCACATTGCACTGTTTGCCGTAGTCGCGATGCCGATCGTCGCACGATCAATGGCAGCGATTGCGCGTGGGACAAGGGCGGAATGGCTGCTCGTCGGCGACAGTCGCCGCACGTCGCCAAGCCCTCGTGCGATACGACTCAATCGGGCGATTCTCGCCGTCGGCGTGCTCATGATGGGCATTTGGGATGCGCAGCGATTGGCGAGTAACGAAGCCACGATTGCCAAAGTCTTCCCCGTTGCGGCCGTCAGCTTTCTCGAGCGTGAGGGCCTTGCTTCTCAACATGGTTGGAACCCCTACGTGTGGGGCGGCTACTTGATTTGGCGCCGGATACCGGTCTTTGTGGACGGGCGTGCGGACGTTTACGGCGACCAGTTTCTCTCCCGCTACTTCAAGACGTTGAGAATTGCGGATGACTGGCGCGAGCCGCTCGACGCTTTCGGTGTAGCTTATGTGCTCGTGGAACGCGCCAGTCCACTCGGAGCTCTCCTGACATCGAGCGGCGAGTGGCGGGAGGTGTATGACGATGAGGTTGCGCGAATCTTCCGGCGGGTCGGTGGAACGGCCTGATGGCATCGAAGGGATTTGCACAAGAACGGCTCGGGACACCCTTCGATACGCCGCCAAAAGAGGGCGGCTACTCAGGGTGAGCGGTGGGTTGCCGTGTTTTGTTAAAGCTTTTTCCCCGCTCACCCTGAGTAGGCCCCGTACTTCCAGGGGCCGTATCGAAGGGCGTCTGCGCTTGTGTGCAAAGCTGCATTGAAGACCGGACTTCACTTTTCGATGACGTAGAGACGTAGACGGGACCGAACCGGGCCTGGAGAAATTGGTGAAGCGAGATCGCAGATGGATCCGGCTTGCACAGGCGGGCATCGCAGGGATTGCACTGGGCACACTGGTCATCGGTAGCCTCCCGCCACGCGCCTACAACAAGGATCTCCAGGTGGAGTACCTGACCGCCTGGGCCCTGCGGGACGGTGTCGACATCTTCACTCCGGTGAACGAATTGTCGGCGCGCTACTTTCCCGCGCCATCACAGAGCTTTCCGCATCCCAGCCCGCATCCTCCAGTGCTAGCGCTCATCAGTCTTCCGATGACGCTCGTGCCGTTCCCTGTGCTCGCGCTCCTCTGGCTGGCGCTGAACGTCGCGCTGCTGATTCTCATAGGACGCTGGCTCGGGCTTTCGGTGCAAGCGAGTCTCCCGCTGGCGGCGTGGCCGCCGGTGTGGTGGGTGCTGTATCTGGGCCAGTACGAGCTCATTCTTCTGGTCATGGCGCTGCTCGGCTGGCGGGCGGCGGCGCGCGGACAGGACTGGCGGGCGGGCATGTGGCTGGGCGTTGCGACGGCAATCAAATTCTATCCGGCAGTGTTCCTCTTATCGTTCGTCGTTCGGAGGCGGTGGCGTCTGATACTGAGCGCCGGCCTCGTCGTGGGGCTGAGTCAGCTCGGCAGCCTGGCGGCGGTCGGCGTGAACCCCTTTCTCCATTACTACACCGATATCCTGCCGACGGTTTCCGCGGGATACGCGCACATCGGGCTCAACTCGTCGCCCTACGGAGCATTGCTGCGGCTCTTCGGAGGCTCGACGGATGTCATCCCGCTGATCAGCGCGCCGGGGATCGTCGTGCCGGCGACAGTAGTCATCTCCCTATTGGCACTGGCAGCGCTGTTGAAGCTCGAGCCGGAAGCGGCGCCGGCAGTCGCGCTGGTCGCGCTTCCGCAAGTATGGTTCTACCAAGCAGTGATGGCCTTGCCGGAGTTGGTCGCGCTTGTGCGTACTGTGAATCTCCGGCGTGCTGCCCTTGTGGCGGGCCTGGCGATGTCTTTGGTGGTGCCTTTGCTGAACAACCTGCTCAGTCCGATACTCCAGGCCATGCAATGGAGCGGGACCAAGGCGCCGCCGTTTGCCGGCGTGCTGGCCGCAATTCCGCCTCTCGGTGGCGTGCTCTTGCTGATCCTGGCGCTCGCGCGCGCGCAGCAGGGAACGACGGAGCCGAAGAAATGAAACGCAAGCCGGTGTGGCTGCACTCCGCCATCATCATCCTATTGCTGGTCTCCGTGGTGGTTCCACTGCTGGGGTCGGTCCTCCGAGAGAAGGACTTCGGGATCGCCTTCGACGCGGGTGGAGGAGGGTGGTCGTCGGATTTCGCCGCACACCTGACATTCGCCAAGGCATTTTGGAAGGGCCACGCCGGCTACGATGTACAGAGTCACCTGCGTATCACGGGCGCGCGATTCGGACGGCCGGTCGAGCATGCCTTGCCGTTCGGCTATTCGCCGACGATGCTCTGGTTGCTTGCGCCGTTCTGTCTGCTGTCACCTGCCGTGGCCTTCATCTCGTGGACCCTTCTCGATGTCGCCGTGATCTGGTGGATGACCAGTCCGGAATGGGGCGTTTGGATAGCAGCAGCGCTCTTCAGTCCGGCTGCGATCGCATGCTTCAAGCTCGGACAAACGTCCTTTCTGACCGCTGCCGGGTTGCTCTTTCTCATGCTTCGCGATCTGGAGCGCTACGCCACTGGCACGCGGGCTCCGTCTCTGGCGTCTGAGTGGCCTGACGTAATCGCTCTCTGGGCACTGACTGCGAAACCACCGCTGGCGCTGACGGCTGGCATCGCTTTGGTGGCCGAGCGGCGATGGCGAACCGTAGCCTGGGCGCTCGGCCTGAGCGTCTTGACGAGTGCGGTGCTCACGCCGCTGTTGGGAACCTCCTGGGTGTACGACTACGTTCACCTGATGATCCACTACGACCTGCAAACCGCCGATCCCGCATTCGTCTGGTCGCTGAAGCCGCAGACGATGGGCAATCTCCGGGCCCTCTTGCAGGTGACCGTTGGTTTCGGTGATGCGCTCGCGAGTCGGTGGTCGAGTGGCGCGTGGCTCCTGGCGCTCCTGAGTATTGTCGCCGTCGGCTGGCGGCGCTGGCTCGGACCGGAAGGCGTCTGGGGGGGCGCCATGCTGTCATACTTGCTGTTTTGCCCGCACGTCACCTCGACCGAGGAGTTGCATTTGGTCCTTGTACTAGCCCTGGTTGCGCCTGCGAGTCGCACCGTGCCGGGCGCGGTGCGTTGGCCGGTCGTGGCAATGGCTCTTGCCGTTCTCTACCTCGCCCCGGGCTTCGGCTACGAAGGTGCGTTGCGAATACCAGGCGTGGTTGTGGCCAAGACACTCCTCGTGGGTTTGGTTTGCGTGTATTCTCTGTGGTGCGGGGAGGCTTTTGGGCGCCAAACGGCGAATGAGCGAATGAGCAAAACTTGCGCTTGAGGGGGGCAGCAAGAGCGAGTAGGGTGGATCCGTTAGAGAGAAGTAGAATGAAACTATTGAGCAGATTCCTTAGAGACGCCGCCGGCCAGGATCTTGCGGAGTATGGCATCGCACTGGCGGCAATCGCCCTTGGCGCGGCCCTCGCGGCGGTAGCGCTTGCAGGAAACGTCAGCACGATCTGGAGCACCGCGAATAGCGTTATCGCTCAGTCCCTTTAGTGATAGTGCCATCACTTCACTGGCACCAGTAGGTTGGAAGCCGAGCGCCGCAGACGAGATGGGTGATCGTCTCAACGTGGGTCCGCGACGGAGTCGTCACCCGCGAGACGTTGCTTCCGAACGTACACCTCTTCAATCTCGCCCTGAAAGACCCGCTCCCATTCGCCGTCACCGCGGAGCACGCTAGCTAACGCGGACTCGGTCGGCATCAACACGGTACGCACATCGTACTTGTGCAGGACATCGCGCCAATTCGCCTGTAGATTCGCGACTTGTGTATAGTCGTTCACGATTTGCGGTCCATACATGTCGATGCGGCCATCGATGAACACCGGCCGGTTGGGATACCAGCGGTAGATGAGATACCCCCCCCAGCCCTGAGCGTTGAAAATAGGGCCGGGCAGGTCGTGCGCTTCGATGAACCGAGCCCCTTCCACCGGCATGTCGCTGGGCTTCGGCTCCCATCCGAGTTGCATGAGCTTTGCGGTCTTCGGACGCGTCGCAAATGCCACGCCGGAAAGAACGAGGACGACCAGGAGCAGCCAGTTCACGATCAAGAATCCGCGCGGCAGGCGGGACGGGGGCAACTCGCGAGCCCAGCGGAAGCGATCGCATAACGCCAGGACGAGCACCGGGGCCAGCACCAGCGCGGACATGGAAATCTGCCGGGTCGACACCAGTGCCTGCAGTGTGAAGACGCCGGCCAGCAGCGCATCGCCGAATGCTGCGCGGGCGCCGCGGCGGACACCGAGCCCCATGAACACCAGGACCCCGGCGGCGAATACCAACGACATCGGCTCGTGGAAGTTTGGCGACTGAAACTCGGTGACCACGGCAAAAGAGGGATTCGTGTTCTTGAAGTAATATCCGAACGGGTAGAGCAGCATCCGTGGTCCCGCCGGATTCACCGCCGCGGCGGCGACGGTTGCAGCGCCGCACCACCACAGGCTGCGCGGTGCCGGCCGGTCGCCGCGCAGCCACACGAAGGTCTCACTCGTGATGACGAGCGCGAGCAATGCGAGCCCCAGCGCGAAGGCGCCGTGGATGTTGACCCACAACACCATCAGCACGGGCAGCATCCACAAGTGCGCCGGCCGGCCCTCGCGGTAGCGCAGCAGGCTGCTCAGATAAGCGGCCATGAACAGGAGCGTGAGCTCGCGCGGGCGCACGCCCAGGTTGGGCAGCGCCAGCGCCGCCGCCCACAATACGGCGGAAATCGACAGCAACTCGTTGGCGCCCAGATTGCGGAGGAGGCGATAGAGGATCGCGTAGGTGAAGACGACAACCGCCGCCGACAACAGCGCCGCGGTCGCATAGCCGCCGTAGCGTGTGATCAGCGCCATGGCCAATTCCCACAACCACTCGTGCACCACCCAGGGTTGGCCGGACGCGGTGTAGGAAAATAGATCGGTGGTCGGGACGCTGCCGGTCTTGAGAATGATCTCGCCGGTGCGCACGTGCCACCAGAAATCGATGTCGGTCGGGCGTTTTAGATCGAGGGAGAAGACTGCAATGAAGACGACGATGACGGCGAGAACGCGGTGAGTCATAGGTTGGGTGAGTCTGCGGTGTATGCGCTCTGGATGGTTCTTGTCACCAGGATTCTGAAGGTTCGTTACCTCAAGGAGCTATGGCTTCGTCTCATTGTCCCCGCGTTCGGCGATGACTGCTAGCACAGTGGCGTGTGGGCTTGGAACCTGGAAGCGGTAGGGAGGACGGAATGTCGCGTTCGATGAGGGCGACGTATGGGTTCCGGAAAATCCGACTTAAAAACCCGGGCACCGTCGTCGGAAGCGCCTGACTCGATCAAGTTGGCCCGGTCCGGCGCCTAAGGCCCACCGAATCTGTGAGTGATGGGTAGTCTCGATGAACTATGACGGCGATGGCGTATATGGTCGAGCCATAGCCGCACCAAGTCAGTATGCGACCCAAGGCGATGTGCACGTAAACGTAGGTTGGCGCTGAGCAGGCAGTACCAACGGGGCAGAAGAATTTGACGCACCAACTGGCGAGTGAGTTATGGAATATTATCCGTGTGCTAATCCACGCCACGGCTATGAGCGCGAATTGCTCACGACCACTTAGTCGTGGCAGCAAAAGGCACAGCACGGGAAAGAACATGATTCCGGTGACGTATGGGGAGGCGAATGGACATGCTGCCGCTAGGAGTGCGGGATCGTGCCAAGTGAGGCCAATCGCAACGAGACCGGCAGCGAATGGTAGCCCGTAGGGAAAAATCGCGCAATTCCACCACTGACCCTGCGGTCCATGGTTGAGAATGGCAAGTGCAAAGTCGATCGGCCAAGGGCCGTGCAAAACGAACGCCACCAGAAGAGCGATCGTGAGAATGGCAACATCCCGCCGTTGGTAGTGCGCGCCGAGTAACACCAATGCGAGTTCCTGGGGTTTGATAAGGAGGAAAAGCGCGCCCACGCCGGGCGAATACTCAAGCAATGCGACGCCAGCAACCGAGAGGGCGTCAACATTTCCATTGATAAGTATGTAGTAATAATACGGAGAAATAATGCACAATATTATGGATGTGAGATCGGCTCCGAGGCGTTGCATCGACCACACTAGGAGAAGCGTCGTGACAATTACCCACGATGTATAGGAATAGTGTGCCCCTAACATGGCGAGCGGCCGCAGCAGCCAGACGAGCCAGGGCATGTTGTAGAACCCGGGAACTTCGTACGGGTGCCGCCAGTTGAGGGCTGCGGCGTAAAACTGGGTCGACCAGTCCTCGGGTGCCCCGGTTCCAACGATCTCGAAGGAGAGAATAAGTGATCCAAGGCCGATAACGAAACTGCAAAGGCCCACAATTCGTTTCCGGGTCAACTAGACCTCCCGTTTCGGCTCCCATATCGCACCGGCGACACCAAAGTCCAATTGGTCGGGTTTGTCGGTTAATGACAGCGAGCAGCGATTCGTTCCGGGCGTTGGCGCGGAATGGGTCCGGTGTATCTGGGTATAAAGCTGTAGGCGACGAAGGTTGTGCGGTGGAGTCGGGGAGGTAAAACGTCGGCAGGAAGGTGTCAGGATTTCTCGCCGGAGCGCATTACGCAGGAACATGCCGCATGACGAGGGGGCGTGATGTAGCGCAGCACGACGGCGGCCTTCAAACTGGGAAGTTTCGCAGTTCTGCGCCCGACTGTGGCGATTGGGCGTGAGTGGTTGACAACACCGGGTATCTGGTCAAACTCGACCGCGATGGTTTCCGTGGAAGACGTGGCTGATTCAGAGTCTCAGGCTTCTCGGGAAGCCACGCGTCAGCACCGTTTCCTTCTCTTCGTTCTGGTGCTTGGAATTGTTCTCTTATGGCTTCCCGCATTGCGATCGAGTTTCTGGGTAGACGAGACTTGGACCTATTGGGCAATAGGCGATGGGTTTTTCGAAGCCATTGATCGTGCCCAGCGGTTCCACTCCGTCTCGCCAACGTATTTCGCGGTTCTGTGGTGTGTGAAGCGGGTGTGTGGCAGCAGCGAATGGGTGCTCCGTCTCCCATCGGTTGTCGCCGGTGTGCTGACGGTCTTCGTGCTATGTCGCCTGGCCGGTCGCCTCACGGATCGCGAAACCGGACTGCTCGCGGGTATCGTATTCGTTTGCAGCGGACCTGTCGCTTTCGCCGCGGCTGACGCACGGCCATATGCGATGGTAGTTCTGGCCTCAACTGGGGCCATTTATTTTCTGGTGGAATGGGTGCGAGAGCGGCGTGCACGGGATGCGGTTGCGTACGCGGTCCTGGCGTCGCTCTCCGTGTACTTACAAGTTCTCTCCGGGGCGATGTTTGCGGTGCACGCGGTGTATGTTTGGCGCGCTCGCGGTGCCGGGCTAGGGCAGGGCCTGCGTGGGGTCAATGGCCTCGCAGTTCTAGTATTCATCTTGCTGCTACCACTTGTGCCAGACGCGTGGTCTCAGTTGGAGGCGTGGGTCCACGTACGCCAGACCGGAAGACCGTTGTGGATTGGAACCCCTACTGTGGCTGATCTCGCCGTCGTCTGCGTTCCTCCGGTGATTGCCTTCAGCCTCTTGATCTCAATTCTTGTTGTATCCGCGGTGACGCCTTCCTTCGCCTTACGATGGCGCGTCCCGAAGGCGGACGGCAACTTGTTGTTGCTTAGTTGGGCGTTCATGCCGCCGACTCTATTCTTTGTGATTTCTGGAATTTCACCGGTAAAGCTCTTTGTTCCGCGGTATGTTCTCTGTGCCGCGCCAGGGCTATCTCTTCTGGCCGCATGCTTGATGAGAGCCGTCGAGCCACCGCGAGCACGCCGCATTGCTGTGCAGATCGTAGTAAGCCTATCGGTACTCAGCTTCTTCGGGACGAATCATGGTGCAGAGGACTGGCGCTCCGCTGTTAACGAGGCCAGGCAATACGCGGCAGGGAAGGCAATTCCGGTTCTGCTTCGATCAGGCATAGATGTCTTGGATGCCAGCGATGTCGATGTCATCCTGGACCCCAACCGGCGAGACAGCATCCTTACTCCACTGGCGGCTTACAAGCTCGACGCGGATGTCATACCTCTGCCGTGGGCCGTGGAAACCGAACCACAACTCCGATACATGGAGCAAATCCTCTCTGATCGCCTGCTACGAGCGGACAGCTTTCTGCTGATTGCTCGTGCCTTCGGAGACGACGGAAAGATGACATCGTGGTTACGGGGCCGCCTCGCTCCGCTCGGCTTCTGCGCGCGCTCACTGGGGAACTTCGGTGCTGTTCATGCCTTGGTGTTCGAACGAGGGGCGGCGGCCTGTGGCAACCAGGGGCTAAAGCATTGATTCGACCTGTCTGTCTTGGTCGTGGTGCTATGGATTGCCAATATCGATATGGTCTTGCCCCGATTTAGTGGACAACTCCGTTAAGCTGCCCGCGCAGCCGATCGGCTAACCTCCTCTTCATAGTCCGCCGGGCTGCAGTATGCCAAGAACGAATGCAACCGATAACGGTTATAAAAGACCTCGATGTACTCGGTGATCGCGGTGGCGACGTCGCGGCGGAGCGGCCACGAGCGGCGATGAATCAGCTCCGTCTTCAACGTGGCAAAGAAGCTCTCGGCGACCGCGTTGTCCCAGCAGTTTCCCCGCCGGCTCATACTGCACACGATGCCGTGCTCCCGGAGCACGGCCCGGTACGCGTCACTGGCATACTGGCTGCCCCGATCCGAGTGATGCACCAGCTCGGCCG